>Ga0183100_1000146_pt1 | contig 84202 bp, 81 predicted proteins | sample Biomet2_FD_127789 | JGI IMG/M metagenome (GOLD analysis project Ga0183100, IMG submission 127789) | Microbial communities from bioreactor (seeded with anoxic lake sediment) at LBNL, California, USA - Biofuel metagenome 2 | ecosystem: Engineered > Bioreactor > Anaerobic > Unclassified ...
CAAACAGGTCAAAAAATTCAAGGACGCTTATCCAGAACTTCCCAAAAATGACGCCATTGATGCTTTTGTCATTGCCGGCAACCTCAGATTTGGGCGTATTCCCACTGCCATTTATTTTGATGACTATCGTTATAAGGCACTGCAGAATCTCACCCGATCACGGTTCTACGCAACTCAAAACTTGATCCGCGAAAAGCAACGATTTATGAACTATCTCTTTATGAAATTCTCTTGTTTAGCTCAGGAAAAAATCTTTTCGAACAATTACGGTGCTGCCGCTTTAGCAGTTTTGGAAGAATTTGAATCACCTGATGATTTAGCTGCTATAAGTTTAGAAGCACTTACAGCTTTTATTGCCGAAAAAGGGAAAAAATCGCTTTCCGGACCCTGAAAAAGTAGCCAAAGCCGTACAAGCTGCTGCTAGAGCGTCCTATCGCCTACCGAAAACAGTAAATGACTCTATAAATCAAGTGTTAGCTATTTCAATCTCTTCTATGCGCGCTATAAAAATACAAATTAAGGCTTTCGACAAAGAGATTGAACGTCAGTTTGAGAATATTCCCAATACATTGACCTCTGTTCCCGGCATCGGGCCCGTACTATCTGCCGGCATCATCGCCGAAATCGGTAATATTAATCGTTTTAAAGCGCATGCTGCCATTGCCAAATATGCTGGTCTTGCTTGGTCGCAGCATCAATCCGGACAATTTGAAGCACAAAACACTCATCTTATTCGGTCCGGTAACAGATTTCTTAAATATTACTTGTGTGAAGCAGCTAATGCTCTTGTACGTTGCGATACAGAGTACCGTTGCTATTATGACCTTAAATACAAAGAGGTCAACAAGTTTCAACACAAACGCGCACTCACACTCACTGCCAGAAAATTAGTTCGGTTACTCTTTCGACTGCTGAAGGATAACCGGCTATACATTCCGGTTACGGCATAGCCGAACCGGAGAAAGTTGCCCTGTTTTTAAAAGATTAGAACCAGGGCTTGGGTGATGGTTCCTTCTTTGCGCTTTTTTACCGGCTACCTGTCATTTTTTTAATACCTTTTCTACTTTTAATCTCTTGACATATTACCGCCGGACTTTAATAGTTTGCCGTTAATTATTTACCTAAAATTGCCAAAGAAATCGCTGGAATATACGCCACAACAAAGAATGCAACAATCAAACCAAATAAGAATGGATATGCCGCTCTAGTAATCTTATCAATACTTATACCCGTCATTGATGACCCCACAAACAGATTCAAAGCAACTGGCGGTGTTACGAAGGCTATGGCCAATGCCATGGTCATAATGATACCAAAGTGAATAGGGTCAACACCTACACGCTCTACTACTGCTAAAAGGGTAGGAGCCAGAATAACGATAGCCGGTGTAGTCTGTACAAACATACCAACTATGAACAAAATAATGAAGATCATGAATAATACGGCATAATAATTGCTAGAGATACCTAACATAAAATCACTGATAGTATCAGCAATTCCTAAGTAAGCAAAAATAGAACCGGTTGCTTTAGCCGGTGCCATAACAAACATAACCCCAGCGATAAAAGCAGTGTTATCTCTAAATATTGACCACAAAGCACCCCACTTTAATTCCTTGTAGATTAACGACCCCACGATAATTCCGTATACGCAAGCTACAACTGCTGCTTCAGTAGCTGTAAAGAAGCCGCCATAAATACCACCTAAGATGATAACCGGCATAACCATAGCCCATTTTGCATCCCAAAAACTGGTAATTGCTTTTTTAAAACTAAAAGAACTGGAACCTTTCAAATTATGCTTCTTACAATAAACGTAGTTAATTGCCATTAGAATAAAACCAACAACTAAGGCAGGTCCTAAACCAGCCACAAACAAATCACCCACAGATACGTTACAAGTGACTCCATACAGGACCATAGGGAAGCTGGGCGGTACAATAACGCCGAGGCCTCCTGCGCAGCAGATAAGACCGGTAGCATAATATTTGTTATAGCCATCCTGTACCATCATAGGAATCATAATGGAACCAATAGCGGCAACCGTTGCCGGTGCCGAGCCTGAAACAGCGCCGAAGAACATGCAGGCAATAACTGTAACCATACCAAGAGAACCTGTTACGCCGCCTACCAGAGAATTAGCTAAATTAACCAAACGCTTGCTCAATCCCCCTGTTTCCATAATGGTCCCTGAAACCATGAAGAAAGGCAATGCCAGGTTAGTAAAACTGGCCACACCAGAATACAAGGACTGAGCAATAAAGTTTTCAGTAGATATGGGATCAACCTGAATTAAATAAAACAGTGCTAAGAAAATAGCAACGGCAATGGGAACACCTAGGAACATTAAGCCAAACATAATGATTAACATTGTTAGTGTCTCCATTATCTAGCCGCCTCCTTTTCCCCTGATGCAACTCTAGCCTTGTAGATTGCCTCACATTCATCCAGATTCATCGATGGTTTGGAATTACCCAAAGAGCTTTCGTCTTCTTTTAGCAGCTTGATGGTATCTTCTACCAAGCGGATGACACTGATGATAAGTCCAAGAGGAATAACAGAGTAGACAAGGGCCTGTGGCCAGCGCAGCATGGTAGTCATGCTATTACCCATTAGGCTAATAATATCTGCCATAATAAAACTAATGTATATATTAAAGACAGCAAAAATAACATTAGAAAAAACCAGCATTATTTTCTTTACTTTGAAGGGTACCAAATCCAAAAAGAAGTCTATTCTTAAATGCTTTCTTTTGGTAACGGCGGAAGAAACCCCTAAATAGATCATCCCCACAAACATGATGGTTGCAAACTCTTCCATCCATGTAAAAGAATTTTGCAACACGTACCTGCTAATAACCTGAAGTGTCAACATGATAGTTAAAATAATGAAAAACAAAGTTGCTAGATACAATTCAATGTTATCTAAAAACGTTCTCAAATCAAATTTTCCATCTTTCACAAGCTCCACCTCCTAAAAAAGAGTTAAAAACAACCCGCTCCGCCACAGAGCGGGCTCTTATGACAGCATTATTCTTTTTTTCGAAATTATTTATTAGTTTCCCTTCGGTTTATAATTGTCAACAAAGTTAACTAACTTGTTGTAAGCGTCATCACCCATGGTCTTTTGAATCATAGGCCACATGGACTTAGCCTTATCTTGGAATTTCTTTAATTCTTCTGGAGTAAGTTTGATAACTTCGGACTTAGTGCTTATGGTTTTAATAAAGCCATCTTCCAACTTATGAGTTTGTTCTCTACCTTTATTTTGGGCGTCCATCATAACGGATTGGATTAGCTTCTTATCTGCATCACTGAGCTTATTCCAAAATATAGGACTAGCTGCTGGAATAGTAACAGTGAAGTTATGATTGGTCATAATCAAATATTTTTGCAGTTCGTATACCTTGGAAGAAGCGATATTAGAAACAGGATTCTCCTGAGCATCCACCATCTTTTGTTGCAAAGCAGTGTAAAGTTCAGAATATGCTACCGGTGTTACATTTGCTCCCAAAACCTTCCAACATGCCATTTGGATAGGATCTGGCATGGTACGAATCTTCATGCCATCCAAATCATTAGGATTGTGTACAGGAACGTTAGCCGTTAGCTCTCTAAAACCAATATCAAAGAAACCCAGAGGAATGGTCTTAGTATCTGCCTGAGCCTTAGCCTGCCAAGACTTACCTATCTCAGAATCCAAAACAGCATAAGCAACTTCATAGTTGGGGTAAAGGTAAGGAATATTTAACCCTGCGTAAGCCGTAGTATAATCTGCCCAGGAACCACAATTTAAAATACCAATATCAAAAGCACCATTTTGTAAACCACCAATGTATTCTTGAGTAGAAGAAGCAATCTGTCCATTAGGATAAACTTTCGCTTTAATTCTGCCGTTAGATCGCTTTTCAATTTCTTTTATGAAGTAATTTGTTGATATACCTAAAGCCGTTGTTCCATCACCTTGAAATTCTACAACAGGAGATGAAGAAGCAATGCGGATGTTAATCTTTTGCCCACCTCCATTTTTAGGTGCATCTTTCTTGCTGCCACAACCGGTTAAAGATGCAAACATAGCTACTGCTAAACCAGCACACGCCATTTTCTTTAACAAATTTTTCACTTTTAATTCTCCTCCCTTTTTATATATGCACTAATTTATATATGTCTTCCTGCCTTCCTGCTTCGCTGTCAGCCTAAGCCCCCCCAAACTTGCTTAACTGACAAAAAAAGCTTAAAATAATACCGTAACTATATATGAAAGGCTATGGCCTTTTCCGTTAAATTAAATATACACTTTTCTGAAAATTTAGTCTAATTGCTTTTAGTTATTGATTCATAACCAGCGGAAATAATCTCTATTTACATGAAATTGAAATAATTGCGAGGTGCAAATGAACTACCAGGCGCTTATTTATTTTAAAACTTTAGCTGAGTTAAAACATTACACCAGAGCTGCTGCTAAATTGTATATTAGCCAACCAGCCTTAACAAAATCCATACATAACCTAGAGTTAGAATTAGGTGCTCCTTTGTTTCAGCGAGACGGCCGAAATATAGCGTTAACTAAGTATGGCACTCTTTTTTACCCCTATGCCAAACAAGCTATTGAAAGCATCGACGATGGTATTGAGGCTTTTAGCCATCTTTTAAATACTGAAACAAATGTTATTTTTATGTCCTGTTTATATTCCATGTATAGTTTTTTTCTGACTGAGAAAATTACCCAATTTCGTCAGCTACACCCAAATTACACCTTTTCTTTGGAGTATAAATTTACAACTGCTATTTTAAATGACGTCTTGGAACGGCACAGTGAGTTGGGTATTTGTAGTGATTTTTACGCTACAGAAAAATTTGCTTCCATAGACTGTGCCTTACTCTATAAAGAACCCGTTTGTTTTATCGTAGGAAAACATCATCCACTAGCAAAACGCAAAACGGTAAACCCTGCTGAATTGATTGATTTCCCCTTCATCCCCTATCACCAAAGTCATCTTGGCACAAATAAAATCATGTATGATATCTGTGCGCCCTTTGGTAAAGAACCCAATTTTTTTACCGATGGGTATAGTGATATAGGGGTCCTTAACTTAGTTGCCATGAACGAAGGTTTTGCCATTGTTCCTGCTTCTAGCTATCTCCCCCTTGACCATGTTGTTCAGCTTAATGTAAACATCGGTAAGCCCTTATTTCGAAACGTTAATTTAATCTGGAATAAAGATTACCCTTTATCCAAAATCGGCTGTAGTTTCCGCACCATGCTCTTATCTCAAGCCGATCTAGATAAAAATAGGCCATCCGGTTTTCTAAACAAACCTCATTCTCAAAAAAAATAAAATGGCACGGAGTAGTTTTACTATCAACTCCGTACCATTTTATTTTTTGGGTAAAACTAAAAAAACATTGCCTTTAAACTATAACTTTATATAAAAACTAAATTACCAATAACCAGCAATCTTCATAATGAAATTATCAATATCATAACTAACTGGGTTTATGTTAATGCAAAAACTCTTTCCACTAATATTATGAATAAATATCCACTATTTTTTGAAATTAATTTATAAACGTAGTATAATTAGAAGTCTGATTAAGGAGGCAAAACTGTCGTGTATATGCAAATAAAACATCTATTAGCCGTGCTAGCTATAGTAATCGCAACTTTTACCTATGCTCCCCCAGCCAATGCTGATGCAAAAATTATTTATATTCCTTTAGACAATCGTCCTGTGTGTTTAGACTACGTTCAGGATACCGCCAAAAAGGCCGGTTACAGCCTAACGATTCCGCCTGCTAAACTCTTGTCTAATCATAAAGATGGAGGAGATATGGAAGGCTTGTGGAAATGGTTAGAAGCTGAGGCTCCTACGGCCAGAGCTGCCGTTATAGCTACCGATAGTCTTAACTACGGTGGCCTTGTGGCATCTCGTAAACACGAGCACAGCATCCGTTTCCTTGCTGAAAGAACAGTTCTATTGCAATCCCTAAATGCCATTAATCCTTACATGAAAATATTTGCTTTTTCCACTATTATGCGTACCCCAAGGCAAAGTGCCGGTAATGTGGAACCCAATTATTACGATTACTTTGGTCCCAGTATTTTTCGTCTTTCACAATTAGAAGATAAAGAAGATACTAAAAGTCTTACCATAAATGAAATGCAAGAAAAATATGATTTGCTACGAAAGATTCCTAGCTACTTACTGCTAGACTGGAATAACCGTCGAGAAAAAAATCTTAGAACTAACGAACAACTCATCGACATGGCTCATGATAATGCCTTTGAATTTCTTGCTATTGGCAAAGACGACTGTGCCCCATTATCACGTACACACATGGAAAGCCGCCATTTGGCAAAGTCTGCTGCTGCCAATAAACTCTCCAACAAAAAGTTTCAGATTGTACCCGGAGTTGATCAATTAGGTATGTTATTAGTAACACGGGCAATTAATGAACTAAAAGGTAGCACGCCTAAGATTTATGTAGAATATGCTCCCGGTAAAGGAGGCTCTACCATTCCCCTATATTCCGACGAAAGCGTCCATGATTCTATAGCTCACCAAATAATCGTCATGGGAGCTAAAGGAACCACTAATAAGGATAAAGCAGATTTGATTTTGGCGGTGAATACCCCCTTTAACGGTGTTTTCCAAGATTCTACTTCCAATGAAAATGCTCCCTATGGTTCTGAAGCCAACAAGAAATTTGCTAAAGAATTATCAGTTTTAACCAAAGTTCACCCAGTAGCTCTTGCAGATATTTCCTACGCCAACGGGGCTGACAATGGTTTCATGCTAGAATTGGAAAATCGCAACTTATTACCTAGTTTTGCTGCTTACTCCGGTTGGAACACAGCTGATAACAGTATTGGTTTTGCTTTAGCTCAAGGTATATTGGCTAAAAGCATGTCACCACAAGACAAGGAAAATTTACTAAAAATTCGTTACTTAGATGACTGGATTTACCAGTCTAATATTCGTTATAGATTAGCCTTAGAAATTGAACGACAAGATTTCAAACTTAAATATGATCTTGGTAAATATTACAATAAAATCTTAGGAGCAACAAATAAATATTTTTCTAAATACACTAATCAGGAACCGTTCCTAAAGGAAACAGACTATACCGTAGAATTTCCTTGGAATAGATTGTTTGAAATTGATGTAAAAATACAATAAGCAAAAGGAAGCTTTGCGTTTTTATTGCGCAAAGCTTCCTTTTTCTAAATACAAATATTAATTTTTACCTCATGTTTATAAATTGCAAATCAACACCAAAATCTCCTGTTTTTAACAATTGTATCACAGCTTGCAAATCGTCCTTCTTTGCGCCGGTAACTCTAATTTGGTCATCTTGTTGCTGAGTCGTTACTTTTAATTTCGAAGCCTTAATTGCCGCCACTATATCTCGAGCCTTATCTTTATCAATTCCTTGCTTTATTTTTACTATCTGACGAACCGTTCCCTTAGAAGCAGACTCAATTTTACCTGGTTCCAAGCAACGAAGTGGTAAACCACGTTTTGCCATTCTTTGTCTTAACATATCAAGAATAGCTCCTAATTTGTAATCGTCTTCAGCGGCCATTTTTATGTCATTATCGCTTAACTCGATGCTGGCAGTTGATCCGCGAAAATCATAACGCTGAGAAATTTCCTTCTTAGTTTGGTTAAGGGCATTATCCAATTCTTGCATATCAACCTGTGACACTACATCAAAAGAACTATCTTTAGACATTACAATCTCCTCCTGTTTTTTCTCCAAATACGCAGAAAATATTATAACTACTTTATGCACTATAACAAAATTATCTTAACACCTTATTCTACCATAAAAAAAGACTTCTTATCAGAAGTCTTTTTCTTTTTATAAATGGGCTACGCGATCATGAGCTTCTTGTTTCTTAGCGTCATTAAATCTTGGCAAAGTACTCAAATATCCCGTAATTCTACGTACTCTGACAATAGTATCATAATGAGGTTGTATAACAACTGAATCTCCGTCCAAATCTACATCCATTGCCAGCAAGGTCTTGTGAGGCATTATTTGTAATTGTCCCTGCAAATATTCCGTTGCTTCTTGTTCACTAATACCATCTGTACAAGAAACCCTAACACCATTCAATTCATACACCATGATTTTCAACTCCCCATATACACACCTTAGTAGATATAGATTAGCGTAAATAGCTCTCATTGTCAAGCCTTTTTGCACAACATATAGTGTTTTTAATAATATATTATGCTATATTTTGTATGCAGCGACTAAATTTGCGGTCTGTTTTCCATTGTATTAACCAGTTTTCTCATTTCATATTTAATAACTGTTTTAGCCGGTGTTATAAGAGCTGTATTTTCTGTAACAACGGAGCGCAAAATCTTCATTACCATTTTATTTTCATCAAGTTTATAAACATATAAATCTGCAGCCGTAAATACACGTGTCAAATCATCTTCATCCTGCCACGGACTCATAAAACCTGAATCTCTAAGTGGAATCTCTTTCATTTCATTTATAACCATAAGGGTCACTACTTTAACATTTGTTTTCTCAGCAATTTTTTTCAAGATTGCAGGCTCTAATTTAGCCGTATTTTTACCATTGACTGTAATAATTTCATTTGCTACTTGGGTTGGTACCGTGTTACCAACAATAGAATAATAAGGCACATGGTACCCTTGTCTAACCTGTTGCTCCCAATCACGTAAAATTTCGTTGTTCACTTCACCTGTTCTGTCCATAACAATAAACGCTACAGGCTTCATATCATAAGCAAACGCAGATGTGGTTACAACGCCCAAAGAACATATTATGAGTAGACACAAAAACAATAGTTTTTTCATTTTGTTTACCTCCTAATAGACAATTCAAATCTATAAAACAGTTGTCCTATAGCTTGATTGGCTGCGCCTTACCTTTTTCTAGCTTTACTCCTAAATGTTCCGCTAATGTTTGCCCCAAATCAGAAAACGTCTCCATAGGTGGCAACGCTTTAGTTTTAACTTTAGGTCCAAAAAATAATACAGGAATATGCTCTCGGGTATGATCACTACCATGCCACGTTGGGTCACAACCATGATCTGCTGTAATAAGAACTACATCATCCGGTTGCAATACGTTAAATAAACTAGGCAAACAACTGTCAATATATTCTAACCCGGCACCATAACCGGCAGGGTCCCTTCTATGACCATAGGAAGAATCAAAGTCAACAAAGTTTGCGAAAACCAAGCTGTTATTTCCTGCTTCTGCTAAAGCCTCCATAGTCACTTTAAACAACTCTTCCAATCCCGTCCCAGAAAAATGTTTGCTAATCCCTCTATGAGCAAAAATGTCCGCAATTTTACCTATAGCATAAACTTTACCACCATGTGCCGTAAGAACATCTAATAAAGTATCCGCTGGAGCCGGTACTGCAAAATCATGCCGATTACCAGTACGCTTAAAAGACTCTGCGTCGTCACCAATGAAGGGGCGAGCAATAACACGTGCTATATGATATGGCTGTACTAATTTATAGGATATTTTACACAAAGCATACAATTTTTCCAAACCAAAATATTTTTCGTGACAGGCAATCTGCAGGACACTATCTCCGGAGGTATAAATAATTGGCTTGCCCGTTTTACAATGTTCCTCACCTAATTCCCTGATAATTTCAGTACCGGAAAAATGTTTTTCTCCCAGAACTCCCGGCAAATTCCCCTCTTTAATAATAGCATCAATTAACTCCTGGGGAAAACACTTCGGTTTATCTGGAAAATAGCCCCATTCGAAATCTACAGGTACTCCTGTAATTTCCCAATGACCGCTTAAGGTATCTTTCCCATGGCTTATCTCACGTGCATAACCGTAAGCACCTATAACCGAAACGTCATCGCCAATAGAATGCGCTAGTGGACTACCAGTACTTAACTTTGATGCTCTACCCAAGCCCAGCTTTGCCAAATTTGGCAAATATAAATATTTAGGAGATCCATCGACATTTTTACGATTTTCTGCACACCACTTAACTATATGTCCAAACGTATCGGCACCGGCATCTCCAAACTTTGCGGCATCGGGTGCATTACCAATACCAAAAGAATCTAACAGCAAAATAACTGCTCTGCTCATAAACTGCCTCTCCTTCTAAAACGATTTTCAATTTAAAGTGTTTTCGCACATTTTTTACTTTTTAGTTAATAACAATAGAGCTTCTTTCACGGTTGCTTCAAAAGCAGCCGAGGCTTTTATATATATAGCTTTTTCTGCTACTTTTTCACTTTTAGTTCTCTTTGCTACCACGCCACAAACACAAGCTGCTGCCAAGCCAAAACTTTGCGCTACAATAAAAAGGGTAGCTGCTTCCATTTCATAATTTGTTGCCCCTAACTGCTGCCACTCTGCACAAGAACCTTGAAAACGTCGCGGAACATAACCTGTAAAGCTATCATACCGCTCTTGGCCAGGCCAGAAAGTGTCAGACGAAATACTAATACCTACATGATATTTTACTTTCGCTTTCTGAGCCCCTGTGACCAGCGCATTGGTCAATTGCAAATCTGCTACGGCAGGAAACTCAATAGGTGCATAATGGCCGGAGGTCCCTTCTAAACGCACTGCTGCATTATTAATAACCACATCACCCAAATTAACTTTTTCTTGAATGGAACCCGTTGTCCCCACACGAATAAAGTGAGTAATTCCTAATCTGGCCAATTCTTCTACCCCAATGGCTACAGAAGGACCGCCCATACCAGTAGAACATATTAAAATAGGAGTTCCCTCTAAATCCGCTAACCAACTGGTATATTCCCTATGACTACCCAAAAATTCTGCAGTACCTAAAGCTTTAGCTAAAGCTTCAACGCGTCCTGGATCCCCCGGAAGCAAAGCATACTTTGCACCTTTGAGCATATTGGCAGAAATCCCTATATGATATAAAATTTCACTTTTCTTAGCAAGCTTCCCCATTAAAAACCTCCTATGTGCGATAATTTTCCGCAGCATTTTTTACAACCTTACATTATTAATTATACCCTAATTAAAGCCAAAAAAACAGCACAGAGCCCCAAGGCAATATACTGTTTCTTTAACTCTTTATTTATATTTTACCGCAAACAAATAACTTATCCATGTTCCCGTTGCCGCTCCCACTGTATCTAACATCACATCCGACACCTGGCTAGATCTTCCAGGTACAGATAACTGTATTGTCTCATCAACAATTGCAGTCAAAACACCAATTATTATTGCCGTTCTCACCCCATGCCGTACTTTAAACATTGATAATGACTTATAAATTAAAAAACCTTGGATAGCAAACTCTGTAAAATGTGCTGATTTACGTACTATGTGATCCATAACAGCAATACTTACATGCAAATGACAAAATTCAAAAATATTTTTTACTAGGTTAGCCAAATAAACACTTAAGGTCTCAGACTCCACAGCTGGTTGTAAAGAATTTCCCCATATAAAGGCAATTATCAATCCTGTTAACGATAAACATAGATATTTTTTCATTTATTGCTCCCTATAACTTCAATGTTTTTCCCTCAAAGCTCTGTCTTAATTTTAATTTCCCAAAAGCCACCAAACTTTTTCGGCTTATTATAATTTGGTCAAAAACGTTGTTGTCCGCTTCTGCTTTAACTATTACATAGTTGCTATTTAAAAACAAGGTATTACCCTTCAAACTACCTTCACCTTTTACTATCCTTAATTTGCAATCGCCCACATTACCGAATTTATAAATCCCCAAATCAACTTGCTTTGTACCTTCTTTTACCCAATAATCATAAGCAAAATCACCATTAATAGTTATTTTTACCAAATTAAACAACTCAGGCTGTGACTGTCCACCGTATATTTCGAGTTCAGCTAGGCCCGGTCGTTCTCCACGCCATTTTTTTATTGTAAATTTGAGCCAATTAATGTTTTTCTGTGGAGGAATATTTATCACTGTTGCCCTGCCTGCAGAATTAAGCTCAGGCACTTGTACTTGAAACCCATTGCTTAGTTCTACTACTCCACCTTCAATTCTGCTATCATCTTCGATATTGCCATAGAAAATAACTTTGTCTATGGTCTGTTGCTTTTGCCAAATTACCGTAGCCATCTTTTGCGTATCAGATAAACTCGGAACCCATAAATAATTTGTAAACTCTACATGTCTAGGACGCAAATCTTTAACATCAACTAGTTTAAAATCATTTAATTTATTACCATTGCCTGATGAAACCACAATAGTTCCTTGATAAGTTAAACTATTAGTGTTCCTTTGCCAAAATACTTCATCGCCGTTTATAATTCGTAATGATCGTTTTAATGTATCTTGTGACTTATGAGTCTTTAACGCAGCAAATAATGTATTTCCCTCAAGCAGCCTAGTCAAACAAGTTCTATTTGATGGTAAACGTACACGCTTATCCCACTCGTATTGAGGCATATCCGTATCATAGATAGGATTGTTTAATTCATTTTTCTCAGGTTTTTGCGTACTTAATATATTTGGTGCATAAAAATCAGCAACTGCTGTGTAAGCTGTACTATAGGCAAATCCTTTAAAAACCTCAGGATGATAATTATTGCCAGGCCTCCGCAAAATATCTCCCATTACTTCTTCAAAAAGCAGCGTATTCTCTCTATGATTTAAATGTTTGTCAAAATCATTCGCAAAAATTATATCCGGCTTAAATCTTAATATTATATCCTGCACATCACGCTTAAAAGAATTTCTAGTATAGGCACTAGGAGTTGCTCTAAACTGAGTGCTGAAATCTAGTTTCCCCAAGACGCAGTACGTTGCGTTCTTTCCAGTATTAGGAGAACTTAGAATTTCATCATCCGGTGCAGTATACTTATCATAGTATTTTTGTGATGCAGGACCATCAGCATAACCCAAAAAATAAATATCGTCATCAGGAACTCCTAAAATATATAAAGATTCCCTTGCTTCTGAAATACGTGCTTCAACAGGATAATAATCGCCATTTGTTGCAAATACGCAAATAGTTCGTATATTATTATCCCTCAAGTTTTTAATGGTTACCCCGGCAACGTTAAGCTCATCATCCTCATGTGGCACGAATACCATAACAGTTTTATTTTGCAACGCAGCCGAACTAAAAACGTTGTTAGCAAATTCCCCTGTATAGCTTGCCTCTATAGTCCACATCCCTATAAAAGCACAAAGAAAAACTATACCAACTGCACATATACCAATTACAAGTTTCAAAAGCTACCACCCCAGTAACATTTTTTTATTCTATTTTCAATAGCTTTTCCTAACATAGCCATTAGGTATTTAAGTAAACATATATTTTCCATATTTATATTATTAAATTCCTGATGCTAATAATTATAACATTATATAATAAATAGAAAAAGCTAAAAAAAGAACCAGGAATATAATTTCCTGGTTCAATAAAATTAATTTACTGCAGAACTTATCCGTTAGTATGAGGTGTGAATTTAGCACTTACATCAGTTATCATATTTTTATTTTTTTCAACATCGCCAAATGTTTTAAATGCAGCTTTGCTTGTACCCGTTTTGGCTCCTACTAATATCTTGCCACTAAATAGGTCATAGTCTTCCATATAACGGGTAGCTTCTACAACATAACTATATTCACCAGCTGCTACCGGTTTACCCTCAGCATCAGTACAATCCCATTCGTATTTTTGTTCCCCAGTACTTGGAGTTGCAGTTGTTATTGCCTCCACTTGCTTATCAGTAAGGTCAGAACGTTTAGCTTTCTTTACCCAATTAACTAAGGCCATCTCCCTTGTCTTATAGCCTTTTGTAGCAACAAATTTAGTCACACCCAACGTCTTAATATACTTACCGTTGGCATCTTCAATCCACACTGCAAATTGATTACTACCCATGCCTTGTTGTTTACCGTAATTAAAAGTAATATCCACTTTACCCAAAGTAACTATGTTGTTTTTAGACGTACCTGTTGGCGATTTAGCGGGTGCTTTTTCATTACCACAACCACTAAAAACACCTATGCATAGACTAAGCATTGTTATTGCTGCTAATTTTTTTAACATATTGCACCTCTGTTTTTCATAATTAGATAAAAACACATCCTTGCAATAGATGAGCCTTATATTATTACAGCCTTAATTCTTGAATAGAACCTGTTGCAAAAGTTTTAGGTAAGTCGATAATTCTTTGATTAGCACTACCACGAAAGGGCAGACCTATATCTCTTTGTGACAAGATAAAAGGGCCATCTACCAACACGTCAATTTCTTTTAGGACAGGATAGCTCTGAACTTCTTCAAAAAGATATCCTGTGTAAGTCCAAATATTTAAATTGGGTTTTTCCCTACGCAATATTTTAATTACTTGTAACAATTCCGCAGCCTGGGCCAATGGGTCTCCTCCGCTAAAAGTAATCCCTTTGTGTATTGGCGTCATTTTAGCAATAATTTCCTTAGCTAGCATTTCCGGAGTATAACTTTTACCACCCTCGAAGGGCAATAATTTCGCATTATGACAACCTTCACAATGACGAGGACAGCCTTGGAAAAAAATTACTGTGCGAAGTCCCTTGCCATCAACAACAGATTCGCTCAAAATATCAGCAATCTTTAGCAAGTTCCTCACCTCCTAAATTTAAAACAGCAGCCATAAATCAATTAGCAGAACAAGCCATACGCTTTACCCTGCGCACAAATTTTTCATCACACTGTGGACAATAATCCCCATCAATAATTCCTGTATAACCGCACTGATTACAATAGTCTATTGGAAAATTAATGCCAACATAACCACAATCGGAATCACACATATGACGCAATATATCCTCCACTGCTTCCAAATTATTTACAGGCGAAGCAGAAAATTCTACATAGCTAATATGTCCGGCATTGGTGTATTTGTGATAAACACCTTCTAAGCGCATTTTTTCATAGGCCGTAATAGGAAAACCTACTGGAATATGAAAGGAATTACTATAGTAATCTTTGTCTGTAACTCCTGGAATAATGCCATATTCTTTCTTATCCATATTAATAAAACGGCCAGAAAGACCTTCTGCCGGTGTAGCAATAAGAGTATAATTTAAATTGTATTTATCTGCTGCTTTATCCATTTTGTTACGCATAAAGGCTACTATTTCTTCCCCTAGTGCTTGTGCGTCTTCCCCTTGACCATGGTGGTGGCCAATAAGTGCGGTCAATGTTTCTGCTAACCCTATGAAACCTAAAGAAACAGTACCATTTATAATAGCAGATTCAATATTATCATCCATAGCTAATTTCTCAGAACCTAAATACAACCCTTGCCCCATTAAGAATGGTAAATCTCTGACTTTAAGATTAGCTTGCACCTTAAATCGATGATACAATTGCTCAGAAATTAAATCTACCATTTCGTCTAGATAGTTATAAAATTTCATAATATCATGATCAGCACGTATAGCCAGCCTAGGTAAATTTACAGTAGTAAAAGACAGGTTACCACGTCCGGTAGTAACAGCAGGACCACGTCGATTAGCGATTACACGGGTACGACAGCCCATGTATGCTACATCTCCACCATATTCTCTATTATAGGTTGTATCCATAAAGCTAAAAGTTGGATTCATGCGACGGGCCGCTACAGAAATAGCCAATTGATACATATCATAGTTTGGATCACCGGGGTCCATATTAATCCCCTTTTTCACTCTAAAGATAACATTGGGGAAAATTGGGTTTTCACCGCGACCCAAGCCTTTGGCGTAGGCTTTTAAAAGATTTCTGATAACTTTGCGCCCATTTTCAGAAGTATCCAAGCCCATGTTAAGGCTAGAAAAAGGTACCTGCGCTCCGGCCCGAGAATGCATACTATTCAAATTATAAACGAGCGCTTCCATAGCTTGAAATACGTCTTCCTCAGAAGCATTCTCCATGTAGGGAGCCATATCGTAATCAAAAAATCCAAAAGATTGCCCTCCGAACATGTCATTTTGCGAACTTTGCAATATAATAGCTGCTAATGCAGTTGCAGAGCCCGGGCGACGTGGTGGACGAATAAAACCGTGTCCGTTATTAAAGCCACTCTTAAGTAGAGCGCCTAATGGAATGTTAACACAGTTTAAGGTTTTACCATAAAAATCTAAATCATGAATATGAATATCACCGCGACGATGGGCTTGCGACATTTTTTCCGGTATCATGCGGTTAAGATAATATTCGCGGCTAGCTGCGCTGGCAATTTGCAACATTTTTGCCGAAGGTGAATTAGAAATATTCGCATTATCGCGATCGGTTTCCTTAAGAATTTCACCCACAGTATCCATGAGCTCGCTACGAGCATTACGAATAGCTGTTCTTTGGGCACGATAAAGAATGAAAGACTTGGCAGTACGAGCATGTCCGCTTTCTATTAAAACTTTTTCGACTACGTCCTGTACTTCTTCAACGCTTACAACGCCCTGTGTATGACTTTTCAAATAGTTCAATACACCCAAAGTAACTTCCATAGCCATTTGGCGATTAGCACCACCTACAGACTTGGCCGCTTCGAATATAGCATCAGTAATTTTGGTCTCGTCAAACTCTACTTCGCGACCGTCTCTCTTGCGGATCATCATATTAATTCAACTCCTTATTTATCACTTATCTTGCCCGCGTTTTATCATTTTTTGAATTTCTTGCATAAAATTATTAACATCGGCAAACTGGCGATATACAGAAGCAAACCTGACATAGGCAATTTGATCCACTTTTTCTAAATGACGCATAACCGTTTCACCAATAAGTTCTGAGCTAATTTCTGCTTCACCTTGTGAGCGCAGTTCCCGTTCTATATCAGAGCCAATTTCTTGAATTTTTTCATAAGACATGGGTCGCTTTTCAAAGGCTTTGATAAGTCCACTCAAAAGTTTTTGGGAATCAAAAAGTTCACGCCGTCCATCTTTCTTAGTAACCAACAAAGGGGTTTCTTCGTATTTTTCATAAGTTGTAAACCGTCTTCCACATTCAGGACATTCGCGGCGTCTCCGAATCGATGTACTGCCATCGATAGCCCTAGAATCTACAACACGACTATCACCGTAGGAACAAAAGGGGCATTTCACTATTACCAACCTCATTTCCGTATAAATTAACTATAGCAATTATAGCATAAACTATATATTGCGTCCATATTCTTATCCTCTACTAAATGTTGTAAAAAAACCGCAATCCTCGACGGGACTGCGGCTGTACAAATCTTTAGTTGGGAGGGCTGAAATTACTTGCTACGAATCCATGGTGGAATATCAGAAGATGGTGGTGCGAAATTATCAACAGCACTATTTACTGATTTCTTATGAGTAAAAGAACCACCTAACTCAGCGAAAGGTTTTGGAGCCGTACCTGGAGTAGCTGTTTTTTTACCATCAATACCGGTAGCAATAACAGTAACACGTATTTCATCATCTAACGACTCATCAATAGTTGCACCGAAAATAATCATAGCATCAGGATCAACAGCATCAGTAATAATATTGCAAGCCTCATTGACATCCATCAAAGTCAACTCTTTACCACCTGTAATATTCAGAAGGATACCGCGAGCCCCGTCAATAGTACTCTCCAATAAAGGACTCTTAATAGCTGCTTCAGCAGCAGTTGAAGCGCCACCGTCACCTTTAGCACTGCCAATACCCATCATAGCAGAACCAGCATCAGTCATGATTGTTTTCACATCATTGAAATCCGCATTAATAAGGCCAGGTACGCCAATCAAATCAGTGATACCTTGAACGCCCTGACGAAGAACGTCATCAGCAATATGAAAGGCCTCTAACATTGATGTTCTGCGATCGATAACTTGTAATAAACGATCATTCGGAATAATAATTAAAGCATCAACTGACGCTTTAAGGTTAGCAATACCTTGCTCAGCCTGATTATAACGACGTCTTCCCTCAAATGTAAACGGTTTGGTCACAACGCCAACAGTCAAGGCCCCTGCTTCTTTAGCACATTCTGCAACTACATGAGCACCGCCAGTACCTGTTCCGCCACCCATACCGGAAGTAACAAATACCATATCAGCACCCTTAAGAGCCTCTACAATCTGATCGCGAGATTCTTGAGCAGCCTTTTCCCCAACCTCAGGGTTAGCGCCAGCACCTAAGCCTCTAGTTAATTCTTCACCAATTTGAATACGAGTTGGTGCCTGAGATAGAAGTAATGCTTGTGCATCACAGTTAACTGCAATAAATTCTACACCTTGAAGGCCAGCTTCGATCATGCGGTTAACAGCATTATTACCGCCACCGCCAACACCTATAACTTTAATATTTGCCAACGGCTGATTATTTTTTTCTACATTGAACATGTTACATGCTCCTCCCTAAACTAAAGTATCTTTTTGCCAAACAAAACATACTAACAATATTATAACATCCTAGAGCAAGTTTTTCACGCTTTATTGTAACTTTTTTTCATTTCTTTAAGTATAAACGCCGTATTATGGCTATATTCGTGAAAATTCTTAAACCAAAGGCTAGTACTGCCACAAAATATAAGTCAATTCCTAATCGAATACCGCTGTAACATAAGAATACTGCTAGTAAACCATTAACAAAAAAGCCTGAAATAAAAATTTCATTATCATAGCAGCCTTCTTTAGCTGCACGGATACCGCCAAGACCTGAATCCAATGCTGCCATAAGTGCTACAGAAAGAAGTTTAACATAGGCTTGAGGAACTATAGGTAAGTACAACCCTACAAGTATACCTACTAATACGCCAATAATAGGATAAATCATTGAGGAGCACCTTCTTTCACCTTAGCAAACTCATAGCGACGTGTACCTTTAAAAGCTGGAACTGTCAGGTTATCGCTTTGTTCTACCTTGACAGAAATTCCCCAGAACTTAAGTGTTTCAATTACACCGCCGCGCAGTCTTAACGCGCTCTCCAATGTTTTTGGTTCACCAAGAGCTATAATTTGATATGGTGGTGAAAATCTAGTATTATTAACCGAAACGGTAGGCCCTGCACAACGAATCTCTGAAATATCTAGTAATCTTTCTTTATTAACAGCTAATGCTTCGGCTCCTGCAGCTCTTAGCTCATTAATAAGCCTTAAAAGATCATCATCATGAATAATATATAAATTTGCATTATCGCCTGGTTTAGTGACCACAGTACTATCATCTAATGTTACTTTAACACCTGGGCCCTCCATTGCAGTTTCTCCTGCTCTAGCTCTCAACGCAGTAATTTCTAAAGCCATAGCATCCCCACCTGATTGTTTATGCAGCTTTTTTACTTCTTCCGTCAATGTAGCTTTATCTTTTTCAGCAGTCTTTAGACGTTCTGCCAAATCTTCCACTCTCTGTTGGCTGATACTATTTTTGGCATTTTCCGCACTTTTAAATTGAGTAGCCAACATTATCCCCAAGATCATACACACGAGAAATATCAGAACTTTTGCTTGCTTATCTCGGAACATTATCAGTCCCACCTTTGCTTAGGATTACTGTCTAAGCTTAACATAGGGTTTGCTATATGTTAAGTCAATATATTCAGCATTAATTTTCTTCATCTTTAATTCATTACATATGATAACAAATGTATCTACTTTTTTATCTAATTTTTCGCTAGTACCTAGCAAGATAGGTACTCCACTAAGCAAATATATTTTAATTCTATCACTGTCGTCAATAGCAATTTCCGAAATCTCAGACGTTATAGATTTGTCCAGTTTTCCCAAAAATTGCACTAATCCTAAAATCTCTTTATCTTTTACAATATCTCCATTATAAACATTACCAATTTTACGGCCTGAAACAAATGGAGCTGACGCATCTTTAATGCCATTTCCTACTTCTAGGACACAGCCATTATAACCTACTTTGACAAATCCATTATAGGAACACTCCACATATAATGCAGGCTTACGTTCTGTAACATCTACTCGCAAAATATTCGGCCACATGTAAGAAGTACTAACTTTTTCTACACGCAAATCATTGCGCAAAACATTTTCCAAGCTGCTACGATTCACATTAAATAAATTTACCGGTTCAGGAATGTTATCTAAGCGTTTTATTTCCTCTACAGTTATATTTTCTCCACCTTCTAGAACAATCCTTCCAAATGCAATCCAAGGTCGATGTAATAAATAATAAGTTCCCGCAATTATTATAGCAAAACACAAAAGGTAAAGAACAGCTCTAGCCCGGTAATATTTGCGGCGACTACGCTTATATATTAAGCGTTCATGATTTGTCGGCACCGGACTCACCCCCATATTATTTTTTTGCAGTTGCAGTTAGTAAAATCTTTTCACAAAAATCAGGGAAAGAAATCCCCATAGCAGCAGCCGCTTTTGGTATCAAACTAGTACCTGTCATTCCCGGAACAGAATTCATTTCCAAAACAAACACTTCGCCACTAGATGTTAATAGTATATCTGCTCTAGCAACTCCATTACAACCTAACGCCTTATATGCCGCTAAAGCAATATTTTGTATTTTTTTCGTAATTTCAGTATCTAACGGAGCAGGCACTGTATAAACTGTTGCTCCCTTTGTATATTTGGATTTGAAATCATAAGATCCCGAACGCGGCTCTATTAAAACAAGAGGCATTGCCAAAACACCATCAACAGTCTCCATAACACCGGCTGCAATTTCTTTGCCTTTAATAAATTCTTCAACTAGAATCTCTTTTCCGTAAGAAAAAGCCTCTTTAACTGCCGCTTCCAATTCATCTTTGTCTTTAACTATCTCAACTCCGAGGCTTGAGCCTTGAGAAGCAGGTTTAACAACTACCGGAAAAGAAAATGTTGCCAATGTCTCTTTTACTATATCGTTTTTATCATTAGCATTAGCAAACAAACATCTAGGCGTAGGCACCCCTTGTGACTGAAACATTCTTTTAGAATAAACTTTATCCATAGACAGGGCGCTGGACAAAACTCCTGACCCTGTATAAGGCATGTCTATCATTTCCAGAACGCTCTGCATCCTGCCATCCTCTCCATACAGTCCATGAACAGCATTAAACACAACTTTCGCTCCACAGGCCTCTAGTTGTCTAACAAGATAACCTGGTTCTAAATCAATAGGAACTACATCATAACCCTTTTCTTGTAAAGCTTGTACAACAGCGTTACCGGTCATAAAAGAAATCTCTCGTTCTTCTGATGGTCCGCCCATTACTACTGCTACGCGTTCTTTTATTTTCATTATATTATCTCCGTTGTAATTCATTTACCAAGGTTTCACCAATGCGATATACGTCCCCGGCACCAATTGTCATAATTAAATCGCCTTTTTTTGCATGACCTTCTAAATATGTTTCTATTGCTTCAAAGGTTGAAAAACATTTAACATTTTGCTTTGTAGTATCTTCAACCTTAGCGGCTAAAAATTCACTGGTAATTCCTACAATAGGATCTTCACCGGCAGAATAAATATCAGCTAAAATCAATTCATCGCAATCGACGAATGCAGTGCTAAATTCCTCCAACAATAATTTGGTTCTTGTGTAACGGTGTGGTTGGAATACACAGATTAACCGGTTGGGCTTAGTTTGTTTAGCCGCCTTTAGCGTAGCCTTAACCTCTGTTGGATGATGAGCATAATCATCAACTACCCATACCCCGGCAATTCTGCCCTTTGTCTCAAAACGGCGCTTAGCACCATGGAAATTTTCTAAAGTTTTCAATGTGCTAGGTAAGGGAATATCTAATTCCTGTGCAGTAGCAATAGCACCCAAGGCATTAAGTACATTGTGTCTTCCCGGAATAACCAAATGCGCTGTAGCCAGTTTTTTCCCATGATAGTACACATCAAAATGTGTCCCATCATGGCTGTACACAATATTTTTCCCTACATAGTCTGCATCATCACGGTCAATAGCATATGAAATAAAATCTCTACCTGTTTTTTGACCTAATTCTCTTAATTTATCATTATCGTAACAAAGTACGGCTTTACCGCCTTCATGCATATTCGAAACGAATTTCGCAAAAGCTTCCTGTATTTTTTCCTCAGAACCATAGTGATCCAAATGATCATTTTCGATATTAGTAATAACAGCTAAATATGGATGGAATTTTAAGAAAGAACCATCGCTCTCATCTGCTTCAGCAACAATTACATCACCTTTACCATTTAGAGCATTCCCGCCCAAACTAGCAACGACACCACCTATAACAACTGTAGGGTCGATATTTGCTTCCGCACAAATACATGCCAGCATAGAAGTGGTAGTTGTTTTGCCATGTGCGCCAGCTACTGCCACACCCTTACTTTTATTAATCAAATATGCCAAAACATCACTGCGATGAATTACAGGTATCTTGCGTTTACGGGCTTCCAGCAATTCAAGATTATCTTGCCTTATAGCCGTAGATACAACGACTGCCTCTGCTCCTTCCACTTGGCAGGCAGCATGACCAATGAAAACAATTGCTCCCTCTTTAGCTAATTTAGTGGCCATATATCCTTGTTTATAGTCAGAACCTGTTACATGATACCCACGTTTTATAAGAACATAAGCTAATGCGCTCATACCGGCACCGCCAATTCCTATAAAATGAATGTTTTTAATACTCTCTAGCACTGGCAGTCCCCTCCCTCTTTCTTAACTAAATCTAAAGCCTGTTTGGCTATATCAATTGCTGCCTGTGGTCTACTTACTTTTAGTGCGGCAGTTTTCATACCTTCCAATATTTCACTATGTTCTAACATTTTTCCTATTTCTTCTTGCAATTTTTCTCCTGTCAAGTCTTTATCCAAGATTACTACCGCAGCCCCAGCCTTTTCCAAGGCTCTGGCATTAAACTCCTGGTGATTGGCCGTTGCGTAAGGATAAGGAATAAGAATAGCAGGAATTCCTTTTACCATAATTTCGGCTAAACCAATAGCACCTGCTCTGGATATAACAATGTCAGCAGTTGCCAACGCCATTGGCATTTCATGAATATAAGGTAAAATTTTTATATTTGCAGCTTCAACTATCTTTTTGTCAAGCTTAGCAATATACCCCTCGTACTCATTTTCACCCGTAGCATGCAAAACCTGAATATCATCCTGGTCAGCAAATTTTTTTTCAATGTAGGCCATAGCTATATTTATAGTTCTAGCTCCTCGGCTACCACCAAAGACTAATAACGTTTTTTTTCTAGAATCCAAATTGAAAGCTTGCAAGGCCTGTTCTCGTTTGTCCACGATAATTTCCTTACGAACAGGATTACCGGTAAATACTTTCAATGCTTTGCCAGAAAAATATTTTGCGCCTTCTTGGTATCCCAAGAAAATTTTTTTTACAAAGTGAGATAAAATTTTATTTGTAACACCAGGCATGGCGTTTTGTTCCTGAATACATGTGGGAATTCCCAAAAGTGCAGCCCATATGAGAACAGGACCACAAACATACCCTCCTGTCCCAATAACTAAGTCAGGTTTTATTTTTTTGACCAAACTATATGCTTCCTTCATGCCAAATAATAGCTTTATGAATGAAGTAATGGTGCTCAAGCCCAATGTGCGTTGAAATCCAGCAACAGAAATATATTGTAAGGGATATCCATAACGTGGAACAATAGTGCTTTCCAGACCATTTTTTGTTCCTACAAAAATTATTTCTGCATCCGGCCTTAGCATTTGGAGATGATTAGCAATAGTTATGGCGGGATAAATATGTCCACCTGTACCGCCTCCAGATAACACTATTTTCACAAAAATCCCCCTTTACCTTAATTAGCTAATTGATGCACTAAATCCTTGAAAACCCTTCCCCTCTGAGGAAAATTTTCAAACATATCATATGAAGAACAGGCAGGTGATAATACAACCACTTGTGGTTTTTCTGCTAATTCATGTGCTTTATTTACAGCATCAGCAAAACTGTCTACTAAATAAATGTTTTTTACATGGGCGGCTAATGCTGCTTCATAAAAACGCTTTTTGGCCTCTCCCAGCAAAATCAAAGCATCTGTTTTTTTCTTTACTAATTTCATCATAGGTGCAAGATCCGTCATTTTATCATGACCGCCGGCTAAAAGAATAATATGTCCTGGGAAAGATTCTAGTGCTTTAATAGTAGAATCAGGATTAGTCGCCTTAGAATCATTGTAATAAGGAACACCGTCAACGTCCATAACATATTCAAGCCTATGTTCAACCCCTTGAAAAGTTTTTAAGACATTTCTGATTTTCTCAATTGCTACTCCGGCAAAATAAGCACATGCAATAGCCCCTAGGGCATTCTCCTCATTATGAGAACCGAAAATTTTCATATCACTAACCGCACATACTACAATTCTTTTGCCACCCCAGGCAATGACAAATTTTCCATCTTCTAAAAAAATCCCTCGCCCTAAAATTCTTTTCCTACTAATGTAGCAAACGGTGCTTTTTGTCTTTTCAGCAAATTGCATGACCGTCTTATCATCATGATTGAGTATTAAAATATCTTCTCTAGTTTGTTGCGCAAAAACATTAGCCTTAGCAGCAATATAATTCTCCATGTTACCATGCCGTTCTACATGATCAGGAGTAATATTCAAAATAAGTGCAATATTAGGTTTTAGTGTAGTGACGCCTTCCAATTGAAAACTAGATAATTCTGCAATGAGCCAATCATCTGCGCCTAACCCTTCTGCTTCTTTAGAAACAGCAAAGCCTATATTACCCCCCACTTTAGTTTTTACGGGAAGAGATTGCATCATTTCACCCACTAAAGTAGTTGTAGTCGTTTTTCCATTAGTACCAGTTATACCAATCCATTTCCCTTTGTATAACCGATAAGCTTCCTCTACCTCACCAACAACCTCTATACCCATTTCTCTGGCTTTAACTGCCAATGAACAATTAATCGAAATGCCGGGTGAAATAATAACTAAGTTGCATGCTTGTAAATATTCGTCCGGCTTTTGTTGACAAACGAACTTACCACCACTTTGCAGCAAAGTAACAACTAAAGCAGCGTCAATTTGTTTATGTTCATCATCAAACAAAATAACTTGCTTCCCATTCTTAGCTAGTACTTCGGCAACACCACATCCACTAATACCGGCTCCATACACAAAGATGTATTTGTTTTCAATCACAACAAACGCCCCTCTTTTTTTCGCTCATTCTCCCTTAGCTAAAACTTTTTCTATAGTCTTTTCTAAAGGTGAAAGGGTTATACCAATTTTATTTAAGAATAAATAAAACTATACCTAAAACAGATAAAATCATGCTGATTAGTGAGAATATCCAAACAACTTTTGTTTCTTTCCAACCACCCAATTCAAAATGATGATGCAATGGGCTCATCCTGAAAATACGTTTACCGCCCGTGGATTTAAAATATGTAACCTGCATAATTACCGAAAGCGCCTCTACTACATAAATACCTCCAATAATCACTAAAAGCAGTTCTGTTTTAGTTAAAAGTGCTAAAGCTGCAATTCCACCACCTAATGCCAATGAGCCGGTATCACCCATAAATATTTTTGCCGGGTGTCGATTAAAGAGCAAGAAACCAAGACAGCTACCAGTCATTATCAACGCGAATACCCCTAAATCACTTTGTGCGCTATGGAAGGCAATGTAAGAGAATGCTAATGTAACCGGCACAGTTACCCAAGAAACTAAACCATCCAGACCATCAGTTAAATTTACAGCATTAGTAGTTCCTACTAAAAGCAGTACTACGAACAAATAATACCAAATTCCCAGATTAACGTTAGTGTTAAATCCGGGAATCCATAAACTAAACTTTCCTGTTGTTACATCACCGGTATATACCAAATAAATAGCTGCTAAAGCTATTTGCATTAAAAGTTTTTGTCCTGATGTTAAACCTAAATTACGCTTAAACACGACTTTTATAACGTCATCTATTAAGCCTATAATCCCATGACCTACCAAAAGCAACAATGCAATAGTTACCTGAGGCGTTATTTTACACCAAACAAAGGATGCGATAATAATAGCAATAATTATCATAATACCACCCATTGTTGGAGTACCGCTTTTTTTTAGATGCTCCTGTGGTCCACAACCACGAATGCTTTGTCCAAAATGCAATTTATGCAAAATTGGTATTAAAAAAGGACCGCTAATAGCACAAACAGAGAAAGCTGTTAATAAAGCCCAAAACCCCTTAAAATCCATTGTTTTTCGTCTTTCCTTTCATCTGTAAGTAACTAATGTTCATATTTCCTATTTGTCAAAAACCATATCTATAACTTTATCAACCGCCATAGAATGCGACCCCTTAAACAATACTATATCATATTCCTCAAGATTGTTTTTCAATTCCACAGCTGCCTCTTTGCCTGTTTTACAATGAATAACTCGCACTCCTAACTTGGCAGCTTCAGAACTAATATATTTTGCTTCTTCACCATAAGTAATTACCAAATTAGTTCCTACATCAGCCGCAAAACGTCCTACTCTGGCATGCGCCTCTTTAGAATTTTCACCTAATTCTAACATATCTGCTAAAACAGCTATGCCACGCCCCTTGCCTTGAGCATTTAATAGTTGTCGCAAAGTTTTAAAAGCGGCTTCCATGGAAGCCGGGCTAGCATTATATGCATCATTAATAGCTGTAACTGAGCCGAAATGTAAGATTTGTTGGCGTTTTTCTGTCAATTTAGCATTATTCAATGCTTTTTTTATGTTCTCGACACCTATACCAAACGTTTCTCCTACTGCTATGGCAGCTAAAGCATTCATGACATTATGTTCACCAAAAAGAGGCAAATCTATACTGCCACGTGCTCCCGTAGCTAAACTATTATAAGAAAAAGATGTGCCTGTTTCTGAAATTTTAATCTCACTGCCTTGAACAATATTCTTCGTTATTATACCATAAGTGACAATTTTTGCACCTGTTTTCATGTGAGAAACGTAATAATCGTCCCCATTTAGGATAGCTGTATTTTCCGGCAATAAGCCTTCCAAAATTTCACTTTTTGCCTTAGCAATATTTTCCAAACTTCCCAAAAGTTCCATATGTGTTTCACCAACATTTGTTATAACTACCACATTAGGCTCTGCTAAAGCTTTTAACGCGCGAATCTGCCCCAAGCCACGCATTCCCATTTCTACTACTGCTATGTCCGTATCCGGTCGAATATTCAGCAAGGTTTTAGGAAGTCCAATTTCATTATTGAAATTAGCCTCTGTCTTTATTACTTTAAATTTTGTAGCTAAACAAGCTGCAACAAGGTCTTTTGTTGAAGTTTTACCATTAGAACCTGTAATTGCCACAACTTGAACATTTTTCATGCTTTTTCTGTATGCATGTGCTATTTCCTGATATGCAGCCAAAGTATCCTGAACTATCAGCACTTTATCTTCCGGCAAGTCCATCAAATTTTCCACCAGAACACCAGCTGCGCCAGAAGCCAAAGCCATAGCACAATAGCTATGTCCATCAAAATTTTCACCTTTAAGTGCCACAAAAAGCTCTCCTGGTTTAATACTGCGGGAATCCGTAGTAACTCCTAAGAATTCAAATTTATCCGGCATTTTTGTGTGAGCCTTTGTGGCCTCTAAGATGGTTTTTACGGTAATCATAACATTAGCTCCTCTTATGCCAATAGTCACTTACTACTTCACAATCATCAAAGTGTATGGTTTTATCTTTAAGTATTTGATAATTTTCATGACCTTTACCGGCTATCAGTATAACATCATTAGGCTCTGCATGAGAGAGTGCAAATTCTATTGCTTCTTTACGATCCGTTATTTTATGTATCTTCTTTTCAGCCGGTGCTCCAGCTAATCCTTTTTCAATATCCAAGATAATAAGTTCCGGATTTTCTGACCTAGGATTATCTGAAGTGACAACTAAATTATCTGCCAACTCTAAGGCAATACGACCCATAATTGGTCGTTTCTTATTATCTCTATCTCCACCACAGCCAAATACAGCCCATAATTTACCCTTAGTAATCTGTCGTGCAGTTTTTAATACATTATCCAAACCATCAGGAGTATGGGCATAATCTACTATAACTGTATATGGTTGTCCTGCTTCTACTAGCTGAAAACGTCCCGGAACCCCAGTAAAACCATTCAAAACATCTGTTATTATTTTCTTTTCAATTTTCTCAGCTAACATGACAGAAACCACAGTCATAACATTGTAGACATTAAACTCCCCTGTTATGTGTAAAAGCAAATCCATTTCGCCTATTGGTGTAGATAAGTTTAACTTCATGTGTTTAGCCGCGACTTCAAAAGTTAGAGGATAAACATCATTAGAAGCTTTTCTACCATAGGTAATTATAGGAGTTTTAGTTCTGTCCATAATAGTTTTAGCGCTATAGTCGTCAGTATTAAATATTGCTGTCTTGCCTTTTTTGTTACCTTCGTGCAAAGTTGTAAACAAAAGTGCCTTTGCTTCCCTATATTTTTCAAAAGTTCCATGAAAATCCAAATGGTCTTGAGTAATATTAGTTAAAGCTGCAACATCGAATTCAATTCCAGCGACTCTTTTCAGCGCCAAGGCATGAGAAGATACCTCCATAACTACATAATCGCATCCAGCTTCTAGCATTCTATACAAGGTTTTTTGCAAGTCAACAACATCCGGAGTAGTATTATGTGATGTCTCAACCTGTTCCTCAATCATAATATTAATGGTCCCAATTAGCCCTACTTTAAACCCTGCTTTTCGCAATATAATACGAATGATATTAGTAGTTGTTGTTTTGCCATTTGTCCCTGTAACACCGATAATCCGCATGTGCTTACCTGGGTAATCATAAAACCAAGGTGCAACTGCAGTCATAGCTTCTGTCGTATCATTTACTTTAATAACAGTTAATCCTTCAGGGGCTTTAACTGAATCTTCAACCAGTACAGCTACTGCACCTGCTTTATAAGCCTGCTCAATATACTTATGACCATCTACATGTACACCCTTCAAGCAAATAAAGAGACTACCCTTTTTCACCTGCCTTGAATCAATGGTAAGATCAGTAATTATTTGATCAGTACTTCCAATTTTAACTTTAGCTCCAGGCATAAGTTCTATAAGTTTTGCTAATTGTTTTTCCACTCTTTTTACCCCCTCGTAACAAGAAAAGCAGCCATTAAGGCTGCCTCTTTGCATTTCGTACTGCATTAATAAAGAGTACAGCTTCCGTATTATTTTGCGTAAGCATATCCATCATAAGCGATTTTCTTACCATCGGCCTGTACATATATATTGCTTCTTGCCGTACTCATTCCCAGCTTAGTTGTTGCCAATCCTGCAATTCTGGCAGGATTGCTTAAACGGTCTACATCTATTTTTAAAGCTTCATTTTTAGTTAAAAGCTGTTGCTCTTCATGTTTCATATTTACCAATGCACCGGTTTTGCTAACATAAGCTTCGCTCAACATAACACTACCCAAATAGCACAAAATACCAACAACAAACAAAGCTATAATTTGATGTCTAAAAATACGATAATTTATGTGCTTTATTTTTATTGGCTGCGGGGTAACGTCTATATCATCTACATCCCATGCATAACTATCATATTGTCGAGCTAACATAATGGTATCTCCCATCTTATATTTTAACGGCACCACGAAGTCTTGCACTACGTGACCTTGGATTTTCTTTAATTTCTTCCTCTGTTGGGACAAAAGCTTTTACTTTTTTTACCTGAGGTTTTTTACCACAAACACACATAGGTATATGAGGTGGACAAGTACATCCCTTGGCTAATTGTTTTAGCGTCTGCTTTACAATTCTATCTTCTAAAGAATGGAAGGTTATTACACCTATTCTTCCATCGGAACCCAAACGTTCCACTGCATCAGTCACTACTTGTGCCAAAATATTAAGCTCATTGTTAACTTCTATACGAATCGCTTGAAAAGTTCTCTTAGCCGGATGTGGGCCGTCTTGTCTTGCGCCCTTTGGTATTGCCTGCTTTATGACCGAAACTAGTTCTCCTGTAGTTGTTAGGGGCTTTATCTTGCGTTCAGCCACAATAAATTGAGCTATCCTTTTACTCCAGCGTTCTTCGCCATAATTGTAAATAAGCTCTGCTAAATCTTCTTCCTTGTAATGATTAACTATATAAGCAGCATCAAATTTCTGCCTATCGTCCATACGCATATCTAATGGACCATCTTGCATATAGGAAAAACCACGTTCCGCTGTATCCAATTGATAGGAAGATACTCCTAAATCAAAGAAAATACCTGTGACTTTATCTATGTTCAAGGAATCTAATACTTTAGTAAAATTTTTAAAGTTAGAACGAACTATATCAATGTGACACGCTACGTCTTGAAGCTTTATTGAGGCCGCTTTAATTGCGTCAGCATCCTGGTCAATACCAATTAGTCTGCCTACCGGTGAAAGTAACTTAGCAAACTCAAGCGAATGCCCAGCTCCTCCCATTGTGCAATCTAAATAAATCCCATCAGGATCTGTTATCATCCATTCAATACTTTCAGTTAATAAAACACTCTTATGAACAAACTCCATTTAAAATTACCACCTGTCCGTAAAAGTTAAATACCCAAATCAACTAGTTGGCCTACTATATCATTAACATCTTTACCAACTTTATCGTTATATTCATTCCATTTATCTATATCCCAAATTTCAGCTCTAGAGCCAACGCCTAGTATTACAGCCACTTTGTTAAGGCAAGCATGAGTTCTCAAGCTCTGTGGTAACATTATCCGTCCCTGCTTGTCAGGTTCTGCATCAACAGCACCACCAAAGAAAAATCTAGCAACTGCTCTTACGTTTTGGTTAGACATTGGCGAATCTGCGAATTTAGCTTGCAATTTATTCCACTCCGCCTCGGTATAGACAAATAAACAACCATCTAAGCCTTTGGTTACTATAAAGTGGGTGCCAAGAGCATCTCTTAATTTGGCAGGCATAAAGAGCCGTCCCTTGTCATCTATATTGTGTTGGAACTCACCCATTAACATACACGCCCACCAACTTTCGCTCCACTTTTCACCACTTTTCACCATTATAAACTTTATTTGCGCAAAAAACAAGTTTTTACTATTATATATTTGTTTTTTTTTGAGGTTTTTATTTTTAGTAAAAATAGTTGCTTTGAATAATTTTTTTGTGTGTTTTTTTATATCCTGTGCTATAATAAATTGTGTAGTAAAAATGCTTGCAAGGAGGACAGACATGGCTAAAATTACAAAAGATACCGGCATTATTGATGCCGTACAAGAACACCCTGAAATCATAGAAGTTTTTCAAGAATATGGTTTAGGTTGCATTGGTTGCATGGCAGCTAATTTTGAGACTATCGGTGAAGGTGCCGGTGCTCACGGTTTGGATGTTGATGCTCTTATTGAAGATATTAATAAGAAAATCAGCGAATAATTAAGTATAAAAAGGGCCCAGATTCTTAAGAATCTGGGCCCTTTTATTTTGCCGGTATTGACTTATTATATAAGCAGAAAAACGTCCCTACATAAGTGCGGGAACGTTTTTCTTTTTATATTTTATAACTGCTAATGAAGTTTTCATAGAACTCAATTGCCTCAAAAAATTTGTCTAAAGCTAGCTTTTCATTAGGTTGATGTGCCTGAGAATCAGCACCCGGTCCATAAATAATCACTGGTAAATTTTTCTCGCCTACAAGAGAAGATGCATCAGTAAAATAATTTACGCCCCTTTGCCTTAGCTTTTTCCCTGCAGCCTGTAGAGCATAGTCAATTATTTTATCACCATCAGGGCATGATACCGATGGCAATAAACATTTGAATTTATACTCAGCACTAAACTGTTTGTTATTAATTTTAGCCTCTGCGAAAGCTGCCTTAAGCATGCTTTCAATGTCTTCTTTGCGCTGCCCCGGTATAGTCCGAAAATCTATACTACAGGTACATGAATCAGGCACAACATTAATCGCAACGCCGCCTTTAACTTTATCTATGCTATAAGTAGGCATACCAAGAACAGGATGGGGATCGATGTTGAATTTTTGTTTTGTAAAGGCAGATAAAAAATCATTCATAGCCATAATAGCATTTATACCTAAATTAGGCATGGACCCGTGAGCCGTTCGCCCGTGTGTAGTAACCTCTACCCACGCAGCCCCCTTATGTGCTAAAAGCAAATCACCATCGCTTGGTTCCCCTACCAAAACAGCGCCAATATTAACCATTCCTTCTTGCTCCACAAAACGCTTTGCACCCAGGCAGGACAATTCTTCATCGGCAGTAGCCAAAAACACCACATCTTGTTTTGGAACTATTCCTTTGCGCTTTAACCTAACAATAGCATAAAGCATTGCAGCATCAGAACCTTTCATATCCGATACTCCGCGACCATATATATACCCATTTTCTATTGCTCCCAAAAAAGGGTCATACTGCCAAGGCATTTCTCCCGGTGGAACTGTATCCAAGTGTCCAGTGACCAAAAGGGCCTTGCTGCTTTCTTGCCCCTTAATTTTAAAAATTAAATTCGCCCTATTAGCAGCAAATTCATCAAGCTGGCAATCAATATCTTCATTAAGCAATAACTCTTGCAATTGAAGCGCTAGCGTTTTCTCATTACCGGGTGGGTTTACCGTATCACAACTAATCATTGTATGTAATAAAGCCAAAGCCTCATCCATTTCAGCTTTTTCCAGCATAATTATGCCCCCTTTACTTTTTGCCTAGCTAAATAAACCAGCATAAAACACCTCTTTAACCCAGTCATTTGTTCTATACAATACTACCTTTATAGTGTAGTAATATGACTATAATTAAAAACGACCTCTTCCAACAATAGGAAGAAGCCGCGTTGCCTAACCTTTAACTCATTATAGCTTTATTGAATGTTAACATGTTTATTTATTCTTTTCAATAATTTTAATAAAAATAATAAATTTATTTTTTATATAAGCGTGTTTTGCTAAGAAAATTACAGTTTTTTTTAGCTATGTACTTTAAATACCTTTTACCACTAACGCTTCATTGTGCGTATAATATCCTTTGTATCTTTGTCTACTCGCAAAGACTCTACTATTTTTTGCAGTGCTTTGTTATAGGTGAAATCATCCAACTTATTATTTTGCAATAAGCCCATGGTTTGCTTTGGAAAATTAACAAAGCAGATAGAAATAGCCCAAGCTACCGCCATTTGTACATAATAATCAGTAGATTTAAATTCCCCTAATATTTTTAATGTTCTGTCAATGTAAATATCATCAATAAAGTAATCTAAAAGCATTACAATAGCGAAACGTCTTTCGTAAACTTCGTGGCTGTTTAAATATCCTTTTAAAAATCTCCACATTATTTCTTGATTTTTTTTAGTATCTTTGATACTAGCACAAAAAGTATCACATACCCCCCAATTATTGATGCTGGGAATGAATTCTGTGATTAAATCCAACCGTTGCGCAAAAGGTATCTTAACTAGGCCGATAATAAGTCCTTTTAACATTACTTCTTCATTATATTTTGTTGGTGTTAACAAGAAATTATACCATTCCTCGGAATTCACCACAGTCTTTGCCAGTTGTCTTAACGCAGGAAGTCTAACTCCGATAATATTTTCTATGCCAGGACATAGTTTTTTGTGAAATTCACCATAGTTCTTGTCTTGTAACATAAATAATTGCTGTCTTACATCCATTTTCTCACCTGCCCACTTAATTAGTGTAAAACAAAGCCCCATTTTAGCAGGAATCTATCCTACACTAATAGGGCTTTTTCTTTATTATTTACCGGTACGTCCACGTTTAGTAAAAGGTATTTTTTTCGCACACAATGGGCAGTCTTCCTCGTTAAAAGTTTCGACATTCAAATGGAGTAGAGCCTCTGTACGTATGCCAAAATCCACTTTTCCACCACTACGATCTACCAAAAGGCCTATGCCCACAGGTACACCGCCTTGCTCTTTTACTGCACTCAGAACTTCAAATACGCTACCACCGGTCGTAACAATATCCTCTACCACCAAAACTCTAGTACCTGGTTCAATATGGAAGCCTCTTTTAAAAACCATTTTACCATTTTCGCGTTCTGTGAAGATAGCTCTTGTTCCCAAATTTTTACCAACTTCGTGAGCAAGCAAAATGCCTCCGGTCATAGGACCAACCACCAACTCAACATTGTCATTAATATAACGAGCCCCTAATTCCTTACACAGAGCTTCTGTATATTTAGGGTGTTGAAGAACATTAAATTTTTCAACATACATAGGACTATGTAAGCCTGAGGTCAAAAGAAAATGACCATGGAGCACTGCCTGTGTTTCTTCAAATATTTTCATGACTTCTTGTTCATTCATTCTCTACACCTCGTATTTCAGCCACAATGTTTTTTGCGGCTGCAATTTTATCTTCTGCCTGTGTTATCGGCCTACCAACAACTATATGACTTGCACCGTTATTTATCGCCCACAGCGGCGTCGCTATCCTGCTCTGATCGTTTATAGCCGAACCTGCCGGCCGTACACCCGGAGTTACAATCAAAAACCCATGACCACAAGCCTTGCGAATCATTGCCGCTTCTTGAGGAGAGGCTACTACGCCATCCATACCCGATTTTTTTGCCAACTTTGCCAATTCAACAACTTGTTCATTAATAGGCTTAGTATAATTAAGCTCAGACCACTGTGCAGCGTCCATACTAGTCAAAACTGTCACCGCAATAAGTTTAGGTGCCGCTTTTCCTGCTTTAGCCGCTGCTTCCTTAACTGCACTTACAGCCGCTTCCATCATTTTGCCGCCGCCCACAGCATGCACATTCATCATATCAGCACCTAGATCTGTCAGCACTGACAAGCTTTTCGCTACTGTATTAGGAATGTCCTGTAATTTTAAATCCAGAAAAACATGTTTTCCTTGATTCTTTAGAAAAGTAATAATAGACGCCCCGGCGGTATAATACAACTCCATACCGACCTTATAGTAACTAACGCTATCCCCTAATTCCATTACTACTTTTTTTGCTTCTTCCAGATTAGAAAAGTCTAACGCAACAATTAATCGATCATCATGACTCATTTCGCACCTCTTTTTAGCTTACTTAGCGATTGGGCAAAGCTTTTCCAATAATTTCTTGAATATTTTGAATGCCATGGGCATCCATATATTCTAAAATGCCTTTACTAATAGTTTCTGCCAATCTAGGATCAGAAAAATTACCCGTTCCTACTGCAATTGCACTTGCTCCCGCTAAAAAGAATTCAATAGCGTCAGCAGCGCACATAATGCCGCCCATGCCGATTATTGGAATATGCACTGCTTGGGCCACCTGATATACCATTCGCACGGCCAAGGGGCGTATAGCAGGTCCTGAGAGTCCACCCATAACGTTACCCAGGACAGGTTGCTGTTTAGCAATATCTATTTTCATACCTAAAACAGTGTTGATAAGAGAAACTGCATCACTGCCTGCCTTTTCTACTGCTAAGGCAATTTCCACAATATCCGTCACATTAGGGGAAAGTTTTGTAATAACAAATTTTGAAGTATTAGCTTTTACTGCTTTTACAACTTCTACCGCACTATCCGGACAGGTGCCAAAAGCTAGTCCTCCCTGCTTAACATTAGGGCAAGAAATATTAATTTCAATTGCGTCTACGCCATCAACATCCAATTTTTTTGCTAACTCACCATATTCTTCAGGTGAATTCCCTGCAATATTAACAATGATAGGCACAGCGATTTTTTTTAATTTAGGCAATGTTTCCTGTAAGAAATAGTCGGAGCCGGGATTTTCTAAACCTACGCAATTAAGCATCCCGGCCGGGGTTTCTACTGCCCGCTGTCCCTTGTTCCCTGAACGCGGTTCCAAGGTAGTTCCTTTAACAGTTACAGCACCGACTTTTTCCAAATCCAAGAAATCTTGAAATTCTAAGCCGAAGCCAAAAGTACCGGAAGCAGTTGTTACCGGTGTGTTCATTTTTAGCCCACCAATATTTATTGCTAAACGATTATCATACAAAGCCCTTACCATTCCTCTACCTCCGTAGACCAAAATACTGGTCCATCGGTACAAACCTTCAAGCGTTTTCCCACGCCGCCACAAGCACAAGACAGACAGGCGCCAAAGCCACAAGCCATATATTTTTCCAAAGAGATTTGACAAGGCAGCCCCGCTTTTTCTACAACCTTTACCACTGCTTTCATCATAGGTACCGGTCCACAGACATAAACACAATCATATTTACCTGTTTCCAGCAGTTGTGGCAGTAAGGCATTAACAGTTCCTTTAGTTCCTAGACTGCCATCATCAGTTGTCATATGCATAGCAAGCGTTTCCTCGTTAAATAAATCTTGCCAAAAAAGTTCGGAAGAAGTTCTGCCACCCATAAGCACTTCTACATTCTTTTTTAAAAAACTCTGGGCTAAATATAGCAAAGGTGCCAATCCTAACCCACCACCAACTAAAAGCGGGTGCTTTGCGGTTAAATCAAACCCATGCCCCAAAGGCCCAATAATACTTATAATATCGCCACTACAAAGCTCAGCCAAAATTTTAGTGCCTTCGCCCATAATACGATAAATCATCGTAAAGGTACCACTCTTATAATTTACACCCGCAACGCCAAAAGGACGGCGCAAAAGCGGCGCCGCCTGTTTTGATACTTGAACATTTACAAACTGTCCAGGTTTTGCTGTACGTGCGATTTCGGGAGCAAAGACTTCAATAAGTTTAACGTCTTTAGATAAAATTTGTTGTCCTATTACTTTGGCCTCAACAATTGTTTTTGGCAAGTTTATCACTCCCATGTTAAGTCTTGTAATGCTATGGTGCTGACCATACGCCTGCGACGCATGGCACTCATAACATGTTGCAGTTCTCTTGCAGTATCCATAGAAGTCAAGCAAGGTATTGCATGTTCAACAGTTGACCGACGAATACGGAACCCATCTCTAGCGGCGTCCCGTCCATGAGTTAACGTGTTAATAACCATGGCAATTCTACCGTCTTTAATATCATCCAATAGATTTGGCGTACCATCGCTAACCTTTACTGCTTCCGTAACTTGAATACCCTTATCCTTTAGATATTTAGCTGTTCCGCTTGTGGCTAATACTTCATAGCCCAAATCTACAAACCCTGCTGCAATTTCTGCGGCTTCCGGCTTATCCATGTCTGACACCGTAATAAGAATAGCTCCCTCTGCGGGTACATTCATACCAGCAGCTATACAGGCTTTGTATAACGCCCTAGAATATTGATAGTCTACACACATAACCTCCCCTGTGGATTTCATTTCAGGCCCCAAGGTAATATCAACATCTGTCATTTTGTTGAACGAGAAAACCGGAGCTTTTACCGCACAATAATCAGGGAAAAGCCTTAATCCAGGCTTAAATCCTTGTTCTCTAATACTATGCCCCATAGCACATTTAGTTGCTACATCGACCATAGATACACCTGTAACCTTACTCAAGAAAGGTACAGTTCTACTGGAACGAGGATTAACTTCTATAACATAAACATTACCCTCACGCACAATATACTGAATATTAATCATACCGTGAACTTCTAAGCCTATAGCGAGTTTATTTGTATAATCAATAATTGTTTTTATAACATGCTCGCTCAAAGTTCTTGGTGGATAAACAGCTATGCTGTCACCTGAATGAACACCGGCTCTTTCCACATGTTCCATAATACCGGGAATAAGTACATCTACCCCGTCACAGATAGCATCTACCTCAACTTCTGTACCCATTAAATAATGGTCAACTAATACAGGGTGTTCCAAAGACGCTTTAACAGCGCTAGTCATATAGTACTTAAGTTCTTCGTCATTATAAACAATTTCCATGGCACGTCCGCCCAGTACATAAGAAGGCCTTACCATGACCGGATATCCTACATTATTAGCAGCTTTGATAGCACCAGGAGTGTCAAAAACCGTATGTCCATTGGGACGGGGAATATTAACCACTGTCAAAAGTTCATCAAAACGTTCTCTATCTTCTGCTTTATCTATACTGTCTACACTTGAACCCATAATCTTTATTCCACATTTAGCTAATGGTCCCGCTAAATTAATCGCGGTCTGCCCACCAAACTGTACAATTACACCCTCAGGTTGTTCACGATCGATAACGTTTAAAACGTCTTCTAAAGTCAAAGGCTCAAAATACAACCTATCAGAAGTATCAAAATCCGTACTTACAGTTTCAGGATTGTTATTAATAATAATAGTCTCGTATCCGAGTTCTTTTAAGGCCCATACAGAATGTACTGAGCAATAGTCAAACTCTACACCCTGACCTATGCGAATAGGACCGGAGCCAAGTACAATGATTTTTTTACGATTAGATTCAATTACTTCATCTTCACTGCCATAGGTTGAGTAATAATATGGTGTTTCTGCTGCAAATTCTGCCGCGCAAGTGTCGACCATTTTATAGGTCGGAATAATATTCCATTCCTTACGCATCTTGCGAATTTCTAAATCTTTTTTTCCTAAATAAGCCCCAATTGTAACATCGGCAAAGCCCATTTTCTTGGCACGGCGCATAAGATCTGCATCCATTGGTCCTTGTTTTATAACAGCTTCCATATCGACTATGTTGTGAATCTTGCGCAGGAAAAATCGATCTATCTTAGTTATTTGATGAATATCTTCTAATTGTTTGCCCCTACGGAAAGCTTCAGCTATAACAAAGAATCTTTCATCGTCAACATTTTTAATCCGAGCAAAAACCTCTTCATCAGATAATGATTTCAGCTCTGGCATTTCCAAATGTATTAGGCCTATTTCTAAAGAACGGACTGCCTTTAAAAGAGCCGCTTCCATGCTACGTTCTATAGACATAACTTCACCGGTAGCCTTCATTTGTGTGCCTAAAGTACGATCAGCATTGACGAATTTATCAAAAGGCCAACGAGGTATCTTAAGTACTACATAGTCTAATGTAGGCTCAAAACAAGCAGTCGTCTTTTTTGTCACTGCATTTTCTATTTCGTCCAAGTTATAACCAACCGCTATTTTACTGGCAACTTTAGCAATTGGATATCCTGTTGCCTTAGAGGCTAGGGCTGATGAACGACTTACACGTGGATTTACTTCTATAACAATATATTTTTCGGAATCAGGGTCCAGTGCGTATTGAACATTACACCCACCCTCAACACCTAACTCACGAACAATATCAATAGCAGCTGTACGCAACATTTGAACTTCTCTGTCACTTAGAGTTTGACAAGGCGCTACTACAATACTATCGCCTGTATGTACACCTACAGGATCAAGATTTTCCATATTACAAACAGTAATACAGTTATCTGCCGCGTCCCGTAGTACTTCATACTCAATTTCTTTCCAGCCGGCAACACTGCGTTCAATAAGGGCTTGGCCAATGAGACTGTATTTCAAACCTTTGTTGGTAATATCATCTAACTCATCATCATTATTGGCAATGCCGCCACCAGTTCCTCCAAGTGTATAGGCAGGACGTACTATCAGTGGATATCCTACTTTTTTTGCAAATTCTTTCGCTGCCGAAACAGTTTCTACAATTGCACTTTCAGGAATTGGTTGATGAAGTTTTTCCATTGTCTCTTTGAATAATTCACGGTCTTCTGCTTTTTTTATGCTTTCAATTTGCGTTCCTAAAAGCTCTACATGATATTCGGCCAAAATTCCTTTTTCATATAAATCCATGGCCATATTTAAACCAACTTGGCCACCCAAAGTCGCTAGCATCGAATCAGGCCGTTCCTTTTTGATAACATTTTCCAAAAATTCTGCATTAATAGGTTCAATGTAAACACGATCAGCAATATGCACATCAGTCATAATGGTAGCAGGATTGCTATTAACCAAAACAACTTCTAGTCCCTCTTCCTTCAATGAGCGACAAGCCTGCGTTCCTGCATAATCAAACTCTGCGGCCTGTCCTATGATAATAGGACCGGAGCCGATAACTATTACTTTTTTTATACTAGTCTTTTTCGGCATCTTAGCGTCCTCCCATCATTTTTACAAACCGTTCAAACAAATACTCATGGCCGGAAGGTCCTGGCGATGCTTCCGGATGATACTGCACACTAAAGCTGGGATGATCAAGATATTTCAACCCTTCAATCGTCCCATCATTCAAAGACCTATTGGTAATTTCCACATTAATCCCCTTAAGAGAAGCTTCATCAACCATAAAACCATGATTTTGTGAGGAAATTACTACTTTGTTTTCAACCAAATCTTTGACAGGTTGATTAATACCACGATGTCCAAAAAGCATCTTCTTAGTTTTGGCACCATTAGCCAATCCCATAACTTGATGCCCCATACAAATACCAAAGATTGGTTTTTTGCCCATCATCTTTTTTATATTAGCAATTTCAACTTGTAAATCTTCCGGATCTCCAGGTCCATTAGATAGGAATATGCCATCAGGTTGCACGGATAAAACCTGTTCTGCAGATGTCTCTGCAGGAAAGACCGTTAGACGGCAATCAAATTTAATCAAAGATTTTAAAATATTACGTTTAATGCCATAGTCCAACACGGCAACGTGATACTTACCTTCACCCATGGTATAAACCTCCGGGGTAGTAACCTTAGCAACTTGATCATGCACTTCCGGTGTAGCTAAAAGCTTATCAATTTCTTCTTGTGGCATATCACTGGGCACAATAACCCCTTGCAAAGTACCATAAGAACGAATTTTGCGTGTAATAGCACGCGTATCTACTCCAACCAAAACCGGCACATTCATTCGCTCTAAAAAGTCCGGTAAAGACTCTTCATTACGCCAATTACTCGGTTCATCACAAAGTTCACTAACAATAAACCCTTGATACCAACATTTATCTGATTGATCAAAAAGTTTACAACAACCATAATTTCCTACCAAAGGGTACGTCATAACTACGATTTGGTCACAAAAAGATGGATCAGTTAAAGTTTCCTGATAACCACTCATGCCTGTAGTGAAAACTACTTCACCCACGGCGTTGCGGTTGCCATATAAATCTCCCTCATAGACGCTACCGTCTTTTAATACTAATTTGCCTTTTACCTTGCGCATACCACACCATCTCTCATGACGAATTTTCCTGCTACCATAGTCGCCACAGCTTTTCCTTTACATGTTTTACCTTCATAAGGAGTCACTTTGCCTTTTGTATAAAAATTCATACTATTGACTGTCCATTCCCTGTTGAGGTCGATTATAGTTACGTCTGCACTTTTGCCTACTTTTAAACTTCCAGCATTTAGTGCAAAAATATTCGCAGGTTCTGTACTCATTTTACCAACAATCTCGTTAATTGTGAAGAGGTTTGTTTGATAAAGTTCAGTTAAAATTACACCAACGGAGGTTTCTAACCCGCAAAAACCATTAGGAGCATTTCTAAATTCCACATCTTTCTCTTCCGGTGCATGTGGTGCATGATCCGTCACTATAGCATCTATTGTTCCATCTTTTAAAGCTGCTCTTAACGCATCAACATGGTCTTGTGAGCGTAGAGGAGGCGAAACCCTTGTTGCTGTGCTGTAGTTAGCACAAGCTTCATCCGTTAAAGTTAAGTGATGAACGGCAACTTCACAGGTTATATTAACGCCGCGTTTTTTTGCTTGTCGTACAATATCTACCGCGCCCTTACTAGCAATATGAGCAATATGAATATGGGTTCCTGTATACTCAGCAATTATTGCATCTCTAGCTACTGCTATATCTTCAGAAATTGAAGGAATCCCCGGTACGCCAATGCGTGCGGAAACAGCCCCTTCATGCATATACCCTTCGTGATTTAATTCCGTCTCAATATCATGGCAAATAAGCGCCTTGTCAAAAGCAGAAACATATTTTGCTGCCACCATCATGGTATGAGCACTGTCAACATAATGTCCATCGTCTGAAAACGCCATGGCCCCACGCATTGCCATGTCACCCATTTCAGCTAATTCCTTACCTGCTTGGCCTTTAGTAATAGCTCCGATAACTTCAACATGTACATATCCTTCTTTGGCAGCTCGCTCTTGAATACCACTAACAATTATCGAACTGTCTACCACAGGTTTTGTATTGGGCATACAAGCAATGCGGGTAATTCCACCGGCTGCAGCTGCCTTAGTGCCGGAAACAATATCTTCTTTAGCTTCCAGTCCAGGTTCCCGTAAATGTGTATGCAAATCTATAAATCCTGGAGCTACGACTAACCCATTGGCGTCAAAAACCTCATCTGCTTCTCCTGCAATTTCTTTTTCTAAAGCTATTATTACGCCATCTTCTACCATTAAATCCATAACCGCATCAAGATTTTGGCTAGGATCTACAATACGTCCGTGCTTAATTAGCGTTTTCAATTTGCTTACCTCCAGTCAAAGTCAAGAATAACAGCGCCATACGAACAGCTACGCCGTTTTGAACTTCCGTGCGAATAGCGGCATTATCACAATAACCGACTTCCCATGATATTTCCAACCCTCTGTTCATAGGTCCAGGGTGTAAAACAGTAACATCAGGTTTAGCCAATTTCAGTTTTTCTTCGTTTACGCCAAAAATTCTCGCATATTCTCGAGTCGTTGGAAATAATCCTTTTTGTTGGCGCTCTAACTGAATACGCAAAATATCTACTACATCCGCGCCTTCCAGAGCTTCCTCAACTCGCTTATGTACTGTAACGCCTAAAGCTTCTATGTCATGTGGCAATAAAGTCATAGGCCCCGCTACATGTACATCTGCTCCTAATTTTGTCCATGCGGCAATATTTGTTCGTGCTACCCTGCTATATAAAACATCACCTATAATAACCATTTTTAAATCTTTGAAATTCTTACCTTGCTCTCTAATTGTAAACATGTCTAAAAGACCTTGGGTAGGATGTGCATGAGCACCATCTCCTGCGTTGATAATAACAGGAGTAGCAACTTTTGCAGCATAGGCCGCTGCCCCCTCAATGGGATGACGCATGACAATAGCGTCACAGGCCATCGATTGCACTGTCAAAATCGTATCACGTAAACATTCACCTTTAGCTACGCTGGAACTAGCGGCAGTTATATTTACCACATCTGCCCCAAGATACTTACCGGCTAATTCAAAAGACGTTCTTGTTCTAGTACTATTTTCATAGAAAAGATTTATTATAGATTTTCCGCGGAGAGATGGCACCTTCTTGATATCTCTACCCATTATTTTTTTCATTTCTGTTGCTGTGCGCATAACCAGTTCGTACTCGTCCAAAGTCATTGAATCTAAATCTAAAATGTCTCTGCCTGACAATGATGCCGCTGCTTTTGCCATTTTTTTACCCCCTATACATTTTTTCAAAAAAACACCCATTGCGCCAGCAATGGGTGGAGTTATAACGTGTTTATGCTTGTTATAACACTCTTGCTGATTTCGCAGAATCACTTAAAGATGTGTTGTACAACAAAATAAGCCTTCTTGCCAATGTGGACAAGAAGGCTTTTAAGAGCTTCATAAAAGACCCTTTCTTAGTCTCACAGGACTAGATTAAAGGTAATATTCCGTTGCTAGTATGTTATCACTATAGATTTAAAATGTCAACCTACAGTCACCTTTTATAATTGAAAAGATGCCTATATAAGCATTTATTTATTGCCAAAATATTTGGCTAAGGTAACTAAAATACCTACTGCCTTGGGGAGACACTCCTCGTTAAAATCAAAAGCCATATTATGATGACCTGCCTTTAGCGTTGTTCCATACATCATATAAGTTGCCTGTCCGCCGTTACGTTGAACTCTATCCATAAAGTATGAACAATCCTCACTTGCACCTAAACTAATAAAGGGAACTACCTCGGCAAATTGTCCTGATGCTGTAGCTATATTGTAAATTTCTTTACCCATATTTTCGCTCAGTTCGCAAGCCGGAGCTCCGCCCACTTCTTTTGTAGTAACTTTTACATCATACATAGCAGCAGCGGCAGCAATCATGCGTTTAGATTCATTCATCATATAATCGTTGATGTCAGTGTTGGCACCACGAGTTTCCATTTTAATTTCTCCTACATCAGGCAAAATATTACGTCCTGTTCCTGCATTAATAACGCCTACGTTAATACGAGATGCTCCCGCCCCATGGCGAGAAATGGTGTGCAAAGATATAGCTGCCTGCGCGGCTGCTAATAAGGCATTCTTTCCTTGCTCCGGTGCTGCACCTGCATGGCTTGATACTCCGGTAAAATGGGCATCCAATTTGCTAGTTGCAAGAAATCCACCTGTCATACACACTAATTCATTATCCTTATCCGCATTAAAGCCAATGTGACCTGACAAAAAATATTCAACGTCATCAACAATACCACTAGCTACCATAGCTCTGGCCCCACGCACACCTTCTTCTGCCGGTTGAAAGAAGAATTTAACAGTTCCTGCCATCTCAGCTTTGTGCTCTGCAATTAATTTTGCAACCGCCAATCCTACTGTAACATGTCCATCATGACCACAGGCATGCATACAACCCTCATGGGTAGAACGAAAATTCTCTGCCATTGGTCGGTGTGTACTATCAGAACTCTCTACAACTTCGTTAGAATCCATATCAAAACGCAAACCAACCACTTTGCCTGGTTTAGCAAAATGCATTATACCCATAACGCCTGTTTTACCACCACTCATTTTCTCAACTAGAGCAGGGTCAGCCCCCTCGTTAATTGCTCTGTCCATACAACTTTGCAATATTTGCGCACTGGGAACTCCCATCATTTCTTTTTCATCCATGACTTCCTTACCCAAATGTACTTCATAACCTAGGCGAGTTAATTCCTTAGCTACCATAGAAGCTGTGCGGAACTCGGTCCACGCGGATTCAGGATAGCGGTGTAAATCCCGACGACGTTTAGTTAACTCTCCTTGCATACCATATACTTCTTGCCAAATTTCATTCATTTACTATTCCTCCTTATTATGTAAATACTAATTATTATTAACCTTTGTCTTACAAGTTTTTAAGGAAACATTTACTTCAAACATTCTACTCCATGGCAGAGTAAATTTCCACCTTTTCAATTCATCCTGTGCTATGTACTTAGATGCAAAGATAACCATATCTTTACTTATAGCTGCCTCTGCTTCTGCCTTTTGTTCAGGTTTTAGGGCACCGTCAACCCACTTATTTTTATAAATCAAATCGTTTCGTACATCTTGGCGCACATGTGCCTGATATACCCATTCATCCAAATAACGCACGGCCAGTAAATCATTTTTCTCGTTTTCATTCATGTATGGTCGCAAAATTCCTTGACCAATAGCATATCCTAAAGTGTTGCTAGCCGTATTCCAACCGGCATAGGCACCCAAGTTCCAAGCCAGTTCACTAGTAAGCGCCGGGCGTCCAATATTTTCTTTGCCTTGTTTTTGGGGTAACGTGGGTACATTAGTTGCAAACAAGCCTGACACCAATGCGTTATCAGAACCATTGGAGTACGCAATATCACCAATACTTACATTTTTACCGGACTTAACAAAACCTTGAACCTTATTTAAAAAGTTTTTATTCGCCCCGGTTAACTGCCCGTTATTAAGGGGACTAGTTGCCGATAAGCATAAGCCATTTTCAGGCGTATTAACTGCCAAAACTAAATCAGCATTTTTGGAAATAGTCGCCGGAAAACCCCCGGCTGCCAGAATATGCTCGCGCAACGTTTTTTTAACTACTGTATCTTCGTAGGTAGGGATTGTTTTCTCCCCTACTCCTTCATTGTAAAAAGTATAAACTAAAGGTGTCGTTTGCTCAATTTTATTTACTGCTCTGGTTAAAAGTATTAATCCCAATTGATCAGCACCGGCAAAAAATCTGATTTTCCATTCTGGCAAACTCTTCATCTCAGAGTCAATTTTGCGTGCATCTCGATGGGCATCTGAATTAACAGCTGTATCATCTTTTCCCAAAAGAAAATAGTCAAAAGCTTTACCTTTAACACCATCAAGAAGCTTTTTTGTCACTTCCAGATTGGCTTTGCGCCTAGTATACAAATCTGTTTGTACTTCAGTGGGAATAACCTTAAGCACTTCTTTTAATTCTTTAGCTTCTTTTTTACTAATAGTTCCCATTTCTTGTTTATCTTTTAGTGCGCCCATGAGAAAAATTTGCGGGCCATACTTGCTATAATAACTAGGCTCTACCGGAGCACTACTCGCCTTAGGAGACCGCATAATAGTGCCAAAAACATATAAGCGCAATAAACCAAACTTCTTTTTAAAATCTAAAAGTCTTTGTGTCCTAGCATCTATAACCTGTTCGCTTAATTCATGAGTTCTTGAGGCCACTAAACCACCATAAATTAAACTATCGCTGGAAACAATAGCATCCGTAGCCAAAAGTGCATTATCTTCCAGCCATGCGTAAAGCTTATCAGGATCACCGGTCCTATTATAGGATGCAATGTACTCTTGTGGAGGTGTTTGAATATCCCAACCTGCGCTTTTCAAACTATTTACGGTATAACTCATACACACCGGTCTGTCATCCATTGGTATAAACAATATTTTTTCTTTAGCCTCTGCCTCAAAAGGTAGTAGGCACATGCACATCAGCGTTGCTACAATAGTAGTTTTAATTCTCACGTACTTTCCCCCTTAATTTATTAACATTATCAAATAAGATAGTACGGTCAAAAAATATTTCATAGTTTGAAAAAAGCCTCTGCTTGTAAAATTCTACAAACAGAGGCAAAACCCTTCAATTTGAATTTATTTAGGATAATTATTTGAATTATTATCTTTAAGCATAACATCATGTGCGCCACCCTCTACCAAACTGGTAGCAGATACAAGCGTCAGACGAGCATTCTTTTGTAGTTCAGGAATATTCATAGCTCCGCAGTTACACATAGTAGACCGCAATTTACTTAATGTTAAATTAACATTATCCTTCAAGCAGCCTGCATAGGGAACGTAGGAGTCAACACCTTCTTCAAATGATAATTTAGAAGCTCCTCCCATATCGTACCTTTGCCAATTACGGGCACGGTTAGACCCTTCGCCCCAATATTCTTTCATATAAGCCCCGTTTATATTTACTCTGTTAGTTGGAGACTCATCAAAACGTGCAAAGTAACGTCCTAACATCATAAAATCTGCTCCCATGGCCAAAGCTAAGGTCATGTGGTAGTCATAAACTATTCCACCGTCTGAACAGATTGGAACATAAATGCCTGTTTCTTCAAAATATTCATCACGAGCTTTGGCTACTTCGATAATAGCAGTTGCCTGCCCACGTCCAATACCTTTTTGTTCACGGGTGATACAAATAGACCCGCCGCCAATACCAACTTTGACGAAATCTGCTCCGGATTCTGCTAAGAAACGGAAGCCATCTCTATCTACAACATTGCCTGCACCAACTTTAACGCTGTCGCCATATTTGCTGCGAATCCAGTCCAAAGTTATTTTTTGCCACTCGCTATAACCCTCAGACGAATCAATGCAAAGTACATCCGCACCTGCATCAACTAAAGCAGGAACCCTCTCTGCATAGTCACGGGTATTAATACCTGCACCGACTACATGTCGTTTTTGTGCGTCTAAAAGTTCTAATGGATATTCCTTATGGGAAGCATAATCCTTACGGAACACCATGTATAAAAGGCGTCCTTCATCATCTACTACAGGTAAAGTATTAAGCTTATTGTCCCAAATAATATTGTTGGCATCATGCAAACTTGTGCTGTGCTTAGCAACAATCATATCTTTAATCGGCGTCATAAACTCGGATACTTTTGTATCCAAAGACATTCTACTCACACGGTAATCACGGCTAGTTACAATACCCATGAGTTTTCCATTAACTGTTCCGTCAGAAGTAACAGCAACAGTAGAATGACCCGTCTCTTCTTTTAGGCGCAAGATGTCTCGCAAGGTACTACTTGGCTGAATATTTGAGTCACTTGTTACAAAGCCCGCCTTATAAGTCTTAACACGAGCAACCATAGCAGCTTCACTTTCAATTGACTGAGAGCCAAATATAAAAGAAATTCCGCCTTCTTTAGAAAGGGCAATAGCCATATTGTCATCAGAAACCGATTGCATGATAGCTGATACCATAGGAATATTTAAAGTAATAGCCGCTTGTTCACCTTTTTTAAATTTCACCATAGGTGTTTGTAAATCCACATTAGCAGGTACACACTCTTTAGAAGAATATCCAGGAACTAAAAGATACTCACTAAATGTATGAGCTGGTTCATCATAAATAAAAGCCATTTTTTTCCTCCCTTTTCATAAAAAATATTTTACTTAGTTTACCACCAAACTGGTTCAATTACAACAGTTATACGTAACTTTCTTTACAAAAAATCCCATTGACCAAAAAATAATCAACGGGATTTCATTTATTGATTTATTTAAGTGCACGCCAAGCAATATCCTTGCGGTAATGTACATTGGCAAAATAAATTTTATTCACGGCTTCATAAGCTTCGTCTTTAGCTTGGGCAATACTGTTTCCTACCGCCGTTACGCCTAAAACACGACCGCCTGCCGTAACCACTTGACCAGATTTTTCTTTGGTACCTGCATGAAAAACTACTACGTCATCTACAGCATTTGCCGCATCAAGCCCACTTATAACAAGTCCCTGAGGATAAGAAGCAGGATAGCCGCCTGAGGCCATAACCACACATACAGCAGACTTATCTGACCACTCCACCATTTTCTCATTAAGCTTACAATTAGCACATGCAAGCATGATTTCCACCAAATCACTGCTCAAAAGAGGCAAAACGACTTGTGTTTCCGGATCACCAAAACGGGCATTAAACTCCACAACCTTTATATCCGAACCTTTAATCATAAGTCCGGCATACAAGCAGCCTGAATATTTACGACCTTCTGCTTTTAAGGCAGCTATTGTGGGCTTTAAAATAGTTTCAAGGCATTTTTGTTTTAGTTCAGCCGTCAACACCGGAGCTGGTGCATATGCACCCATTCCTCCTGTATTTGGGCCTTCATCTCCATCATTAATGCGTTTATGATCTTGCGCTGCAAGCATAGGTACTATAACGTCGCCATCAGTAAAAGCTAAAAGTGACGCTTCTTCACCTTCCATAAATTCTTCAATGACCACCTGTGCGCCGGCATCCCCAAATTTATGACTGCCCATGATATCATCGATTGCCGCCAGTGCCTCTACTTCAGTCATAGCTACTACTACGCCCTTACCTGCTGCTAAGCCATCGGCCTTAATAACAATTGGAGCACCTTTTTCCTTAATATAAGCTTTGGCTGTAGCGCTGTCACTGCATATCTTGAAAAAAGCCGTAGGAATATTATATTTATGCATAAGCTCCTTGGAAAAAGACTTGGACCCTTCAATAGCAGCAGCTGCAGCAGTAGGTCCAAATATGGCTAAACCATGAGTCTTAAAAACATCAACAATACCAGCTACAAGAGGACCTTCAGGTCCCACCACTGTTAAATCGATTTTTTGCTCTATGGCAAAAGCCGCTATACTTTCAAAATCACTAGCCGGCAAGTCTATACATTCTGCTAAATCGAGCATACCGGGGTTGCCCGGTGCTACATATATTTTTTCAACTTTTGGGCTTTGCGCCAACTTCCATACCAAAGCATGTTCGCGCCCTCCCCCACCAATAACTAAAATACGCATGTGCATCCCCCAGCAAAATTATTTTCTGTCAGTTAACTGTTTTGTCAAATATGTACTAATAGCCGCATCATATTCAGAAGTATGAGCAAAAGCTTCTTTTGCTAACGTCTTTCTAGTCGTAATATCCGCATCACCATATTGCGATAACATAGCAATAAGACTGCTATAACGAGAAGGATTTGTGACTATGATTACATCGCGGAAATTTTTGGCTGCAGCCCTAAGCATAGCCGGTCCACCAATATCAATATTCTCAATAGCTTCCGCCTCGGTAACATTAGGTTTAGCAATGGTAGCTTCAAAAGGGTACAAATTAACAACAACCAAATCAATAGGTTTAATACCATGTTTTTCCAAGGCTGCCATATGTTCCGGATTGCTGCGTACTGCCAAAATACCGCCATGAATTTTTGGGTTTAAGGTCTTTACTCTGCCATCCATAATCTCTGGAAATCCAGTAACGTCACTAACATAAGTAACAGGTATCCCAGCATCTTTAATAGCCTTCATTGTACCACCGGTAGAAATAATTTCCACACCAATTTCATGAAGGAATTTCGCTAACTCTACAACGCCCGTTTTGTCAGACACACTTACCAAAGCTCTTTTAATTGTCATATAGTCACCTCATTTAAATTATTTATTAATATATACTTTACGCCCATGCACTTCTATTTTATCGTTTGCCCATAGTTCAATAGCTTCAGGCAACGCCAAATGTTCTTGTACTAAAATTCTGCCAGCCAACGTATCATGTGTATCATCATCTAAAACAGGCACTGCCTTTTGCAAAATAATAGGTCCCGTGTCCATTCCCTCATCAACAAAATGTACCGTACACCCTGCAACCTTAACTCCATACTCCAGAGCTTGTCCTTGGGCGTCCAATCCAGTAAACGCAGGTAAAAGAGCTGGATGAATGTTAATAATTTTGTGTTTCCACTTAGAAACAAAACCACTACCTAAAATACGCATAAAACCTGCAAGGACTATTAACTCTACATTTGCGGCCCGCAAAGCTGAGTCAATTTTATTTTCAAAATCATCTTTATCTAAACATTCCTTGCGAACTATAGCAACATGAGATATACCCGCATTTTTCGCTCTTTCCAGAGCGTAAGCATCACCCTTGTCACAAATTACAACTGCTATCTCTACGGGCAGTCCTTTTTGTGCAATATCATCCATGATAGCCTGTAAATTGCTGCCAAAACCACTGGCTAGAACGCCTATTTTCCGGTTATTCACCAAAAACTCCGCCCTTCATAATGGTCTTTTTGTTTCCATCAACGACTGAGCCTAATTCATAATATTTTTCACCTAGGCTAGCTAAGTGTTCACGAACCGCATCAACTTCATCGGCACCTACAAGCAAAACCATACCGACGCCCATATTAAAGGTTCTATACATCTCAGACCAAGGAACATTGCCCCATTCCTGTAATTTTTTGAAAACAGGAGGCATTTCCCACGCACCTGCATCTACTAAAGCATCACAACCATCAGGCAAAATACGAGGTATATTCTCATAGAAACCACCACCTGTAATATGTACCATGCCATGCAAGTTAAACTTTTCAATTAAAGGCAGACAAACGGCAGGATACAACCTAGTAGGAGTTAAAAGTTCTTCACCTAAAGTCTTGCCAAACTCCGGTACCACGGTATCACCTTGCATACCCATAACTTCAAAACAAATTTTACGAACCAAAGAATACCCGTTTGAATGCAAACCTGTAGATGGAAGACCCAACAGTACATCACCAACAGATACCTTATCACCGGTAATCATCTTGCTTCTTTCCACAACACCTACACAAAACCCGGCAATGTCATATTCATCATTAGAATAGAAGCCTGCCATCTCCGCAGTTTCTCCACCAACAAGAGCACAACCTGATTCTTTACACGCCCCGGCAACACCCCTGACAATCTGAGCAACTTTTTCTGCATTTACTTTATCTACAGCAATATAGTCTAAGAAAAACAAAGGTTCTGCGCCCTGGACCAAAATATCATTAACACACATTGCTACTGCATCTTGTCCAATGGTATCATGCTTATTTAACATAAAAGCAATTTTTAATTTAGTCCCTACGCCATCTGTTCCTGAAACCAAAACAGGGTTCTTATACTTACCTGAATTTAACGCAAACAAACCGCCAAATCCACCTAAATCACCGATTACCTCCGGACGATATGTAGCACGAACACTTTCTTTCATGAGTTCAACCGCACGATTGCCAGCGTCAATGTCTACTCCGGCATCCGCATAAGTAATTTGTTTTTTGTCGCTCATTTATTTTCCTCCCCTAGGCTTCGGCATCAAACAAGAATTTTGTTCCTTGACGTACTGCTGTTTCCGCATCATCAGGATAATTTGCATTAAAACAAGCATAACACATACCATTCGGATCTAAATGTGTTAAAGATTTGCGCAAACCTTCCATAGAAATATAGTGTAAGCTATCCGCCTTAATATATTCACGAATTTCTTCTACGGTCTTAGTTGACGCAATAAGCTCTTTGCGCACAGAAGTATCAATACCATAATAGCAAGGATCAGTAACAGGTGGTGAACTGATGCAGACATGCACTTCTTTTGCGCCTGAATCTTTCAATAGCTGAACAATCTTGCCACTTGTTGTTCCTCTCACTATTGAATCATCAACCATAACTACTGACTTCCCGGCAACCAAGGCCTTATTAGCATTTAATTTTAAACGGACAGCATTAAGCCTTTGTTTTTGGGTTGGTTGAATAAAAGTTCTGCCAATGTATTTATTTTTAGTTAAACCCTCCATAAAAGGAATACCTGCCTCCAAACCATAGCCAATAGCCGCAGGTGTCCCTGAATCCGGCACGGAAATAACAATATCAGCTTTAATATTTTTAGTCTCACGAGCAAGTTGTCTGCCCATATTAACGCGAGCCTCATAAATGCTCTCGCCATCCATTATACTATCCGGTCTGGCAAAATAAACATATTCGAATACGCAATGCGCTGTCTTCTTAGGAGTTTTAGTACTATACATAATACTTTTAGGCTCTGTTTTCTCATCTTCTATAACAATCATTTCGCCTGGTTTAACGTCACGAACATATTTAGCGCCCACTAAATCTAAAGCACAAGTTTCGGATGCTACCACCCAACCATTATCCATTTTTCCTAAGCATAAAGGTCTAAAACCATAAGGATCACGGAAAGCAATCAGTTTATGGTCATTCATAATCAAAATAGCAAACGCGCCTTCAATTTTGTCAGCTGCTTCTGCTACTCTATCTTCCAAGTTTTTATTTCTAGATCTGGCAATAAGACTTAGTACAACCTCACTATCGATAGTTGTTTGAAAAACAACGCCATCTTTCGCTAATTCCGTACGTATTTGCACAGCATTAGTCAAATTTCCGTTATGTGCCAGTGATAAGTTACCTCCATCATAGTAAACTTTCAGTGGCTGCACATTGTAGGCCATACTCGCGCCAGTAGTAGAATAGCGTACATGACCTATAGCAATATTTCCTTCCAAGCCGCCTACGCCATCTTTAAATACCTCAGCAACTAGACCCATGCCCTTTTTAATATGCATGTTCTTACCATCGCTAGCAGCAATGCCGGCACTTTCCTGTCCTCTATGCTGAAGAGCATACAAACCCCAGTAAGTATTTAAAGCAACATCTTCTTTATGGGAGAAAATACCAAAAACTCCGCATTCCTCATGCCATTTGTCTTCTTGCCATTCAATTCCTCGCACGGTTCATTCTCCTTCTCTAAAAACGAATACTTATTGGTTGCTTTCGGCACGAACTTTTGCTAATTTCTCACCTTTAGCCAAAACCTCTGCCTGCATTTTCTTCCTATCTACAGCCATTTTTTCTACTAATTCCGGATACTTTGTTGACAAAATCTGTACAGCAAATAATGCCGCATTCTTGGCACCATTGATAGCCATGGTAGCAACCGGAATACCCGATGGCATTTGTACAAAGCTCAAAAGAGCATCTACACCATTTAATGCCGTAGCATTAATAGGTATTCCTATAACAGGCAGTGTTGTATAAGCTGCTATTACGCCACCTAGGTGAGCGGCAGCACCGGCTGCCGCAATAATAACTTCTACGCCGCGTTCTCTTGCTCCCGCTGCAAATTCATGTACCAAATCAGGTGTTCTGTGAGCTGATGCAACCAAAACCTCTACTTCCACACCAAATTCTTTCAATGTTTTTTCGGCCGGCTCCAAGACAGGCCAATCAGAGTTACTGCCCATAATAATGGCAACCTTCATAGCTTTTCCCTCCAAAATAAAAAATCCTAAGAGTTTTTAGCTCTACGTATATAGCAAAATTTCTCCTAGGCGTTCTTTTCAATATTAATACATCGCTGTATACATTAATTCTACCAATAGGCAGGTTTTATGTCAATGTTTCTCTGAACTTTTCCGCCTTAATTTCTAATTTCGTTCGGTTTTTTTAAGAACACAAAGTTTTAATTTCTGACCGTTGAGTCAGAAGTCTTTATGTTATATAATGATTACTAAGGAGGCGATAGTATGTTAAGCAACAACCTTAGAAAAACACTGTCTATAACTTTAGCAGTGTGTTTTATGTCAGCGCTTTATGCTTTACCGGCCTTAGCAATGCCGCAAGACGAAGACCAAAACCAAGTAAATCATCAGAGAGCTAAGCAAGGTGAAAGTAAAAAAACTCAACATCCATCTTCTTCTAGTTCGCATAGAGTATCACCTAATGGTCCTATTGTTCAACACAGGCCTGCAGGGCAACCACCGCAACCAACAAACCGAAATATGCCCCCACGTCCTAGTAATATGCAGAAAAGCCCCACCCATCCAAGTCCACAGCCAAACAGGACGCCACAGCGCCCAGTACAGGGGTTGGGAGAACATGAAGGCCGTAAAGATATAAAGGGCCCAGTTACTATTTATCGACCTGGACCGCATCATCCCGATAATAGACCTGAACCTCGTCACCCCTATAATAGATTTGATGATCGACATAGACCATTTGGTCCCGGTCCTAGCTACGAACATCACCGCTCATACCCACATTGGCGCAGAAGCAATATAGTCTTCCGTTTCGGCGGACCACGTGATCATTTTTGGTGGGGTGCTAATCATGGTATTTCCCTTGGTGAATATCTCATTCTCATAATGATTATTCAAGCTAGGCCTACATTAACTATTGATGAAGTGTTTAGCATGCATAGGAATGGATACTCTTATGAAACAATTTGTTACGATTATGGTTTAGATTGGATTATTATCAACCATGGTGCCCGCTTAAAATATCACACTATGAACACTTACTCTATTGAGCATGGTATTGCTTTCTGGAGTTGGAGCGATACGCTAGGATATTAAAATCTTTTAATTTTCTATCTTTTACCTTAACTGTAAAGTTCCATGGTGAAAAAAAGACGCACCCGGAATAAAATCCGGATGCGTCTTTAATAACAATTTAACATTATTTGGAAACTACATCAATTACGTCTTTGGTAATATCTTTACCACCGGTAACAATAGCTGCGGAATCAAAAACAGTAGATATGCCTTGAGCTTTAGCAACTTTATTAATAGCAGCCAAAATTTTCTTTTGAATAGGCCCCATTAATTCATCTTCTCTTTGGGCAATACGTTCTGTTAAAGTTTTATCCAATGCTCTCTTACCTTCATCATCTAGACCTGCAGCCTTAGACTGAAATTCTTCTTGAGCCTTTTTTTGTTCAAGACCAATAGCTGCCTTAGCACTACTAATATCCGGGTAGCTTGCAAAGACTCTCTGCACATTTACATAACCGATAGTATCTGCTGCTAACACAGTTTTAGGAGACAAAATACCTGCAAACCCCACACAAACAAATACTGCTACCAATAATGATAAAATCTGTTTCTTCACTAAAATCATCCTCCCGCATTTGCGCTAATTATTACATCCATATAAGATACAATCTTCAAACATCCACGTTAGTATACCATTTTACAGCCTTTCTATCAAGTCCATTACTGTGAAAATACTGCAAATTCCATTGTAAATACACAAAACACTGCTATAATTATGATAAATAACATACTGCATTTGGGAGGCTAATTATGAAAAAAGCGCTCTGGTTTCTGGCAATAGTTTTTCTCGTCGCCGGCCTTTATCAAAAAGATTATATAGCGGTATTACAAAAAGCTGCTATAATTTGCTTGGAGTGTGTTGGCATTGGATAAACGGCGCATTGTACAATTTTTAACAGCCTTCATATATAACGGAAATCTACCCGGCTTTGTGAATGGGCGGATTTGGCAAGGCAGTTCAAAACAACTGTGCGTTCCCGGTCTTAACTGTTACTCCTGTCCCGGAGCCTTAGGGGCCTGTCCCATAGGTTCTTTGCAGAGTTTTGTTTCAGGCGTGGGCTTACGCTTTCCCTTCTACGTTCTGGGCCTTCTAGTACTTTTTGGTCTTGTACTAGGTAGATTAATTTGTGGTTGGTTTTGTCCGTTTGGGCTCGTTCAAGAACTGCTCTATAAAATTCCTACACCTAAGATTCACAAAAATGCATTAACATTAAAATTAACATACCTTAAATACCCCATAGGTATCCTCTTCATTGTAATTATACCACTAGCTTTTTTTGCCTGGGAAGGCGTTGGAATTCCAGCTTTTTGCAAATTTATTTGCCCAGCCGGAACTTTAGAAGCCGCAGTTCCTTTAATTACCCTTAATTCTGATTTGCGTAGCAGCCTAGGTTTATTATTTGGGTGGAAATTTTTATTAATGCTTTTCACTATTCTTATAAGCATTTTTGTTTACCGCCCCTTCTGTCGTTTTATTTGTCCCCTAGGTGCTTGGTATGGTATTTACAACAAACTGTCATTATTTGGCGTACAGGTAGATAAAGTTAAGTGCAATGGTTGCAACCATTGTATAAAAGTCTGCAAAATGGATTGTCAAGAAGTTGCAGATCGCGAATGTATTAATTGTGGCGAATGCCTTAAAGTTTGTCCAACAAAAGCTATTAGCTTTAAAAAGCTCTAGAAAGGAACTTGAATTATGATAAAAAAAATTCTTTTAGGCATCACTATTTTCATAGTACTAGCAGCAGGAGGTTTGTACTATTGGTTAGGTATGGGGCAACATAAAACTGATTTAAATAATGGTGACGCTACTCGCGATAATCCAGCTCCACAAATAAGACTTACTGAATTAAACGGCAATCCTATAGAGTTATCCTCCCTAAAGGGAAAACCCGTCTTTATGAATTTCTGGGCAACTTGGTGCCCACCTTGTGTAGCGGAAATGCCTTTTATTAATGAACTATACCCTGAATATAAAGACAAGGTTCAATTCGTTATGGTTAGTGTGGATGATAGTAAAGATAAAAATAAAGTCGTTAAATTTATAGCAGATAAAGGGTTCACCTTTCCTGTTTATACAGCAGAACAAGCTGATATAGCTAAAGCTTATAACATTCAAGGCATCCCTACCACTTATATTATTAACGCCAAAGGTAATATTAAAAAAGTACATGTTGGCGGTATGACGAAATCGGAATTAAAAACATTATTGGATAAAGCGGCAAACAGCAAATAGCTCACTAGTTCGTTAATTAAAAATCTTATTTTAAAAAAGAAGCCCTTACTATTAACTTTAATAGCAAGGGCTTCTGTTTTATTTAACTAGTGTATATCCTGCATCAGCAATAACTTTTGCGAATTCCTCTGTAGGTATCTTTTTTGTCATTGTAACAACTGCTTTTTTACCTTCTAAGTCAACTTTTACCTCTGTAACACCTTCGATTTTGCTAAGGTCGTCATGTACATGCTTTTGGCAATGGGCACACATCATACCCTCAATTTTTAATTCTATTTGCATAATTATCTCCTCCTTTTTTGCAATTTCACCAATTTTATGATCAATCTTAAACCAACGTAAGCGCAACGCATTTAACACTACGCAAACACTACTCATACTCATAGCCGCTGCACCAAACATAGGATTTAATTTTAAGCCAAATTCCGGATAAAATAGACCGGCTGCCAAGGGAATACCAATGCTATTATAAAAAAATGCCCAGAAAAGATTCTGCTTGATATTGCGAATTACTGCTTTACTAAGTCTTACAGCACTAACTGCATCCAATAAATCATTTCTTATCAGCACCGCATCAGCACTTTCTATTGCTACATCAGTACCAGCACCAATTGCTATGCCCAAATTTGCTCTAGCTAATGCCGGAGCATCATTGATACCATCCCCAATCATAGCAACAATATGACCTTCTGACTGCAATTTTTCAATATGCTTTGCCTTGTCTTCCGGCATAACGCCTGCAATCACTTCAGGAATATGCAAACGCTTACGTAACGCTTCTGCCGTTCTTTTATTATCACCTGTAAGCATTACTACCTTTATATTCATATCTTTAAAAAGTTTAATAGCTTCCTTACTACTATTTTTTTCTATATCAGCTACCGCTATTATTCCTAGTAATTCTTTCCCCTTAGCAAAAATAAGCGGTGTCTTTCCATCATCTGCAAGCTCATTTATCTTTGCTTTTATACTAGATATATCTATGCCATTTTCTTTTAGCATAGCTTCATTTCCTGCAAAATAAATTTCAGTATCTTGACTAGCTTGTATACCTTTTCCAAAAATGGAACGGAAATTCTGCATAGACTGAGGCACTATGTTATTCTCTTTAGCATACTCCAAAATAGCTTCTGCTAAAGGATGCTCACTACCTATTTCAATTCCCGCCGCAATACTTGCCAAGGCTTCCTTGCTAACCCCACTGGGGACAACATCTGTAACCCTAGGCTTGCCTTCAGTTATAGTCCCAGTTTTATCCATAACCACGGTGTCTATGCTATGAGCAGTTTCTAGTGCTTCTCCTGATTTAATTAAGATCCCATTCTCTGCACCTTTGCCGGTTCCCACCATAATAGCTACAGGAGTAGCCAGTCCCAGTGCACATGGGCAGGAAATAACTAAAATAGAAATTCCTATGGACAGGGCAAATTCAAAACTTGCTCCCCACAACAACCACCCGATAGTAGCAGCTAACGCTATGAGCATAACAATAGGAACAAATATTCCTGCAATCTTGTCGGCCAGCTTGGCAATCGGAGCCTTACTTCCACTTGCTTCATTGACCAATTTAATAATTTGGCTGATTGTAGTATCTTCCCCAACTTTAGTAGTTCTAAATTTAATAAAACCATTTTTATTAATTGTTGCAGCCACAACCCTGTCACCGCTGTGCTTTTCTGCCGGAATACTTTCACCGGTAATAATAGCTTCATCTATGCTAGTAGTTCCTTCTATTATAGTTCCGTCAGCCGCGATGCGTTCACCTGGTTTAGTCAAAACTATATCGCCTACCATTAGTTCTTCTATAGGCAGAACCAATTGCTGTCCATCACGTTCTACTGTAGCTTCTTTTGGTGCCATATCCATGAGCTTTTCAATAGCTTCACTGGTTTTCCCTTTAGATTTACTTTCTAAAAATTTACCCAAAGTAATCAATGTCAAAATCATACCTGCGGATTCAAAATACAAATCTGCACGATATTGATTTACTAACATTATGTCACCGTGTCCCAAACCATAGCCTATGCGAAATATGGCAAAAATCCCATATAAAGCTGCGGCACCTGAGCCAACTGCAATAAGGCTATCCATGTTTGGGGCTCCATGAAATAAAGTTTTAAACCCTATTTGGTAATATATTCTATTTAAATACATAATTGGTAAAACCAATAAGAACTGTGCGAAAGCAAATGTAATTGCGTTTGCACTGCCGCCAAAAGCAAGTACTATAAAGGAAGGTACTGGAATCCCGAAAATATGGTTTAACATTCCGTGCATAGATATATACATCATAGGGATAAGGAAGACAAAAGACCAAAGCAAGCGCTGCTTTACCTTCTTTATTTCTTCTGCTGCAATGTTTTTGGTGTTCTCCTTTTCTGCGCCATTTCTCACTGCCCTACCCGCTTGTTGTGCACCATATCCTTCTTTTTCTACAGTTTCAATAATGACAGCACTACTTATAATACTTTCATCATAAGTAACCTGCATACTGTTAGTTAACAAATTTACGCTTGCTTTTTCTACACCTCTTAGTTCACTCACACATTTTTCTATTCGTGAGGAACAGGCCGAACAACTCATCCCCGTTATAATAAATTTTTCATTTTTCATAACAACACCTTATTTCATTAACTTCTGCAAAGTTACACATAGTTCATCCACCACATCGTCGTGGCCATCACGAATATCCTTGACTACACAAGACTTAATATGTTGTGCCAAAAGCTTCTTGTTAAAAGAATTAAGAGCAGAGGATATGGCACTTACCTGCGTCAAAATATCTACACAGTAGCGATCACCTTCTAACATATTTTTAATTCCTCTCACTTGCCCTTCAATACGATTCAATCTCGAAAGCAAATCTTTATATTCTTTTCCTTCTTTGTCCCTTACCTTAATTTTACAAGCGCAACTAGGGCAAATTTCCTGATTTATTTTATCTTCAATTGTTTTCATAATCACCCTCCAATATACCCCCTATGGGTATATATTAATATTATAGCAAACAACCACTTTTGTCAATAAAAACACAGTCCAAACTATTAAAAATAGCTTGGACTGTGTTTTTATTTCTTTATATGAACTTCATCAATGATAGAACCGTCTTGCTTAACCGCACGAACATACAATTCGTTATCCGCAACTTCTAAAGTTAAATAATTTGGTTGATCAAGGGGGTTATAGAATACTTCATCAAATGTTTTCTGCGGCGAACCTTCCCACACCTTATCACCACTACGTCCCGTAGTAATATAAACAGTACCCCTACTTGCCGGAATAAAGTTCTTTACAGGCACAGTACGACTATAAGAATGAATATGTGCCAAAAAGACTAAATCCACTCCATATTTATCAAATATTGGCAAGAAAGACTTCCCGATAGCATTAGGAGCGTCTGACGCATGCCAGTCAAAAGGGCTCCGATGCAAAAGAGCTACCTTCCATTTCTTATTTGTCTTGTTCAAATCTTTTTCCAGCCACTGTACTTGACGTTCATATATATTGTTATCAAAAGCAGCTAATTCTTCAGCTTGAGTGTCTATGACTACATAATGCACATCACCATAATCATAAGAATAGGTTTGGTTTTGCAACCCCTCTGCTCCATTATTTGGTAATGAAAATAGATTTTCATATAACTTAGCAGGCGTAGCCTTCCAATCTAAAGTATAGTATTCATGATTACCTGGTATTGGAGCTGCCGGAATAGTGCTAACCATGCCACTAACAGCCCTTAGCCAAGCTCTCCACTGAGAATATTGCTCACCATTATCTACCAAGTCTCCCATATTGATAAAGAAAGCAGCATCCTTATTCCTATCCCAGGCCGCAGCCGACAGTGCCTGCCAAACACCATAGTCCGCACACTGAGAATCAGGAAAAATCAGTACTTTATAATTACTAACCTTTTCTGCCTCGGTAGTAAAGGTGAACCAATTAGTACGATTTTTATCATCACCTACACGGTACTCGTACTTAGTAGCAGGTTTTAGATTACTTAGGTAAGCGGAGTGTTTATGTACAAGACCCTCATCGGTTTTAAAATCAATACTCGTGGCTTCAATTTGGGAAGAATTCTGATTTCCTGCCATCCGATATTCAATGTAGCTCTTTGGTATAAGGCCACGTGATTGCCACACAATGGTTCTAGAAGTACGACTATCCGCGGTAATATTTTGCATAACGTATTGAGCATCGGCACTATCTGCATAAACAGGACCCTTTAAGTTTATTATGTACAAAGCGCTACCAGCCACTAAAACTATAAGCGCCAGTGCCACTATTAATATCTTTTTCACTGATTATTCCTTTCGCACATTTTACGTTGATATTATTTATCTTTAAGTACGTGCTACTTATTTCTTAATTTATCTTCAAACTTCACAACACGAGCTTCATAGCCATCTATTTTAGCGTCAAGCATAGCCATTACCTTCTGCATTTCTTCGATTCTAGCCGCTAATTCTGCACGTTGGTCCAGCAAAAGTTTTTTACGAGCTTTAATAGTTACTTTCCCTTCTTGAAACAGCTTTACATATTCTATTAAAGTCTCAATGGTAAGTCCAGCCCCGCGCATACATTTGATAAATTTAACCCACTGGCAAGCTTCCTCATCATAATCCCTTAGTCCACTCTTTTTACGTGGCACAAGAGGGATTAGCCCAATTCGCTCATAATAGCGCAATGTATCAGCAGAAAGCCCATATTCTTTACTTACCTCAGAAATGTTCATAATAGCTCACCTCTTTATAGTGATATTGTAATGCATTGGGTAAACCCTATCTCATTTTTTATTTATTTTTCAAAAGTTTTCGCTACTTTTTTAAGCCATTTTATTATTTCAATATGCTGTGGACAATGCTGCTCGCACTGTTTACAACCAATGCAATCTGACGCTTTGCCATGATCTTGTGTATAATTAATATAATACAACGTATGAATAGAAAAAGGTCGTCGGGGTTCCCGCTTCTCTGCGTTGTACAATGCAAAATAATTAGGAATTAAGATTTTTTTAGGACAGCCTTCTATGCAATATTGACAAGCTGTACAGGGAATAGCAATAGTTTTATTAATAATATCAACAGCTTCTTTAATAGCATGAAATTCTTCTTGTCCCATAGGCTGGAAATCTTGCATATAGCTGGTATTATCTTCCAGCTGTTCCAGTGACGACATGCCACTTAGTACCATTATGACATTATCATGACTGGCAGCAAAACGAATAGCCCATGAAGGCATTGACATTTCAGGCTGAACCGTTCTAAATAACTCTTCTACTTCTGCTGGAACTTTAGCAAGTGTTCCACCCTTAACAGGCTCCATAACAACAATTTTCTTATTATGTTTAACCGCCACATCATAACATTTATGAGACTGAATAGTGTTAGTATCCCAATCTAAGTAATTAATCTGCAATTGCACAAAATCCACTTCCGGGTGTGCTGTTAATATTTCATCCAACAATTCTGCTTTGTCATGAAAGGAAAAACCCATTTTCTTTATTTTTCCTTCAGCTTTTTTCTTTTGTACAAAGTCAAAAGCATCAAGTTTTTGTGCAATAGCATAATTAATCACACCTAAATTGTGGATTAAATAATAATCAAAATAGTCAACGCCACATTTCTCTAATTGTTCATCAAATATTCGTGGTAAATCTTCTTTTTTTGTCAAAAACATTGTAGGCATTTTTGTAGCTACTGTAAATTCACTTCTCTTGTGCCTTTTTACAAGTGATTCCCTTAATGCACGCTCACTTTCGTAATCATGATACATATAAGCAGTATCAAAATAGGTGAACCCTCTTGCCAAAAAAGTATCCACCATTTTGTTTAATTGCACAAAATCAATACTTTTAGCATCCTTTGCTTTCAATAATGGCAAGCGCATAAACCCAAAGCCTAATTTTTTCGTCATAATTTTCTCCCTATCATTTTCCTCTAAAGAAGCAAGTTTTCTACCTAAACTAAGGTCACATTTACTATAACCCATGGAGTTGACTCCATGTCAAGTGTAATTTAAGTAAATTACATAATTATTTCCATAATATGCTATTTTATAGCAAAAAATAAGAGACAGCTACACTGCCTCTTATAATGCTTTTTGTGCCAAACAACGCCATAGTACTTTAGTCAGCTCATACCTATGCATATTTTCTTCTTTGTAAAATATTAGGTGCCAGGTTTGCCAAAATATCTCAATATCTTTTTTATCAAAGAATCTTTTTTGTCGTCCATCCTCTGTTGCATACAAATGTTTTTCTATTTCTGTGCCCTGACCTGCACCATGATTTTTATCAAGCACGGAATTAACTCGGAAAAACAAAAAACCATTGGGCTTTAATACTCTCTGTATTTCCGCCAATATATCATACGTAATGTCTTCACTAAAATAATGTAGTGATAAATCGGCAATAACAATATCTGTAAAATTATCGGCAAAGGGCAACCCCTTTGTCATATCAAAACATTCTGCTTTTTTTACCTGTGGGAACCTATTTTTAATATTCTCTATAGTTATTTCGGCAAAATCGCAAGGTATAACCTCTTTGCCCTTTTCTAGTAAATACTTAGTATTATTTCCAGCTCCACAGCCTAAATCAATAATAGGAAAATTACAGGCTTTAATTTCTTTTTCGTAGCTATCTAACCAATCATCGTATATTATCTCGTCATTTGCACGCTTAGCAAATTCACTATTCCAACGTTCTTTGGCAATTTCTTTATGGTCTACATATGTCATATTAACTCCTCGATATTGTGAACAATCTACATTAATACCACTAAATTATACCACATATTTTAATTTTAAATGCTTAAAAAGCACTGTCTCATTTTTTCCCTTGAGACAGTGCTTTAAAATTTATTATATCTTATTTTGCCCCAAGAAAGGCACCAAACAATATGCTGCCTATTACCAGCACTATACCGCCACCAAGACGAGAAGATAATTGTGCATATGCCATAAGTCCCATTCTCTTAGAAGCGCCCAATACCGCTAAATCACCGGAACCACCGCGATTAGCCATACATAAACCTGCTGTAATCGCAGAGTCAATAGGATAGAAGCCAACCCATTTACCAACAATCGCAGAACCAAAAATTGCCCCTAATACAATAAGTAAAGCAATTACTACGTTTTCGGCATTAATGGCGGCAAGGAGTTCATTAATATTAGTATCAACGCCAACACCTACCATGATAATAAGTATCATGTTTGTGGTCATAAATGATTGCAGTCTCTTAGCCGCTGCTTTAGTGCTTTCAGGCACAATGCCCAAAGCTGCAACTATTGCTACGAAAACTATCATATATGCAAAGGGGTGAATAGCAACACCAAATATCTTAGGCAAAACAGCTTTAGCAAATAAACGACCCAAAGCATAGAAACCAACTGTTAGGAAAAAGGCACCGCCCAGATCTTTTAAACTCGGAATTACATCTTTGCCGGACTTTTCTTCTTCCACTTCTTTTCTCATAAGAGTTGTCCCATCTCCGGTCCAAGAAGGTTTCATTTTACCAACTTTATTCAGCAATGCTGCTGTGAAAATAGCGAAAATATTAGCAATAGTCAAAATAGTAATAGCAAAAGTGTAGTAATGAGCTGCTTTATCACCTGTCACCGATTCGTAAATCTGGCTAAGAGGAACAGCTCCTGCTCCATTACCACCACCCATAATAGGAAGAACATAGTTTAAAAGAATAAGTTGTGGTGAAATGCCAAAAATAAATCCACCAAGAATGCCAAGAATAGCAGAACCAATTAAACCACCGAAAATTGCCGGTATATAGCCTGCAAAGGATCTAATAAGCAATTTGCGATCTAAAGCCAAGATAGAACCGGTAATCAAGAAAATAATGAATAATGTCAAGAAATCTACTTTATTACCCATAACAATGGCACCAATAGAATCAGCATATTTCTTTGGAATAATATGATAGGTAAACAACACTGCCGAAACCAAAAATGTTAAGACAAGACCGCCGCCTACATAATCATTCCAAATTGGAACCCGCTCTCCGATTTCATTACAAATAATACCGATAGCCAACATTAACGCAAAAGCACCTGCTAAATCAGTTGTTAGTGATCCTGTAGCCGCAGCCGCAATTATAACAAGTATTATTGCTCCGCACAGCCACCATTTTAAACCGAAGGGTTTAAATTCTTTGTTTTCCTCTGCCATAATAAGCCTCCTCACTGAATTTGAATTGGTTTCCCACAAAATAGGCAGAAATTTTACCTAAGAATTTAATCCCTGCCTATGTATGCTTACACTAATTTTTTTATTCTAAAACATATTTTGCCGGTTTGCGTACAACATCAATAATTGTACCGTCCCGATATTCAACCAAAGCAACTACTTTATCTTCAAATTTTGTATCTTCAGGCTTGCCTGCTAAAGCATAAGCCTCATCACGCAATCCTTCAATTGTATACCTCTTTAGAGGACAGTTCTTAAGAGATTCAATTAAATCCTGCCTTCCAGGGTTTACTGCATATCCTACTTCTGTCACGAAAATATCTACGGTTTCTCCCGGAGTTGTTACCGTCAATACTCTATCCCTTACTGAAGACAATCTCCCTTTACGAACTAGTGGAGCCATAACTACAGTGCATTTGCTACCTGCTGCCGCATCAACATGTCCGCCGGGTGCGCCACGCACAACACCGTCGACCCCAGTAATTACATTAACGTTAAAATCAACATCAATATCCAAAGCTCCCAGCATTACATAGTCCAAACGATTTACATAGGCTCCTTTATTAAACGGATCTGCATATTCTGATGTAGTAATTTCAAAGTGACCAGGTGTTTTATGCACAGATTCTACAGAAGCAAAATCGAAATCCTGAGAATCCATAATGGCCCCTATAAAGCCTTCTTTTAACAAATCAATCATAGGTTTTGTGCATCCACCTACTGTAAACCCTATTTTTATGCCAGCTTCTTCCAACATGGGGCGCAAAAATCTTGTTACAGCAAGAGAAGGTCCACCGCCGCCTGTTTGAAAAGAAAAACCATCTTTAAAATATGGCGTATATTTCATAATAAGAGCAGCATTTTCAGCCAAAATTAATTCCCTAGGATTTTCAGTCATGCGCATTGTGTGATTAGCTATTTTTTCTGAGTCACCGATTTTATCAACCACAACAACATAATCAACATCACTGCAACTAATACTAGCAGGTACATTTGGGAATGGCACCAACGTGTCTGTAACAATTACAACCCTATCTGCATACCTTGCATCTACTTCTCCATAGGAAAGAACACCACAATCAGAAATTCCTCCCTGTCCACGAGCATTACCATAATCATCACTTGTCGGTGCGCCAAGGAATGCTACATCTATATGAACTGCGCCGGAAGCTATTGCTGCTGCCCTGCCACCATGTGAACGGATATAAGCTACATTCTTCAATTTTCCATCAGAAATTGCCTTACCTACCTTACCACGCAAGCCGCTAGAAGAAATTCCTGTAATCACTCCGCTTTCCATCAAAGGAACTAAAGCATCATGTGCTGTTCCTAAAGATGTTGCGCACACCATTATATCTTTAATTCCCAATTCTGCAATTGCCTGCATAACCATGCAAACCACATAATCTCCGTCGCGGAAATGATGATGAAAAGAAACTGTCATACCATCTTTTAAACCACAAGCCATAATGGCAGCTTTTAAATCAGGAAGCACTTTACTATGGTTAGGATCACTTACTCCTACTGTTTTACTAGCTACTTTATGATAAACATTTTTGTCAAAAGCAAACGCTCCTTGAAAAACCTGTTTCCCGTCCTTAAGAAATTCATCGGGAATCTCCCGTCCCACTTTGTTCTTCATAAATGTCATTCCCCCTTGTAAGCGCCTGCAGCTTCTGCAAGTGCCATAATACGTTTTGCGCCTTCAAGCATAGCAACATCAATCATATCGTCCCCTACCATAAATACACCAACGCCCTCTTTTGCTTCATTGCTCAATTTGCTTATAATTTTTTGAGCCTTTTCAATTTCTTGCTCTGTAGGTGTAAACACTTTATGGATGATAGGAATTTGCGACGGATGAATGACTGATTTACCATCAAAACCCATGTCATAAATAAGCTGGGTATCTCTCTCTAAGCCTTCATAGTCTTTAACTTTAATATGCACTGTATCATAACACTGAACACCAGCCGCTCTAGCAGCTAGTACCAATTGTGCTCTGGCGGCATAAAGTTCTGCTCCATCGTCGCGACGACGTGCATGCATAGAACGCATGAAGTCTCCTGCCCCAATAGAAATACCGAAAATTCTCTTGGAAGCCATACTCAATTCATAGGCATTACGCACCCCAAGAGGAGTCTCAATGGCAACCTGCAAAAGAGTACTGCCGATAGGTCTCTCAAATTCTTTTTCAGCTTTAACAACTTGTTCCTCAACAATTTCCACATCGTATGGTGTTTCGCACTTTGGTATACGTATACCATCACAACCTGCAGCAACTGATGCTCTTATATCCTCTTTCCAAAAAGGAGTGTCAGCACCATTAATGCGTACCAGACGCTCAATACCCTTATAGTCAACATATTTTAAAACATGATACAAGGCAACTCTGGCACTGTCTTTTTCGCTTACAGCTACCGCATCTTCAAGATCAAAAATAATGGAATCCGGGGCATATATATAAGCATCTCTTATAGACCCTGCTCTTTGAGTACTTAAAAACATCATTGTACGTCTTAAACGATTTTTACTACTCATTATAAATCCCCCCATGGTAAGTTCTCTTTCATATCTGCGGCACGAAATATAGCTGTTACCAATCTCGCACGTATCGTTTGATCTACAGCACCTTTATCCTTCACAATGACTTTGGCATCTGTAACATTTAATCTAGTAAGCGTTTCTAAAACAGTTTTTTTAATGGAGCTCCCATACTGGCTCAAGACTTTGCTGTTAATTTCTAGTTCCAACGTTCCTTGTCCAGGAGTTACTTCTACAAGAACATCACCTGAATCTTCTGTACCACCTACAGCGGCATGATTTAACTGCATTTTAACACCCTCCCTTTCACCTTATGTTTTTAAAATACACACCCGTGCTGAAAAGTCAGACTTTTCTTACTTTTATTATGAATTCGTAGCAATTATAAGTCAAACGGATAAATTTGATATATAATATAAGTAAAACCTTATACACAGGGAAATGAGGCGTCGATTATGAACTTGCGACAAGCAAAATACATGGTTACAATTTATAAAGAAGGACAAATTTCCTTAGCTGCAAAAAAGCTCTTTATATCGCAATCCGCGTTAAGCCAAATTGTGCAGAATATTGAAAAAGAGTTTGGTACACGATTATTTAAACGCACAACGCCAATTACTTTAACTAGTGCCGGAACAATCTATATCAAAACCGTACAGAAAATGCTTATGTTAGAAGAAGGCATGGAACGTGAAATGGAGGAAATCACTGTTGAATGCAGCGGTACTTTGCGCATAGGTTTTCCCACTACCTATGCGAAAATATTTCTACCTACGCTTTTCCCGTTATACAGAAAAAATTTTCCCAATGTAAATTTGGAAATCATACGAGATGGTTCTGCCTCCATGCCCGAACGTATTAATGCCGGTGAAGTAGATATGGCCTTCATGGCTTCTGATAAAGCCGCCCCTGAAGATCTTCATAATATTGTCCTTAAAACGGAAAAGATCTTGCTATTTGCTGCTCCAACCACAAAATTAGCTAAACGTATAAAACCCTATACCCCCATAAAAATTATTGAAGCAAAAGACGAAGAATTTGTTACTTTGAACCCGGGCCACGGTCTAAGAGCCTTGCAAGATAATATATTTGCCGATAAAGGTATATCCCCTAAAATCCTTATAAATGTAGATGATTGGCTTTTAGCTATACAATTAGCAGCCAAAAGTAATGCAGTTGTACTTTTCCCTGACACCTTTCTTAATCGCGAATTAGAAAGCTCTCACCTTTTCCCCTATTACCCACTGGAAGATGAACGCTATCTACGAAAATACTATCTGTGCTGGAGCAAAGATTTATATGTACCCAACTACATGTATGGGTTTATTGAACTAGTAAAAAGTATTTTCCCCGAAAACAATGAATACACTCCCCAAAACAAAAAACCTAATAACCTTATATAGCCTATTTTGTAAAAAACACCACCATGCAACTCTTTTTCAAGAGTTGCATGGTGGTGTTTCTTACACTTTATACTATAAAAACTTGTCTATTTCCCTTAGGCCATTATAATGACCTGGTCACCACTACCAATACCACTGGCATTAGCTTCGTCCGTATCAATATGGCACTCATCTGCATGTTTTTCACCTGTTCTTACTAATACATTATTAAAAATAGTTTCCCGTTCTCCCTTTGTCCTTATGGAAACAATGTCTCCGTTATTAAGGCCATATTTAACCGCTGTTTCAGGGCAAAGATGAAGATGCCTAGCCGCTACTATGATGCCATGCTCAATACTAACTTGTCCTGCTGGGCCTATAAGCACTCCTCCAGGTGTTCCCTCTATGTCTCCTGAAATCCTTATAGGAGGCGTTAACCCAACGGCTCTGGCGTCAGTAAGGGAAAGTTCAATCTGCGTTTCCTTACGCAACGGTCCTATAACCCTAAGCTTCATCATCAGGCCTTTTTCTGTAAGCAGAGTTACCTGCTCTTCGGCCGCAAACTGCCCCGGCTGCGTTATGCCTTTTTTTATATGCAGTATTGCGTCAGCACCAAACAATTTTGCCATATCCTTCTTGCAAAGATGTAGATGCCGGGCGGATACTCCTAACCCTATTGAAAACTCCACATAAATCGCTCCTTATCCTGCCACCATACTAAACTAGGCAACCAGTTATAAAAACACTATGTTTTGACAGATACGCTCTGTCTCATTGGCTATAACTAATTCTTCATTAGTTGGTATGACTAATAATTTTACCGAACAGCCATCCGTGCTTATCTCCCTTATACCGTCACGAACAGCATTTTTCCCTTTATCTAGGCAAGCGCCCATAAATCCTAATCCTTCGCAGATTTTCTCTCTAATTACGGGAGAATTTTCTCCTAGTCCAGCGGTGAAGATAACGGCATCCAATCCCCCCATGGCAACGGCATAAGCACCTATATACTTACTAACCCGGTAGGCAAAGATATCCATGGCCAGGCTCGCTCTTTCGTCTCCGTTACCTGATGCTTTTTCCAGATCGCGGAAATCACTGGACAGTCCTGATATACCCAGTACCCCCGACTTATTATTAAGATATTGGTAGACCTGTTTTCCTGTCATATCCTCTTTGTCCATTAAAAAGGGAATAATGGCAGGATCAACCTCTCCGCACCTAGTTCCCATAACAAGACCCTCCAAAGGAGTGAATCCCATACTGGTATCTATTGATTTCCCGTGCTTGACGGCTGCCACGCTTGCACCGTTTCCCAGGTGGCAAGTTACAAGGCGCAATTCTGCCAATTCTCGTCCCAAATATTTTGCGGCCATTCCCGACACATATTGGTGGGAAATACCGTGAAAGCCATATTTTCTTAGGCCATATTTTATATATAATTCGTAGGGCAAACCATAAAGGTAAGCTTTGGCCGGTATAGTTTGATGAAAGGCCGTGTCGAAAACAGCCACGTGTGGAGCATTAGGCATAAGCGTCATGCAGGCCTTGATTCCCGCCAGATTCGCCGGATTATGCAGCGGCGCCATGGGTATACACTTTTTTATGTCTTCTATGACCTGCTCATTAATAAGCACCGATTCATGAAACTTTTCACCGCCATGGACTACCCTGTGTCCGAAAGCCGTTATCTCGGACAAGTCTTTTATTACGCCGTAGTCCTTATGAACAAGTGCGTCCAGCACCATTTGTATGCCCTCTGTGTGATTAGCCACAGGTCTTTTTATTTCTATGGCGTAATCATAAACAGAATAATGTTTCAAAAAACTTCCCTCGGTGCCTATTCTTTCCAAAAGACCCTTTGCTATAACCTTTTTAGCTTCACTGTCTATGAGTTGGTACTTTATTGAAGAACTTCCACAATTCAAAACAAATATTTTCAAGTTTCCACCACCTTAAAAATTATTAACAGCTTGACTCTTAATATTTAAAAAGCACTGCCATAATAAACTTAGCCTGGAATTAATGCCGTCATTGTTTCTGGTTATTTTTTTCTGCCAGAACGGCCTTAGTAAGCTCAGGAATAATCTTTTTAAAATCCCCTACTATGCCAACATCGGCTACATTGAAGATAGGCGCCATCCCATCCTTGTTAATGGCTATTATGTAGTCCGAATCCTCCATACCAGCCACATGCTGTATGGCGCCTGAGATACCTACGGCGAAATAAAGCCCCGGCCTTACCGTCTTACCGGTCTGGCCTACCTGCTCATCTTTTTCCAGCCAGCCACTATCTACAGCCGCACGTGATCCTGACACTGTTCCTCCTACTGCTTCTGCCAGATCGTAGAGGTACTTGAAGTTTTCTTTACCACCTACGCCCCGCCCTCCTGATACAAGGATTTTAGCATCTTGGATATCTATTTTATGGGCTATATGTTTAACCACGTTTTGAACTTCCACGTAGCAGTGGTTCTTTTTTATGCCAGCATCGAAAAGAATAATCTCCCCATGAGCATCTTTATCCCGCAGGCGTTTAACCATTACTCCCGGCCTTACCGTAGCCATCTGTGGTCTGTAGTCCGGACACTCGATGGTTGCCATGAGGTTCCCCCCGAATGCAGGGCGCGTCATAAGCAGCTCTTGCTTTTCTTTATCCACGTCCAAAGCCGTACAGTCAGCCGTAAGGCCGGTGTGCAAACGTGCTGCTACTCTTGGAGCCAGATCCCTGCCGATGGCAGTTGCCCCCATAAGAAGTATTTCCGGCTTGTATTCTTTTACTGCAGCCGTTACTGCCTGGGTATATGGTTCTACCGTATACGTTTCCAAGGCCTCGTCATCTATGACTATTACCCGGTCAGCTCCATACTCAACAAGATTCTGCGCCAATTGCTTTATACCGCTTCCCACAAGCACCGCGCTTACTTCTGTGCTAAGCTCCCCGGCTATTTCTTTAGCCTTGCCTATAAGTTCGTATGATACGTTCGTAATCGTCTTATCCACCTGCTGGACGAAGACAAATACTCCATGATTTTCTTTAATCATATTAATTCACCACTTTCTCGCCATCACAGGATGTATTTTTCTTTCAACTTGTCCATAATGAACTGCACTGACTCGTCAACGCCTCTTTCAATCTTCATCCCTGCTGCCTTGACGGTTTTCGGGAAAGATTTTACTACTTTTGTAGGCGAACCCTTAAGCCCTATGTTTTCGTCTTCTACCGGCAAATCCGCACGGGTCCAGGTCGTTATTTCCTTTTCCCTGTAGGCGTCGAAGATACCGCCCGGAGTCATATACCGCGGCGTGTTCAACTCCGCCAGTGCCGTGATGAGGCAGGGCGTATTCACCTTTACTTCGTGGTAACGGTCTTCAAATTCTCTTTTTACCAGAAGATGGTCTCCGCAATTTTCAATGGCTGCCGCATAGCTCACATTTGGTATATTTAAATGTTCAGCCATTTCCGGTCCTACCTGCGCCGTGTCACCGTCTATAGCCTGACGTCCTGTAAAGATAATGTCATAACCCAGTCTGCCGCAGGCAGCGGCAAGGGTGCAGGACGTAGCCCAGGTGTCTGCTCCACCAAAAGCCCTGTCGGTTATAAGCACCGCGTCGTCCGCGCCCATGGCCAAAGATTCTCGCAGTACGTCAGTTGCTTGCGGTGGTCCCATTGTTATTACCGTAACCTCAGCCCCGCTGTTATCCTTTATTCTTAATGCAGCTTCAAGCCCCGCCTTGTCGTCAGGGTTCATTATGCTGGGCACCCCTTCACGGATAAGCGTACCTTTCACAGGGTCTAGGCGCACTTCCGTGGTATCCGGCACCTGTTTTACACATACTATGATTCTCATGCTTTCATCCCTCCGGTCTCTATAAGTCTTTATTTCAGCAGGCTGCCGGAGATAACCATCTTCATTACCTCGGACGTGCCTTCGTAGATTTCAGTAATCTTAGCATCGCGCATCATGCGTTCTACTTCGTATTCCCTTATGTAGCCGTAACCCCCATGCAGCTGCACTGCTCTGTCCGTTACATATTCTGCCACCCTTGAAGCCTTAAGTTTGGCCATGGCCGCGTCTATTGAGAATTTTTGCTTGGCATCCTTAGTCACGGCTGCTTTATATACCAGGCAGCGTGCTGCTTCTACTTCAGTTGCCATGTCCGCCAGCGTAAACTGTGTGTTCTGAAATCCTGCTATTGAACGTCCGAACTGCTTGCGTTCCTTGACATAAGACACCGTCCGCTCCAAAGCCCCTGCAGCGATACCCAGTGCCTGTGCCGCAATACCTATACGTCCTCCGTCCAAGGTGCTCATGGCGATACCGAAGCCTTTTCCTTCCCTGCCCACAAGGTTCTCTTTTGGGATGCGGCAGTCTGAAAAAATAAGCTCATTAGTGGCTGAACCGCAGATGCCCATCTTTTTCTCCGGCGTGCCGAAAGTAAAGCCAGGTGTATCTTTTTCCACTACAAAACAGGAAATTCCCTTTGTCCCTGCCGAGGCGTCCGTCATAGCGAAAACTGCGTAGACGTCTGCTTCTCCTGCATTCGTAATAAATATTTTGCTGCCGTTTAGAATATATTCATCCCCGTCCTGCACCGCCTTTGTCTGCTGCCCTGAGGCATCAGTTCCCGCTCCAGGCTCTGTGAGGCCGAAAGCTCCCAGCTTCTTACCTGACGCTAAAGGAATCAGGTATTTTTGTTTTTGTTCTTCAGTTCCATGCTTGTAGAGCAGGTCTGCGCACAAAGAGGTATGAGCTGAAACTATGACTCCCGTGGTCGCGCATACCTTGCTCAGTTCTTCAACGCAAAGAACGTAGGTTAAAGTGTCACACCCTTGTCCCCCATAAGCTTTAGGGAAGGGAATGCCCATGAAGCCAAACTTCTGCATCTTTTCCACCGTTTCCCTGGGAAAACGATGTTGTTCGTCTATCTCCTGCGCCAGCGGCTTTACTTCTTTTTCTGCAAAGTCTTTAAACAGCTGCTGGGCTACCTTATATTCTTTCTGCAATGTGAAATCCATAATATGCCTCCCGGTTATTTTTCGTAATTATAGAATACTACCCTCATCTTGCACCCTAACCTCACTTTCTTTAACATCTCGTGCCGCAAAGCATCAAGCGCTTCTTTTCCCTTCCAGAGTTCCCAAGTCCTTTTTGTAAAAATTCATTACTTATTAATGAATTTTCTATTGGAACGCTTTGTCAGGAAGGCGTCCATACCCTCTAGTTGGTCTTCTGTTTCAAAGCATTGAGCGAATTCTATAGCCTCAATATCCAGTGCATCCTTAATGAGCATTTCTTTTCCGCAATTGATGGCATATTTAGCATGCTTGACAGCGATAGGAGCATTGCCTACAATGCACCTAGCCATTTCAAATGCCTTGGCCAGTAAATCTTCCTGCTTGTAAACCGCACTTACCAGACCGATGCGCAGCGCCTCTTCCGCATCTATTGTCGTTCCCGTATAAATGAGCTCCTTGGCCTTGCTCAAAGAACCTATGACTTTAGCCAGCCGCTGCGTACCACCAAAACCAGGTATAATGCCAAGACTTGTTTCAGGCTGCCCGAAAACAGCGTTCTCACTACAAATCCTAATATCACAACTCATGGCCAGTTCATTACCTCCACCAAGCGCACAACCATTAACGGCTGCAATAACTGGGACGGGGAACAGCTCTATGCGCCGAAATATCCCGTTACCAAACTTGGAATATTCTTTGCTTTCCATGAAGCTCATTTTATGCATCTCGGCAATGTCTGCTCCTGCCACGAATGCTTTCTTTCCTGCTCCCGTTAAGACCACTACTCGCACCTGATTGACGTCTATGCTTTTAAATACATTCTCCAGGTCTTTTAGAACTTGCTTATTAAGTGCGTTCAATGACTTTTCTCTGTCAATGGTTACAACGGCGATTTCGTCACATAGCTCAAACTTAACAAAACTCATAAAATACTCCACCTCCACAGGGATTCACTTTCCTCACTACCTAGGCCAAACCATGTCTTTATAGAAAACTGCAAAACTAGGTTAAGCCTCCGGTCTTTTTCTTCATCGTACTTGGCTCAATTACCAATACTAGGCATCTAAACCCCTAGTAGCTGCTCCAAAGCAACGATCCTACTTGTTTTTATATCAGGTTATTCTTCCTGATTTTCATTTAGCTTGCCTTGCATCGTCTTTTGGCAGGAATATTTTATTAGAAGCTCTCCTCGTATAATTATTCTCCAGCATCGCTTTATGCGAAAGGAATGCCGGATCATCCATATATTTGGCCTTATTGGGACAAACTATTATACATGCCTGACATTTAATGCATATGCCAGTAACCTCAAGCGGATTGTCTTCACTAATAGAGCCCATGGGGCAAACACAAGCACACAGCCCACACCTTGTACACTTCTCGTCATAAGTTTTAGGCTTGGCTTTTAAAAATACGGCAGGCCTGCCATCTATGCCAAGAGGTGTGTAATATTCACCTACAACGTCAAGTGCGCTGATCTCAACCGGTTTAGGAATAGTCGTCATGTTCCCGATTTTCTCAGCAAGCTTTGTAGCAAACCCTTGCATTTCCTCTCTGTCCGCCACGTCAGGACGCCCCGGAGCAATCTTGTCAGAAAATACATGGGAAGAAACAAAAGCTGCTCCTGCTATTGTATGAAAGCTATTTTTTTCCAGTTCATGTTGCAATTCCAGAAGGCAATCATCGTAATTTCTATTCCCGAATACCGCAACAGGTACCGCTAAAGCACCGTTTCCCTTGGCGCAACGTATGTAATACAATAATTTATTTGGAATCCTTCCCGCATAAACAGGTGTTCCCCATATCACTAAATCGTCCTTAGTAAAATTCAAACCCGCTTCTCTGTTGCGCGGCAGCGTATAGTCGATTACGTCAATAGTTGTTCCTAGTTTGGCACACAGGATATTTGCTATATGTGTGACAATTCTGGCGGTATTGCCGGTAGGGCTGAAATATACTGCGAATATGTGATTAATCTTCCTCCCTGTAAAATCAGCATCTGTTTCGCTAAATGGCCCTTGGTTGCTTCCTTGTCCTGTTTGCACAAGTAAGTCCTTATATTCGTTCATGAATACCACTCCTAACTTGGCAATTAAAAACCGCCTCTACATTTTACTTCTTAGGGTAATCGTAGAAACCTTTGCCTGTTTTACGTCCAAGATATCCTGCTTCCACCATTTTGCGCAGCAGTTGAGCCGGACGGTATTTGGGATCTCCATATCCTGCGTACAATACTTCCATAATAGCAAGAACTGTATCATTGCCAATAAGATCAGCTAAAGCCAACGGTCCCATTGGATGTGCGAATCCTAACTTTGCTACATTATCAATATCTTCCACACTGGCAACGCCTTCCATGAGGGTGAAAATAGCCTCATTAATCATAGGAATCATAATCCTATTGCCCACAAAACCAGGAGCATCATTAACTCTGACAGGACTCTTCCCTACTTTCTCTGCCAAAGCCTTAATAGAAGAAAAGGTCTCCTCAGACGTTGCCAGACCTTTGGTTACTTCGACCAGTTTCATGATTGGTGCAGGGTTAAAGAAATGCATACCGATAAATTTATCCGGTCGTTTAGTAAAAGCGCCTAGCATCGTAATAGAAACAGATGAAGTATTACTGGCTAAAATGGTATTAGCAGGACAAAGTTCATCTAAAGTTTTGAAAATATCCTTCTTTATGGCGATGTTTTCAGTAGCTGCTTCAATAGCAAGATCAACAGTGCAATTAGTTTCGTCCAAATCAACTACACCGCTTATGCGTCCTAGAATTGCATTTTTCTCCTCATCTGTAAGCTTTCCTTTGGCAACGCTGCGGCTTAGATTTTCACCGATATTTATAATACCCTTGTCCACAAAACTTTGCTTGATGTCTCGCAGAACTACCGTAATGCCGTTTTGCGCCATGACCTGGGCAATACCTCCACCCATTTGTCCTGCACCAATGACCATTACCTTTGAAAACTCCATTTTGCTTCCTCCTAACTTGTTTCCCATTTCTTAAATTCTTCTGCCTGTATTTTCAGTTCTGACATAGTGGATTTCATCTGTTTTTCTATGACAGAAGCTCTTTTCTGTTCCTTAAATTTTTTCTTATTAAATACTTTCTACTATGGTAGCTGTTCCCTGTCCGCCACCTATACATAGTGTAGCAAGTCCCAGTTTTTTATTATGTGCCTTTAGAGCATAAAGCAACGTTACAAGGATACGGGCACCGCTTGCTCCGATTGGATGGCCTATTGCGATAGCACCTCCGTTAACGTTTACTTTAGTTTTATCAAAGTCAAGCTCTCTGCCTACTTCTACGAACTGGGCTGCGAAAGCCTCATTTGCCTCAATTAAGTCCATGTCTTGCATGGTCAGGTTTGCTTTATCTAAAGCTTTACGGGAAGCCGAAATAGGGCCGATTCCCATATATCTGGGATCCACGCCTGTAGAAGCATATGATATGATCCGCGCCATGGCTGTAAGGCCCAACTCTTTAGCCTTATCTGCCGACATTACTACTAGAGCTGCTCCGCCGTCATTAACGCCTGATGCATTACCAGCAGTTACAGTGCCACCCTTTTTGAATGCAGGCTTTAAGTTAGCTAAGCCTTCCATAGTAGTTCCTTCCCTTGGAAACTCGTCAGTATCAAAAACTACCTCGCCTTTTTTTGTCTTAATTGTAACCGGCACGATTTCAGCCTTAAAAGAACCATTTTTTATGGCTGCACACGCCTTTGTCTGTGATTCAAAAGCTACTTGATCTTGCTCTTCACGTGTAACGTCATATTTTTCCGCAACGTTCTCAGAAGTAATACCCATGTGGTAATCATTAAATGCGTCCCATAGGCCGTCTTTAATCATCACGTCTGTAAGAGTAGAGTCTCCCATACGAAGGCCCCATCTTGCTTTTGAACTGGTAACAAAAGGAGCGTTGGTCATGCTCTCCATGCCGCCGGCAATTATGATATCCGCATCTCCTGCGCGAATAGCTTGTGCTGCCAGCTCAATGCATTTCAGCCCCGATCCGCAAACTTTGTTGACCGTAAAAGAGGGAACCTCTTCGGGAATACCGGCTAAAATACTTGCCTGCCTTGCCGGATTCTGTCCTAAGCCTGCCTGCAAAACGTTGCCAAAAATAACCTCGTCTATTTGCGCGGGACTAATCTTGGCTCTGCTAATAGCCTCCTTAATGACGGCAGCTCCTATTTCTTGTGCCGATAGTCCGGCAAGGCCTCCGTTAAACTTACCTACTGCCGTCCTGACCGCACTCACAATTACTACTTCACGCATATTATTATCCCCCTGTTTTCTCTAAACGCATATAACTAAATGTTTACAGTAATCTTTTCATACCGTTGTTACTTTCCACATAAATAAGGCGACTTTTATAAAAAGTTTTTATTTATATTACTTTCATAGTCGCCTTAAGCAGAACTCTAATAGTTTTTCTTACTTTTCAATACTCTTTTGATACGCAAACAATGCAGCGCCGAGGGCCCCAATATATTGTGTCAAAGGTGTTGTTAGAATTGTATGGCCTAATTCTCCCTCTAAAGCTTTAACCACTCCAAAATTCTGTGCTACCCCGCCTGTCATCACGACTTCGGGCACATCACCTACTCTACGTACTAGGCCAATTACACGGTTAGCAATAGAATGATGAATACCTTCAATAATATCGCATTTATCAGTTCCCATGGACAACTGGCTGATAACTTCACTTTCAGCAAAGACAGTACATGTTGAACTTATTGCTACCCGCTTCTTGCTCATAGCACCAAGAGTGGCAAGCTCTGAAACTTTTACCTCTAAAACTCTAGCCATAACATCAAGAAAACGACCGGTACCAGCGGCGCATTTATCATTCATCTGGAAATTTACCATAACACCGTTCTCGATGTGAAGGACTTTAACATCTTGACCACCAATATCAATAACGGTATGTACATTAGGGAACAAAAAAGCGGCTCCCTTAGCATGGCAAGACAGTTCACTCATTTGCTTACTAGCCAGATTCATTAAAGAATTCCTTCCGTACCCAGTGGCAAGTATGTACGTCATATCTTCTCGTGTTTTATTTGCATTTAGCAAAACTTCATCAATAGCTCTCTGTGGCCCACTGGTACCTGCGCCTACATCAATCAGTGATTTACCGATAATCTCTTTGCCATCCTGTAGAATAACACACTTAGATGCTGTAGAACCCACATCAATTCCCATCGTATAAACAGTCATATGTATCCTCCAATTTAAACATTATCTATCTAATCTACCTATATTTCATTAATTTTTGCGAAGGCACCCACCATTTAAACTTATAAGCAACAAGCCACATAATAGCTACTATGCCGAAAATGCTCCAAGTCAAAACCGCGCCACCAATAATTGGCATAACACTCATAACAATAGGTGGAATAACCTGTAAGCCGATAATTAGGGGTCTATTAAACAAATCCGAAATACCGCTATCTTCTATACCACGAGATTTTAAATCAGGGTCAACTACACGTTGTAACAATACCCCCGTAGCGGCAACACCTGTAGCATGTCCCCAAACCATCATGTTTCTCTCAAACCAGTCAAGCCTAGAGGATTTACCACCAACATAAATAAACCACCAATAGGTTACTATGAAGCCCAAAGTACATACCACTAGCAATGGAACTGCATAATCAAATACCACCTTTAGGTTCAAAGAACCAATGCCTGATACCATTAATAAATCGGTTGATGCTCCTTGAATACGGCTAATCGTATTACGATCAATATAATCTGAAGCTCCTGTTTTATTCAAAAGCCAGTTTAAAACAAAAGCTGCTAGTAGCGCTGTACAAAATTCAGGAATCGCTACTGCATAACCTAGATTGCCAGAAAACACCTTAAACCATTTAGTCATATAATAACCACCAAGGGCCGCCATTAAAACAATTCCCAAATGGAAAGCCAGCGGATCTACGGAAATAGAAGATACTGTAACTTTACCGGCAGATTTTTGCTTTTCCGGTGGAATTAACCCGGTACGCAACTCTACAGGCAAATCAGCTGGATCTTCAACATAGTGGGTATAGCCTTTACGGGAACCCCAATTAATAATACCCATACCAAAAAGAATACCGCCAACAATACCTATGGTAGCGCAGGTATAAGCTAAATCCGTCATGTTAGCAACGCCCAAGTCTTCCAAGGCACTACCTACCGCAGCGGCTGTCCCATGCCCGCCGTAAAAGCCAGTAGCCATCATTAATCCAAATTGTTCCGGTAGTTCCGGATAAAAATACCTTAAGCCATAAACCGTAACGAACATGCCAACAGCATACTGCAAAACAGCAATACCCGTAAGATTAAAGAACATACCACCAATAACAGGTCCTGATAAAGCTTCTTTACTAGGCTTATCACCAATCGGCGTAGCCGCAAATACTACAACAATGAAAACCGCCGCATAGGTACCAAAGGCTTTAGACAAAGGAAGAAGGTCATAGCCTCTAGGCCCCAAAGCCAAAGCTAAAAAGCCAGCAATTAAAGCGGATGGAATCAATAAAGTCTGAAATATTTTTACTTTTGCTCTTAGTAACTGCCCAATAGCCAATAACGCCGTCATAATACTTAAATCGAGAAAAACTTGCCAAATACTTGCTCCTGTAAATGCCATCTCAACGCCTCCTATTTTAAAACCACTGTTAGTGTTTATCCTATTAATAGAAATAAACTAAACTTTTCATTATAATTCCTTAACTAGAATATAAGAATCTCTAATTTCTCCGAATAATAACATTTGGTGGGATCGACGTACAAATTCAGGATTAAGGCAACAAGTGCATTCATCTTAATGAGGTCTTGGCAATATAGCGTACACTGACATTTCAATCTTTTTTAAGCCCAAACCTCAAACCATATTTAATTTTTAAAATGGATTCTCTTGGAGAACACCGGCTAAAGTTCTTTTACTATCTGTGTTCTGCCCTAATCCTGATTGCAAAACATCACTTAAAACAACTTGTTTTACTTACGACAAATTATCAAGTATTTTATAAACTTTCCGCAAATGCTTGAATCGCAGTTTTAGCTTGTCCGAAATCACGCATTTGTTGATCAATACCTATTTTAATATGAGGAATCTTAGCTGCATCTAAAGCCTTCTTTAAATACGGATACTCCATTTCCTCAGGATCACAAAATTGTTGCATAAAGAGAATAAGACCATCGGCCCCACTATCCTTCACAAGCTTAGCTACAAATTCACCTCTGTTGTTTTTAGCTGATTCCGGATCATACAATAGAACGTCGCAGTCGATATTAGCAAATTGTTTAGCAAGCGCCATCATAGGATCTGCATCTTCAGGAACATCAATGCGGAAAGCACGGCTTTCGTAAGCTACATCATCTGCGGCAATAGCAATATTGTTATCTTCTAAAGCTTCTAAAAGGGCAGGATTGTCACAAATAATACCGGAAGTAACGATTTTCTTTCCAGACCATTGGCAAATAGGCAGCATAGCTAGCTCGCGATTCAACTCTTCCAATTTAGCAGTATATTCGTCTTTTAGCATAAAGAAAGCGGCTTTTAATACTGCTGAACGAACCGTTGGTTTAACTACATCACAGTGCTCAGAGGCTAGTTTCACAAACTCGCGGCGAGCTTTACGGCTAGCATTGTAAACCTTAATGCTCTTTACAATATCGTCATCAGTTATTGCTTTCCCTGTAATTTTTTCCAATTCTTTCCGTACATTAGTATATTGGTCCACACAGAACTTTAAACCGTAAGTTGTAGAACGATTTTGAGGATGTGCCAAGAATATTACCGGCATCTTATCCCCCATAGCGACACGAATATTTTGACTCATTGGGCGAAGTGTATCGCATATGGTCGGGGTAATAATGCCGCTAAGACCGTCCAAAGTACCGTCCAATAGCATTTCTAGTGACAATTGAGCAATTGTACAGTAGAATGTTGCACAATACTCTTTAGCGTGGCTGATATTTTTATTGTTAGTTCCCCATACACCAAATGGAACCATACCCGCAGCGTAGACAAGTTCTTCCGGTGCATAGTAAGGAAGAACTCCTATAGCTTTTTTACCTTGTGCCTTATACATAGCAAGTTTTTTTTCGGGATTTGCCGCTATTTCTTTAAACTCATTAATAATAGTTTCCATACTTATTTGTCACCTTCCTTTGCTTTCTTGTTGACTTCCATAGCCTCAACAAGACCTTGTACACGTGTCTCATACTGAGCGGCATTAAAGTTTCTAGGATCTGCTTGATCGCCATCAAATCCAGCACAAGGCACACCTAAATCTTTAGTGAAGCGACGTTGCATTTCTGCCATATAACCACTCCATGGCTTACAACTTCTATTGTAATGAACAAGTACTCCGTCCACTTTATTATCGCGGCAAATGCCTTCACGCCAATCTACACCCTGCTCAATGCATACAGAATTTGGAGCCTTACAATAAGCCCGCACCATTTCTTCAAGGCCATTATAGACAAAACCAAAAGCCGGTGCATATACAACAGCAGTAACATTCACGCCATTTTCTTTAAGAGGCTTGAAAAGTGCGGGAAGCTTAGGCCAGCAAGGAATGCCCTCAAACATAATGCGATATTTTTCTTGGAATGGAAGGGTACTATTGCCGGTCTTAACATTCTCTTCTAATTCAGTAGCAAGGAGTTCGAAAGCCTCAGCAGCTTGAACCTTACCACGAGCAGTAACAACATCAGCCATATGGTTGAACAAATCAAACCCACTCATTGGTGCTGGTTTGTATTGCAAGAAATCACAAACCTTCAACCATGCTTTAGCAGTGCGGTTTGCGTTAGCACAAGCTTTTTCGAATTTTTCTTCGTCAAATTTGCGACCGGAAATCTCTTCTAGTTTTTTTATAGCATCTGCAAATTGACCACGTATATATTCAACATTAGCACTCTCAACTTCAACTGTGTTGTTATAAGGGATATCAATCATTATAAGGGGAATGTTATGCATACGAGCAACATTCTCATACCACTTAGTCATACAGTTACAAATATTATTGCAGCAAAGAACAAAGTCAGGTTGTGGCATAATCATTTGACGATAATTCTTAAGTGCGGCAGTGCGGCGCTCTTTTTCTTCACCTTCCGGAAGCTTTTCTATCTCATTTAAATCATCAAGAACCGTAAATGGTTTCATAGTCTTTGGATCTTTTTTAGGTTTACCGGTAACTGGATCAATAACAATTTTTCCATTCTCATCTTTTAAGGGTTTTCCGCTATTAGGATCAATTACATACTCACCGGTAGTAGGATCCAACTTTTTAGCAGCTCTTTTCCCTGCTGCATAAGCAAGGCTAATACGTGCGTAACCGCAAATATCTGTATCATAACCAAGATCTTCAGCTGCTTGGCACAATAGCTCGCCATCGCGATTAGCAGCAACACCTGCTGCCTGATTTTCAGGGTATACAACATGAAGGCCAAAAGCTTCGGCCAATTCACAAGGAAATTTTGAAGATGACCAACCTACAGGCTCGCCTCTTTTTTTAGCTTCACGTGCTTCCGCATAAACGTCTTCCACAACATCACGTAATGCTTGAACGCCTAGGCTTACTTTCTTTTTCGCCGGCTTTAACGGTGCATTTACTTCTTCACTCATAATAATCCTCCTCGCTGTTCTTTTCGATATTCCCTTGGGCTTTAAAATACAGCTCTGCAATCACTAACTCATCGCTCCAATATCAATACCCAAGGGATACTTTTTACTCATACTTGCATCATAGAAGATTTTTGCTTATTTAATCATACCTGCACAATAATTAATAAAACCAGAAATAATAACAGCATTAGAAATATTACTTAAGAAACCACCAATTACAGGTACCACAAAAAACGCTAATTTAGAATATCTATATTTCTTACATACGCTCTCCATTGTAGTCATAGATACCGGAACAGCCCCTAAGCCAAATCGAATATGTCCGACAGACATAACAGCAGCATCG
>Ga0183100_1000167_pt1 | contig 83450 bp, 98 predicted proteins | sample Biomet2_FD_127789 | JGI IMG/M metagenome (GOLD analysis project Ga0183100, IMG submission 127789) | Microbial communities from bioreactor (seeded with anoxic lake sediment) at LBNL, California, USA - Biofuel metagenome 2 | ecosystem: Engineered > Bioreactor > Anaerobic > Unclassified ...
TTACTTTTTTAAATATAATATATTTTATAAGAATATTAAATAAAAATTCGTAGTAAGCTCCAAAGGCAAAACTAGAGAGGCACAACAGGGCGAAAAACGCCCCGTTGGGGAAACGTCACCGCAGGCTGAGGCCTCAAAGCCGAACCAGCCTGCAAAGACAGCCACATAAACACTTGGAGGTTGTGTATGAGTCGGATCGAGATGGAAAAAATCTTTTACGAAGCGAGCGTGCCGCCCCCGGGCTCGAATCTGGATGAGAAGCTGTTGGTCCAGGTCGATGAAAGCAAGTGTATCGGCTGCGACACCTGCATGGGCTACTGCCCGACCGGAGCCATCACCGGCGAGACCGGCGATCCGCACAAGATCGTCGATGCTGCGGCCTGTATCAACTGCGCGCAATGCCTGACCCATTGCCCGGTTTCGGCCATTTACGAAACCGTTTCCTTCATTCCCGAGATCGAGGCCAAGCTCAAAGATAAAAACGTCAAGGTCATCGCCATGCCGGCGCCGGCCGTCCGGTACGCCCTGGGCGACGCCTTCGGCCTGCCCGTCGGGACCGTGACCACGGAACATATGCTGGAGGCCCTGAACAAACTTGGTTGCAGCAATACTTGGGACAACGAATTCGCAGCCGATGTCACCATATGGGAAGAAGGCTCCGAGCTTTTGGCCCGCATTACCAAAAAAATTGACAAGCCCCTGCCGCAGTTCACCTCCTGCTGCCCCGGCTGGCAAAAATACGCCGAGACCTTTTACCCGGAACTGCTGCCCCATTTTTCCAGTTGCAGATCGCCCATCGGCATGATGGGACCACTGGCCAAAACCTACGGGGCCAAAGAGCTCGGCTACGACCCCAAAGAGGTCTACACCGTGTCGATTATGCCCTGCACCGCCAAAAAATTCGAGGGCATGCGGCCGGAACTCAATTCCAGCGGCTTCCGCGACATTGACGCCACGATTAACACGCGGGAGCTGGCCTATCTGTTAAAGAAAAACAACATTGATCTGGCCAAGATCGCCGACGGCAAACGGGATGGGCTCATGGGCGAATCAACCGGCGGCGCGACCATTTTCGGCGTCTCCGGCGGCGTCATGGAAGCCGCTCTGCGTTTCGCCTATCAGGCCCTTATGAAGAAACCGCCCGAGAGCTGGGATTTCAAAGGCGTCCGCGGGCTTAAGGGCATCAAGGAAGCCACGCTCGATATTGGCGGCACGGAAGTGAGGGTGGCCGTGGTCAACGGCGCCAAGCGCTTTGCCGACGTGTGCGAGCAGGTCAAGGCCGGCAAGTCGCCTTACCACTTCGTCGAATTCATGGCCTGCCCCGGCGGCTGCGTCATGGGCGGCGGCCAACCCATTATGCCCACGGTGCTCCAGTCCATGGACCAGCGCGTGACCAAGTTCTACGCGTCCCTGAAGAAACGGCTGGCCCTGTACAACGAACAAAAGGCCTAAGGAGGGCATCATGTCGTTACTCGCCTACACCCGACGCGGCTTTCTCAAAACTGCCTGTCTGCTGTCCGGCGGCGCACTGATCAGTCTGCGCCTGACCGGCAAGGCCGTGGCCGCCGCCAAACAGCTCAAGGAATTCATGATGGACCGCATCGATGGCGTCTACGGCGCCGACGCCAAATTCAAAGTCCGAGCCTCCCAGGATAATGCACAGGTCATCGCCCTGTACCAAAAGTTCCTCAAGGAACCCTTGTCCCATGAGTCCGAGCACCTGCTGCATACCACCTGGGTGGATCGTTCCAAAGGGCTGGCGGCGCTCAAAGCCAAGGGACTCTACCCCAATCCCCGGGCCAAGGAATTCGCCGGAACGACCTATCCTTACGAATAAATACCGCTGCCCTGCACTGCGCCGAACAGACCTGCGGCAAGGGAACCGATCCTGACCCCTGGGTTTTTCGGCCTTCAAAAAGATTGCCTGCTTCCGGACACCCCCGTCTCCCCTGCTCCGTCTCCTGGGCATCCCATACGCAGTGACGGACCAGATATCCGGCCATCGTCAGGGCTCCTGCCGCGGGACAAGAAGAACCGGCTGCATCGGCCGCGTCGGGCAGACGATCCGGCGTTTCCACGACCTTCTCGGCGCACAATGCGCGTCCTGCTGTTCATAAAGAAACAGAGGAAATGTCGGAAAGAGGTAGGAAGGCCCGCCCTTTACTTATTCAAGCGCATTTATTATGCGTCCCTCCCTGAGTGGGATGAGATACTGGATCGTTATAATATATACTGCATCCCGTATTGCACGCCTTTCCTCCTCTGCGGCCATTATCGGTCCTGCGCTGTACCTGTCGGGTTCTCTCCTTGAAGCGCCTTGCGGTGGATTCAAAACGCACCAAAGGACCGCGAAAACGAGCATCAGGAACCGCGCGCAGAGACCGATGCCCGCAAGGCTCGCCCCACGCGTTTGAAAAAAACAGTCCCGTATGGCAGACCGTTGTGTGAAATGCCGCATGCGCCATGTGGCGGCTCCCACGCTGTGCATAACGCCAGACGACGGACCGAAATCCCATCAGACCCGTTTGTCGATGCAATCAGGCTCCCCTGTCCACAACCCTGCAACCCTGAGGAAGGATGTAATGAAACGCTGCAACATGCTGATGCTGCTGGCCGCCTTCATTGCGGCGACAGCCAGCGCCGCCCTGGCGACGACGGAAGTGAAGATTGTCGGAGATTCCCGCGTCTATGGCGTTTTTTTTACAGGGCACAATTTTACCGGTTGGAATGACGCAGCCTGGACCTCCAATACGCCGACCTGGACCGGAGCCGGCACCAAGACCGAAGAATCCTTCGAAGTATGGGAACGCATCCGGGTACGCACGGATTTCATTGCCAATGAGTCCCTGCGATTCCGTCTTGCCACCAAAGTTGACAACACCTGGGGCAACGGCACCTATACGGCAGGCAATCCTGATGTCGCCGTCCAAGTGTATCAGGCCTTTCTCCAGTTCAAATACCCTGGCACCGACGTGGAAATCACCGCCGGTTTGCAGCCCATGTCCTTTCCCCAAAGCGCCCTGTTTAACGACAGCATCCTGTTTACCGACTTCGCGGCGGCGCTGATCGCCAAGACCAATCTGGTCCCGGATACGCTAGATCTGCAGGTCGGTTTTGCCCGCATGATCGACACCAATAGGACCTATGACACGTCAACCACCCAGGGCGACGATGAACTGGATCTCTATTTTCTGACCATGCCCATCACCGGAACGGGGTTTAAAGCCACCCCCTGGGGTGTCGTCGGCGTGGCCGGCAACAAAACGGGCTATTACACCGCCTACGCCTCCTCTTTTGGCCATGCGTCCTATGCCGAGGATCTGCTCTCGGCCGGAACGCTGCTGTCTCCGACCGGTTGGCGCAACAATCAAACACCCTATTTCTGGGTCGGCGGCGCATTCGAAGTCACTGCCCTTGATCCCGTCAAATTTTACGCCGACACGATCTACGGAGCCGGAGCCGTCAATGACCGCAAAAAAAGCCAACGCGGCGGCTGGTTTATTGACCTGGGCGCCGAGTACACCGGCTTTGATATGGTCACGCCCCAGGTTTTCGGCTGGTGGTCCACCGGTGAAGACAGCTCCAATCAAAACGGTTCCGAACGCATGCCCCATTCCCGCCCCAACTGGGGACCGGGCGGTTCGTTCCTGTTCGACGACAGTCAGGTGTTCGCCCGCAACTCCAACATGGGCATGAACCCCATCGGCGCAATGGGCGCGGGCGCATCCTTGAAGGACATGACCTTCGTCAACAAGCTGACCCATCGCCTGACCTTCACCTACATGCACGGCAATAACTCGCCGCGCGCCATCCGCGCCCTCAATACCGCCATCGGCTCCAATCCCTACTTCATCATGGGGCGCGATCTGACCTGGAATGAGCAGGCCCTTGGCGTCAACTTCGACAGTAAATACGCTATCTACGACAACCTGGACGCGATGGTGGAAACCGGCTGGGCCCATGGCGACTTCCAAAAAAGCGTCTGGGGGCGGCGGCTGACCAACAAAGCCAACGACAACGACACCTGGAAAATATCCTTCGGGTTTAGCTATAAGTACTAAGAAGGTGAGGACGGGGCGCTGCCCCGGGCCCCGCTGGGGGGAATCATTCCCCCCAGAGCCCCCCGTACGGGGGACAAAGGGACCATGACGCACACGCAGCAAGGTCGGCTCCTCCGGAGTCGGCCTTTTTTTGTGGCGACCAGGGAGAAGAGAAGCGTGAAGTGGCGTCATTCGGCCCTTTGCCGCCAACATGAAGACTCTTTCATGTCTGACGGCCCGCTAGCCGGTTGCCTCCCGATCCCGGAGCGACTAGAGGGGGACGGTCCGGACCGGGTGCGTCCACATGGGACAGCCCCGTTTCACCTCAAAAAGGAGTTCGCCCATGCCCGCGACCAAGCGGCGCTTTCTTTCCGATCTGTGGCGATTGACCAAGCCCTATTGGCGTTCCGAGGAACGCTTCAAGTCCGGCCTGCTGCTTGCCGTCATCATCGGCATGAGCCTCGGCATCGTCTATCTCAATGTGCTTTTTAACGAGTGGAACAACCTCTTCTACAACTCCCTCCAGGAAAAGAACCTGGATGCCTTCTTCAGCCTTTTCGGCCGATTTACGCTCCTGGCCGTCTGTTTTATCATCGTTGCCGTCTATCAGATCTACCTGCGCCAGATGCTGCAAATCCGATGGCGACGTTGGCTGACCGAACGATACGCCGCCAGATGGCTGGAAGGTCGATCCTATTACCGCCTGCGATTTGAAAACGGCATCACCGACAACCCGGACCAACGTATCAGCGAGGACATCCGGGGCTTTGTCGAACAAACCCTGTCGCTGACGCTGGGTTTTCTCGAAGCCGTTGTCTCCCTGGTCTCCTTTTCCTTCATCCTGTGGCAGCTTTCAGGGGATATCCACGTCCTGAACATCCCTATTCCCGGCTCCATGCTCTGGGCCGCCATCCTGTACGCCGGCGTGGGTTCGCTTCTCACCCACTACATCGGACGCCCCCTGATCCGCCTCAACTTCTTCCAACAACGCTTCGAGGCGGACTTCCGTTACAACCTTGTGCGAGTGCGGGAAAACGCTGAAGCCATTGCCCTCTATGGCGGCGAAGCCCAGGAAGCCAAAGGTCTGGCCGAACGCTTCAGCTCCGTTGTAAGTAACTGGTGGGGCATCATGCGCCGGCAAAAACGCCTGACCTGGTTCTCCGCCGGCTACAGCCAGGCTGCAGTTATTTTTCCTTTCCTGGTGGCCGCGCCGCGCTATTTTTCCGGAGCCATCCCCTTGGGCGGCCTCATGCAGACCGTTTCGGCCTTCGCCCACGTCCAAAACTCGCTGTCCTGGTTTATCGACGCATACACCCGGCTGGCCGAATGGAAAGCCACGGTGGACCGTCTGACCGGTTTTGGCGCGGCTCTCGAAGATCTTGAAGTCCGACACGACGAAGGACTCACCCGCCGCGACGCCCCGGCCGGCGGCAGCCTTGCCCTGACCGAAACCCGCCTGGCCCTGCCCGATGGCCGCACGCTTCTTGACGCCGCTTCGCTGACCCTGCCGCCGGGCGAACGGCTCATGCTGGCCGGCCCGGCCGGCTGCGGCAAATCGACGCTGTTCCGGTCCATCGGCGGCCTTTGGCCCTACTGCCAGGGCACCCTGACCATGCCGGCCAACGAACGCGTCCTCTTTCTCCCCCAGCGGCCCTATCTGCCAATCGCCACCCTGGCCGCCGCCGTGGCCTACCCCGACGCCCCGGAACGCTACGGCGACGCCCGTATTACGGCCGTCCTGACCGACTGCGGTCTTGGCGATTTCGCGAGCAGACTCAACGAGGAACGGCATTGGTCCCAGGAGCTTTCCGCCGGCGAACAACAGCGTCTGGCCTTTGCCCGGGCCCTTCTGCTCGCTCCGCGCTGGCTCTTTTTGGATGAAGCCTCCTCGGCCCTGGACGAAGCCTCGGAAAAAACGCTCTATCAGTTGTTGACGTCCCGATTGCCCGAGACAGCCATCCTGAGCATCGCCCATCGCCCGGCTCTGACCGCCTTCCATTCCCGGATCGTCCGTTTTGTCCCGACCGGGGACACGACGACCGCCGCATTTCGGCTAGCCGAAATGCCGTCCGAGGCTGCACCGGAGGCATCGATTTCTGCATGAACGCCCTGCCCAATCTCGAGTTATTCGCTCAGGCCACGCTCTCCATCATCCTGGAGGCCGTGCCGTTTTTGCTGATGGGCGCACTGGCCTCGGGCATTGTGGAAGCGTTTGTCCCCCGGGAAAAAGTGGAACGTCTGCTCCCCAAAGGCCGTCTTGCCGCCACATGCTTCGGCTTGGCCCTTGGCGCGGTCACGCCCTGCTGTGAATGCGGCGTGGTCTATCTGGCCAGACGATTGCTCGGCAAAGGGGTGCCGCCCGGGGCGGCCCTGGCCTTTATGTTGGCCGCCCCGGTCATCAACCCGATCTCGATCCTGGCCACCCTGGTTGCTTTTCAGGGTGACAGCGCCATGGCCCTCTGGCGCTGCGGAATCGTCTCGGTGGCGGCGCTGGTTGTCGGTTTCTGGGCCGGAGGTCAAAAGGCCGCACGCCTGCTCAAACCTCTGACCGATCATGAACCGGCCTGCGGCTGTGGCCATGAACACACCCCTGCCGGGGAGCCACACCACCCCGCGTCGACGATTGCCTCAGCCCCGCTGTTCGGCTCCCTGGCCGGCGCGCTGCCGCCCAGCGCCCTGCGCCCCAGCCGACGGCAGCAGGTGGAGTCGGCCATGCGCCACGCCATGGCCGACTTTTTAAATATGGCCAAAGTGCTTATCATCGGCTCCATGGTGGCGGCGGCCTTTAAAGCCTATGTGCCAACCCAGGTTATCGTGGCCATGGAAAACGATCTGGCGCTCTCCATCCCCGGCATGATGCTGCTGGCCGTCATCCTGTCCCTATGCTCCCAGGCCGACGCCTTTGTTGCCGCCAGCTTCACCACATTTCCCCAGGCAGCCAAGCTGGCCTTTCTGGCCCTTGGCCCCATGCTCGACATCAAGCTCCTGCTCATGTGGCGGCAGGTGTTCACGCCCCGACTCGTCCGCGTCCTGGCCTTCGTCCCGGCCGCTATTGTCTTTTTCGCCTGTCTGGCGTTGGGGCTTGCCACCGGAGGTGCGTCATGAACGTCGTCTCCCGCGCCCTGTCGTCTCTGGCCCCGCGTCTCGACGGCGCGGCCATGTTCGCCCTGGCCGGATTTATGGGCTGGCTGACCGTGGGCGGCAATTACTGGATGTATTTAAATCCCAAATTCAAACCCGTGACGCTGTCGGCCGCCTGTATCCTGGCCATTCTCGGCGCCTATGCCGCCGTCCGGCCCGTCTCGCGCCCAAGCCTTGGCCGAGGGCTGTGCTATCTCGCCCTCCTAGCCCTGATCTCGCTGACCGAAGGCGGCTTCTCAATCGCCTCCCAAAACCTGGACAGCGATCCGTTCTACGTCGCCCCGACCCTGCCCACGCCTCCCCCGGCCAAGCCGACGCCGGCCCGCATGACCGCAGGCGGCAAAGACTATATTCCCATCAATGCCGGGGAACTCTACGATATCGCCGCCAAAGGGAGCAGCGAACCGTTTGCGCGTCCCTACGTCATGCGCGGCTTTGTCCACCGCGCGCCAACGCTCGACGCCCAAAACGAATTCGTCCTGTACCGGCTGGCGATCTGGTGCTGTTTCGCCGACGCGACCGCCGTCGGGTTCAAGGTCAAACTGCCGGCCGGCAGCCCGCCGCCGGCCGATAAAAGCTGGCTGGTCGCCTACGGGCATCTGACCGAAATTCCTCCTGAACAACGGCAAGAATATACCATGCCCGACATGGCCTTCTCCTCCGTGGCCCAGGCCGCCATCTTCACGGCCGACCACCTGGAAGCTCTGCCGCTTGTTCCCGAGCAGGCCTTCATGTTTGAATGGCGACAAGGCGAACCATACGCCTATTGAGAACGAACGGCTGGGGCGCTGCCCTGGACCTGCCGGGGGGCATAATGCCCCCCAAGCCCCCTCGCTCAGGAACATCTTTTTTCCATTTTTTTCTTGTGTCTGGTTTCAAAAAAAGCCTCGTGCTGTGCTGCCGCAATGCCCTCGCGCAAAAGCACTGGGGGCAAGCTGAAATACCAGAGCAGGCGGGGGGGGGGAAAAAACGGAACAGGGACGCCACGTAAAAAGCCGCCCCACAGTGTCGTTCTGTGGGGCGGCTTATCGTCAGAGGGGACAAAGGATGTGGCGAAAACCTGAGATACGCCACGCGTGAAACAGCGCGGCGCGTCCGCGGCCTATTCTTCGCCTTCTTCTTCCGCATCCTCTTTGGGTTTCAGATGCTCGGGAACGATCACCATGCTGATCAACAGCGGCTTCAGGAAGCTCCAGGTGATGCCAATCTGGTATTCTTCCTCCAGATCGCGAATGGCGTCCCAACAGTTGTGGCACGGAGCGATGACCAGCTTGGCCCCCGTGGACAGGATCTGGTCGCGCTTGGTTAACAGTGCCTTGTTCCGTTGGGGACGGAACCGGCCGATACCGTTGAAGCCGCCACCACCGCCGCAGCAGTAGTTGTGCTCCCTGTTCGGCGTCATTTCGTGGAGATACCCCGGCTCAACGATATACGAGAGGATTTCCCTGGCCGTATCAGCCAAGCCCCAGTTTCGGATATAGTTGCAGGAGTCCTGATAGGTAACCGGCTGCTTGATGCGCTTGGCCGGATCGATTTTCAGCTTGCCCGTGCGCAGGGCCTCGGCCACCCACTGCACATAGTGCATGTACGGCGCAGGCGGTTGGCCGTTGGGAATACCGGCCCAATACGGCCCTTCAACGACTGTCCCCCGGTGGGCGTGGCCGCATTCGGTGCCGATGACACGTTTGGGACGCAGCCGCTCAATGGCCGAATAGACGTGTTTGACCTGCATTTTGCAGGCTTCCCAGTCACCGGCGAACATGCACAGGCTGGTCTGTTCCCACCCTTCGGACGGCACGGTCCAATTCTCGCCCGCAATGCGGAAAAGAATGGCCGCCTCGGCCAAGTCCTCGGGATAGTGTTTGGGCTCGCGGGCATTACACGTGTACATGATGTCCGCGTCTTCTTTATCGATGGGGATTTCGAGCCCGGGCCACTCGTCCTGCTGCTCTTCCGCCATCCACTCGCACGTCTCGACCCAGTCTTCGGTCGTCACGTCCATCTGGGCGTGGTAGACCCGGTGCATACCGGCGCCGATCTTGAGTTCCCATGGCACAAAACCCTGGGAATACAGCAGACCGCGCAGGTAGCCCATCATGACGCCGACGTCGATGCCATGCGGGCAATACATGGCGCAACGGTTGCAACACGTGCACTGGGACCAGGCCACTTCCATGGCATGGAGCATGAACGCGTTGTCCACATCGCCCTTGCGGCGGATGATTTCGCCGAGGGTCGACTGGATCTTGTACGACGGCACCTGCTTGGGATCCCGGTCATTGACCAGATACAGAAAGCAGGAGTCAGCGCACAGGCCGCAGTGCGCACAGACTTCGAGCCATGTTTTTGTGCGCGATTTACAGGTTTTCTGGATATTGTCCCACAATTTCTCGCGGTCCACATCCAGAGAAAGCATTTCTTCGTAATATTTCTTGCCGCGGGTATCCGAGAGGAGCGCCTTGAGGTCATCCTCATTCGTGATTGGCCGCTTGTTACAGTAGATTCCTTCAGGCATGACGTTTCACTCCTTGGCGATGTGGCGCTGGCCGTTTCTACCAGACAATGCCGCTGCCATGCTGCCCGCCGCGCTTGACGCCGAAGTCCACCCCGATCTGGGCGCGGGAACAGAAGAACAGCACCACGTGGGAGAGCTTGGTGAACGGGATGGCGATCAGCCAGATCTCGCCGGTGACGATATGGGCCAGCAGCCAGGCATTGTTTTCGCCCGTCTGATGGGCAGCCACAAAGCCGGTGACAAGCGGTGCAAGGCTTATAACCATGATCCACAGATCATGGGCCGTGGTGAGGATACGCACTTCAGGCAGGGCAAAACGGCGCAACACAATGAACACGCCGGCCGCCAGGGCCAGAATGGTCAGGGTATCGGCCAGTCCGCCCGGCAGCGTCGGCCAGGACAGGCCAAAACGCTCCGCAACAACCATGACATGGGCATACAGGAACAGCGGCACCAAAACCAAGCCGATATGCAGCAGGAAAAACGCCGCCGCATACAGCGGTTTGACCCGCCAGCTCCGGGAGCCATACGGGGTCAGCCAATGGAAGATGGACTTGAGCGCCCCCGCGATGGCCAGACCACGGAAGAAACCGTAGGGAACACGGTCAAGCTGCCAGTTTAACCCCTGGACATATTTGACGGCGCGATACCCGCAGCCGATGATGCATATGGCAAAAGACAACCACAGCATCGGACCCGTCAGGAATGCATACATGATCTTCTCCTTCTCAATCGAGGTCCAATCGGCTTAGTAGCGCCGGTTGCGCTCTTCCCGACCCGTCAGGAAGCGCCAGAAACCGATGAAGCAGATCAGCACGAGACCCATGAGCACATAGGTGACACTCTTGTTGTGCAGCATCAGATCTTGCAGCGTATTGAACATGGCTGGTCTCCGTTTCTCTTAATGGGACGAGTCTTTGTAGGCCGGGTGTACGAAGAAGATCGGCATGCGCGTCACAATGAACCGGAAGGCAAGCACGCCGACAGTGACCACGAACAACGAGATGATGATTTCACCGACGCTCGGGAAGTATCGGTCAGCGCTCGGCAGCTGCCAGTTGAACGCGATAAGGCTCACGTCAAACCGGTTAAGCATGATACCGATGACTGTCCAGGGGGCGGCGATGCGCACCAGGCCGACATTCCGGTCACGGAATCCCACGGCGTAGCAGTAACACGGCAGGACGACGAAACCGACCACCTCGAACAACCACCAGGCACCAAACCCGGTAAACAGGTAGTGCCAGCGGTTGTCCATACCAAGTCCGAGAACCTTCATGGCCAGGTAGCCGGCCATGATCCAGGCGGACGCCTTGGCAAAGGCAAACTGCAGATCGAGATAGCCCGCGTTGTACTCGTCATCCATCTTGTGATGGAAGTACTTGTGCGACAACGTGCCCTCGCAGATGACCATGGACAGGCCCGCGAACATGCTCGACATGAAGAACATCACCGGCAGGTACGGCGTGTACCACAGGGGATGCAGCTTGGACGGAGCGATCAGGTAGAGCGCGCCGAGAGAGCTCTGGTGCAGGGTCGAGAGGATGACGCCGAAGATGGTCAGCCCCATGGTCAGCTTGACCAGGATGCCCCGGTACTTGTCGAATCCGCCCTTCCATTCCATGAAGGCAGGCAGATATTCCAGGAACAGGACCGTCAGATAGATAAACACGCACAGGCCGACTTCGAAGAGGATCGAGGTGGTGCCTTGCTGGTAGAAGATGGGGTACACCAGCCGCCAGGGACGACCAACGTCGAAGTGCAGGGCGAACACGACCAGGGCATAGCCCAAAAAGGCCGTGAGAATGGCCGGGCGCACCGCCCCATGGAAGCGCTTGAAGCCGAAGATGTAGCAGGCGGCCGACGTGGTGTAGCCGCCGGCGGCCAAAGCCACGCCGCACAGCAGGTCGAAACCGATCCAGATGCCCCAGGGATTGTTATCCGAGAGGTTGGTGACTGACCCCAGGCCCATGGTGAAACGCATGATCGTAACAACCAGACCCGCAGCCAGGATGATGCCGGCGATAATGTTAAACGGCGTAAAGAGCGAACCGTTTTTAGTTTCTTGCGTCGACATTACGCGTCCTCCCCGCCCTCAGGGGCCTTGGCGGCGGCCTCCAGGGCCTTTTTCACCTCAGCCTCGGTATGCCGTTTGCTGGCGGCCTCGGCCTTGGCCAGCTCGGCGGCCAACTTCTCTGCGGCCTCGGCGCTGGTCTTGGCGATGGCTTGTTCCACCGCCTCCTGTTTCTCGGCTTCGGCGATCTTTTCCTTGCGCTTGCTGATAGCGTACAAGCCGGTCAGCAGCACAGGCCAGATGCCGGCCACAGCCGGGACAGCGGCCAGGGCTCCGGACGTCAGCTCGGGAGCCGAAGTCGTGCCCAGGTTCTCGTCCATGCCTATCGCGGCAAACGAGGGTTTCGGCGCAATGGTCAGCCAGTTCGTGCCGCCCATTTCGCGTTCGCCGTAGACGTGTTCCACATACCGACCGGCGTTGGCGCCGATGCGATCCCAGGCGATGTTGAGCAGTTCGCGGCGCTTGCCGAAAACCAGGGCCTCTTTGGGACAGGCTTCCACGCATCCGGGCAGCTTGCCCTCAAGGATGCGCGGCTGGCACATGGTGCATTTCATCACGCGCGGGGTGAGCACCTTGTTGTACTCATAGGTCGGGATGCCGAACGGGCAGGCTACCATGCAGTACCGGCAGCCCACACAGACCGAGGCGTCGTACACGACCGCGCCGGTCTCGCTTTTTTTAAACGCGCTGACGAAGCAGGCCGAAGCGCAGGCCGGCTCCATGCAATGGTTGCACTGGATTTTGCGGAAGACCGGCGGTTTGCCGGCTTCCGGGGTATACTTGTTGACGATGGTATAGCTCTTGGCGTCCGTGCGGCGCACCGTGTCGAGCACCGTAAGGTCATCAAAGGGCTTGGCCGGCTGCGGCAGCTCGTTCACCACGTTGCAGGCTGCCTCGCACTTGCGGCAGCCGATGCACCGGGAAGCGTCGAAGAGCACGCCGAAGGAGTTGGGCAGGCCCTTGACGTCGGCACTGGAGGCGGCCTTGGCGGAGACGCCCGTCGAAAGGGTCACCCCGGCCGCGCCCAAAAGGCCCAGAAAGTGTCTTCGTTTCATCGTAGCGAGACCTCGGCTGGTTTGGGTCTTATTTCTTCTTTTCCTTGTGGCAACCGGTGCAATCCGTTGCCGCAGGCACAGGCTTGGCGCCCGAAACCTTATCCACCACCTTGCCGTCGATACCCATGGCCACGTGACAACCCATACACTGGTTGTGATAAGCGGCTTTGAGCGCCGGACGGGGCGAGGCAACCGGGGATTCGACAGCCGGGTGGCAGTTGCCGCAACGCGGAGGCGTCTTGGTAGCCGGGCTGTTGTGGTGACATCCCTGACAGACGGCGGCGTCTGTGGCGTGGAAGGCTCCGGCCAACTTACTGTCCTTCATGCCGGCGAGCATGGAAAGCACGATCTTGCGGTGCGGCAGGACCGAGGGCTCGTAATCCTTGGACAGCGATCCGATGGTCACGGTGTCGGGAATATCATCGGTCGGGAAGGTGCTGGTCGTCGTGCGCTTGGTGGCAAGCAGCTTTTCGGCCAATCCCGCCGCGATGGTAGCGGTGCTCTTGTCAGCCGGCTTGGTCATCAGCTCGGCCGTAGCGGCATCCAGGCTGTCGGACTTGACGTGGCAGGAACCGCACGTGGCGACGTCGCCCACGCCCTTCTTCATGGAGGTGTGGCAACCGGCGCACTCGGGGCGTTTCTGGGCCGTCACGTGACAACCGGCGCAGCTCTGGCCGGCGTTGACCTTATGCATGGCCGTTTCCAGCGTGACAAAACCGCCTTCCTTGGCCCCGGCCACGGTGTGGCACTTTTCGGAGCAGGAAGTTAAGGCGGCGTGGTGGCAGGAAACGCAGGTCTCGTTTTGGGCCTCATGCGTTTTGTGGTCAAACGGAACAGGCGGCATACCATAAGGCTTGATCGGCTTGCCGGCGGCGTCGAGGGCGGGCTTTTCCGCCAGGGCCGGGCGCACCATGGCGAAGTCGGGCTGCCCGCGCTTAATGCGCAGGTCCGCGTCCTTGGCTACCTTTTTCATCGACGTATCGGCAATGGCCTTCTGGTCCAGCGGTCCGTGACAACCGGCGCAGGTGATGGGGCCGGTGGGCACGTCCTTGCCAGTGGCGGCCGTCGCCTTGTGGCAGGTCACGCACTCGCCATGGGTGGCAAGGCGCAGGGAACGAATTTTTTCGGGCTTGCGACCAGACACGACGGTTGTGGTCTCGCCGTGGCAGTAGGTGCAGGAGCCGGGAACCTGTTCCGGTTTGGCGGCGGCAGCGGTTTTGCCGGCAGCCTCGTCATAGACGTGGTGGCAGGCGCCGCACTTGTTGTCGGCTTTTTCCTGCGTGGCGGCATGGCGGTAATGCAGCCGCTTGTCCACAACGAGGGGCTGCCAATTGGAAGATTCTTCGGGGGTGGCGTTATGGCACCCCTTGCACTGAACGTCCGTGGGTCCGGTTTTCTGACCGGCAGCGGTCATATCCCGGTGGCATCCAATGCAGTTTGCGTGGAAAACGTCCCGCAGTTTGTCCCCGGAAATAGGCGCGTCATCGCGCATGAAACCCAGGTACATCGCCCCGTCCTTATTGGACTGGTGGCAGGTGCCGCATTCCTTTTTGTAAAGATCCTTTTGCTTGCCCAAGGCTGTGGTGTGCTTGTCGTGGAGAAAAACCACCTTGGGTTGCGACAGGGTACCATAGGCCTGCATCGCGTCGATGGAAATGATATCGGCCCGAAGCTTGTCGCTGCCTTGCTGATCGGCCTGAACCAGACCATCCGGCAATGCGGTCAAGCCGCCCATGCCGCAAATGGCCAGAACGGCCAGCAGTGCTTTTATGCGCCGTTTTCCGTTTTTCATACCTTCTTCGACCCTCTGATTGCTTGTTCGCTTTCGCCCTTCCCCGATTGGCAATAGACGTACTCCTGCCCGCGCACCTCCCTTGGTCCGTGATCAGCCAATACAATATTCATGCCAGTTTGGTAGAACTGTTGGTTGACAGCATCCACCAAACTTGTCACGAGTTGCAAAACTTGCGTGACATTTAACCTAACCGCTTTTATAGAAATTGTCATCTGATTTTTTGTTTTCGTGATAAACTGGCAGGCTCCCAACCATAGCCATGACGCCGGAGGCCACGTTGATCGGCATTGACCTGGAACATGTCCTCGATGCGATGGAGGACACCACGCCCGACACTATGACGCCGTCCCGCACGGACGTCCCGGGCCCCAACTACCTGACGGTGGATCAGATGCACCGCCTTGATGCGGCCTTTGGTGCCTGGGTGGCCAAAGCCAAGGGAAAACGCTCCGTTATTTCGCGCAATCGGGCCCGGTTGGTCTTTTTATTATTACGTTACACCGGGGCCAAACTGGGCGAGATTCTGGCCATCAACGACCAGACGGACTTCGTTTTGTCCTGCCGCAAAGTGGCGCTTGGCGGCGGCCGCGCCATGGACGCCAAGCCCCGACGCGAGGTCTATCTGCCAGGCGAGCTGCATGCCGAACTCAAGCAGTTGTTGGGCGACCCGGATTACCTCCCCTTCAGGGGGGGGATTTTTCATTTGGACCAGGGTTACATCCGCCGGGTCATCTATGAACGGGCCGGCGAATGCGGCGTCCCCAAACATCAGGCCAACCCCAACACCCTGCGCCGCTCCCGGGCTGTCGAGCTGCTGCAAAACGGCGTCCCCCTGACGGTTGTCCAACGGATTTTGGGCCACCTGACCGCCAACTCCACAGCAGCTTTTCTGGATCTTCCGGAAGAAGAACAAAAGCTCATGGAGAAATACTTTCTGGAACGCGAAAACCGCCGCGTCGTCGGCGCCCATAATATTTTTTTCGGGAAAGTGTCGGCCATAACCCCGGAAGAAATCCAATCCTGGGTGGAGGTCACCACCCTTGGCGGGCATGTGCTGGTGTCGATCATAGCCAGCAAGTGCCTCAAAACCATGGATCTTAAAATCGGCAGTCTGGTCACGGCCCGGATCAAGGCGCTGCGGCTGACGCTTGACGGCGAGCCGGCCGGGACCGCCGAACCGGAAAATCGGTTCAGGGGATTGGTCGAACGGGTGGCGCACGGAGCGGACATCGAAGAAGTGTTTTTGACCCTGGCCGACGGCACGCGTCTTTGCGCCACGGTGGGACACGACGAGTTTGAGAATCTACATATTGGCCAGGGCGACGTCGTCTGGGCCATCGCCAACGTTTTCTCCGTCGTGTTGAGCGCGGGTTGATCGATTGCTTGTTCGGCCTTGGGGCGAATGAAAGAGAAAACGGGGCGCTGCCCCGTCCCCCGCTGGGGGGAGATGATTTCCCCCCAGACCCTCCTCAACGAAAGACTGCCCAGCAAAGCACAGACCTGCGACCGTGATGGACGACACAACGCTAAAGAATCTGTGCTTGACTTTTTGTTCGATGACGAACTAAAAAATCACCATGCGCACCGATCAGGTCATCGATCTCCTCAGCAAAATCCGCGAACGGGCCCATGCCGTGCTCGCCGCCGAACTGGAACTCCGGGGCCATCCGGGCCTGGTTCCCTCCCATGGCTCCATCCTGATTCGGCTCTACGAACAGGGAGCCCTGTCCATGGGCGCACTCGCCAAGAGCATCGGCCGACGGAAAAACACCGTGACCACATTGGTGCACAAATTGGAGACCGCCGGGTATGTCCGCCGGCAGGAAGCCCCTGGCGACGACCGGATCACGCTGGTGGCCCTCACGCCCAAAGGCGAGGCGTTCCGGGCGGATTTCATGGCCATATCGAATCTCTTGCTGGCGCGAACCTGGGGACGGATCACGACCTCACAGCGCGACGCCGTCATGGACGGCCTCGAAGCCATGTTCGACAATCTTTCGGATTTTTTTCCACAAACAGTTCGATATCGAACCAAACAGATGGAGCACAATATGCGCGAAGTCATTGAATTCCTGACCGCTAACCGCACCGTCTTTCTGGCCACCTCGGATCAGGGCGCGCCCCGGGTCCGGCCGTTTCAGTTCCAATTGGAACAGGATGGCCGCCTGTGGTTTTGCACCTCCAAAACCAAAGACGTCTATGACCAGCTGGAACACGACCAACGCGTGGAGTTTTCCTGCCTGTCCCCCGATATGACCACGCTGCGTATCACGGGTTCAGTCAATCTCAAGGCTGATGAGATGGCCATCAAGGAACGCATCATCAAAGAAAATGAATTGGTGCGTACCCTCTACGGGAAGGCCGACAACCCCGACTTCAAGGTGTTCAGCATCGACCACGGCAGCGCGACCATGACGGATTTTAATGGCAATCCGGCCAAAGAGTTCTCTTTCTAAACCCACCGTCCGGACAAGCGGCCTGTCACGCGGCAGGCCGCTTGTCGAGCATCTCCCCTACCGCTTCTTGCGGCAGACATTGCCCCAATCCACCGGACAGGGCGGCCCCGACGGAACATTTTCCCCCGAGGGGGACCCCAGAGACGGGCAGCGCCCTTCCTCCGGCGTCCCGAGTGCGCCAAGACCGCGCAAAATGCCGCAACGATCGACCGAGGCCACGCCGCCGCACTGCTCACGCAGGGCCACAAGCTGGGCCTTGAGACCGGCCAATTGTTCGATCCGGCTGGCGACATGGCCAATGTGGGCCTCAAGCAAGGCATTGACCGCGCCGCAATCCCGGCCGGCCCCATCTTTGATGGCCAACAGCGCCCGGATCTCCGTCAGACTCATTTCAAGCGCCCGACAATTGCGAATAAAGGCCAGACGTCCCAAATGCGTGGCGTCATAGAGCCGGTAGTTGCCGTCCGTGCGGGCCGGTTCCGGCAAAAGCCCCTCCCGTTCGTAATACCGGACCGTTTCCGTCTGGCACCCCGCCCGCTTGGCCAGTTCCCCGATGCGCATGTTTTTTTTGCCTCCTGAAAAAAGCCCTTGACCCTGTAGTTGCTTCAAGGTGTCTCATGAAGCCAGAGGACGCAAGGAGGACAGTATATGCCCGACCACAACCACGACCACCACCATGCCCAACCGCTTGGGCAGCCCGGCCAACCGGCTGCGCCCTGTTGCTGCGGGGGAGCCTGTCAGACCGCTCCGCAACCAAGTATCACCGCCCGGCCCGTCGATGCCGACCCGACGGTGACCGCCGCCCATACCGACGTCTTCCGCATTGAGGCCATGGATTGCCCCATGGAGGAAGGCATGATCCGCAAGGCGCTGACCGGCATGACCGGCGTGGCCGGCTTGCGCTTCAACCTGCTTGCCCGGGAATTGACCGTACTCCATGATCTGCCGGAAACCGGGGGCATTCTCCGGACCATTGCCGCTCTGGGGATGGAAGCCGTGCCGGTCGACGCGTCAACCGAGCCGACGCCGACCGCTCCGCCGCCCCAATGGCTTTCGCCGGTCCAGGCCCTGGCCCTCCTTGGCGCTGTTTTGGCAGAGACCTTCGATTGGTTCCACCTGGGCGCGCCCTGGCTGCCGGCCCTTTGCGCCGTGGCCGCCATCCTGGCCTGCGGCCTGCCTGTCTATAAGAAAGGACTTATCGCTCTCAAAAATCGCAATCTCAACATCAACGCCCTGATGAGCCTCGCTGCAACCGGCGCGGTGCTCCTCGGCCAATTTCCCGAAGCGGCCATGGTGATGGTGCTGTTCGCCATTGCCGAACGACTTGAGGCAGCCTCGCTCCATCGGGCCCGAAACGCCGTCACCGCCCTGCTGGCCCTGGCTCCGGAAACGGCGACCATGCGTCAACCGGACGGCCGTTGGGTCAGCGTCGCGGCAGCCACGGTCCCGGTCGGCGCGACCATACGGTTGCGCCCGGGTGAACGCGTCGCCCTGGACGGCGTCGTGACCGAAGGGAATTCCTCCCTCGACCAGTCCCCCATCACCGGCGAAAGCCTGCCCGTCGAAAAAGGACCTGGGGAAGCCCTCTTTGCCGGCGCCATCAATCAGGAAGGGGAATTGCACTATGCGACCACAGCCCTGGCCGGGGATTCCACCCTGGCCCGCATTACCCGGGCCGTCACGGCCTCGCCGGGCAAAATGGCGCAAACCCAACGATTTGTGGACCGCTTTGCCGCCATCTACACTCCGGCGGTTTTCGCCCTGGCCGCCGCGGTCGCCATCGCGCCGCCGCTAATTTGGGGCGAACCGTTTGCCGGCTGGGTCTACAAGGCGCTTGTCCTGCTCGTTATCGCCTGTCCCTGCGCCCTGGTCATTTCGACCCCGGTCAGCGTGGTCAGCGGTCTGGCTGCAGCCGCCAGGCGAGGCATTCTCGTCAAGGGAGGACTGTTCCTCGAACAAGGGCACGCCCTGCGTACCCTGGCCCTGGACAAGACCGGCACCCTGACCACCGGCCGCCCGGCCCAGACCAATTGGGAGAATCTGTCCGGCGAGGCCGCCGCCAACCGTTCCATTGCCGCCAGTCTGGCCGCCCGTTCCGATCATCCCGTATCCAAGGCCGTAGCCCAAGCGGCCCGGACCGACGGCATCCCGTTACGCGGGGTGGCCGCATTCACCGCCCTGCCGGGTCGCGGCGTCCGGGGCGAAGTGGAAGGCCGGGTCTACCACCTGGGCAATCACCGACTCATCGAGGATTTGGGAGTATGCTCGCCGGCGCTCGAAACGCGTCTCGCCGCGCTGGAAAATACCGGTAAGACCACGGTGCTTCTGGCCGATGCAACCGGCGTGTTGGCCCTGTTCGCCGCAGCCGACGCCGTCCGGGAACACAGTCGCGAGGCCGTCGCCGCGTTGCGGACTCTCGGCGTCGAAGCGATCCTGCTGTCGGGCGACAATGCCCACACCGTCGCCGCCATCGCCCGCGAGGTCGGCATCGACGACGCCCGGGGCGATCAACTGCCCCAGGATAAGGCCGACGCCATCAATGCCCTGGTGCGATCGTCACAACCGCAAAAGGCCCTGGTCGGCATGGTCGGCGATGGCATAAACGACGCTCCCGCCCTGGCCCGGGCCGACATCGGCTTTGCCATGGGCGCGGCTGGAGCCGATGCGGCCATTGAAACCGCCGACGTAGCCATCATGGACGACGACCTGCGCAAAATCCCGACCTTTATCCGGCTGTCGCGGGCGACTGTCGCCATTCTCAGACAAAACATCGCCCTGGCCCTGACCCTTAAAGGGCTCGTGCTGCTTTTGACCTTCCTCGGTTACGGCTCCATGCTGCTGGCCGTTTTCGCCGATATGGGCACAAGCCTGCTCGTCATCGGCAATGGCCTGCGTCTGCTGCGTACGAATGTGGATTGAGGGGGGAAGAAAAAAAACGGCAGGGGCGCTGCCCCTGCACCCCGCCGGGAGGGGATGATCCCCTCCCGGACCCTCCGCCATGGAAGTCAGAGAATCCCCCGGCGAGGGGGTTCGGGGGGCATCATGCCCCCCGACAGGTCCAGGGCAGCGCCCTGGCGGGGTCCGGGGCAGCGCCCTGGCAGATTCTAAAAAGGAACGTCGTCCATGCCCGAGGCTTCGGACGGGAACGCCGGCCCGAGATCCTCGTCGGGATAGGACTGACGCGGGGCGCCCTGCGGCGGCCGTTGTCCCCCTTGCTGCGGGCGACGGCCCGGCTGGGGAGCGCCTCCCTCGGCGCCCATCGGGGCCTCGGCGGCCTGTCCACGGGAATCGAGTCCCTGGATGGTATGGCCCGGACCGGTCACCACCACTTCGGTCATATAGCGCTTCTGTCCCTGCTGGTCTTCCCAGGATCGGGTACGCAACGTGCCCTCGATGTAAACCAGCCGTCCCTTCGAAAGATAATTGTTACAAAACTCGGCCGAGCGTCCAAACACCTTGACCCGGTGCCATTCGGTGCGCTCCACCTTGTTGCCGTCGCGGTCTTTGAACGACTCGTCCGTGGCCACGCTCATTTCGGCCACAGGACTGCCGGAGGGCAGATAGGTCAGCTTGGGATCCTGACCGAGCCGGCCGACCAGGATGACTTTATTGATGCTTCCGGCCATAAGGCCTCCTTCAAATGCGCCGTGGCGCGGCATATCGGACAAATGTATGGGTTGCGTTGTAGTAGGGAAAAACGGCCAGAGGCGGCCTAGGACCGTGGCGCAAGTTTTTCAAGCTCGGCCAGGGCGTCTTCCAGGGCATAGGAATAACGGTCCGCCGCCTTGGGGTCACGATCCCCCAGGGCTGCCTCGAGCGCTGTTTTGGCGGCCATGGCCTTGGCGACGCCAGCCAACAGCGCGGCCCGATCGGGACCGGGCAAATCGCCCAGACGCACCCGGTCGTCAAGCGTCGCCGTCAATTCCAGCAACCCCCGCGGGGCCTCGGCCGGCGTCGCCGCCGTAGGCCAGGCCAGGGCGTACAACCGTTTGTAACGCTTCTCGGCCTCCACCTCGTCATAGGTCTGGGCGATCACTCGAATCTGCAGATATTGTCCCATGGCTATTCCGCCTCTTCCCAGTCCGTGCGCACCCGGTTGACCACGTCCTGGATCAGGTCCGTCTGGGATCCGGGGCACACGCCGACAAGCGGTGCGCCCTGGTCCACGTTCTGGTCGTGCTGAAAATACACGGCGTAGATAATGCCTTCCGGGCCTTCATAGACCAACGGGCGTTCCCGCTTCATACGGGAGACGATAAAAAGCTCCATACCGGGTTTGACCGTCACCGAGCGGGGTCCTGAAGCCTTGACCTTCTTATCCACGCTCGGGATGAAATAATACTTGGCCCGTTCCGGCGCGCAAAAAAGATACAACACTTTTTGCAAAATAGCCGCGATGACCTCATCCTTGGATAAAAAATGGCGGATGACCATCAACGGTTGGCCGGCCTCGACAAACTTTCCTTCCAGCTCCCGGTGGACCTTGCCGACAACGCCCTTGACCTCGGAGAACAGGGATTTTTCGTTATTTTCGCGGTTGAGCCGGGCCAAAAGCGTCCCCGGCTTTTCGTCGTACACGCCGGAGGCGCCGACCACGCGGGTCCCGGATTCAACTCCGGCAAACGTCACCACCCCCGTATGGGGCGCGGTGACCACGATTTCCTCGTAGGGCGCGGCCTTTATAGTTTCCAATAAGGCTTTGACGTCTATCACGGTCTTCCCCCACAAAAGGCGCTTTAGCGATAGTACAAGTTGCGGCCGCCGATGGTAAGCAGCACCTGCTTGAGGTTCTTACGGATCTCGCGGCGGTCCCAGATGCCCTGGATATGGCCCCGGGCCAGCGCATTGTGGGCCCGATGATAATCCGGCGGAATGTCGATGCCAGTGGTTTCCTTGATGACGCCGGGGCCGGCGAAGCCGATGTTGGCCGAGCGCACGGCGAACTGATACGGGGAACAACCAAGGAAACTCGCCACCGGACCGGCGTAGGAATTGGTGTCGTAGAGCACAAGATACAGGCCGCCGGCTTCAATGTAGCGTCGCACGGCCATGGTGACGCGGGGCATCTGGATCAGACCGTTGAGGCTTTCCTGAATCCGGATGCCGGCCGTGCCATGCACGTAGGCCAGAAAAGGAAAATGCCGGCGACGGGCCATGGCCAGGGCCCGAATAAACTTCTCGCCCTCGGCCGCGCCGACCGAACCGCCGCGAAAGGCGGAGTACAACACCGCACAGGCGATTTTGACCCCTTCGATTTTGGCCTCGAAGGTCACGCAACCGGATTTGCGGCCGGTCTTTTTCTTGGCGGCTTCGAGTTTTTCCTCAAAGCCCGGATAGTTCAGCGGATTGCCGGCCTCAATGTCGCCGTCGAACTCGACGACGGATTCCGGGTCAAAGACATTGCCCATCACCCATTGGTATTCCATGGGGAAATGGTGGCCGCAGTTGACGCAGACTCCGGCAAAATCGCCGTAGAGATCCGGCGCCCACAGATCCGGACAGCCGTAGGTTTTGGCTTCGGGGCAGGAAACGGCCCGATCCTCGGCGGCCTTGGGGCTGACATAGCGCCAACCAAAGTCCTCAAGGCAGGCCCCCTGCTCGGGCTGGGAGAGTTCCGTCAACATGCGGCTTTTTTCGGGATCGCAGGTGACGGGGGCATTTTTATCGCGGCCCCGGCGCAACGGCGCGGTCAGCCGGTCGACGACCAGACGCAGTTCGGCTTCAAGATCGCCGGCCGTTTTGGCCAGATTCTTGGTGTACTTGCCGAGAAAATCGTAGCGGATAAAGGAATACCCCGACCACAGCAGGCTTTGCGCCCGGGAGACGAAGCGCGCCCCGGACGGACGACCGTCCCGGTAGGCCGTTTCACCCATGCGCCGGTACTTGCAATACCGCCGCCACACCAGCCGATCGGCGGCGGCGTCGTCGAGGGTCCAACGCACAAACATGCTTTCGGCATCCCCGTCCTTGCGGCGGGAAGCCACGAGCGCCCGGAACAGCTTGAAACCGGCGCTGCCCAGCACGACCTGATCCGTAGCCCGGATGACCTCCTGGCGTAGATTCTTGAAGAAATCATAATGGTGCGGCCGCGCGCCCAGGGGCGGCTCCTCCAGCACCTTGTCGATATAGCCCATGCGCAGGTTGTCGGCGGCGGTGATGTTGAGCCGTCTGGCGCATTCCGCAATCAGTTCGGGCACCACGCGCTGGCCCTGACGGATGCCGGCCTCAATGGCCGCCGCGCCCTCGGGGGAAATAACCGAATAGTAGCCGCGCGAGAACATAAGCCGCATGTCGGAAAGGCCGATGGCCTCGGCCCCGCCGGAACCGCCTTCGGAGATGACGGAAACAATGGGCACCCGAAGCCCGGCCATCTCGTACAGGTTGCGGGCGATCTGCTGGGCCGCGCCGGGGAAGTCCTCCACCGGAAAGGCGCCGGGCGTAAACACATAGGTATGGATGGGAATGCGCTCGGTCTCGGCGACCTTCATGTACTGCAACGCCTTGGCGTTACCCCAGGGTTTGACCGAACCGCCGTTGCGAAATTCCTGGCCATGGCCTTTTTCCTGACCAATGACCATGACGGGCTGGTTTATCACCTTGTCGCCCCGGCGGCGGGTGATGTAGGCCCGGGCGATCAACATACTCGGATCGATGGAGTATTCGTCCTGACCGCCGATCTCGGTATAATTGTCGTAGACGTTTTCGAGGATGTCTTTAAGCGACACGCGCCCGGGATGGCGCACGATGCGCACCATATCCATGGGCACGAGTTCCTCGTCGAGCTTTTTTTCCAAAAACTCGTAGAGATCCTCGATCTGGCGAACCATCTGGGCTTTTTCGCCGGGAGCGGCATCGGCCTCGCGGGCGGCGAATTCGCTCAGGCGCGCCTGCATCAGGGCGATGTTGGCGTTTTCGCGACCACCGAAGATATCTTTGATATAATTGAGGCGATCAGTCAGTTCGACGACGCGCTTTTCAATTTCCATAGGGGGTCTTCCCGAAAACGTCCCGGGCCGACCTCGGCCTCGCGGCCCGGCAGGCGGCCGCGATCCGGCCGCCTGCCGGGCCCTGGACGTTAAAATTGCAGGATCGTTGCGGTCTTTTCGCGCAAGAAGCGGACATTGGACTTGAGTTCCGCGCCAGTGCCGTCGGCCCCTGACAAGGTCAACTCGTCCAGATAGCCCACGCCACGCTTTTTGGCCTCGGCCAAATCCCGACCCCAGAGAATGGCCAGGGCCAGGTTGGGGTCGTATTCCGTGGGGATCTCATAGGGAGCATCCATGGGGATGTGGGTATGCAGCTGCGCCCACGGGAGCGCCGGCGCCAGGAACTGATCAATGCGGCCGACCCACGGCGTAAACCGATTGGCCGGGTCTTCGGCGATGATGCGGTATTCGATGCCGACGCCATCGAAGGTGATGTCGGACTGGTCGTAACCGAGGGGCTCACCGAGTCCGAGCCGGATCTGTTCTGCGATAAGGTTGACGCCATCCGCGCCCCGGATGCGGGAAATGGCCGCCGAAACGCCATTTTCCACCTGGATGCGGGTATTGACTTCCATGAGGAACGGCTGGCCTGTGGGCGAAACAATCCACTCCCAGGTGCCGACGTTGTCGTAGCCCACTTCCCGGGCCATCGCCAGGGAATACCCGACGATGTCGTTGAGCAGCCGGGCGGCGTCGAACACGTAATCGACCTCTTCCGGACGAAATCCCGGGGCCACCTCCACGCGCTTTTGCCGGCCCGTGGACTGGATGGTGCAGTTGCGCGTCCCGAAATGCACGATGCCCTTGCCCGTGCGGTCGCCGACGATCTGCACTTCCAGGTGGTTGAAATCGAAAATCCGTTGTTCGATCAGCACGCCTTCGTCGTGGAACTGGCGTTTGGCGTAGTTGCGCACCCGCCGGTAGACGGTCTTGAACTGCTCGATGTCGTAGATTTCCTCGATGCCCATGCCGCCGCCGCCGGCAGACGCCTTGACCAGCACCACCGAGTTGGCGATGCCCTGTTCGGCCTGAAAGGCAAACAGCGTCTCGGCGATTTCCTGGGCCTCAAGCTCATCATAGACAGGCCGGTCCGAACCGGGCACCGTCGGAATGGACAGGCTGCGGGCCAATCGCTTGGTGTTGATCTTATCCCCAAGCGACCGGATGATGCGCCAGGAAGGCCCAATAAAAATAAGCCCACGTTTGCGTTCGGCCACGCGCCGGGCGAAACGGAAATCCTCGGCAAAAAAGCCGTAGCCCGGATGGATGGCCGTTGCACCGGAGTGATCGGCCACCGCCAGGAGTTCGTTGGCGTCGTGGTAGGAACTGATACAATAGGCGGCGTCGGGACCGCCCAGGGAACGGGCCAGGGTCAAATGCCCCGAAGCCTCGTCGGCCTTGGTATAGACGCAAACAAAATCCAGGCCGAGCGATACACAAGCCTGGATGATGCGAATGGCGATTTCACCCCGGTTGGCAACCAGGATCTTATGTTTTGTCGTCGACACGGTCGATCTTTTTATCCTCAGGGTTTCCGGACACGTCCGCCTGCGCCTTGCGCAGATCGATGCGCCGTTTTTGAATCTCCAGCACCAGCTTGTCCAACCAGCCTTCCTGGCGCAGGGAAAGTTGCCCAAACGCCAATCCCACCAGTCCCTGGTCGGCTTTGCGCACGACAGTGGCCGGCAGGTCCGCCACCAGAGACTTTGGACCAATGCACAGGCTCAGATGACACGTCCGCCCCGTCGCCAGCTTCCCGTCGGGATCGACCAGGGCTATCCCCGTCGCGCTGACGTCATGCACGACGAAGGTCTCCCCGCCGTCATCCAGCTGCGCCATCAGGCCGCGCACCCGTTCCCGGTAGGCCGTACGCCGCCCGGCTTCCCCTTCCAGCTCGAACTGAATGTTCATCATGCCGGCCTCCCTACTCGCCGATCGAACGCTCCAACACAAACTCCACGCGCTGGTTCTTGGCTCGATGCTCCGGGGTGGTATTGGGGTAGAGGGGTTCTAAATCAGCTAATCCGGTGGCTGTCAATCGGTTCGGGTGCATGCCCAAGGACAGCATATAGCGCAGGACGGAAACCGCACGCAAGGACGAGATTTCCCAATTATCGCGAAAACGGCTTCCCGACCCAGGGGGGCTGTCGTCGGTAAAGCCCCGGATATTGATACGTTCCCCTGCGGCCTTGATAAGAAATTCATACAAGGTTTTCAGTCGTTCCTTGCCCTCGTCGCTCAAATCCACGCTGTCTTTTTGAAAAAGCACCCCGGCCGGGAACGTGATGGTAAGCTTGCCCGACTCCAAAGCGGCACCCACGACGCCCTCCATACCCTTGGTGGAGACAAAGGAACGGAACTGGTCGTAAACCCGTTTTTGTTCGCCGATAATCCGTTGCTTCAACCGGGCCTGTTCAACCAGGGTGGACATATCCGGCGCGGCGATCGGGGCCGTCGTAACGGATTTGGCCTTGCGGCCAAGAGCGTTTTGTACCGACGAAAAGGAATCGGTAAATTTCTTGACGTCCACGCTCGACATGGCAAACAGCATGATGAAAAAACTCATCAGGAGCATGGACATATCGGCCAGGGTGGTCAGCCACTCCGAGGGAGTTTCGGCCTCATCAAGATCTTCATCCAAACCGGAATCATCGGCGCTCATACCGTCGCTCCTTGGGGGCAACAAATGAAGAGAGCTTTTCGGAAACAAGCCTGGGATTATTATTTTCGAGAATGCACTTGGCGCCCTCGAAAATAATCTCGAGCTGCAGGACCTCGTTTAACGTCCTCGAACGCAGCTTCCCGGCGACAGGAAGGAAAAAAAGCGTGGAAAGCATGGAGCCGTAAAACGTGGTGATGATGGCCACGGCCATGGCTGGTCCCAGTGTTTTGGGGTCATCCAAACGTGTCAGCATTTGTACCAAGCCGATAAGCGTACCGATCATACCATAGGAAGGCGCAAAGCCGGCCAATGATTTAAAGACCGCCTCGCCGACGGCATGGCGACGTTTCATGGAACTGATCTCGATACGCACGGTCTCGCGAATAAGTGAAGGATCGGCGTTGTCGGCGATCAGTTGGCAGGCTTTTTTAAGGATGGCATTGTCTGTATGAATGTTTTCAAGAGCCACCAAGCCCTCGCGCCGACTAATTTCGGCAATGCGCACCATCATATTGACGACTTCCGAATCGCGAACTTTCCGGGAGGAAAAAATCTGCATCATGGCCGAAAAGGCCTGATAGACTTCTTCCAACGGGTACGCGACGCAAATGGACGCCAAGGTGCCACCCACAACAATCATAATACTAGGCACGTTGACGAATTCGCCCAACGTGCCGCCCATGAAAATGGCGCCCAACACCAGGGCGATGCCCGAAGCCAGGCCGAGAAACGTCCCGAGATCCATGCTTCCGTCCGTATTGGCGCATCATTGAGTGTGGCTCTGGCAGAAAAGGCCTCCCCCTTTCCGACCGTCCATACCCGTGCTACGATACCAGATAACGGGAGCACCTTATATGCACAATGCCTCTGATGTAAAGTATGCAACGCAGGCAGTGGCCAATGCCCTCGGTTCACTACCAGAAGACACTGTGGGACTTGTTTCGGGAACGGGACTTGGCGGCATTGCAACGGCCCTGGCCGGTGGCCGGGAACTGGCGACCAGCGAGATACCCCATTTTCCCCGGTCCACAGCGCCGGGCCATGCCGGCAAACTGCTTGTCGGAACGATCGGGGGGCGGTCCGTGGCCATGCTGTCAGGCCGCCTGCATCTCTATGAGGGTTATGCGCCAGACGCCGTGACGTTTGGCGTGCGGCTCCTGGCCGCACTCGGCGTCAGGACTCTGTTCCTGACCAATGCAGCCGGAGGGCTTGATCCCCATTTTGTCGCCGGCGGGCTCATGCGCATCACCGACCATATCAATTTGACCGGACGCAACCCGCTGGTCGGCCCCAATGAGGACGCCGCCGGCCCGCGTTTTCCGGATATGAGCCGGGCCTATTGTCCGCGTCTGGGCGAGATTGCCGACCGAACCGCGCTTGCCCTCGGCATCCGGCTGGAACGCGGCGTCTATGCCGGCGTATTGGGGCCAAGCCTTGAAACCCCGGCCGAAACACGCATGCTGCACCTGCTGGGAGCCGACGCCGTCGGCATGTCCACCGTGACCGAGGTCATCGCGGCCCGTCACCTGGGCCTTGACGTACTGGCCCTTTCCTGTCTGACCAATGTCAATTTGCCGGACTGCATGGCCGAAACCACCCTGGAAGCCGTGCTTTTGACCGCCAAACGAGCCGAAGAGACGCTGACCCGGCTGCTCGCCGCCGTCATTCCGGCCTGCTGACCGCTTCGGGACCCGGACGAAAAGACTTCGGGGCGGCTGCCACGCGTTTGGCCGCCGCCTAAAAGACTTTGACCTTGCTGACAAATCCGATTTCGGCCAGATCGCGGATGCAGCGCACCATGTCCACGCACGATCGGTTACACCGGATGGTGAACCGATAGGTGGACAGCCCTTCTTTCATCTTGTCGAGACTCAGGTTTTCGACGGGAAACTGTCGCGCGGCAAAAAAGGCCAGTAACGCATCCAAGGGATGCTCCGCTTCATGGCAGGTGACGCTGACAACCCGATAGGTGTCATGGTGGATGTGCTTTTGCACATGCTTAAGGATCGTCAGGGAAATCAGGCCAAGGGCCGTACAGCTCAGTGGAATAAGCAACATGCCGGCCCCAAGGGCCATGCCCACGCCGGCGTTGAGCCACAAGGTCGCCGCCGTGGTCAACCCCCGGACAGCCCCCCTATCCTTGATGATGACCCCCGCCCCGAGGAAACCGATGCCGGAAACAATCTGGGCCCCGATTCGCGAAGGATCGAGCCCAAGCGTGATGGTGCCCAGACTCTCGCCGGTCTTGTAGTAAAAGTACTTCGAGATGCCCATAAAAAGCGCCGAACCAAGACAAACCAGCAAATTGGTCCGCAGCCCGGCGCTGATCCCGTGGCGTTCCCGTTCATAGCCCAGGGCCGCCCCGCAAAGCAGCGCCAGGATCATGCGCAAGAGAAGTTGCGCTTCGAATGGATAAGCCTCCATGACCGCTCCCCACCGCCTGGCGGATCCCCATGGACCAGCCGTTCATTTCACCCCGCAGCAGGCCGGGACAAGGACGGTCCCTCAGACGCTAAGCACCTTCCAGCCTTCTTTCAAGTATCGGGTCATCGGCTCGCCCGCATAAAGGACTTCGATCCCCAGCGCCGCAAGTCTGTCCGCCACGCCATACCGCTCGGCGCAGGCCCGACAGGCAAAGACCTCCACCCCGGCCTCGCGGCAGGCGGCCACTTCGGCCTGCAATCCCGCGTCATACGACAACACGTTGGCCGACGGACCCCAGATGACCAGATGCACCCGCTCCCACCAGCCCTTGAGCCGGGAATTTTTGGCATACATGAGGGCCATGTTGAGCGCCGCCTCCCGGTCGCGCGTCACCCACAGCACCACCAGCCCAACATCCGTTGCGGCTTCCTCGGTCATGTTCTTCCCTCTCGTTTTTGCGCTACACGCAACGCTCTCACATGGCGCCCCCTACCGGGAGGCACGGGGATCCCTGACGCGCAGCCGTTGCGGCTCGACCGGGGCCGAAGCCGTATAGATGCCGTTGGCCCGGGTCCACCACCCGTCTTGCGGCGTGGCGGCGAACTCCAACCGGGTCACGAACTTGATCGCCTTATAGGCCAAATCAAACGGACAGACCAACCGCAGGGGCGCGCCATGCTCCAGGGGCAACGGCGCGCCATCCAGATCAAGAGCCAGCAGATAGCCCAAGGCGGGATCGAGCAGATCGGCCAACGGCAGACACTCGACGTAATGATCGAGGCCGCCCGGCCGGGAACGCGTGTGCCCGAGGGCATGGAAAACGACAAATTTGGCCGTCGGCTTGGGACCGACTTTTTCCGCGATCGCAGCCAGCCGCACGCCCCCCCAGGCCACATCCGGCACGGACCAGCCTTCCACACAATGAAAATCGGAGGTCTGGGCGACCTGAGGCAGGGCCCGAAGGGCCGCATACTCCAGACGCAACGGCGTTTCGACCAGCCCGTCCACGACCAGGGCGTAGGGCCTCTCCGGCGTGCCTCCCTCCGTCACGGTTCCGGAGGCGGCCGTAAACCCGAAGTCTTCGACCTCCACGGTCCGCACCGGGAACATGGCCAGCATTCTGGCCCAGACCCGGGCCGGCAGTTGGCCAAGCACCAACCCGACAGCCAACACTTTAAGCGCCAATCGTCTCGTGAGATATGCCATAAGCCGCCTCCTTTCCAGACTCCCTCCCAAATAACACGGGGAAAGCAGGCGGCAAGTTCTTTTCGCGCCTCAGGTCTGGCGGCGCACGCCGACAGCGCCGCGCCGGCCGAGCTGGCGCAAAAATTCCGCCACGGCCAGTTCCGCTTCCCGAGGGTCCAGCTTGTAGTGTGCGGCCAGAACGGCAGCGATATCCCCGGCCGGCCGGCGGCCATCGATCAACCGCCACACGGCCGAACCCATGGCGTCGAGCTCAATGGTTTTCCGTAGCGCCCGCCCGTCCCACAGCCCCAGTCGCCGGGCCAGCCCGGCCAGGGCCGGACGCACGGCCACGGGCAGAGACAACCGCACCCGTTCTTCGTCGGCCGCGTCCTCTTCGATCACCTCGCTGTTCTTGACCGGAGCCAGGGCCATGGCCTGCCGCCGCGTCAAGCCGTCGGTCAGGGCGGGGGGGGACTTAGAGCGAAACACAGGACGCCGCCACTTCGGCCAGCCAGTCGGGATCGACGGGCTTTCGCCCGGAGGCGGCCATGCCAAGCAATTTATTGATCGGCCCGGCATGCCGCATCACAGCCAGCCGGCCGGGACGACCCAGAATCCGCATGAGGCCATGCAGGCCTCCCGGTTCCTGCCGTTCAGCCAACCAGACAGCCGGCAACCCAGCAACCTCCGTTAGTGAAGAAGCCGCGGCAGGATCAAAGCCAAAGGAACTGGCAGCGATGGCGGCCAGCGGTTCCCGGGAGAGAAGCACATCGGCCGGAGCCAGCCGCAGCATATCCAGACGACGGCGACCTGCCACAAACGACAGGGCAAAACGTCCCGGCACGAAATCAAAGGAAGCCAGGGCAAAGCCCGGCGGTGGCGTAAAGGAAAGGCCGAAGAGCTGAAAGGCCGGCGGCCCTGGCTCGTGATGGCGCAAACTGGCCAGAACAGTCGCCAGCGTGGCGATGCGACCAGCACCGAGACCGTCTGCCCCGCCGTAGCCCTGAAAGACGGCGGCCAAGCCGCATTCGGGACAAAACAGCGCCGCGCCAAGGCCGGTGCGCCCGTCCAGCTTCCAGGAAAGGGGCATCAGTTCAAAATCGGCCAGAGCATCCAGCCAGGCCTCAGGCAACCGTTCGACCGCCCTGGCCCGACCTTTGGGCGTCAAGGCGCGAAAGGCCGCGTCCATGCCCTCACGACCGGCGTCATGCCGCCATTTGAACTCGAAGGCCGGACCGTCCGCATCCTCAAAATACCAATAGGCAGGCCCCAGACGCGCCGACCACCACTGCGCCGGCACGGCAAGGTGCATGCCGTTCCAGGCTGTCGGGACAAGGGCAGCGTCGCTGGAGACGTCGTAATGTGGCGTCATGGCGGCAGTGTAGGCCACGCCTGCGTCGGCGGCAAGGCGACTTCTTTTGCGGTCTTCTTAACGCATTTACACTGGTCTTTTTTGCAAAAGGGAGGGTATTATCCGCACTATCGTCCCATCTCCACATTTTTGAAAGGCCGACCCAGGCGTTAGCGCGGTCCAAAAAGAATCAGTGCGCCGCCGACCAGACAGAGGGCCACGCCGGACACGTCAAAACGATCCGGCCGCTGCCCCTCGATCACCCACAGCCACCCCAGGGACGCCAGGATATAAACGCCGCCATAGGCGGCATAGGCCCGCCCGGCGGTGTCGGCTTCGATGCGGGTCAGGGCCAGGGCAAAAAGGATCAGGGAGCCCAGCCCGGGCACAACAAGCAATGGGGACCGCCCCAATCGCAGCCAGGCGAAAAAGGCGTAGCAACCACCAATTTCCGCCAGAGCGGCGAAACCATACCAAAGGTAATTTCGCATGAAAGGATTCCCCAACGCCCCGCCCCGCGGGGGGAAACGGACGGAAGGCCAACGGCCCGAGTCTACCCATGATTTTTACGAAAAGAGTAAGAGTATGCAGAAAATACACCGGCAACGCAATATTTAACAATATCGTAAAATATGACAAATATGAAACGTCACAAAACGGCTCTTTTCCGCTAACGCCTGTCACGACAAAACACAGGAATTTTCTCGAACAAAGCCCAAGAAACGACAGGAACTTTCCGAACTGTCGTTTTGTGAGACAAAAATGTCGTATAAAATAGTACAAATCAGAACTCTCCCTGACAATAAATTAAAAAATATAATGATACTAGTATATTAGAAATATGGTCCTGACATTGCAAAGCACCCAGCATCACGGCGATGCACTTCATCCCTCGGAGGCCCGACATGTTTGCTCTCTTCGACTCCTCATAACCCGGCCGGCCAGCGGCCCACGCGGCGTACGAAGCCCACGGCCCGGCGCATCCGCCCCGGAATAACCCAGGACTCGGAGATTATAATGAAAAAAAGCATTTCCTTTCTCGTGTTGGCCCTCTTTCTGACACTTTTGGCGCTCCCGCTTACCGCGACAGCCGAAGACACGCCCATTCCGGCGTCCGACCCTAGCGGCGCTTCCATCGGCACGGCCGCCGACGTTATCGGAGCCACGGCCGGCGCGCCGACCAAGGAAGACCTGGAAACCCTGTCCGCCAAAGAACCCCTGGCCGCCAAACTGGCCGATGTGGTCGGGCACAACCGCATCTCCATCAACATGGTCTGGACCCTCGTGTGCGGCTTCCTGGTCATGTTCATGCAGGCCGGCTTCGCCCTGGCTGAAACAGGCTTTACCCGGGCCAAAAACGCCGGACACACCATGGCCATGAATATGATGGTCTATGGCATCGGCATGCTTGGCTATTGGATCTGCGGCTTCGCCCTCCAGATGGGCGGAGTCGGCGGCGTGGCCACCCTCGGGGGGGCCCAGATGCTGGCCAACGAATTCACCATCAATATCGGCGGCAATGACTTCGGCCTGTTCGGCACGACCGGATTTTTCCTGTCTGGCGTGTCCTATGACGCGGTCGTCTTCTCGGTCTTCCTGTTCCAGATGGTCTTCATGGATACCACGGCCACCATCCCCACCGGCACCATGGCCGAACGCTGGACGTTTAAATCCTTTGTCGTCTACGCCTTTTTCATCGCCATGTTCGTCTACCCGCTGTACGCCAACTGGGTCTGGGGCGGCGGCTGGCTGTCCTGCCTCGGCAAGTTCTATGGCCTCGGCCATGGCGTGGTTGACTTCGCCGGTTCCTCGGTCGTGCACATGACCGGCGGCGTAGCCGCTCTGGCCGGCGGCATCGTGCTTGGCCCGCGTCTTGGCAAATACAAAGAAGACGGCACCCCGATGGCCCTGCCCGGCCATCACATCCCCATGGCTGTGGCCGGCTGTTTCATCCTGGCCTTTGGCTGGTTCGGCTTTAACGCCGGCTCCACCCTGGCCGGCACCGACCTGCGCATCGGCGTCGTGGCCACCAACACCATGCTGGCCTCCGCCTCGGGTGCATTTTGTGCCATGATGTACATGTGGATCTTCTACGGCAAGCCGGATATCTCCATGTCCGCCAACGGCCTGCTGGCCGGCCTCGTGGCCATCACCTCGCCGTGCGCCTTCGTCAACTCCGTCTCGGCCGTCATCATCGGTGCCATCGCCGGCGTGTTGCTCTGCGCAAGCGTCTTTTTCGTCGAACGCACGCTCAAAATTGACGACCCGGTCGGCGCCATCTCCGTCCATGGTGTCAACGGGGCCTGGGGCATCTTATCCGTGGGACTTTTCTCCGACGGCACATATGGCGACGCCTTAAACGGCGTGGCTGGCGGCGTAGCCGGTCTGTTCTACGGCAATGGCGGCCAGCTCATGGCCCAGATTATTGGTATGTGCACCAACTTTGTCTTCGTGTTTACGGTCATGTTTGCCTTCTTCAAGGTTCTGGACCTCATCATTCCCCTTCGTGTAAAACCCGAACACGAGCTCGAAGGACTGGACCAGCACGAAGTCGCGGTGTCCGCCTACCCGGAATTCGTGTTGCAGAAAACCCATAGATAAGACGCGGGGAACCTCATGAAAAAAATCGAAGCCATCATCAAGCCGTTTAAGCTCGACGAAGTGAAAGACGCTCTGGATAAACTTGGCATCCACGGCCTGACCGTCACCGAAGTGCGTGGCTATGGCCGCCAGAAAGGCCATGTGGAAGCCTACCGGGGCATTGAATATCAGGTGCAATTTAATGCCAAGGTCAAACTCGAAGTAGTGGTCCCCGACAATCTGGTCGACCAGGCCGTGAACATCATCCGGGAAACGGCCAACACCGGCAACATCGGGGATGGGAAGATCTTTATTTATCCCCTCGAAGGCGTCGTGCGCATTCGGACCGGCGAATCCGGCGACGCGGCGATTTAGCGGGAAGTTAAGAAGTGGGGGAAACGCTTTTCAAAAGCGTTTCCCCCACACCCCCTTCGAAAGGACCAGGGGAACGGAGCAGACTCCGTTCCCCTTTTTTTTGGGGGAGGAGAAGCATGGAGGCATGATACACTTTCCGGATTTGACGTAAGTCATTTTTTGTGGAGAGCATCAACGTAGGATGGAGGGCAGGGAGGAAATGCCATGCAACAAGACAACGTTGACGATGTCGCCGTTGAAGATATCCTGGCGGCCATGCGCCAGGACGGCGGCTATCTGGACGTCGCCCCGGCGGATATTCTGGGCATTTACCGACTGGCCTACGCCCATGCGGCAAAGCGGCTCCTGCGGGACGTCCCGGTCCGGGACCTCATGACCCAAACCGTCATCGTGACGGCTCCCGGACACACTGCGCTGGAAGCGGCCCGCATTATGGCCCAAACCGGCGTATCCGGCCTGCCGGTCCTTTCTGACGGCGCACTGGTCGGCGTGCTTTCCCTCAAGGATCTGCTCCGACTCCTGGGGCTTACCGTCGAGGCCCGGCCCGCCGATCTGATCGTCCGACTGCTTACGCCCACCGCCTGTCCCGCCCCCACTGCGTCGCCTGCCGGAAAAACGCCCGTTGCGGCCCTGATGACCGCCCCGGCCATCACCATCTCTCCGGAGACGCCGCGCTCCGAAGCGGCCCGGCTCATGACGGCCCGCCAAATCAACCGCCTACCCGTTCTCGAAGGAACGCGCCTTTGCGGCATCCTCACCCGGGGTGATGTAGTGCGCTCCTGCCGCACTCTCTCGGGAGGTTGCCCGGCATGAGGCTTTTCCAAAAAATGCGCGGCGCAGGCGTCAGCCCTCCCCGGGTCGGAGGGGCGGAGATTGTCTGGTCGTTTATCGGCGCGTGCAGCGGCATCGGAGCGGTCGCCTGGCTGCATGAAAACATCGCCGACCCGGTGGGACTGTCGATGCTCATTGGCTCGTTTGGCGCTTCGGCGGTGCTGCTCTACGGGGCTCCCAAAAGCCCGCTGGCCCAACCACGAAACCTGATCGGCGGCCATGTCCTGTCTGCTCTGGTCGGGGTCACAATCCATCTGCTGCTGCCGTCCCCTCTGTGGCTCACCTGCGCCCTGGCCGTGGCCGCAGCCATCGCCCTTATGCACGTAACCAAAACCCTCCATCCGCCGGGTGGCGCAACAGCACTCATCGCGGTCACCGGTGGGCCCAAGATTTTCGCGCTCGGCTATCTCTACGTGCTCTTTCCGGCCTTGAGCGGCGCCCTGGTCATGCTGGCCGTCGCCCTGGTGACCAATAATCTGGCCCCCAAACGCCGGTATCCCGAATACTGGTATTAACCCGTGGCCCCCCCATTCCTCCGCTTCCGGAGCCCCGGCCTCTCCTTAAAAGCGCGCACGGGGCTCCGGAAGAACGCCTTGCCAGTCGATCCCGGCCGCGCTATTTTCGGGTCGGAACGCAGGCCCCGCCTGTTTTTATGATGCGGTCCCTCGGCCGGACGTCAGGTCAACCGGCCAAGAGTCCTTCCCGCCGCACCCAATCCCGATCCCTCTCGGAATGAAGGCTATGGATTATTTCTCGCCGGCCCAACTCGTCGGCTACGTGGCTTTTTTGCTTGGCGTGACGGCGTTTGCCCAACGCATCGACTGGCGACTTAAATTCCTGGTTGCCAGCGAATGCGTGGTTTATACCCTTCATTTTTTTCTGCTCGGCAACAACCCGGCGGCCGCCAGCGCCCTGATTTCGGCGACGCGGACGTTTCTTTCGCTCAAAACACGCTCACCCTGGGTGGCCGGTTTCATGCTGGCCATCAATGTCATTTTGGGCGCGGTCCTGGCCACGACCTGGACCAGCTGGTTTTCGGTTGCGGCCGGCTGTTCGGGCACCGTGGCGGTCTTCTTTTTGAAGGGAATCGGCATGCGCTTGTTGTTGCTCGTGGCCACGCTGTGCTGGCTGACCAACAACATTTTGTCGGGATCGATCGGCGGAACGTTGCTGGAAGGCATCATCGCCGTGGTCAATACGGTGACGATTCTCCGTCTATGGCGGAGCGGCGCCTACAAAACCGGGTCCATGGGCAGCACGAAAAAGAAGTTGTTGCCAAGCGGCGTGGCTTCATAGCCTTCGACCCCGCCGTGCAGACGCACCACCTCGCGGATAAAATAGAGGCCATGCCCGGTGCCGTATTCGCCTGAGGCGTTTTCCCCCCGCACCCCTTCCTCAAACAGATGGGATGCCGTTTCCGGGGGAATGGCCGGCCCAGAGGTGAAGACGTTCAACTTGATGCCATCGCGAGCCGGACCAAAAAAATTTTCCTTGCGCTCCCAGCCAAAAGAAATGAAGCGCCGTTTACGGCCACTCTCGTCCGTCACCTCGCGGGTGTATTTGACGGCGTTGGAAAACAAGTTGGCATACACCTGGCTGACCAACCCGATGTCCACCACCACCTCGATTTCCTGATCCGGGACGCCGCCAAGGGAGGTATCGATCTCGATGCCCCGCTCCTCGAAACGCGGCCGGTAGCGCTCCAGTTGCAGGTCAATGACCTGCTTTTTGAAGTTGCAGGCCCGCTTTTCAAGCACGTACCGGCCTTCCTCAAAATGCGACCGGCGCAACAAGGTCTCGAGAAACAGGCTGGTCTGCTCGTAGTGGGTCAGAATCTGGCGATACTGATCCATGAGCCCCTCATGGATATACCCCAAATCCCGCAACAATTTTTCCTGGCCGGGCTCCGTCACTGGCGACGCCTGGGATGCATCCCCTTCACCCGCGACCTCGGAAGCAAAAGACGCGGGGTTGCCCTCCGGCGCTCCGCCAATTTCCGGAGCCGCCTCGAAAAACTGCTTGAGCTTCCATTCGAAAAATTTCAGCAGGTCGATTTTGGAGCGCAGCCGCTTGTAATAGAGCTTGAAATAGATGTTGGGCACAATGACGTTATGCCCGATATCCTTGACGAGACTGCGGATAAACTGGAGATGTTCCCTATTTTTGTTGGCCAGGATGCGATTGTGCAGCTGATAGCCGAACCGGTTGGCGTAGCGTTCGAAAAAAAGCTGATCATGCTCCGTCAGGCGGCTGGCCGGAAAGATTTCCAGCATGCCGAAGACATCTTCCCGTGGCGTGAACGGCAACTGGGAAATCAGTTCATGATTGCCCTTGATAGGAACATAAAGCCGATCTTCGCGGATCTGGGTTTTCTGGGGAAAGGGTAAATCGCCAAGCTCCCCTGCATCCGTCTCAAAGCATTGGTAGGCGCAACGCCGGATAGCGCCGCTTTTGCTGTCGAGCACATACAGGTTGCACTCGATATCAAAAAACATCTTGGGAATCAGCAGGCAGATCGCATACAGATGCTCCAGAGTAGGGAACTCCTGGGCCAGATCGAAAAAGATGTTGAGCGAGATACTTTGCAAGGCCGTAAAGTTGTAGGCCTCGTAATCGTCCATTTTTTGATGGACCCGTTTGGCTACGGTCTCCAACACCTGACGATCCAATACATCAGGGTCTTCCGAGGCGCCAAGGCCCAAAGCCGTAATGGAATCGGCATCCCTGGCGCTGGTCATTGTGCGGCTCCTCCTGAATACGGTTTCTCTTTTCATACCCGTGTTACACGGGGAAGACAATATGCCAGGCCTTATTCGATGTGTATTTCGATAGGACCAGCCCCAAAACCTTTGAGTTCGGCAAGCAGACCCCGGATTCCCGAAGTCAGGATGCGTGCGACAAAGGGATTGAGCGCCAGCGCCCGCCCAGCGACGGTGACGGTCATCGGGGCGTTTTGCGTGGCGCAGTCCTGCGGCCCGGCCCTCCCGGCCAGGATATCGGCGGCAAGTCCAGCGCAGGAGGTCCGTCCGCAGGCCCCGCAGTCGAGCCCCGGCAGCACGAAGCCTTTTTCAAGCACCAGCCTGGCCAGCTCCTCGAACGTCTTAATATGCGGCAGACCCGGCGCGGCAACGGGACCGAACACCCCCAGCACCAACCCCGGATCGGATAATTTCGCCGCCTCCTGTGCATCGCGAAGCACCAGCACGCGCGGCATCAGGGCATGTTCCCGCCCTCCCTCCACCACGAGCACCTCGCCGGCCAGCAAGGAGATCATTTCAGGCATGGTGCGCGGCGCGTTCCAAAAAAGCGCGCTCTCCCCGCCGGCGATGGCCCCGACCGCCCGACAATGCGGCAGGAACCGGTCCGTATCCGTATCTTCCTTATCGAGCCCCGGATTATGGGTGCACTTCAGTGCGCAAGGTGCAAGCCCCCGCTGGGAAAAATACGCCAGCAACGCCTCGCATAAGGCGGTCTTACCGGACTTCTTGAAACCAAGGATCTGCACGCCCTTCATGATTGCCTCCCGGAATTGCCCGCAAAAGTTGTATTGTCGGAAACGGCCCCGGACGGGCCAGGATTTGCGGCCGGTCCGGCCAAACGTCCATCGGCAAGCCACAGGATGTCGTCGCAGATGGCGCGCAGCCAGGGCTGGTCGTGGCCACTGATGACCAGGGTGGCCCCATGAGCCTCCCGGGCGGAGAGGACCGCCCGACGCACCAGTTCGGCGCTGTCGCGGTCGAGATTAGCCGTCGGCTCGTCGAGCAAAAGCACGGCAGGACGCAGGGCCAGTCGGGCGGCCAGGGCCACCCGCTTCACTTCGCCGCCGGAGAGTTGCCGCCAGGAACGACCGGCAAAACGGGCCGGATCGAGACCGACCTGGGCCAACGCAGCGTCCACCCGTTCGCGGATATCCGTCGCGCCCCGCAGGGCCAGCCCATAGCCCACATTGGCCCGCACCGAACGTTTGAGCAGGTAGGGTTCCTGGGGAAAGCAGGTGACTTCGCCCCGCAGGGCAAACTCCCGGCCGCGAGTGGCCTGCCCCCGGTAGCGCACCTCGCCGGCAACGGGAAATTCCAAAAAGGCGAGCAACCGCAGCAACGTGCTTTTGCCCCCCCCATTGGGGCCAGCCAAGCCTACAATGCTGCCGGCCGCAATGGACAACTGGGGCAGGCACAACACCTCGCGGCCGTCATAGCGTTGGACAATGTCCGAGAGTTCGTACAAGGCGCTCATGCAGCCTGCCGTCTGCGGCAGACTGCTGCCGCCAGGTTGACCAGAAAGGCGATGCCCATCAGCACCAGACCAAGGGCAATGCCGGTTGCGAATTCACCCTTGCCGGTTTCCAGGGCGATGGCCGTGGTAATAGTGCGAGTGTCCCATTTAATGTTGCCGCCGAGCATCATCGAGATGCCGATTTCGGATACAATGCGACCAAAAGCGGCGGTTGTCGCCAACAGAATGCCAAAACGAGCCTCGGACAAGGTGGCCCAAAAGACATGCCGCGGTTTGGCCCCCAGGGTCAGAAGGGTCGGACGCAGACGCGGGTCGAGATTCTCCACGGCCTGGGCGGTCAGGGCGATAACGATGGGCAAGCCGAGAATTGTCAGACCCACGGCCATGCCGGGGACTGTAAACAAGAGTCCCCACTCCCCGAGCGGGCCACGTCGGGACAGAAAGGCATAAACCACAAGACCGATGACGACCGTCGGGAAGGAGAGAAACGTTTCGACTAAAAGCCGGGCGGCCCGTTTGCCGGGAAACGTGGCATAGCCCAGGAAGAACCCGGCCGGCACGCCACACACGAGGGTGGCGGCCATCGCCTCGAAGGTGACGGCCAGGGTTGTCCAGACGGCAGAGAATGTCGCAGCGTCGCCCTGGGCCAGGAGCAATAACGCCTGTCGTAATCCGTCGACCAGATAGTTCATAGACGGTTCTTGTTCCCGGCCGTACAGGGCGCACGACCGGGATTTCGGTTAATGGACGGATCTACTATTTGGCGGCGTTGGGCGTGAACAGCTTCTTACCCTTGACCGTAAAGTCCCCAACCACTTTCTGGCCTTTTTCCGAGGCCAGCCATTTGCGAAACGTCTCGGCCGCTTCGAATTTGGCCTTGGAGCACTTCTCCGCATTGACGGGGATCACACTATATTGGTTGAGCAATGGTTTATCGCCCTCAACCAGAACCACCAACGCGGGTTTTCCCTTGGCCTGATCATCATAGGTGATGTATGTGCCACGATCGACCAGGGTGTAGCCTTTGCGTTCGCCAGCCATATTCAGGGTGGCCAGCATACCCTGCCCGGCCGAAACGTACCAGGATTCCTTGTCCGGGAGCGGCAGGTTCGCTCCCTTCCACAAGGCCTGTTCCATCTTGTGGGTGCCGGAATCGTCGCCACGGCTCACAAACGGCGCCTTGGCGGCGGCAATGGCGGCCAGGGCCGCATCAGCGGTCTTACCTTTGATTTTGGCCGGATCGGCGGCTGGGCCGACCAGCACGAAATCATTATACATGACCTCGGTGCGGTTCACGCCGTAGCCATCCTCAACGAATTTTTTCTCGGCCGCCGGAGCATGGACGAGCAACACGTCCACATCACAATTCTTGCCGTGCTCCAGAGCCTTGCCGGTTCCAACAGCCACCCACTTCAGCTCCAGACCGGTATCCTTTTTCAAGGCCTCAGCCAAAACGGGCAACAGCCCGGTGTCGTCGGTGCTGGTCGTCGTGGCCATCATAAGCGTTTGATCGGCCAAGGCCGGGACACACAACAATAAGGTCAGGGCAAATCCCAAAAGACAATGTTTCCAAATCCGTATGCGCATTGTTTCCTCCTCGCTGTGAACAGACTCCATGTGCTTAGAGTATTGCCCAGTTTTGGCTTCAGAGCAAGGAGGCGGCCTGTTTTCCCACAAGATTTCGGGTTCAACGCAAGAAAAGCTTTTTTTTCAAAACCCCCTTAAGGGATTTTTTAACCTGCCGATAAAACCATTGTATAAGCTATCAAATCAGCCTTGACTGCAAAATTCGCAAGCTCTTCTGTAATACCCTAAAATAACGACAATTTTATGCTGAAGTTTCTGGTCAGAAATGACCAGATCCAACACTTTTCTATCGTATCGGAACAATATTTGGGGGAAAAATTTTTATATTTTGAGCTAAAGGGATTTTGAAACGCACCGATAAGCAATTCAAAGCACGGGCGAGAAAGGCCGCTGCTAGAACGAGGAATGAAAATGGAGGCTTAAAAGTCTAATTCATCTCAGGAAGCAGGCAGGCTTATCCTTATAGAGCAACCTCAACCGCTCTTGTAGTAAACAGAATTCTAGGCATTCGTGGGCATATTGCTGGACGCACTACAATTTCAAGGAGGAAATTACCATGTCCCTTACAATCAATCACAACTCGATGGCCGCCAACGCTGCTCGCAACCTTTCCCACTCTTACGGCGCTCTGGCCTCTTCGACTCAAAAGCTGTCTTCGGGTCTGCGCATCAACTCCTCCGCTGACGACGCGGCCGGTCTGGCCATTCGTGAACTGATGCGCTCCGATGTTTCCGCGATAAATCAGGGCGTGCGTAATGCCAACGACGCCATCTCCATGATCCAGACCGCTGACGGCGCCCTCCAGGTCGTGGATGAGAAGCTTATCCGCATGAAGGAATTGGCTGAGCAGGCTGCTACGGGTACTTATACCTCGGATCAGCGTCTCATCATCGACTCGGAATATCAGGCCATGGCTTCGGAAATTACCCGAATCGCCAATGCCACGGACTTTAACGGCATCTACCTTTTAAACGGCAACCTTTCCTCCTCGACACACAGTGGCGCAGGCCTCAACTCCACCGGTAAGCTGAAGGTGCACTTCGGGGCCGGCAACAACAGTGCGGAAGACTACTACTACGTCCAGATTGGCACCTCCACGGCGTCAGCCTTGGGGGTTGGTCTGGCTGCGGGCTCTGGCAAGGCCGGCCGCAGCATCTCGACCCAGGCATTGGCGCAGAGAGCACTTGATGCCCTCAAGACCGCCATCGTGTCCAAGGATAAGATCCGGGCCAACCTGGGCGCGCTCCAGAACCGGCTTGAAAACACCATCTCCAACCTGCAGATTCAGTCAGAAAACCTGCAGTCGGCCGAGTCACAGATCTCCGACGTCGATGTTGCCACGGAAATGACGCAATACGTGCGTGAACAGATCCTGACCCAGTCCGCCGTGGCCATGTTGTCCCAGGCAAACTCCATGCCGAAGATGGCCTTGAGCCTGATCCAGGGGTAATCTTCCCCACCGCCAAGACAATGAAGGCCCGCCCGAAATTTCGGGTGGGCCTTTTGTTTTTTCAAAACGCGCATTCCTATATTCCTGATGGAAACAGGACATAGATAATCAAACAGCCGGTCGAGCTGCGGCAAAAGTCTGTGAGGGCCGCCTCCATCCCTTCACTGGGGTGAAAACATCAATCAATCCCGCAGGACGTTAAAAAGAACCGCAACGCGGGGAAAAGATAGCGCCTAGCGTGATAGACCACATAAAAATTCCGTCGCATATCGAGCCCGGGTGCCTCAAGTTGGACAAGTGCTCCGCGTTCCAGAGAGGCCGCTGCAGCCAGTTGCGAAACCGCTGCGATCCCGAGTCCGGCCTCGACGCATTCCAGCACGGCAAGCGAGGAATGAACCTGTAAGATAGTATGCAACGTCCGAATTTCAATGTCGATTTTTGCCAGCGCCGTTCCCAAGGTCTGTTGGGTGCCGGAACCCGACTCGCGCATAACCCAGGGTAAAGCCTGCAACCGTTCGCGCCAATCCGGACCGGTCAGAGCCACGTCCCGCAGCCGTACTGGAGCGACTAAAACCAAGGCATCTTCCAAATATGGCCGGCTGACGAGTTCCGGTTGCGTAGCTGGCGCGCCGATGATGCCGACATGGACCGCCCCATCAGCCACCATAGCGGCAATATCGGCGGTATCGCCGCCTTTGAGGTCGATGCGCACTTCGGGATATTGGGATAAAAACGTCGCGACCAGTCGCGGAATGATATAATGTGCGGGGATCGTGCTGCCGCCAATGCTGAGTTCCCCCGCCACGCGTTGGGACAGGGCCAGGATATCGGCCTTGGCATAGTCGATTTGGGTAAAAATTGTCGTGCAATAGCGGTATAAGACGTCGCCGGCCTGAGTAGGGAGGATGGTTCGACCGAGACGGTCGAACAGCTGGGTGCCCAGTTCTTCTTCCAAGGCGGCAATATGCGCGCTGATTGTCGGCTGGGACAGCATGAGTTCCTCGCCGGCCCGGGAAAAGCTGCGCAACGCATAGACATTGGCGAAGGCCTGGAGGCGTCTAATATCCATGGGAAAGATCTAATCTATAGATAAAAACTATACATTATTTAAAAAAAAGACAGGGCCATGTGGCCCTGTCTTCATTTATGCCTGGGGTTCGGCTTCCGTCGGCGCTACGGGCGGCTGAGCCACCGGAGCTTCCATTTTGGGAGCCGGAGCGTCAGCGGTTTCGCCGGCGCGCTTGGTCAGTTCAATCACGGCCATGGGCGCGCAATCTCCCGAACGGGGGATTGCCGTTTTCACGACGCGGGTATAGCCGCCAGGCTGTCCACGAAACCGAGGAGCGATTTCATCGAAGAGCCGGGCCACCAGCTGGTGATTCTCAAGCACCTTATAGGCCAGACGACGGGCATGCACGCTGTCGGTCTGGGCCAGGGTCACCAGCTGCTCAACAACGCCGCGCAATTCCTTAGCCTTATGCTCGGTGGTGTTGATGCGCTCGTGGATCAAAAGCGAGCGGGCCATATTGCGCAGCATGGCATTCCGATGGGGTGCGGATCTGCCGAATTTGCGTCCGGATTTCTTATGTCTCATCGACCTGCTTCCTCTTCAGCCATTCCTGGTATTTTTGTTCGAAGTTCTCGATGCGCATACCGAATTCAAGGCCCATATCTTCAAGAACATGGCGGATCTCCTCAAGGGATTTCTTACCAAAGTTCTTGGTTTTGAGCATCTCGTGTTCGGTTTTCTGCATCAATTCACCAACACTCTGAATGTTGGCGGACTTGAGGCAATTGGTGGCGCGCACGGAGAGTTCAAGCTCATCGATGCTCTTAAAGAGGCTGGGATTGAGTTCGATGTCGTCACGGCGGCGCGACTTGTCTGCCTCGGATTCCTTCTCGTCGAAATTGATAAAGACCGTCAGTTGGTCCTTGAGAATCTTGGCGCTATACGAGATGGCGTCTTCGGGAGAGATGGAACCGTCGGTGGTCACTTCCATGACAAGCTTGTCGTAGTTGGTCATTTGACCAACCCGGGCCTGTTCAATGGTGTAGGCCACCTTCTTGACGGGCGAGAAGCTGGAATCGAGGAGAATCAAACCGATTTCGGATTCCAACCCCTCGTGCATCTCGGCCGGGACATAGCCCTTGCCCATCCGTACTTCGAGGTCGATCCGAAAATCGCGGTCTTCAGACAACGTCGCAATCAGGGTATCCCCGGAAAGGACGGCGACATTCTGGTTCCCCTGAATGGCGCTGGCCAGGACTTCCCCTTTTTCCTTTGCAAACAGGGTGAGCCGCTGGGGGTCCTCGGTGGCCATGGCCAGCCGCACCTGCTTGAGGTTGAGGATGATTTCAGTCACATCCTCGATAACCCCCGGAATAGTCGAGAATTCGTGTTGCACGCCTTCAATACGGGCGGCGACGATGGCTGCGCCCTGCAAAGAGGACAACAGCACCCGACGCAGGGCGTTGCCGAGGGTCGTGCCGAATCCGCGTTCCAGGGGCTCGCACACGAACCGACCGAACGTTTCCGTGGAAGCGGGATCATGCTCGAGCTTTTCCGGCTTGACCAGTTCGGTCCAGTTACGTGAGTTGATAAGCCTTTGGCCGTTACGAATCAACATGGCGTCACCTTATGCAAAGCGTACTTTGCCGATTACTTGGAGTAAAGCTCGACGATGAGCTGCTCGTTGATCGGGAACTGCACGTCCTCGCGGGTGGGCAGGGCATTGACTTTGCCCTTGAGCTTCTCGCCGTCCACTTCCAACCAAGCGGGGCAACCACGGCGGGCGATGACCTGCTGGGCCTCCAGGATGATGGGGGACTGACGGTTGCGCTCGCGCACTTCGACGATGTCCCCGACCTTGACCTGTAAGGAGGGGATATTCACGCGGCGGCCGTTGAGGGTAAAAAGACCATGCCGGACAAGCTGGCGGGCCTGGCTGCGCGAGTTGGCGAAGCCGAGACGATAGACCACATTGTCCATGCGGCGTTCGAGAGCGGTCAGCAGGTTTTCACCGGTGACGCCCTTTTGCATATCAGCGCGCTGGAAGTAGTCGCGGAACTGACCTTCCAGGATGCCATACATACGACGCGTCTTCTGCTTCTCACGAAGCATGACGGCGTAATCACTCATTTTTTTGCGGATGCGGCCATGCTGCCCCGGCGCATAGGGACGGCGCTCATAAGCGCACTTATCGGTATAGCAGCGGTCGCCCTTCAAAAAAAGCTTGGCCCCTTCCCGGCGGCAGATCCGGCATTTCGCTTCAGTATAACGTGCCAAGAGATTCTCCTCCTCAATGTGCCGCGGGCAATCGGATCTCAACGACCGATCCCGCATTTTGTCCGTTTCGGCCAGACGAGCGACCAAGGCCCCGCGGCGAACCGAATAACGATCCAGGCCTCGACAGGAGGCCTGGTCTTAAAAAATCACCACCGTGCGCCGAGGGGCTAAAGCCGCCGGCGAAGTAGCCCAGCCTAGACACGCCGCCGTTTGGGAGGACGGCAACCGTTATGGGGAATGGGCGTAATGTCGCGGATATAGCTTATTTTAAATCCGGCATTGTGAATGGCACGCATGGCGGCCTCACGGCCGGAACCGGGGCCCTTAACCAAAATGCCGACGGTGCGCATGCCATTGTCCTGAGCTTTCCGGGCGGCGTTCTCGGCGGCGACCTGGGCGGCAAACGGGGTGGACTTGCGCGACCCCTTAAAGCCAGCGCCACCAGAGGTGGCCCAGCTGACCACGTTTCCCTTCTGATCAGTGAAGGTCACGATGGTGTTGTTGAACGTGGCCTGGATGTGGGCAACCCCCACGGGAATGTTCTTCCGTTCCTTTTTGCCGGTGCGGCGCGGTTTCGCCATACGCGTATCTCCAAAAAGCCCCTTTCGGGCATGTTACCGAGTTTTCTCCGGCGCAACGCATACGCCGAGAGCGTTACTTCTTTTTCTTGGTCATCACGCCACGACGCGGGCCCTTACGGGTACGTGCGTTGGTGTGCGTGCGCTGCCCACGGCAAGGAAGGCCGCGGCGATGACGGAAGCCACGATAGCAGCCAATGTCCATGAGACGCTTGATGCTGGCGGTGACTTCCCGCCGCAAATCGCCCTCAACCTTGAAATTGGCTTCAATTTCTTTACGGATGGTGTTGGCTTCCTCGGAAGACAGGGCGTCGGAATTCTTCGTCCAATCGACGCCGGTCGTTTCGAGGATGCGAATGGCCGTAGAACGGCCAATGCCATAAATGTAGGTCAGCGCGATATCCATCCGCTTGTTCTTCGGAAGGTCGACTCCCGCGATTCTGGCCACGACGTTCCTCCGTTATCCCTGGCGCTGCTTGTGCCGGGGGTTCTCGCAGATCACCCGCACAACGCCGTGGCGCCGGATGATTTTGCACTTAGGACAAAGTTTTTTCACCGAAGGTCTCACTTTCATGACGTCTCTCCGTCTCCTGGCGATGGAAACGACCGATACCATTGCGGCATCGGTCGCATCAGTCCGCCAGACTTAAAATCCGAGGACCATTCTTGGTCACAGCCACCGTATGCTCGAAATGTGCGGACAGACTGCGGTCCCTGGTCACGGCTGTCCAATTATCGGACAGGACCTCAACATCTGGACCGCCGGCCGTCACCATGGGTTCGATGGCCAGCACCATGCCGGGCAGGAGCGGTATCCGGGGGGCTTCCCGCGGCTCGAAATTAGGAATTTCGGGCTTTTCGTGAAGTTTTCTCCCGATGCCGTGACCAACGAAGCGTCTTACAACACTAAGGCCATGGCCTTCAACATATTTTTGCACGGCCCGCGAAATGTCGTACAGGTCATTGCCGGCCCTGGCCTGGGCTATGCCGACTTCCAGGGATTGTTGCGTCACCTGGAGAAGTGTCGTCTTCTCGTCACTGACGGCTCCAACCGGTACGGTCACCGCGGAATCGCCATAAAAACCGTTCAGGACGACACCCATATCGAAGCTGACAAGGTCTCCTTCCGTCAAAACCCGGTCGGACGGAAAACCATGGACAACTTCTTCATTCACAGAACAACAAAGCGCAAACGGGAAGCCATACATGCCTAAAAAAGCAGGCTTGGCCTTAAAATCGGCACACCGTTTCTGCGCCAGCTCCTCAAAGAACATCGTCTTGACGCCAGGCCTTACCGCTGCGGCCAGATCCTGCAAAATAATACCGACAATCTGGCAGGCCTCGCGCATTGACGCAATTTCAAGGTCGTTTTTGAGGAAGATCCCCCTGACCTTTTTCAAAACTACTGCCTACCCTTAATTCTCCCCTTCTGCATGAGACCTTCATACTGGCGGGAGATAAGATACGACTCAATCTGGGACATAAAATCCATGGCCACGCCCACGACGATCAGCAGCGAAGTGCCACCGAAATAAAAGGGGACATTGAACTGCTGGATAAGGATCATAGGCAACACACACACCAAGGAAATATACATCGATCCCCAAAGCGTGATGCGGACCAGTACTTTATCAATATATTCTTTCGTCTTGGCACCGGGACGGATACCGGGAATAAAGCCGCCTTGTTTGCGGATGTTTTCAGCGATATCGGCCGGGTCAAAGATAATGGCCGTGTAAAAGAAGCAGAAAAAGACAATTAACGCTATGAAAATCACATTATATGTCACGGTCTGCGGACTAAAAAAGCCGGCCAGACTTTTAAGCCATGGCAAACTGGAGAATTCCCCTAATGTCGCCGGGAAAAGCAGGATCGACGAAGCAAAGATAGGGGGAATAACGCCGGCGGTGTTGACACGCAATGGTAGATGGGTGGTCTGTCCACCATACATCTTTCGCCCGACCATACGCTTGGCGTATTGGATGGGGATCCGTCGCTGCCCACGCTCCATAAAGACAATCGCGGCCAGCACCGCCAACATGAGACCGACGATCAGCACGAGCACCAGGGGCGCAAGCTCACCGGCCTTGACCAAATCAAAGGTCGAGATGACGGCCCGCGGCAGACCGGCAATAATACCGGCATAAATAATCATGGAGATGCCGTTGCCGACGCCGCGCTCAGTCAACTGCTCCCCCAGCCACATCAAAAAGATCGTGCCGGCCGTCAGCGTGATGATCGTCATCAGGCGAAAGCCCCAGCCAGGCATGAGGACGACGGGAGCGCCCGTCGGACTCGCCATGCTCTCCAGACCGACGGCGATGCCGAAGCCCTGGATGAACGTGATGAGCACTGTGCCATAGCGTGTATACTGGGTGATCTTTTTGCGTCCGGCCGCCCCCTCCTCCTTTTGCATCTTGGCCAGCTCGGGGCTGACCACGGTCAAAAGCTGAATGATGATGGAGGAGGAGATATATGGCATGATGCCCAGGGCGAAGATGGAAAGGTTGCGCAGCCCTCCGCCGGAGAACATGTCGAAAAGGCCAAAAAGGGTATTTTTGGCATTTTCGAAAAAATCAGCCAGAGCAGCCGAATCCACGCCGGGAACAGGGACATGCACGCCAATGCGGTAGACGGCCACGAGCAAGAAGGTCCAAAGGAGCTTTTTTTTCAGCTCCGGCAGACGGGCGAGATTTTCGACTCCGGTAAGGGCCACAGCAACTTCCGTTTATTCGGTTGGAGTTTCGTCGGTGACTTCGAGGCTACCCAGGGCAACGGCCTTGCCGCCAGCAGCGACAATCTTTTCCGCAGCCTTGGCGCTGAAGCGATGCGCCTCAATGGTCACGGCGGCGGACACGGCACCCTGACTCAGGATCTTGACCAGCGAACCGGTCGGGACCAAGCCACGGGCATAGATGTCATCCAGCGTGATATTGTTCATGCCTTCAAAGGCCGCCATCAGCCGATCCAAATTGAGGGGCTCATAGACAACTTTGAAGGGGTAATTCTTAAAACCGCGCTTGGGCAGACGCCGTGCAAGAGGCATCTGACCGCCCTCAAACCAGGGACGGACCGTTGCGCCGGCGCGGGAGTTTTGTCCCTTGTTGCCCCGACCGGCGGTGCAACCCTGACCGGTGGCGCGGCCACGGCCAAGACGCTTACGATTGGCCCGTTCCTCAGGGAAGGGATAGAGCTCGTGGAGCTTCATGATTCGGTCACCTCAACAAGGTGCTTGACCTTCTCGATCATGCCAACAACGGTGTCGGTCTTCTCGAAGGAACGTTCCTGACGGATCTTCTTCAGGCCCAAGGCAGCCAGGGTAGCCCGCTGCCGAGGCGTATTGCCGTAGTAGCTTCTGGACAGCTTAACGGTGATGTTAGCCATGGCGGTATTCCTTATTTGCGCGGGGTGGACACGGGCTTGCCGCGCATAGCCCCGACCGTCTCGGCGCTCCGCAGCGAAGCCAGCCCTTCCATGGTGGCGCGCAGCACATTGTGCGGGTTGTTGGTGCCGATGGCCTTGGTCAGGATATCACGGACGCCGCAGGCCTCCATGATGGCCCGCACCGGGCCGCCGGCGATGATGCCGGTACCCTTGGAAGCGGGTTTAAGCATGACCCGTCCGGCGCCAAACTGGCCAAGAACCTCGTAGGGCAGTGTGCCGTCCAACAAGGGAATACGGATCATACCCTTTCGGGCCTGTTCCGTCGCCTTCCGAATTGCTTCAGGGACTTCATTGGCCTTGCCCAGGCCGTAGCCAACAGAACCCTTGCCGTCGCCAACGACGACCAGAGCGCTGAAGCTAAACCGACGGCCGCCTTTGACGACCTTGGCAACGCGGTTGAGGTACACGATCTTTTCGATCTGAGACAGATCGGGCTGCTGGTCCATGCCGTCTTCCTTCGCGCGTTTAGAATTTAAGGCCGCCATCCCGGGCTCCGTCGGCAAGCGCTTGAATCTTGCCGTGATAGAGGTAGCCGTTGCGGTCGAAGACAACGGCTTGGATATTGCGTTCAAGAGCCTTGACAGCCAGGTCCTTGCCAACCTTGGTGGCGGCTTCCATGTCGGCCTTAAGTGACTCACCCGACTTATTCATGGTGAGGCTCGAGGAGGAAACCAGCGTCTGCCCTGTGAGATCATCAATCACCTGGGCATAGATATACCGGTTGGACCGATACACCACCAGACGCGGACGCTCAGCAGTGCCGACCAGCTTCTTGCGGATGCGGACTTTCCGGCGCGCTCGCGCCAGGGTCTTGGTCATCTTCATATGCGGTCCCTATTTCTTGCCGCCGGACTTACCGGCCTTGCGGCGAATGACTTCATTTTCATATTTAATGCCCTTGCCCTTGAACGGCTCGGGCGGACGCACGCGCCGAATACGCGCGGCCGTTTCACCAAGCAGCTCTTTGTCGATACCCGACAAGGTGAGCTTGCTCCCTTCGACCTTGGCTTCAATGCCGGCCGGGAGCTTAAAATCCACCGGGTGGGAAAACCCGACGGCAAGGTTCACGGTATTGCCGGCGACAGCCACTTTGTACCCAACGCCAATGACTTCAAGAGTCTTGCTGAAGCCCTTGCTGACCCCTTCGACCATATTGGCCAAAAGCGTCCGGCGCAGCCCGTGCTGTGCCCGGGCCATCCGGGTGTCATCCACCCGGGCGACATGGACCTTGCCGTCAACGATCGAGTACGTGATCTTGTGATGGGTCGGCGTCGACAACTGCCCCTTGGGGCCCTTGACCGTCACCGCTTCGGGAGCCACCTCGACGGTCACGCCGGAGGGGAGCTCAATTTCGCGTTTGCCTATCCTGGACATGACATCTTCTCCGCGCTGGGTCTTCTTACCAGATTTCGCACAAGAGCTCGCCGCCGACTTTGAGCTCGCGGGCCTTGGCTCCTTCCAGGATACCCCGGGAAGTGGACAGGATGCTGATGCCCAGGCCGTTTTGGACCTTGGGGATGGCCTCGGACCCGACATACACACGCCGGCCAGGCTTGCTCACCCTTTTGAGCCCTGCAATGAGCGGTTTGCCGCTCTGGTACTTGAGGTTAATCGACAATGCATCATTGCTGACGGCATAGTCGTCAATGTAGCCTTCGTCCTTCAAGATCCCCGCAATGGAGGCTCTGAGTTTCGAGGCGGGCAAAACCAATTCCGCATGCAACGCCCGATGGGCGTTGCGGATACGACTCAGCATATCGGAAATGGGGTCGGTCACCGACATGGCGTCCTTCTCCTTGCTACCAGCTCGACTTGCGCACGCCGGGCATTTCACCGGTCAGCGACATGTTACGGAAGCAAATACGGCACACGCCGAACCTGCGCAAAAACGCCCTGGGACGACCGCAAATGGGGCAGCGGTTATAAGCCCTTGTAGAAAACTTCGGTTTGCGGCGGGCTTTCACCATCAAAGATTTACGGGCCACGACCGTTCTCCTTACTTTTTAAACGGCATGCCGAGGAGGTCGAGAAACATCTTACCTTCCTTGTCGGCTCGGGCCGTTGTAACGATGGTGATGTTCATGCCCTTCACGTGTTCGACGCGGTCAACATTGATTTCCGGGAAAATCGTGTGCTCCCGGATGCCGAGAGTAAAGTTTCCGCGACCGTCAAACCCGCGATCGGGAACGCCGCGAAAATCGCGGACCCGAGCCAGGGCAAAATTCATAAGCTTGTCCAGGAAATCCCACATCCGATCCCGGCGAAGGGTCACACGGCACCCCACCGGCATGCCCTCCCGGAGCTTAAACGCGGCGATGGACTTGCGGGCGCGTGTGATAACGGCCTTTTGTCCGGCGATCGCGGTCAACTCTACCACAGCTTCCTCAATGAGCTTGTTGTTATTGCTCGCTTCGCCCAAACCCATGTTGAGCGAAATAAAAGAAAGCCGGGGGATTTGCATGCTGGAAGTGTACCCGAACGCTGTCTTCAATTCCGGGGCTACCTTCTCGGCATAAATTTTTTCCAGGCGGGTCATACCGTTTCCTTTTGACACTAGGCGAGTTCATGGTTGCACTTCTTACAGAAGCGCACCTTGTTGCCGTCAGGGGTGTATTTATAACCGACTTTCGTCGGCTTGGCGCAGGCATCGCACACCAGGGCCACATTCGAGATATCGAGCGGGGCTTCCTTTTCGATGATGCCACCCGGGGTCTTGGCGTAAGGATTGGCCTTGGTGTGGCGCTTCACCAAATTCACCTTTTCCACCAGCACGGCATTCCGCTTGGGCAGGATCTTAATGATCTTGCCCACTTTGCCTTTATCCTTGCCGGCGATAACCATCACCTTATCGTCTTTACGAATCCGATACGTTTTCATGGCGTCCTCGTTGGCGCGGGGCGGGAGTCCTACAGGACCTCAGGCGCCAGCGACACGATTTTCATGAAGTTTTTCTGTCGCAGCTCACGAGCCACCGGTCCGAAGATACGGGTGCCCACGGGTTCGAGCTGGCTTGACAGCAGCACGGCGGAATTGGAATCGAATTTGATGTAGGATCCGTCGGGGCGCCCCACTTCCTTCTTCGTCCGCACCACCACGGCCTTCATCACCGCGCCCTTCTTCACTTTGGAATTGGGCAGGGCGTCCTTGACCGACACGACAATAATGTCGCCCACCGAGGCATACCGACGACGCGAGCCACCGAGCACCTTGATGCAGCTGACCTTCTTCGCGCCGGAGTTATCCGCCACGTCGAGCTGGGTTTCAACCTGGATCATAACCGTGCTCCCTAGACCGCTTTTTCCATGATTTTAACGAGATGCCACCGTTTGCGGGCAGACAGCGGGCGATGCTCGATGATGCTGACAGTGTCACCGATGCCGCAATCGTTATTCGGATCATGGGCCATAAATTTATTACGGCGGCGGATATACTTCTTAAACAGCGGATGCTTCACCAGGGTCTCGACCATGACCACAATGGTCTTGTCAGCCTTGTCGGAGACGACAAGGCCGGTCAACACCCGACGGTTGCTTTTATGTTCTTCCATGGGAAACCCCGATTAGGCTTGGCGCTTTTTTTCGTTTTGCACCGTCATGATGCGAGCAATATCCTTACGGACCTGACGCAGACGGTGTGTTTTTTCCAGTTGCGCCGTGGCATGCTGGAAGCGCAGCTTGAAGAGCTCCTCGCGGTAGTCGCCAAGCTTTTTGGTCAAGCCTTCGACATCGAGTTCGCGCAGTTCGGCAGTCTTCATGGCTAGACGCCCTCCTTGGCCACGATCTTGGTCTTGATCGGCAGCTTGTGCATGGCCCGAGTCAGCGCTTCCTTGGCGGTATCCATGTCGACGCCCTTGATCTCATACAGCATGCGGCCAGGCTTCACGGCGGCAAACCAGCCGACCGGGGCGCCCTTACCTTTACCTTGACGAACTTCAGCCGGCTTTTCCGTCTTGACACGATCCGGGAAGACGCGAATCCAGACTTTTCCACCGCGCTTGATATGCCGCATGATGGCCACGCGGGCGGCTTCAATCTGCTGACTCGTCAGCTTGCCGTGTTCAAGCGCCTTGATGCCGATATCACCGAAGTCGATGGATGCACCCTTGGTGGCCGGACCACGCAGGCGCCCCTTCTGCATCTTGCGGAATTTGGTTTTTTTGGGAGCCAACATTACGCTTCCACCTCATTCTCCAAAATCTCGCCTTTGAAAATCCAGACCTTGACTCCGATCACGCCATAGGTGGTCTTGGCGATAGCGTAGCCGTAGTCAATGTCGGCACGCAGGGTCTGCAGGGGCACCCGACCATCGCGGTACCATTCGGAGCGGGCGATTTCGGCTCCGGCCAAACGACCGGCACAGGAAACCTTGATGCCCTCGGCCCCGAATTTGCGCGACAGGCCGACCGTGCGCTTCATGGCCCGGCGGAAGGCCACGCGGCGTTCGAGCTGCAGGGCAATGTTCTCGGCCACGAGCTGGGCGTCGATCTCAGGACGGCGGATTTCATTGACCTCCACCGTGAATTCCCGACCGAAACGCTTCTTCAAGTCGCCGCGAACCTTTTCAATCTCCGTACCCTTGCGGCCAATCACAATACCGGGACGGGCGGTATGAATAATGAGGCGGATCTTGCCCCCGGCCCGTTCTATCTCAATCTTGGAGATGCCGGCGTGGTACAGGTTCTTTTTGACAAACTTGCGGATGTTGCTGTCTTCAAAAACGAACTCGGGATAGTCTTTCTTGGAAAACCACCGGGAAAGCCAATTTTTGGTATACCCGAGCCGAAATCCGTAGGGATGTACTTTCTGGCCCATGTGTCGCTCCTAGTTCTCGGCCACGACGACGGTGATATGGCTCGTACGCTTGACGATCCGGAAGGCACGACCCATAGAGCGCGTCATAATACGCTTCCAGGTCGGCCCAGGATTGACGATCACCTGCTTGACCGTGAGATTGTCGATATCCACCCCGGAAATCTGCTCGGCATTGGCCACGGCCGAGTGCAGCACTTTGCCGATCAGCTTGGCGGATTTCTTCGGAGTGAACTTCAATATATTCATCGCCTCCTCGACCGGACGGCCAAGGATGTTGGCGGCTACGAGCCTCGCCTTCTGGGGCGACACGCGGATGTAATTGGCTTTGGCTTTGGCTTCCATGGCTTTGTCCCGACGGGGATAATCCCCGACTACTTTTTCACTTTGCTTTTCTTATCCGCGGCATGGCCGTGGAAGGTCCGCGTGGGGGAGAATTCACCGAGCTTGTGGCCGACCATGTTCTCGGAAACAAAAACCGGAATGAATTTCTTGCCATTATGGACGGCAAATGTCAGTCCCACCATCTCAGGCAGGATCATGGATCGACGCGACCATGTTTTGATCACGCGACGGTCCTTGTTTTCCAAGGCGTAGGTGACCTTTTTCTCCAGGTGGCCGTCCACGAATGGACCTTTTTTCAGCGACCGAGGCATAGGCGTTTCCTCTTACTTTTGTCCGCGCCGCTTGACGATGAGCTTGGACGAGGGCTTTTTCTTGTTGCGGGTCTTGTAGCCCTTGGTCGGCTTACCCCACGGTGTAACCGGGTGACGACCGCCGGAGCTCTTGCCCTCGCCGCCGCCCAACGGGTGATCGACAGGGTTCATGGCCACGCCGCGAACCTTCGGGCGGTTGCCGAGCCAACGATTGCGCCCGGCCTTGCCGATGGAGATGTTCTCGTGCATCACGTTGCCGACCTGGCCGACGGTGGCCAGACAGGTAGCCAAGATGTTGCGCACTTCCCCAGAAGGCAGCCGCAGCAGCGCATACTTGCCTTCCTTGGCCACAAGCTGGGCATAGGTGCCGGCAGCCCGACACAGTTGCCCGCCGCGCCCAGGATTGAGCTCAATGTTGTGCAACAGCGTACCAACGGGAATCTTTTTCAGCGGAAGCGCGTTACCGGGCTTAATATCGGCGCTTTCACCGGCAGTGATGACGTCGCCGACGGAAATCCCGACCGGCGCCAAAATGTAACGTTTGTCACCATCGGCGTAATGCAAAAGTGCAATACGCGCGCTACGGTTCGGGTCATACTCGACGGAGAAAACCTTGGCCGGAACCTCAAACTTGTCGCGCTTGAAATCAATGATGCGGTACAAACGCTTGTTTCCACCGCCCCGCCGCCGCGAGGTGATCCGACCATAACAGTTGCGGCCGGAAGCATGCGGCAGCCCCTCGACGAGGGACTTTTCGGGCTGGGTCCGGGTGATCTCCTCGAAGGTGGAGACCGTCTGGAACCGGCGGCCGGCTGACGTGGGCTTAAGCTTGCGGATGGACATGGTTAAACCCCTTCGAAGAACTCTATTTTATCACCCTGCGCCAGGGTCACATAGGCTTTCTTGTAGCCCGGGATCTTACCCGTCACCTTTCCCATCCGGGAACGGGAGAGGGAATGGCGCTTGACCACACGCACGGCATCGACCTTTACCGAAAACGCTTTCTCCACGGCCTTTGCGATCTCAATCTTGTTCGCATCAGGATGGACATAAAAAACCACCTGATTGGCGGCTTCCTTGACCATCGTGGCCTTTTCGGAAATCAGCGGCCGAAGCAGTATGTTAGCGTACTCCATGACCGAGCCTCTCCTGAACCTTAAGCGCCGCGTCCTTGATCATGACCACGTGGTCGTGCTTGAGAACGTCGTACACGTTGAGCATGTCTTGGCGGACGACCTTGATGCCGGGGATATTCCTTGCGGAAAGCTCGAGATTGTTATCCGAATCAGGCAGGACAATCAAGGCTTTTTTCAGTCCAAAATCCGAAACGACCTTAATCATGTGCTTGGTCTTGATCTCGGGAATGGACAGACCTTCCACCAACACCAGGGTCTCGTCGACCAACTTGGCCGACAGCGCCATGCGCAAAGCCAACTGGCGAACCTTGCGGTTGACCTTGAAGGAGTAGTCCCGGGGCGAGGGACCGTGCACGACGGCACCACCGCGCCACAACGGCGAACGGGTAGAACCGGCGCGGGCCCGACCGGTGCCCTTCTGGCGCCAGGGCTTACGACCACCGCCGCGGACCACAGAACGGGTCTTGACGCTGTGGGTGCCGGCGCGCTTGGCGGCCAGCTGCGCCCGGACAACCAGGTGCAACAGCTCAGGCTGCACCTCGACTTCGAAAACCTCGGGAGCCAGATCGACCGTACCGATCTCCTGACGCCCCTGGTCGTATAATTTTACGCTTGCCATGGGTATTTCCGTTATCCCTGCTTGCGCACCATGACCACGCAGTTGCGCGGCCCGGGCACCTGACCCTTCACCAGGATAAGGTTCATTTCGGGGCGAATATCGACAATCTGGAGTCCCAGCACCGTCACGGTGCGAGCGCCCATATGTCCAGCCATTTTCTTGCCCTTCATGACCTTGCCCGGCTCGGTGTTGTTACCGATGGAACCGCCGGAACGATGTGCCTTTTCCGTACCGTGGGTCTTTCGAAGGCCCTTAAAGTTCCAGCGCTTCATGACGCCCGCGAAGCCCTTACCGATGGAAGTCCCCGTGACTTTGACCGTCTCGCCAGGGGCGAAGATGTCAACCGTCACATCCATCCCCATTTCAAAAGGAGACGGACCGTCGAGGCGGATTTCCTTGAGCACCCGATAATAGCCGCGGGCGGCTTTGTCCAGGTGGCCCTTCTCGGGCTTGTTAACCTTGCGTTCCGGGATCTGGTCGAACCCGATCTGCATGGCGTTATACCCGTCGTTTTCCGAGGTCTTGACCTGGGTGACGGGGCAGGGACCGGCCTCAATAACCGTGACCGGGATGATTGAACCGTCGTCGCCGAAAACCCGGGTCATCCCCAGTTTACGGCCAAGAATTGCAAGCGTGGCAGCCATGCCAACCCTTCCTTAGAGCTTGATTTCCACGTCGACGCCGGCCGGGAGGCTCAGTTTCCCAAGCGCGTCCACGGTCTGCTGCGTGGGCTCCATAATGTCCAACAGACGTTTGTGAACCCGCATCTCGAACTGTTCACGGGACTTCTTGTCCACGTGCACGGAGCGGTTGACCGTAACCTTGTGGATATCCGTGGGCAACGGAATCGGGCCAGCTACGCCGGCGCCGGTGTTGCGTGCAGTATCCACAATCTCGGCCACCGCCTTGTCCAAAATGCGGTAGTCGTAAGCCTTCAGTTTAATACGAATGCGATCGTTTTGCATGGAAACCATGATATTACTCCAAAATCTCCGACACGACGCCGGCGCCGACGGTGCGGCCGCCCTCACGGATGGCGAAACGCAGGCCCTTTTCCATGGCGATGGGGGCAATCAGCTCGACGGTGAAGGTTGCGTTGTCGCCGGGCATGACCATTTCCACGCCCTCGGCCAAGCTTACGATACCCGTAATGTCCGTGGTCCGGAAGTAGAACTGCGGACGGTAGCCGGAGAAGAACGGAGTGTGACGACCGCCTTCTTCCTTATTCAGGACATACACTTCGCCCTTGAACTTCCTGTGCGGGGTAATGGAACCCGGCTTGGCCAGAACCTGGCCGCGTTCGACGTCGTCGCGCTTGATACCGCGCAGCAGCACGCCCACGTTGTCGCCGGCCTGTCCCTGATCCAGGATCTTGCGGAACATTTCCACGCCGGTACAGGTCGTCTTGACCGTATCCTTAATGCCGATGATCGCCACTTCGTCACCGACGGTGATGACGCCGCGCTCGACACGACCGGTCACGACGGTGCCGCGGCCGGAAATGGAGAAGACATCTTCAATGGGCATCAGGAACGGCTTATCAATATCACGCTTCGGCTCAGGAATGTACGCATCGCAGGCGTCGAGCAACTCGAAGATCGGCTTGGCGTCCGGGCTATCCACGGTCGGGGCCTCAAGGGCCTTGAGGGCCGAACCTTTGATAATCGGGATATCGTCGCCGGGGAAGCCGTATTTGGTGAGCAGTTCGCGAACTTCCAATTCCACAAGTTCCAGCAGTTCCGGATCGTCAACCAGATCAACCTTGTTCATGAAGACGACGAGCTGCGGTACGCCGACCTGACGCGCGAGCAGAATATGCTCACGGGTCTGGGGCATGGGGCCGTCGGTGGCAGCCACGACGAGAATGCCGCCATCCATCTGGGCCGCGCCGGTAATCATATTCTTGATATAGTCGGCGTGACCGGGGCAGTCGACATGCGCATAGTGACGTTTGTCGGTCTGGTATTCGACGTGGGCCGTGGCGATGGTGATGCCGCGTTCCTTCTCTTCGGGCGCCTTGTCGATCTGGTCGAAGGGAATATATTCGCCAAAACCCTTCAGGCTGGCCAGCCGCGTAATAGCTGCGGTCAGCGTGGTCTTACCGTGGTCGATGTGACCGATGGTGCCGATATTAACGTGCGGCTTGTTGCGTTCAAACTTCGCCTTGCCCATATGTTCCCCCTGGAACTTCCGCGCTTGCGGGTCTTCGTTTCTGCCCTCGCCCGAACCGTTCCGGGCGCTATTTCTTCTTCATTATTTCCTCGGCCAGACTAGCCGGAACCTTCTCATAATGGTCGAACTGCATGGTGAAGGTGGCCCGGCCCTGGGACTTGGAGCGCAGGTCCGTGGCGTATCCGAACATGCACGACAGCGGCACATGGGCCGTGATCACCTGGGCGCCCGCCCGGGCTTCCATCTTGGCGATGCGACCGCGACGGCCGTTCAAATCGCCCATGATGTCACCCATGTACTCATCCGGCGTGACCACTTCGACACCCATGATGGGCTCAAGCATCACCGGGGCGGCCTTCTGCACGGCCTCCTTGAAGCACTGGGAACCGCAGATAAAGAAGGCCTGTTCCGAAGAGTCCACTTCGTGATAGGAGCCGAAGACCAGCTTGACCCGGATATCCACCAGGGGGAAGCCGGCAATGACGCCGCCCTTCATGGCATTCTGAATGCCTTTGTCGACGGCCGGAATGTATTCTTTAGGAATGACGCCGCCCACGATTCCATTGATGAACTCGTAACCGCCATCTTCCTTGGGCTCAATTTCGATGACCACATGGCCGTACTGACCGCGGCCACCGGTCTGCTTGACATAGCGCAGGTCATGCTTGACTGCCTTGGTGATGGTCTCACGATAGGCAACCTGGGGCTGACCGACGTTGGCGTTGACGCCGAACTCCCGCATCAGGCGGTCGACAATAATCTCCAGATGGAGCTCGCCCATACCGGCAATCAGGGTCTGACCGGACTCTTCATCGGTCTTGACCCGGAAGGACGGATCTTCCTTGGCCAGCTTGCCGAGCGCCTGGGACAGGGCGTCACGGTCAGCCTTGGTCTTGGGCTCAATGGCCACCTCAATGACCGGCTCCGGAATATTGAGGGACTCCAGAGAGACAGGACGATCTTCCGAGCAAAGGGTGTCACCGGTGGAGGTAATCTTCATACCAACGGCGGCCACGATATCGCCCGCTTCCGCGTCCTTTATTTCTTCACGCTTGTTGGCGTGCATCTTCAGCAGTCGGCCAATGCGTTCCCGTTTGCCCGTGTTGGCGTTCAGAACGGTCATCCCCGACTCAATGCGCCCGGAATACAAACGCAGGAAGGTCAGGTGCCCGATAAACGGATCGCTCATGAGCTTAAAGGCCAGGGCGACCAAAGGCGCATTGGGATCGCACGGACATGTGATCTCTTTTTCTTCGTGGTCAGGATCATGTCCGACCATAGCCGCGATATCGACCGGCGAAGGCATAAAGTCGACAACGGCGTCAAGCAGGGGCTGCACACCCTTGTTCTTGAAAGCCGAGCCGCACAACACCGGGCAGATGGCCAGCGCGATGGTGGCTTTACGGATACCGGCGATCAGTTCCTCGGGAGTGAGCGTCTCACCGCCAAGGTACTTCTCCATCAGCGTCTCGTCTTCCTCGGCGATAGCCTCGACCATATGCTGATGCAGTTCGTCGTAGACATCCTTCAGTTCTTCGGGGATGTCCTTATAGACATAGTCCCGACCCTGACTTTCCGTGTCAAAATAGACGGCCTTGCCCTGGATCATATCCACCACGCCCTGAAAGTCTTCTTCAGAGCCGATGGGGATCTGCAGCGGCACAGGCTTTGCGCCCAGGCGATCGCGAATCATGTCCACGCAGCGGAAAAAGTCCGCGCCCACCCGGTCCATCTTATTGACGAAACTCATGCAGGGGACGTGATACCGCTGGGCCTGACGCCAAACCGTTTCCGTCTGGGGCTCGACGCCGGCCACGGCGTCGAAGACGGCCACGGCCCCGTCGAGGACACGCAGGGAACGTTCCACCTCGATGGTAAAGTCGACGTGCCCCGGGGTATCAATAATGTTGATACGGTGGTCCCGCCAGTAACAGGTGGTGGCAGCAGACGTAATCGTAATGCCGCGCTCCTGCTCCTGAACCATCCAGTCCATGGTGGCCTGGCCATCATGGACTTCGCCAATCTTATGCGACACCCCGGTGTAGAAGAGAATACGTTCGGTGGTGGTCGTCTTCCCGGCATCAATGTGAGCCATGATGCCGATGTTGCGTTGCCGCTCAATGGGTACAGTCTTAGACACGACGCTATCCTTGTGCGACTACCACCGATAGTGCGCAAACGCCTTATTGGCGTCGGCCATCCGGTGCGTATCCTCTTTCTTTTTCACGGCACCGCCGCGATTGTGATAGGCATCCAACAGTTCGCCCGACAACTTATCTACCATGCCCTTTTCGCCGCGGGCCCGGGCAATGCCGATGAGCCAGCGCAAGGCCAGGGTAACCTGACGCTCGGGCCGCACTTCCATGGGCACCTGATACGTGGCGCCGCCAACCCGACGGGGCTTGACTTCCATGTGCGGCTTCACGTTGAAAATAGCCTTTTCGAAAGCCTTGAGGGGATCCTCGCCGGACTTTTCGGCCAGGATGTCGACGGCCTTATAGAACAGGCCTTCAGCCGTGCCCTTCTTGCCGTCATGCATGAGCCGATTGATGAATTTCATCACCAGATGGCTGCCGTACTTTGGATCCGGCAGAACCGACCTCTTGGAAACTGGACCTTTACGCGGCATACGCGTCCACTCCTTGCACCGAGATTACTTGGGCCGTTTGGCGCCGTATTTCGAACGGCCCTGGCGACGATCGGACACGCCTGCGGTGTCGAGCGTGCCGCGAATAATATGATAACGGACACCGGGAAGGTCTTTTACGCGGCCGCCCCGGATCATCACTACCGAGTGTTCCTGCAGATTATGGCCCTCGCCCGGAATGTAGGAAGTCACCTCGATGCCATTGGTCAGACGCACACGGGCGACCTTGCGCAAAGCCGAGTTAGGCTTTTTAGGCGTGGTCGTGTACACACGCGTGCACACGCCCCGGCGCTGCGGGCAGGCCTGCAGGGCAGGCGTCTTGCGGCGCTTTGCCACTGTGGCCCGCTCCTTGCGGATAAGCTGGTTGATCGTGGGCATAGCCGTCTCCGTTCGAAATCTTAGTATATAGCAAAGACAGAGGCCTATAGACCCATTAACACACCCTGTCAAGCGGCAATGGGCAGGCCTCGGGGAAAAACTGACCCTCCCACCCAGCACGGGCAGGAGGGTCATAACCCTTACACGAGTTATCTGCGCTTGTCAGCTTAAAAATGAAAAGCTGATTCGTTTAGAAGCTGATCTTCACCCCGGCATGACCGCCCCAGGAATCCAACCCGTGGTCATCAAAGCCGATACGCTGATAGCGGCCCACCAATTCAAGACCAACCGTCTGGGTCAGGTTGAACGTGACGCCGATATCGGCAGGCAGGGTCATGCTGGAATAGTTGCCCCGACCGCCATTGGTGTAATACGGGATGCGATCATTCGAGAACATGCCGCCAAGACCGGAGCCGATGAAGAAGGACGCCATGTCCGTACGGATGGGATAATAGCGAACCAGGCCGTTGAAGCCAAAGGCCCACGGGTTCTGCTGGAATTCGCTCCGATTGTAAGAGGAGCTGCCTTCCTTCTTTTGGTCAAACGAGTAAGCGAGACCCTCAACACCGAGAGCCAAGCCGTCCATGACGAAGTAACCGCCACTGGCGCCAAACGAAATGATCGAATTCACCTGCTTCTGGCCCGTGCCATACACACCGAATTCAGGTTGCACATAAAAGGTTCCGGCTTCGCCGAAGGCGAAGGAACGGGCCGGCACAGCCGCCAAACCGACACACACGGCCATCACAAACAGCAGCAGCTTCTTGATTTGCGAATTCATGGCCTTCCTCCTTACAAATTGCATCGTTGACTCAACCCAATCCGTTGGCGAAGACACCCTCCCACGCGGGAGCCGAATCTGGTGATCCGCTCTTGGCCGCGTGGCCTGTCTGGGGAAAAACATAAATCGCCTTTGGGCCTTGACCAGAGGTGGAAACAACATTTCCGCCCCCACAGAGAGGATCCCCCAGCGGAATCCCTTCACGACTGGCTCTTTAGCAGACCCCTGCCCCGCCTGCAAGTCGTCTTGCGATCCCGCTCCCCTTCCGCTATCTTCACGGCATTCTGCCGCGGCCCAGGGAGGAACATATGCACGACAGGGAATCCTTCGGCGTCAGCATGGAAGAACAGCTCGCCAAATACAAGGAAAAAATAGAAGAAGCCCGAAAAGAAGCCCACGAGAAGGGACCAGATTTCTTCGAGCGCTGGACCGGCGATCTGGAGCACTTACTCGAAAAATATGACAAGGCCCGCTACAAGCTGACCCTGCTGCGCAAAGGCAGCGGCGATGCCCTGACAGAACTGCGCGGCGGCTTTGAAAATGCCCTGGCCGATTTGAAGTCAGCGTTTACCAAGGCCCGCGACAAGTTCTAAGGTCTCTCTCCGAGCCGATTCGCTCCGCGCCAGCCCCGAGGGTGGCATCAGTCCCTGGATCGCCCCATCGCCGTTTCAGGGGGCTTCTGGCACGCGTACGGTTCATTCCCGCGCGTCCCCATACCCCGCCTCCCCGGAAAACAAAAAAAGAGGGGCGGCCAACACTTGGCCCGCCCCACTTTTTGGCAATCAATCCTGTGTCGCCACGATCGCTGCGCCGCCGTCAGGCCTGCACAGACACACTGCTGCTTTCGCTGCTGCCACTGCTGCTCTGGCTCCCCATCTTCAAAAGAGAATCCTGATTGGCATAGCTATTGGCCGCTTGGCGCTGTCCCGCATATTGACTGATAATGCTGGACAACCCATCCCCTGTTGCCAAATTCGAGCCGTAGTTCTGCCCATCGGCCGTTGCGCTAAACGGAATTTGCTTCACCGACTGGCTGACAACCTTTCCCTCAGGATCCGTGACCGTCGTGGTCTGTTCGAGACCCTCGGAAGTAAACATCGTGGTCACAGTGGTCGTATTCTGGCTGTCCGAAGAAGACGAGGACGAGCCGGACGAAGACTTCGAGGAGGAACTTGAGGACGAACTCGAAGAAGCACTGGAACTCGTCGTACTACTGGCTGAAGCCAACGACGTCGCGGCGGAAGCCGTTGACGTCACGGACGAGCTCGTCGACACCAATTGCCCGGAGGAGTCAAAACTTTCGGATTCCGTAAACGTTTGACCATCAGAGCCGTTCACGGTCATGCTACGGGTCAGGCTGCCATCACTGGCGATGACTTCCGACCCGCTTTCCAACACATTACCGCTGGAATCGGTGACGACCTTCGTCGTCTTGAAGCCATCCGCGGTATTTTCCCCATTGATGGTTTCGGTGGTGCTCTTGCCGGTAGAGTCGGTTTTGGTGATGGTTGTCGTAAACGAACCATCAGAATTTTTCTTGGTCACTTCCGAACCAACTACATTGCCGGACGAATCCATCAGGGTCACGCTCTGCGTCGAACTCCCATCCGCATTATCCGTTTCCTCGACCTTTCGAGACAGGCCACTCGTCGTGGTGTCCGAACTTCCTGTCTGCGAGGACTGCGACGCCCCGGTAGTGGTCAGCATACCAGTCGACATATCGTACGACAAACTCCCATTGCCGCTCAACAACGCCGCCAAGATGTCGTTAAAGCTGCCAATGGAGCTCGAAGAAGACGTTGAAGATGAGGAGGACGATGACGAGGCGTCGGTCGAAGCCGTTGAAGTCTGCCCACTGTCGCTGCCAAGCGACAGTATATTCGACATGGATTGCTGACTGCCATTAACCTGCTGCCCGTAACTTGCAAGCAACTGCTGTAACCAATCGTTGCTGGATGATTGTCCTATTGATTGAACGCTCATGCCCATACCTCCTGGGGGCGGGTAAATTTTGCCGGGCTAAACGCTCCCCAATAGGAAATATGGCAAATGCCATGCCTGTTTTGGTCGAAAACGCCGACAGGGCCGCAGAGCAACATATGACGGTCCTTCCCGGCAAAAGTCAAAACACGCAAAGACTTGAAGGCGGCAAAAGTTGCCGTCCTTTATAATTGGTTACACTGTTGGGCGATATTCCCACAAAAAAAGGCCCGGCCGGACCAACTGTCCGACCGGGCCTTTCCTGGAAAAGACGGCGTTATCCGCCGAGATAGGCCTTTTTGACTTCAGGGTCGCATTTGAGTTCGTCGGCCGTTCCCGACGTCTTGATCTCGCCGGTGTCGAGCACGTAGCCCCGATGAGCGAAATTGAGGGCCACTTTGGCATTTTGCTCAATAAGCAAAATCGTCAACCCCAACTCGTTGAGCTTTTTCAAGGTACGAAACATCTCGTACATGAGAAGCGGCGCCAGCCCCATGGACGGTTCATCCAACAAAATGAAGTCGCAGCCGGTCATAATGGCCCGGCCGACGGCCAACATCTGCTGCTCGCCGCCGGAAAGCGATTCGCTGCGCTGCTTGCGCCGTTCGGACAGACGCGGGAAGAGGGACAACACCCGGTCCAGATCGCGGGCAATGACCGCCTCGCCGTCCTTGCGGGCGTAGGTGGCCAGCACCAGGTTTTCCATGACCGTCAGGTTGCCGAAGATGCGCCGCCCTTCCGGGGAGAGATCCATGTGGAGCTTGCGCACCACGTCATGAGGCTCCATGCCGAGGATGCTGGCGTCTTCATATTTAATGTCGCCTTCCACCACTTTGGGGGCTTCGGGAGGCGGCAGCCGCATAATAGATAACAGCGTCGTGGTCTTGCCCGCGCCATTGGCCCCGATCAGGGCCACGATCTCCCCCCGGTTGACGTGGAAGGAGATGCCGTGCAGGGCCTCGATGTTGCCATACTTGACCCGGAGGTTTTCAACAGAGAGCAGCATCAGATTGTATCGTCTCCCAGATAGGCTTTAATGACGTCGGGGTTATTCTGAATATCCGTGGGCGACCCTTCGGCAATCGTGGCCCCGAAATCGACAACCTTGATCCACGAACACAGCGACATGACCACATCCATCTGATGTTCAATCATCCAGATGGTCAGGCCGAAATCCTTATGGATGTCCCCAATGAGCTTGATGAGTCCGTCCACATCGGCGGAGTTCAGCCCGGCCGCCGGCTCGTCGAGCATAAGCAGCGCCGGCTTGATGGACAGGGCCCGGGCGATCTCCACCAGCCGTTGCACGCCATAGGGCAGGTTTCGCGGCTGCTCATTGGCCATCTCGCGCAGTCCCAGCCGTTCCAGAACTTCCATGGCGTGGTCTTCGATGTCCCGCTCCCGCCGCATATAACGCGGCGTACGCAGGAAACAGTCGAAAATGCCGTATCCGAGGGCATGGTGCTGGGCGATGCGGATATTGTCGAGCACCGTCATTTCAAACCACAGCCGGATGTTTTGAAACGTGCGGGCAATCCCCCGGGCCGTCACCTCATGGGGCTTGAGGCCCTTGATGGACTCGCCCTTAAAATAAATCTCGCCGCGGGTGGGTTTGTAGAACCCGCTGATGAGGTTGAACACCGTGGTCTTCCCCGCGCCGTTCGGGCCGATAAGCGCCACGAGCTGGCCCGGTTCGAGGGCCACGGAAAACTCCGACACGGCGCACAGCCCGCCGAAGCACTGGGTCATCTCCGTAACATCCAGAAGCGCCACAGCCTACCCCTTGAACTTGTAGAATTTGCGAAGTCCCGGGAACACGTCAGCCAGTTCGCGCCGCCCCATGATGCCTTCCGGCCGAAACTGCATCAACAGCACGAGCAAAAGCGGGATCAGCACCCATTTCCAAACCTGCGTGACTTCATAGGAATCCGGAATAACGGAAACAAAGTGCAGGAAGGAATTGATAAACCCGAAGGCATCCCGCAGGTACTCGATCAAAAGGGTCATGGCGATGGCGGCAATGACGGAACCGGACAGGGAGCCCATGCCGCCGAGATAAACCATAACCATGATCTCGGTGGATTTCAGGATCGTGAAGGTGCCCGGATTCACGTAGCCAAGGATGTGGGCGAAAAGCCCGCCGGCAAGCCCCGCCAAACCGCAGGACACCATAAAGGCCACCAACTTCACCCGGTCGGTGTTGACGCTCATGATCTCGGCGGCGACCTCGTCCTGGCAGATGGCGTCCACGCCCTTGCCGAAGGTGGAATAGATAAACCGCCGGATAAGCCAGACGGAAAAAACCGTACCGACAAAGACCCAGATCATGATCCAGGGCACATTGGCGGTTGCGGTCATGGCGTTCATGACGCCGCCCATGCCCATAAAGCCCCTGGCCCCGCCGATGAGGGGAATATTTTCAATGGTGGACTTGACAATGTAGCTGGCGGCAATGGTGATGATGGCCAGATAGTCGCCCCGCGTCTTAAACGACGGAATGGCCACGAGCAACCCGACCACGGCGGCCGCCAGGGCCCCGGCCAGAAGGACCACCGGAAACAGCCAGACCGCCAGATCCGGCGAGAACAACGGACCGCCAAAAGTCGCACTTTTAGTGAAGCAGGCCACGGAGAGCAGCGAAGACACATAGGCCCCGACAGCCATGAATCCGGCATGGCCGCAGGAAAACTCACCCATGTTGCCATTTATGATGTTCAGACTCGAGGCCAAAATAATGTTGATGCCCATAAACATGAGGACGGATTGCCAATAGGCGTTCAACACCCCATTCATGCAGACCCAAAGCAGCACCCCGAGCGCCAGGGCCAGAAGGGCGGGAACAGTCAGACGCTTCATGCGGTATCCCCCTTGCCGGCCCTAGATTTTGGTCCACCGGGCCACGCCGAAAAGCCCGGTCGGCCGAATGGCCAGGATGAGAAGCAGAATGGAAAAGGCGATCAGATCGCGGAAGGTGGACGGGAAAAAGGCCACCACCATGATCTCCACAAAACCCAACAAAAAGCCGCCGGCAAACGCTCCGGGAATGGAGCCGATGCCGCCGACCACGGCCGCGATAAAGGCCTTCCAGCCAATGAGCGCCCCCATGTAGGGGTCGATGACCGGATAGGTCATGGCGAAAAAAAGTCCGGCCAGTCCGGCAAAGCCCGATCCCAGGACGAAGGTGAAGACAATGACCGTATCCGCCGGAATGCCCATCAGCGGCACGGCAAACCGATCATAGGAAATCGCCCGCATGGCCATGCCGATCTTGGTCCGGGTGACGATAAAATGTAACAACAGGAAGGCCAGAATGGCCACGGCGATGACCATGAGCTTGATATTGGTCACGGTGACGCCGCAAACTTCGTAGACCCGGGTCGGAATCAGCGTCGGAAAACTTTTTCGGCTGGCCCCGAACAGGGCCAGGTTGCCGTTTTCCAAGATCAAGCCGCACATAAGGGCCGTAATGACGACGTAGAGGCGGTTGACGCCCTTGCGCCGCAACGGCCGGTAAGCCACGCGCTCCAGGGTGACGCCGACCACGGCCGTCAGCACCATGGTCAGGGGGACGGCCAGCGTCAGGACCAGCCAACCGGGCAACCCGGGAATGCCCCCGTATTTGCCAAGCAAAAACATGCTCAGGGCAAAAGAAATATAGGCTCCGACCATGAAAATGTCACCATGGGCGAAGTTAATGAGCAGGAGCACACCGTAGACCAGGCAGTAGCCGAGCGCGATAAGGGAATAAAAGCTCCCCCACTGCAGGGCGTTAAGAATGTTTTGTATGAGGCTTTGCAGCAACGGAGTCCCCCCTTGGCGCAACATTGGGTCCGTCCGGGTCGAAAAATACCGACCCGGACGGGAGACGGAGGCTTGACCTGTCCAAGGCTCCTTCCGGAAACCAGGGACGCAACACGCCGCAGGAGCAAGCCCGCACAGCGCGTTTGTCCAAGCGACCTACGGGCACACGGACTTGAAGAATCCGAACTTGCCGGCGTCGTCGATCTTGACCACAACGGCACACTTGATGGGATCGTGGGGCCCGGTGGCCGGATAAGACATGTCACCGGTAATGCCTTCGAACTTCTTGATGCCGGCCATGGCCTTCGTCAGGGCTTCGCGATCCTTGGCCATATCGCCCGTAATCGTGCCCATGGACTGGACTGCGGCCAGCATGAGATTGGCGCCATCCCAGGTGAGGGCGGCCACGTCGTCAGGGGTCTTTTTATAGAGCTTGGTGTACTCGTCGATAAATTCCTTGGTCTTGCCCTTGGCGCCAGCGGCGGCGTAGTGGGTGACAAAGTAGTAGCCTTTGCAATCGTCACCGCAAAGCCCCATCAGGTCGCCGGAGCCCCAGGAATCGCTGCCGAGCACGGGCTTGTTGAAGCCCATGGACTTGGCCTGCTTCACGATCAGCGGCACTTCGTTATAATACTGGGGGATAAAAAGCACGTCCGCGCCGGACTTGGCGATGTTGGTCAGCTGGGCCGAAAAATCCACGTCCTTGGTGGTGAACGTTTCAAAGGCCACAACCGAACCCGGGCCGTTGATCTTCTCAAAGGCGGCCTTGAAGTCTTCGGCCAGTCCCTTGGGGTAGTCGGACGCGATGTCGTAGAGGACGGCGGCCTTTTTGGCCTTGAATTCCTCGGAGGCGAACTTGGCGGCCGTCGGCCCCTGGAAGGTGTCGAGGAAGCAGCCGCGGAAGACGTAGGGCCGGTCTTTGGTGGTATTGGGGTTGGTGGACCAGGGGGCCATCATCGGCGTCTTGAGGTCATTGGCGGCCTCGCCGGCGGGGACGGCCTGCTTGCTCGACTGGGGACCGACCATGCCGAGCACGTTGTCCTGGGTGATGAGCTTGCGGGCGGCGGACAACGCGGATTCGGCTTTGGACTCGTTGTCCTCATAGACGAATTCCACTTTGTACTTTTTGCCGCCGACATCCAGCCCACCGGCATCGTTTATTTTTTTCTTCAACATTTCGGCGGCGTTTTTCGAGGACTCGCCCACATCCGGGATGTCCCCGGTCAGCGGGATATTAAAACCCAACTTGAGGGTATCCGCCGCCCGGGCCGGCGCGGCCAGGCCGAGAACGAGAAAAAGGACAATGAGCCAGGACCTTTTCATGCACGCCTCCTGTTTACAGTCAATTTAGGTAGTTACACGAAGACATTAAGCGTTGCACACTACCCGAACTTGCCTTCAAAGGGAATCCCCTCCTCCATACTAAAACACATTTTTGTGAAATTCCGGCGGCGCAAAACTCTTGCGGCCGCCGGAATTCATGCAGAAAACTCAGGCCAGCACCTCGGAAGTCGCCGTCAGCGGCAGTCCAAAGGCCTCGGCCACACCGGCAAACGTCAATTTGCCTTCATAGGTATTGAGTCCAAGAGCCAGGGAAGAATCCTCCCGCAAGGCGTCCATACCCTTGGCCGCCAGCTTTATGGCATATGGCAGGGTCTGATTGCAAAGGGCGAATGTCGATGTGCGCGGGACCGCGCCGGGCATGTTGGCCACGCCGTAATGCACCACGCCGTCGATGACGTAGGTCGGCGCGGCGTGGGTGGTGGCTTTGATGGTTTCCACGCAGCCACCCTGGTCAACGGCCACATCCACAATGACCGAACCCGGCTTCATGGTGGACAGCATGTCACGCGTGACCAGATGCGGCGCCTTGGCGCCGGGAATCAGCACCGCGCCGATCAACAGGTCGGCATAGGTCACGGCCTTGCGGATATTGGCTTCATTGCTGGCCATGGTCACGATGCGTCCCTGATAGATATCGTCAAGATACTGGAGCCGGGCGTGATTGACGTCGAGAACCGTGACCTGCGCCCCCATGCCCACCGCCAGTTTGCAGGCATTGGAACCGACCATGCCCGCGCCGACCACCACCACCGAGGCCTGCGGCACGCCCGGCACACCGCCAAGCAGCAGCCCGCGCCCGCCCTGGGAGGCTTCCAGGGCATGGGCCCCGACCTGGGGAGCCATGCGCCCGGCCACCTCGCTCATGGGGATCAAGAGCGGCAACGCTCCATTGGGGAGTTGGACAGTTTCGTAGGCCACTCCGGTCGCACCCGAAGCGAGCAAGGCGTCCGTCAACGGTCGATCGGCGGCCAGATGCAGATAGGTAAAAAGAAGGAGTCCTTTTCTTAAGTATTTGTATTCACTTTCAATAGGTTCTTTAACTTTAATGACCATGGTCGCGCCCCAGGCCGCCGCCGCATCCACCAGACGGGCTCCGGCCGCCACATAGGCATCATCCGTCAGTCCCGAACCCAGGCCGGCGCCGGCCTCGACCAGGACCGTATGCCCCCGCCGCACCAGGGACTCGACCGCACCGGGAGTCATAGACACTCGATTTTCCAGCGTTTTTATTTCCTTGGGGATACCGATATTCATAGGCGCACCTCGTCAGGAGGACGGTTAAAGTTGGGCTTCCCTTCGGCCAAAACGCGCTCGAAGCAAGGGCGCGCTCGTTGGAGTGAGGATCTTGTAAACGATCCTACTGTTTTTTACAATAATGTGCGAATTATATTTGGCGTGACCCGGCTGGTTTCCAAAAGCGTTCTGGGTTATCCACTTTTTCCCGGCGAATGACCGCCCGGAGATCCACAAAAAGGAAACGCTGGAAATGTCCGCCACCGCCCGACTGCGCATCACCTGTCCCGACCGCCCCGGCATCGTCTCTTCCGTGACCACCTTTCTCTATACCCATGGGGCCAACATCATCGACCTGGACCAGCACTCGACAGACCCCGAAGGGGGCACGTTTTTCATGCGGCTGGAATTTTACATGCCGGAGGTCGATGTCTCCCGCCCGGCCCTTGAAGCCGCATTCGACGAGGTGGTCGGATCACGGTTCGCCATGGACTGGCGGCTGTCCTATTCCGACGAACCCAAGCGCATGGCCCTGTTCGTCTCGCGCCATGACCATTGTCTGATGGAGTTGCTGTGGCGATTCGCCAGAAAAGAGCTGCCCTGCGATATTGCCATGGTCATCAGTAACCATGAGGATCTGCGGGCAAGCGTCGAAGGCTTCGGCGTGCCGTTTCATTGCGTGCCGGTCGGCGACGGGGGCATGCCCGAGGCCGAAGGCAAGATGGCGGAGCTGTTGGGCCAGAATATCGATCTGATCGTATTGGCCCGCTACATGCGGGTGTTGTCAGCGGACTTTCTGCGTCCCTACGACAACCAGGTCATCAACATCCACCACTCGTTCCTGCCGGCCTTCGTCGGGGCCGATCCCTACCGGCAGGCCCATGAGAAAGGCGTCAAGCTCATCGGCGCGACGGCCCACTATGTGACGGCCGAACTCGACGCCGGCCCGATCATCGAGCAGGACACGGCGCGGGTGACGCACCGGTTTTCCGTGGGCGATCTCAAAAATATGGGGAGCGATCTCGAACGCAACGTCCTGGCCCGGGCCGTACGCTGGCACCTGGAAGACCGGGTGATCGTTTTCGGCAACAAGACAGTGGTCTTTCACTAACCGGCACGAACCCCAGAATCTTTCAGACCGGGATATCGGGCATCCCCGGGTCGAGGGCGGAGCTGGCCGACTCCGGCGTAGCGGCCGGCTCAACTTGGGGTGCGGTTGCCGCCGCCTTTTGCGCGGCGCGCAGCAGTTTGTCCGCCAGCAGGAAGTCAGGATTTAAGGCCAAAGCCTTCTCGGCCGAGACGATGGCGGCGGCGAAATCCCCCTGTTCAAACTGGATGCGCCCCAGGTTGAACAGCAGGTGTTCGTCGTCCGCCGTCACGGTCAGGGCTTTCTCGTAATAGGCCTTGGCCATGTCGCGCAGGCCGCATTTGCGCATACTGATGCCGAATCCATTGAAGAGATGTTTGTTGTCCGGGCCAAACGCCAGTTCGATGGACATGATTTTTTCAAAAATTTCACGGGCATCTTCCATGTTCTCGGCGGCAAGATAGGCATTGCCCAGGCCGAAAATGGCCCGCAGATTTTCCGCGTCGTACTCCATGGCCTTTTTGAAGCACTTTTCGGCCTTGTTCAGACGGCCCGCCTCCAAATGCTTCTCGCCACGGTCCAATTCCGTAAGCATGGTTTCCATGCTCGGCTTGACCTTATTATAGTAAAAAAGGGGTTCCGGTTTGAACCTTTTGAGGAAGTCCTCCTCGTCCACCGGCGTTTTTTCCCCGCTTGGCACGTTGCTGCCGTTGATGACCTGAAGTGAAATACCGGTCTCGGGGGTCTTCTCCGCAAAATAATACAGCACCCGGTCATGTTCCCGGGTCGTGCCGCCGATGCCGACTTTGTATGACTCCCGAAGCGAAACGGCTACTGCGAATCGCTCGGCAAGATTCCCGGCCATCCCGTCCCCCATGCCTCACGGACGTCGTTTATCCCAGGTGAGATGCGACGATTCCCCATACAGAACCCCCGTTTGCGGCAGCTTCCCCGGCACTGACCGCCAGAACCTGTCCTGGCGAGTAAAACGTCACCCCTTTCATATGGGGGCATGCCCTACTGCCACTTCCATGGCAGAACCCAGCGTCAGTCCCTGTCTGACGCGAAATCCCTGCCGTACGCACCAAGTACAGTATCCTGAAAACCACTCTACAGGTTTTCCGCGCCGGACGCATCCGCCCACCCCTGGAAAAGACGCCGACGGCCGGCAAAAAAATGGTCCATAAAGCACAGCTATTTCAATAGAGAAAGGACGAAAGGAACATTTTTTCTTGCCACGTTTTCTGCAACCCGGTATCGTTTTCCATATTCGCTCAAACCCGAGACAATTCCCGCGTGTGGTGCGAGATGCTTTTCCGGGATTTTGCGCGAAAAGATTCGCGTTTATGGAGTCACAACAGAGTGCGCACCGGCTGTTTTACGCTCCTGCGTTGTCAAAACCGACGGCGGCACTCCAACTATCGGACCATTCCGGCCAGACGGCCGATGGGATCGTCCTGGGGAGGAGCGGAGCCGGCGGTTCACAGACGACCCCCGTACACGCTTCGCGTTTGCTTACGTCAACCGCTTTGGGAGTCCGTGTCTCATGTCCAAGAACATCTATGTTGGCAACCTGTCGTTTCGCACCACCGAGGAAAACGTCCGTGACCTGTTCGCCCGGTATGGCGAAGTCCAGTCCGTCAAACTGATCTCCGATCGCGAGACCGGCAAACCACGCGGTTTCGGATTCGTGGAGATGGACAACGACTCCTCCGCCGATGAGGCGATCCGATCCCTGGACGGAACCGAGTTCGAGGGCCGCAACCTCAAAGTCAATGAGGCCAAACCCCGCGCTCCCCGTCCGCCGCATCGCCCGGCCTGGTAAATCGACCAACGCAACTTTTTCCTCCCGGGGTCGCCGCATCAGCGACCCCGGGATCTTTTTTTCTCCCCCCGCCTCCCTGGCTTTATTTTTGCTTGCACCAACCAATCCTTTGCGGAGGCATGCATGCGCGTCAAATATCTGATCATCGGAGCCGGGCCGACGGGCCTCGGCGCAGCCTGGAGACTGGCCGAGCTCGGCGAAGACAATTTTCTCGTCCTGGAACGCGACGCCTGGGTGGGCGGTCTTGCGGCCAGCTTCGCCGATCCGGCAGGCTTTACCTGGGATGTGGGCGGCCATGTGGTGTTTTCCCACTATCCGGCCTTCGATCGACTGCTCGAAACCCTGCTTGGCGACGATGTCCTGCGGCACCAGCGGGAATCCTGGATCCGCGTCGCCGGCACCTTCGTGCCCTATCCCTTCCAGAATAACATCCGCCGCCTGCCGCCGGAACTGGTCTGGGAATGCGTCAAAGGTCTGCTCGACGCCGGTCGCGACGCCCTGCAAAACGTCCATCCGGCCCCGCCAGCCCATTTTGGGGAATGGATCGACCGGGTATTTGGACCGGGCATCGCCCGACTGTTTATGGTGCCCTATAATTTCAAAGTCTGGGCCCACCCGGCCCGGCTCATGTCCCACCGCTGGATCGGGGAGCGCGTGTCGGTGGTCGACGCCGCCCGGGTGATTCAAAATATTGTCCTTGGGCAGGACGATGTGGCCTGGGGGCCAAACAACACCTTTTCCTTTCCCCTGCGCGGCGGCACCGGCGAAATCTACCGACGGCTGGCCGCCCGCTTTCCCGACCGGGTGCGCTGTGGCGAAGCGGTCCGCCGCATCGATGCGACAGCCAAAACCGTGCAGACCGCCTCGGGGCAGACCATTGGCTATGACCACCTGCTTTCGACCGGGCCGCTCGACCGGCTGGCAACCGACCTCCTCGTCCAGACAACCGACGCCCTGCGGCAGGCGGCCCAGGGACTTAAACACAACAGCGCCGTCATCCACGGCCTCGGTTTCGACGGCGCGTCGTCCGATCCGCGGTGCTGGATGTATTTCCCGGAAGACGACTGCCCCTTTTACCGGGTGACCAATTTTCACAACTATTCACCCAAAAATACGCCGGATCCCGACGGCATGCGTCCCCGGCAACGAGCCCTAATGACCGAAACGAGCTTTTCCGGGCACAAACCGGAACAGCTCGCGACGCTGACCGAACGCACCCTGGCCGGGCTGGTCAACACTACCCTGATTGCCCCGGACGATACCGACCGCCTCGTTTCCACCTGGGAGCGCCAGGTCGACTACGCCTATCCGATCCCCTGCCTGACCCGCGACGCCGCCCTCGGCGTCCTCCAACCGGCCCTTGAGGCCATGGGGATCTTTTCCCGGGGCCGCTTCGGCGGCTGGAAATACGAAGTCGGCAATATGGACCATTCCTTCATGCAGGGCGTCGAGTGGGCCCAGCGCATGGCGCTTGATCAACCGGAAACCGTCTATTCCCTGTAACGGCGCCGGTTGTATTGACGTCACCGGGCCGATCTGAAAGACCAGCGGCATGGGGGGAAAGATACCCCCACTCAAAAAGGAGCGAAGACTCTCGTGAGTACGACCACGAATCTGGCTGTTTTCGCGGCCCGGCGCGACCGCCTGCGGGAACGGATTACCCGGATGGGCCACGAGGCCCTGCTTATTTCCCATGCCGCCAACCGCTATTATTTAAGCGGCTTCGAGCTGCATGACCCCCAATGCAATGAAACCGCCGGCTACCTGTGCGTGACCGCCAACGGCCGCGATGCCCTGTTCACCGACGCCCGCTACCGCGATGCCGCCCTGCGCCTGTGGCCGGAACAGGATCTGTGCATCTACGGGGCCGGCCGTTATGCCGCCATAGCCGCCTTCCTCAAAGACCGGGGCGTCAACCGGCTGGGCTTCGAGGCCTCCGGCCTGTCTTTTGACACCCATGCCAGTCTGGCCGGCCATATCCCCCTGGTGCCGGTCCGACAGGCCGTGGAACCATTACGCCTGATCAAGGACGCGGACGAAATCGCGCGGATGCGCCGCTCGGCCGCCGTCAACCACGCCGTCATGGACCGTCTGCCCGAATTGTTGATCCCGGGCCGCACCGAAGCCCAGGCCGCCTGGGAAATTGAAAAAGCCTTTCGGGACGACGGGGCCAGCGAACTGGCCTTCGCCTCCATCGTGGCCGTGGACGCCAACGCCGCGCTGCCCCACGCCATCCCGGGCGAAACGCGCATCACCGACGGATGTCTGGTGCTGGTGGATGTCGGCGGACGCAAGGACGACTATTGCTCGGATCAGACCCGGACGTTATGGGTCGGCAAAAAACCGCCGGAACGCTTCCGCACCATGCTCGACCAGGTCAAACGCGCCCAGGCGGCCGCCCTGGCAAAGATGCGGCCGGGACTCCCGTTTCGCGAGGCCTACGCCCTGGCCCGCGAGGTCTTCGCCAAAGAAGGCGTCAGCGAGCGCTTCACCCATTCCCTGGGCCATGGCGTCGGCCTGGAAACCCATGAAGGGCCAAGCCTCAATCCCTCCGCCGAAGGCACACTCGCCCCCGGCATGGTGGTCACGGTGGAGCCGGGGTTGTATTACCCGGAATGGGGCGGCGCACGTTGGGAACACATGGCCCTTATCACCGAAGACGGGTGTGTGACGTTATGAGGGTACGACGGCGACGACAAAATCCCTACAGACCGGTCCAGACCTCGGCCCGGCTGTATGTGCGCCTCGAATCGCGCCATGTGGCCCTGCTCAAATTCCTGCTCGAAGCGGAGGATAACCTGGCCGTGCCCACGGTTGTCGACCGGTTCGCCGCCGTGGTGCGGCTGCTCTATTCCCCGGAAGCCGCCGACCGGGTCGCAACGTTTGTCCGGGATTTCGGGACCGCCTGCCCTGAAGCCACAGTTTATTACCGACCAGCTACCCAGTTTCCGGTTGCCATAGGCCCAGGGGATGCTTAATTGTTTCGAAACTATTTTACGGCATACGGCGTCTGCGCAGACGCCGTTGCCCCTGGTACAACGCCATGCCCTCCATCCCCGAGTCTCCACGTCTGCTGCTGGTAGACGATAATCCCGACAATCTCGTCCTGATGCGCCTTTTCCTGGAAAACGGCGATTACCAGCTCGATGAAGCCCACAACGGGCGCGAAGCCGTGGAACACTTTTCCAACACGGCGTACGATCTCATTTTTATGGATCTGGAGATGCCGGTTCTCGACGGCTATGCCGCCACCCGAGCCATCCGCGCCCTGGAACGGGAACGAAACGCCGAGCCCGTGGCCATCCTGGCCCTGACCGCCCATGCCCTGGATGAACACCGTCTGCGTTGCCGGGAGGCCGGATTCACGGATTTTCTGGTCAAGCCCGTGCGGAAGGCGGCCATCCTCGACACCCTGGTCAAGTTTTTGGGACGCGGACAGACGCCTGCCGCCGACGAGGAACGCCCGCCTCTGCGGGCAGAGACGCTGGATATTCACCGACTGCGGCCGTTATTGCCGCTTTTTTTCTCCACGTCGGACGACACGCTGCAAGCCGCGAAAAACGCCCTGGTCCACGGCGACCTGGAAGATGCCCGCCGCCAGGGCCATAAGCTCAAGGGATCGGCCTGTTCCTATGGATTCGGGGAATTGGGCCGAGCGGCCCTGGCCCTGGAACGGGCCGGTGAGGAACGGGATGCGGTGGCCGCCAGTGTGGCCATACAGTGGGCCACGACACTTTTGGCCAAAGCCAGGATCGACTGGGCGCCTTAAAAAACAGTCTGTTGCGCGGACGGCGACGGTCAGTCCAGCGGATCGGCCGCCGTACCAATCAATGCCTCGACCTTTTGCAGAAGCAAGGCTTCGCCAAACGGTTTTTCCAACACGGCGTCGGCCCCGAAGATTGTGGCATGGCCAAGCAGATCCATGCCGATTTTGGCCGAACCGCCGGAAATTGCCATCACCTTGCAGCACTGGCAGTTTTCCCGCAGCACCTGCAACACTTCCAGCCCATCCATTTCCGGCATGAAAATGTCGAGCACCACGAGATCGACCGCCTGTTCGCTGAGGGCCTGCATGCCCCGGCGTCCGTCGGCGGCCTCGATCACGCCGTAACCCGCGCCCTCCAGGTATAAACGGATAAGCGCTCGAATGCTCGGATCGTCATCCACGACCAATACGGTTTTCACAGCGCATTTCCTCCTGGGAACACGTGCGTGCGGCAGCAGCGTAACAAAAAAAATGACACCGTATTGTACATAGGGGAGGGGAATGTCTGCGTCAAGTTCTCCCGACACGCGCTCCCCGGGCACAATCAGGCAAAATCGTACATATCAAGAAGCGCGCCTTCCCGGCTGATCAGCAGCGGGTCGATCATGCTTTTGCCGCGCGATTCCCCGGTTTCCATAGACAGGGTCCGGCCGTCGTAGACAAGGCCGGTGATGACCGCCTCCTCGCTGTAGAGATCAGACAGGCGGTCCACCGTGAGAACGAGACGCTCGGGATCAAAGGCGCCTTCGAAATCGGGAAGCGAGAAGACCATTTCGCCCTTGTCCACGGAACCGAGCAGGGCCACCACCTCATCCTCGCCCAGACGCTCCAGGAATTCGGCCAGACGCGGACGATTTTCATCCACGGCGAGGCCCACGCAGGAAAGCGTGGTTACGGTCGTCCCGTCTTTGACGGTCAGGGACAGGCCGTGGTCGTGGCATGCACCGGTCTTATGATAAAATTTGTCGGCCAAAAGCCAGCTGCGCCAGGCCAGCCCCAGGTCTTCGGCATATTTACGGGCCAATCGCTCGTCGAAATACAAAACGCCCTTGAAGCAGTTGCCGGCAAAATACGGCGTGTTGTTTTTGCCCCAGCAATGCCGAAAAATCTTTTGCACAAAGGCGCGCGGCAACGAGGCCACGACGATCTGGTCAATGTCGCCGTAGGTGGTGATTTCAAGAGCCATGGCGGTGCGTTCCCCCGGTAGCAAACATGCTTGTTGCCGATACTATCCGCCCGACCGTTTTTCGGCAAGTCGATCAAGCGGTTGTCCGGTATCCCGTCGCGGCCGGGATGCTCCCCGGGGTACGCCCGACCCAAATAGTTCTTCTTTCCCGTTGAGACATATCCGAGGTCGGACTCACCCTTGGCCCTATTCCGGCCGCTGCCATCGGCGTTTTAGGACGGGTTTCCCTTTCCCCTGTCAAGCTCCCCGGCAGTGCCGTTTCACCCCGGAGAGGATCCCGCAAGACCGGCTCCTATGCATGTGGGTGACCCTGTGGCCACGACCTGCGGCATTCGCCTGGATTACAATCCAAAAAAAACACGGGCGTTTTCCCCGGTCACCCGCCAGACTTCGGCAATGTCCCGTTTCATAAGCGCCGCCACCTTCGCGGCCGTAAAGACCAGATAGGCCGGTTCGTTGCGTTTGCCCCGCCAGGGCTCCGGCGACAAATACGGCGAGTCGGTCTCAAGCAGCACCCGCGACAGATCCATGCCGGCCACGGCTTCGGCCACGGCCGTATTTTTGGCATAGGTCACGGGGCCGGGAATGGAAATCTGAAATCCCCGCGAAAGCACCGCCTCGGCCAGGACGACGCTTCCGCCGAAGCAATGCCACACCAGTGGCCGATCCCGAAATCCCATGTCGTCGAGGATGGCCAGCGTATCCGCTTCGGCGTCCCGGCTGTGGATGGCGACCGGCAGCTCCAGCTCCCGAGCCAGGGCCAGTTGTTCGCGCAGCACCCGCTTTTGCAGATCGGCCGAGGTGGCGTCCCAGTAATAGTCGAGCCCGATTTCGCCCACGGCCCGCAGCCGGGGATCGGCCCGAAAAGCCGCCTCCATGACCGCCACGTCGCCGGGAGCCAGCTTGTCGGCGTCGCAGGGATGCACGCCCATGAGAAAAAACACTTCCGGCCGATCCTGAAAAAAAACCTTATGCGCGGCATAGGCCGCCGGACCGAGAAAGACGTTGCCGACACGGGCCACCCCGGCGGCCGCCGCCCGGTCCAACACCGGAACGATCTCCTCCGGCGCATACTCCTCTATGTCCAGATGGGCATGACTCTCGACGCCTTCCCGAACCAGACCAAGACTGGCCGGATCTGGGCGTTCCTTTTTCTTGTGCTTTGACACCGCGAACCGTTCCTCCCGATGTTCGTGCCGCGTTGACGCCAAGCCAGGGGGCACGTAGGACGGTGCAAACCTCTCCCAAGGAGCGCATGCCTTGCCCGTCGGCCCCTTTCCCTTTGACGCCACATTCTCCGATATAAGCCACGCCGTCCTGACAATCGGCACACGGCTGGCCGCCGCACTGGCTGCCTTTGCCCTCATCACGGCTGTGGTGCGCCTGCTTTGCCGCAAACGAATCATTAGCTACCCGTTGGGGGGACTCGTCAAGTGGCTGGGTGCCCTGGGCCTGCTTTGGGGGTTGGAGCGCAGCCTGCCGGCAGATATCGCAGCCAGCGCAACCCGAGCCTTCACCATCGCCTCCCTGGCCGCCGCCTGGATGGCCGCCCGACATGGCGTGGATTTCTTTTTTGCCAAGATTTCCCCGGCCCGGGGTTCCGGCAAACCCGGCCGCCATATCCTGCATGACCTCATCAAATTCCTCATCCTGGCGGTTTTGGCCGGCTGGGGCCTCAAACAACTGCTGGACGTCCAAATCGGCTCCCTGCTCACATCCTCGGCCATCCTGACCGCCATCATCGGTTTGTCCATGCAGGACACCATTGGCAGCCTGTTTTCCGGTCTGCTCCTGCAAATCGAAAAACCCTTCGAGGAAGGCGACTGGATCCGGGTCGGCGCGGAAGAAGGCCGGGTCACCGAGGTGACCTGGCGCTATACCAAGGTTGTGACGGGCGATGGCAACGAAGTGCTGGTGCCCAATAACGCCGTGGCCAAGGATCGGCTCGTCAACTTCAGTCGCCCGGATCCGACGCTCTGGCAGGTGCTCTATGTGCCGGCCCCGACGGACACGCCGCCGGTCAAAGTCAAGGCGGCCATTTTGACGGCGCTGGCCCGGGCCGAAGGCGTGGTCCGGCGACCCGCGCCGGCCGTGCGCTTGCATGAGATCCAGCCGGATCGCATCATGTATGCCGCCTCCTTTATGGTTTCCAGCTTCAATAACCGTGTGGCGGCAAACGACACGGTGCTTTCAGCCATCTGGTACCAGTTTCTGGAGAATGGCATCGAAATCCCGGTTCCGACCCAGCGGGTGTTTACGGAAGAACGCACAACCACCTGCGTCTCCCCGGAATACAAGGACGCCCTGGCCGGCGTGGAACTGTTGTCCGGCATGTCCGATGCGGATCTGGAAATGTTTGCCCGGGCCTCGACCGTACGCCGCTTCGCCAAAGGGCAGACCATCATGGCCCGGGGCGACAGCGGCACCACCATGAGCATCATTCTTGCCGGACAGGTTGGTGTCTATGTGGACAGCAAGGAACTGGCCCGGCTTATGCCCGGCCAGATTTTCGGAGAAATGGCCCTGCTGACCGGCGAACCCCGCAAAGCCGACATCCGGGCCCTGGAACCGACCCGGTGCATGGAAGTGGATCGGGAAGGCTTCCGGATGGCCCTGGCCAAACATCCGGTTATCGTCGAACGTGTGCGGGCCATTTTCTCGGCCCGGGCGGCAGCCAATCACAACGCCTCTGCACCCGATGCATCGGACGAGGCGGGAACCCTTTTTGCACGTTTTCGGAAACTCTTCCTGTGACGCAATCCCCACTCCTCCATGGCCGCCCCCTGCCGGCGGCACTCGGCTTTGGCTTCGCCGGCACGGCATTCCTTTGCCTGCTGCTGCGGGAACTTCTGCTTATTTTTAACGGACAGGAAGCCGCCCTGGGCACCGCCCTGGCCCTGCTGCCGCTTTGCATCCTGGCCGGAGCGAGTCTGTTTGGCCGCAAGCTCGGCCGACGACATCCGGCCGACCTTCTGGCCCCGCTCCTTGGCTGCATGGCCCTGCTTCTCCCCATCAGCCTGTTGCTGACGCGACTGGCCCGCCCCCTGTGCGGCATCGACGTCGGCAGTGCCCTGGCTTGGCCGACCATTTTAGGCGTCGCCCTGGTTGCGCTCGCTCCCATCGGAATCTGCCTGGGCTGCGGCTTGCGTGGCATCGCCGCCGTCACCAGCCGCCATCCGACAACCGCCGCCGCCAAAATTCCCCTTCCCGCCGCCTTGGCCGGAGCCGGATGCCTGGGAGCGCTTTTTGTCCAATTTGTGGTCATCCCCAAGCTCTCTCCCCTAAACGCCACCCTGGATATGGGGCTGGGCTGCGCCGTGGCCGGCCTGCTTTGCGCCGGCGGCGCTCCCGAAGGGCGGCGCATGGAAAATTGGCTGTCCCTGCTCGCCCTGGCCTTTGTGCTGGCGCTGCCGATTTCCGGCGTGCTCGACGCCAAATTTCAAAGCTGGGAATGGCAATGCGCCATGGACGCCGTCCCGACCGCCCCGGACAATGCCCGCGCCCTGCTGGCCGCCACGGACGACTTCACGGCGCTGTCCAAAGCCTTGGGCATCACCGCCGCACTGGCGGCCCTCCTGGCTCTTTTCGGCGCAACGGGCCGCCTGCCGGCCCTTCCCAAGGACACGGCCCGGACCGCAGCCGCCGCCATGGCTGAATCCACCGCCTTACTCGGCATCCTCTTTTTCGCCCTGCCCCTGACCGGCTCGCTCCATCAGCATCTGCCCGTCCTCGTGGCCGCCTTCCTGGCCGGTGAAACCTGTGGGCTGCTACGCCCCACCACAGGCGCGACGCTGACCCCAGCGCCTGCGGCCCTGCTCGGCTCCGCCATCGGCTTCGCCGCCGTGGTCGTGTTGCTGTAAAGGACCTCTAGGATCAAACCAGCCAGGGCGCTGCCCTGGAACCGGCGGGGGGGATCAAGCGCTTTTGAGGGTTGAGGGGGGGAACGGGATTTTTCACGCGTTTTTCATAAACGGGAAAGGGAC
>Ga0183100_1000169_pt1 | contig 82423 bp, 78 predicted proteins | sample Biomet2_FD_127789 | JGI IMG/M metagenome (GOLD analysis project Ga0183100, IMG submission 127789) | Microbial communities from bioreactor (seeded with anoxic lake sediment) at LBNL, California, USA - Biofuel metagenome 2 | ecosystem: Engineered > Bioreactor > Anaerobic > Unclassified ...
GCGATCGTGGAACCCGACAGCCGGGTGCCCATCTGCACGCTGGCGCTGGAAACCGAGGGAGACTTGCAGGCCCTGCTGCTGGACGAGGGTGTGCTCACGGTGTCGGGGGCGGAGTTCGAGACGCTGTCCCGGCGGTACGTCCGGCTGCGGATTCCCAGAGAGGAAGACCTGCCCCATCTGCTGGCGGCGCTGGAGCGGGTGGAGCGGGGCAGAGACGCCTAAAGGCGGTAAGCCGGTTTTCTGACGCCGCGCCCCTTTGCGGTTCTTTGACGGAAAGGAAGCGCCTTCCCCCTTGACGAAAAGGGGGAAGTCCCATACAATAAAGATAAAAACACGAAAACCCTCGCAAAGACCCATACAGGAAAGGAAAAGGTGCCTGTTTTGAATCTGAACAAGGATGTTGTCAAAAAAATTCTGCTCATCGTGACGGTGACGCTGCTGCTGTATTTCGGGCTGAACCACTTTGACACCGTGACGGAGGCGTTCAATGCTCTGGTGGAGGTGCTGTCGCCGTTTTTGCTGGGGCTGTGCTTCGCCTTTGTCATCAACGTGCTCATGCGCCCGCTGGAAAAGCTGTGGGACAAGGGCAGCGGAAAAAGTCGCCGGCGCTGGCCCGCAGGGCTCAGACGTCCGGTGTGTATGCTGTTGAGCATTCTGGTGATGCTGGGCGTGGTCTTTATCGTGGTGTTTATGCTCATTCCGCAGATCGAGCAGACCGTGGGGCGCATTGCCAACGTGTTTCCCGACTATATGACCACGGTGGAGCTGTGGTGGAACAACCTGCGGGCCACGCTGGAGTCCTACTCCATCTCGCTGCCCGCCATGAACATGAACATCAGCGACCTGGCACAGAAGCTGGGGCAACTGCTCAGCGAGCGGGGCAACGCCTTTTTGAATACCACCGTGGGCATCACCACCTCCATTTTCAAGGTGCTCTTCAACATCGTACTCGGCTTGATTTTTTCCATCTATGTCCTCTCCCAGAAGGAAAAGCTGGCGGGGCAGTGCCGGCGCGTCATTCGGGCGTATCTGCCGGCGCGGCGGGTGGACCGCTTTTTGGAGATCTGCCAGCTGGTGAACTCTACCTTCACCAAGTTTGTCACTGGCCAGCTGACGGAGGCCGTCATCATCGGCTGTCTGTGCTTTTTGGGCATGACCGTGCTGCGCCTGCCCTACGCGCCCATGATCTCGGTGCTCATCGGCTTCACGGCGCTTATCCCGGTGTACGGCTCCTTCATCGGCACGGGCCTGGGGGCGTTCTTCATTTTGATGGACACGCCCGTCAAGGCGGTTTGGTTCGTGGGGTTTATCATTGTGCTCCAGCAGTTGGAGGGCAATCTCATCTACCCCAAAGTGGTGGGCAAATCCGTGGGACTGCCGGGCATCTGGGTGCTGACGGCGGTGACCATCGGCGGCAGCGTCTTCGGCTTTTTGGGTATGCTCATCAGCGTGCCGGTGTGTTCCGTGCTGTACAGCCTCCTGCGCCAGTCGGTGCATCACCGGCTGGACACAGCACCGTCAGCGCAAAAACCCACCCCGCCGGAAAATAACGGAAAATGACACGTCTCGTTGACTTTTGCCCCGCCCGCAGGTAAAATAAAAGCAAAGAGCGCCCGGGTGCGGTGAGAAGGATGAGACGATGGAAGTAAGTAAACTGCTGAGCAATCCGCTTTTGATCAACGCGCTGGTGGCGTGGCTGGCGGCGCAGATCATTAAGACGGTGATCTACGCCATCGTCAACAAGTCCCTGGACTTCCACCGGCTCTTCGGTGACGGCGGGATGCCCAGCGGCCACTCGGCCACGGTGACGGCGCTGGCCACCACGGCGGCTCTGACCTGCGGCCTTGATTCTCCGGTGTTCGCGGTGTCTGCCATCATGGCGGTGGTGGTGATGCACGACGCCATGGGCGTCCGGCTGGAGGCGGGCAAGCACGCCAAGGCCATCAACGAGCTGATGGAAATGCTGGGCAGCAACCTCGACCCGGAGGAAAAGCTTCAGGAGTTTCTGGGCCACACCCCCTTGCAGGTATGCTTCGGGGCGCTGCTGGGTTTGGCCGTGGCGCTGTTTCTGGGATAACTGACTTTCGAAAAAGAAAATAGCTCTTTTCTTTACCAATCTTTTGGTGTCCCCCGCGGTATCGCCGCCGGGGGACGCTTTTTTTGCTTATTTTTACTTAAATATGGCGAAATGTAAGGGAAAAACCCTTGAGAAATGGAGAAGAAACAGGTAAAATAAAGAAAACGGGTTTAGCCACCCGCCGTTGGCCGCGCACGGTAGGAACCGCGCGGCCTGCTTTGGCGCGGTTTGCTGCTCCCGCGGATGCAAAGGAGCATCTTATGAAGGAGCATTATTACATTTTCACCAACCTTTTGTCCGAGGAAGAGACCAAGATTATCACCAGCATCATCCACCACATCGAGCGGGGAGAAAAGCGCAGCGGCATCCAGCAGATCGCCGCGGAGAACTTCGTCTCGCCCACGTTCATCATGAAGATGTGCAAGCGTCTGGGCTTTGACGGGTACAGCGAGCTGTATTATTACCTGACCCAGCGGGCCGGGGCCGAGGCCGAGAGCGCCTCCGCCGATGCCCTGCGGGGTCTGGTGGACAACTATTCCGACGAGCAGGTCAACGAATTTTGCAACATCCTCTGGCAGATGCGGGAGCAGAAGATGTTTGTGGTGGGCAACGGCTTTTCCGCTCTGGTGGCCAACTACATCGTGCAGCGTCTGGCGGTGTGCGGCTTCATGGTCTTTAACAGCGTCCACTTTTACGACTTCATGATCTTCCATGAGCAAAGCGAGCAGCTGGACACCAACATCGACCCCTCCGCCATCATCGCCATCTCCCAGAGCGGGGAGTCCGATTCCGTCATCAACGACGTCAAAAACGCCCGGCAAAACGGCTTTAAGGTCATATCCTTCACCAAGCGGGAGGAATCCACTCTGGCCCAGCTTTCCGACATCACCTTTATCATCGACGGCACCAAGCAAATGCTGGTCAGCGCCATCCCCAATCCCTTCTTCGGCCGCTCCATTCTGGCCTTCGAGGAGCTGATGGCCCGGTACTTTGCCTGCCTTCCCAAACGGGAATATCCGGGCAGGAAGAAAAATTTACACTAAAACAGGAATTTTTTCCTCCAAACGGTATGTTATACTGCAAGAGTAGAACATACCGTTTTGCTTTTTCCGTTCCACCGGGGATGGGGAGAGGCGAGAGGGTGTGTATGATGAAAAAGAAAAACTGGGAGGTAATGACATGAAAAAAGGCATCTCTTTGCTCTTGGCTCTTATGATGTGCGCGTCCGTTCTGGCGGGCTGCGGCAGCAAGGCAAGCACCACTACCACGGATTCCGGCACCAAGAAAGTGGACGCGCTGAACGTTTACTTCGTCCCGTCCCGTGAACCGGCTGAGATCGTCACCGCCACCGAACCCCTGAAGCAGATGGTGAAAGATGAAATGCTGAAGCTGGGCTATGACATCGGCACCGTCAACATCAACGTGGGTACCACCTACGAGGCCGTGGGCGAGGCTCTCAGCGCCGGCACCGCTGACGTGGGCTTTATCCCCGGCGGTACATACGTTCTCTATGACGACGGCTGCGACGTGATCCTCACCGCCACCCGCAACGGCCTGAGCAAGGATTCCAATAAGGCCAAGGACTGGAACGACGGCAAGGCCACCGAGGCTTCCGACAAGCAGGCCGTTTCCTATCGCGCGCTCTTCATTGCCGGCCCCTCCGCCAAGGGCCAGGAGCTGGCCGCCAAGGTCAACGCCGGCACGGCTCTGACCTGGGACGACCTCAACGGCGCCAACTGGAGCATCATGGGCACCTCTTCTCCCGCCGGCTATATCTATCCCGCCTTGTGGCTGCAAAAGAATTACAGCAAGGGTATTACCGATCTCTCCAGCGCCGTGCAGTCTGATTCCTACGCCAGCGCCTTCGCACGCCTGGCTTCCGGCCAGGTGGACGTGCTGCTTACCTACGCCGACGCGCGCCGCGACTATGCCGAGCGCTGGACCAGCGAGTTCGGCCGCACCGCTTCCATCTGGGAAGAGACCAACGTCATCGGTGTCACCGACCCCATTTACAACGACACCATCTGCGTGAGCAAGACCTCCGCCACCATGAATGAGGGCATGGTCAACGCTTTGCAGCAGGCCTTTATCAACATCGGCAACACCGATGCCGGCAAGGAAGTCATCAAGATTTACAGCCACAACGGCTATCAGAAGGCGACCTCCTCCGATTACGACAACGAAAGAGCGGCTCAGAAGCTGATCCAGCAGCTCAACGCCGCCAAGTAAGACACCACCAAAAAGAGGACGATACCGGGTCCGGCGGAAACAAAGTGCCGTGGGAAACGGTATCGTCCTCTTTTTGCCGTCTTTCGGGGTACACTCCGCCAAATCTCCACAGGAACGAGGAAACTTTTATGATTGTTTTTGACCATGTGACCAAGGTATATCCCAACGGCGTCGTCGGTCTGGACGACGTGAACCTCACCATCACGGACGGCGAGTTCGTGGCCATCATCGGCCGCTCCGGCGCCGGCAAGTCAACGCTTCTGCGCGCGGTGAACCGGATGCACGACATCACCGGCGGCACCCTCACCGTCAACGACGTCAACGTCAGCTCGCTCAAGGGCAAGGCCCTGCGGGCCTTCCGCCGTCAGATCGGCATGGTGTTCCAGTCCTTCAATCTGGTCTCCCGCACCACCGTCATCCGCAACGTGCTGGCGGCCCGGGTGCCGGATATGTCCTTCTGGCGCGTCTTTTTCGGCGCCTTCCGCAAGGAGGACAAGATGATCGCCCTGGAGTCTTTGGACAAGGTGGGCATTCTGGACAAGGCCTATATCCGTGCCGACCAGCTCTCCGGCGGTCAGCAGCAGCGTGTGGCCCTGGCCCGGACGCTGGCCCAGAACCCCGAGATCATTCTGGCCGACGAGCCGGTGGCGGCTCTCGACCCCGTGACGGCCAAGCAGGTGATGCAGGACTTCGTGCGCATCAACAAGGAAATGAACATCTCCATTCTGCTCAACATCCACCATGTGGAGCTGGCCATGGAGTACGCCGACCGCATCATCGGCATCCGCGCGGGCAAGATCGTCTATGACGGCCCCTCCAAGGCGGTGACAAAGGAGATCCTCGATGAGATCTACGCCGAAACCGCGCCCCGGGAGGCGGTGGCCAAATGAAGCTGTACGACCGGATCTTTAAGCCTCGGCGCTATGAGCTGGCCAACGGCAAGTATGTGGAAGAAAAGTTCACCCGTCTGCCGCTGATTTTGCTGATCCTTGTGATCTGCTGCGTCATTTCGGTGAAGGTCACCGGCTTTGACATGGCCGTGCTGGTCAAGCGCAGCAAATATTTCTTCGATATGCTGGAGAGTATGTTCCCTCCAGCCACGGACTACCTGCCCAAAATCTGGGAGCCTCTGCTGGACACGCTGAAAATGTCCATCCTCGGCTCCTTTGTGGGGGCGGTGCTGGCGGTGCCGTTCGCGGCGCTGGCGGCCAGCAATCTGGTGCACAGCAAAGCGGTGGTGTTCATCGTGCGGCTGTTTTTGAGCATCGTGCGGACGCTGCCTACCCTGGTGTGCGCCCTCATCGCCACCTACATCTTCGGCCTTGGCACCATGGCCGGTACCGTGGCCATTGCCGTCTTTACCTTCGCGTATGTGGCAAAGCAGCTCTTTGAGCTCATCGAGACCGTGGACATGGGGCCGTTCGAGGCCATGGAAGCCATGGGCTCCACCCGCATCCGCACGTTTTGGACGACGGTGCTGCCTCAGATCCTGCCCACCTACATCTCCGTGTCCCTCTTTTGTCTGGAGGGCAACGTGCGTTACGCCTCCATCCTTGGCTATGTGGGCGCGGGCGGTCTGGGCCTGATTATGAATGAAAAGATCGGCTGGCGCGAATACAGCAGCGTCGGCATGATCTTGATCGTACTGCTGGCGACAGTGCTGGTGGTGGAGTGGACCAGCCACGCCATCCGCAAGCACCTGTCCTGAAAGGAGGGACTCTTCCATGAACCAAAAAATCGCAAAAGCCTATGAGGAGGCCCCCCGCTCCTGGCCGGTGAAGCTGGCCGTGGCCTTTGTCATCGCCTGCATCCTGGCTTGGTCCAACACGGCGGTGGTGCTCAAGGGCGTCAACGCCGGGGGCGCCGGCGTGGCGGGCAACATCCTTGCGGGCATCGTGCATCCCGACCCCGCGCTGCTGTTCAATCTCACCACCGGCGGCGTGCCCTACCTGCTGCTGGAGACGCTGTGCATCGCCTTTCTCGGCACCATCGTGGGCGCCGTCATCTCCGTGCCGCTGTCCTTCCTCTCGGCCACCAATCTGGTGCCCAAGTGGCTGGCCGCCATCGGCCGCTTCGCCATTGCCGCCATCCGGACGGTGCCCGCCTTTATCTACGGTCTGATGTTTATCCGTGTCACCGGGCCCGGGCCCTTCGCGGGTCTGCTCACCATGTCTTTGTGCTCCATCGGCATGGTGTCCAAAATGTTCATCGAGTGCATCGAGGGGCTGGACAAGCGCATTTTGGAATCTCTGGACGCCGCGGGCTGCACCACCTTCCAAAAGATCCGCTACGGTATTTTGCCTCAGCTGTTCCCGGACTTCATGTCCACGCTGATCTACCGCTTTGACATGAACCTGCGTGACGCCACAGTGCTGGGCCTGGTGGGCGCCGGCGGTATCGGCGCGCCGCTGATCTTCGCCATGAGTTCCTATCGCTGGAATCAGGTGGGTGCCATTCTGGTGGGGCTTATCATCCTTGTGTTGATCATCGAGTGGATCTCCTCCAAGATCAGGACCAAGCTGACACGGGGGTAAGACGCATGGAAAAACAAGTGGATCTCTATTTTACCTCCGATCTCCACGGCTATATGTACCCCACGGACTACCGGGGCGCCGGGGAACGGGACATTGGCCTTTTCAAGTGTGCCAACCGCTTCCAAAAAGACGGCAATACTCTTGTCATCGACGGCGGCGACGTGCTGCAAGGCTCTGCCTTTGCCGCCTTTTGCCACGAATCCCTGGGCTCCGCCGCCTCCATCGCCCAGATCATGAACGAGTGCGGTTATGACTATGTGACGCTGGGGAACCACGACTTCAACTTTGGCAGCGGCTATCTCTTGCGGTATCTGGACGCGCTGACGGGCCGGTGCGTCTGCGATAACTTTCTCACCCAGGACGGCACCGTTCCCTTTCCCCACTGCGTCCGCACCCTTGCAAACGGCCTGCGGGTGGGTCTGGTGGGCATCGTCACCGACCATGTGAACATCTGGGAAAAGGCGGAGCACCTGGCGGGCTATCAGATTACCGACCCTTTCGCCGCGGCGCGGCAGGCGCTGGAAGACCTGCACGGCAGGGCGGACGTCACCGTGTGCATCTACCACGGCGGCTTCGAGCGGGATCTGGCCACAGGGCGGGTGCTGTCCCACAGCACGGAGAACATCGCCTACCGCATCTGCCAGGAATTGAATTTTGACATTTTACTCACCGGCCACCAACACATGACCGTGCCGGGCCAGTGGCTCTTCGGTACCTATGTGGTGCAGCCCGCCGACAACGGCCGGGAATTTCACCACCTGCACCTTTCGGCGTCGGAAGGGAAGATCGCCGTGACGGATGAACTCATCCCCGCGGGGGGAACGTGCGACGGGCAGCTTTTACAGCGCTTTTCCGCCGTGGAGCGGGGCGCGCAGGAGTGGATGGATCAGGTGGTGGGCCATCTGGATCACCCGCTGCGGCCGGACTCCCACCTTGCCATGGCGGCGGGCGGCAGCGAGATCGCGGAGCTGTTCAACAGGGTGCAGCTCCACTACTCCGGTGCCCAGCTCTCGGCGGTGAGCCTTGCCAACGAGATCGCGGGCTTTCCCCAGACCGTGCGGCGGCGGGACGTGCTCACCACCTACCCTTACACCAACACGCTGGTGGTGCTGGAGGTGACAGGCGCCGTTTTGCGCCGGGCCATGGAGCGCAGCGCCGAGTATTTCACCCTGGACGCCTCCGGGGCGCTGGCGGTGTCCGACCGCTTTCTCAAGCCCAAGGTGGAGCACTACAACTACGACTACTTCGCGGGCGTCACCTACACCGTGGACGTCACCCGCCCCGAGGGGCGGCGCATCACCTCCCTTTGCCATGAGGGACGCCCCGTGGCCGATGACGACACCTTTACCCTGTGCATGAACAACTACCGGTTCAGCGGTGCGGGGGGCTACCCGGATTATCAGAGCTGCCCGGTGGTGAAGGAAGTCAACACCGAGATGTGGGAACTCATCATGGAATATCTGGAACAGCAGGGCGGTCAGCTGTCCCTGCCGGAGCGGAACTACCGGGTGGTATGGGAGAAGTGAGGGTCAAAAAAGCGGCAAGCCCGCTTTTTTGACCGGTTCGCCCCCCAACGCCGCAAGGTAAAAAAAATTTTTTTTACACACAACATAAGGAGAAGGCCGGGGCTTTTAGCCTCGGCCTTCTCCTTGTTTAGTGGGGTCATTTGGTGGAGTCATTTGGTGGGGGTGTTTAATTGAGTCGGTTGATCCAACTGCTTTTCTCCCGGTCGGTCGTGTCCCAGCGGGTCACCTTCGACCGGTCGTTTCACGGTGTCCCGGCGGATCAGTTTTCTCCGCCCGCAGCGCCGCCGTGATGGCGTCTGCCGCCCCGGTGGGTGCGGCGGCGGGACGCCGTGCCCTCGCCGCTCTGGGTGGGGAGAACGCTTTGCCCACCGGCAGCCTTGCCGGCGGCGGTGAGCCCATCAGCAGAGCGCTCCCGGCGGCGGTCGCTGTGTGCGCTTCTTCCGGTTTCACTGTGTGCGCTTCTTCCGGTTTCACTGTGTGCGCTTCTTCCGGTTTCACTGTGTGCGCTTCTTCCGGTTTCGCTGTGTGCGCTTCTTCCGGTTTCGCTGTGTGCGCTTCTCACGGCGCCCCGACGGGAGACACGGGCGGCGGCGGAGCCACCCCGTCCCGGCTGGGGCGCTTTTTCCGATTTTTCCATGACCACCATGGGCCACTGGCTCTCCCGCACGGGGATCTTCAGTCCGGTGAGCTTCTGGATGTCCTTGAGACAGTCCATCTCGTCGATGCAGCAAAAGCTGATGGCCGCGCCCACCCGGCCCGCCCGGCCCGTGCGGCCGATGCGGTGGATGTAGGTCTCCGGCTCGTTGGGCAGGTCATAGTTGAACACATGGGACAGCTCCGAGATGTCGATGCCGCGGGCGGCAATGTCGGTGGCCACCAGCACACGGATTTCCCCGGATTTGAAGGCCTCCAGCGCCCGCTGACGGGCGTTCTGGCTCTTGTTGCCGTGGATGGCCATGGCCTCCACGCCGCTGTGGCCCAGTTCTTTCACCACTTTGTCCGCGCCGTGCTTGGTACGGGTGAACACCAGCGCGCTGCGCACGTCCTCTTCTTGCAGCAGCTTTGCCAGCAGATTTTTCTTGTTGCCCTTGTCCACAAAATACAGGCACTGGTCGATGGCGTCCACCGTGCTGGTGACGGGGTTCACTTTCACCGTTTTGGGGTCTTTGAGAATGCTGTCGGCCAGCGTCTCAATCTCGGCGGGCATGGTGGCGCTGAAAAGCAGCGTCTGTCGCCGGGTGGGCAGGTGCTGCAAAACACGCTTGACGTCGTGGATAAAGCCCATGTCCAGCATCCGGTCGGCCTCGTCGAGCACAAAGACGGAAAGACTGTCCAGACGGATGAAGCCCTGGCCGATGAGGTCGTTGAGCCGCCCCGGCGTGGCCACCAGAATGTCCACCCCGGCGCGGAGCATCTCCACCTGGGAGGCCTGGTTCACGCCGCCGAAGATGACGCCCGTGCGAAGCGGGGTATATTTTCCGTACTGGCAGAAGCTGTCGTAGATCTGGATGGCCAGTTCGCGGGTGGGAGTGAGGATCAGCGCCCGGATGCGCCCGGTCTGCTTTTCACCGGAGAGCCGCTGCAAAATGGGCAGGGCGAAGGCAGCCGTCTTGCCGGTGCCGGTCTGGGCGCAGCCCAGCACGTCGTTTCCGGCCAGCACCAGCGGAATGGTCTGCTCCTGAATGGGGGAGGGCGTCTCATAGCCGCACTCGTTCACCGAGCGCAGCAGAGGCGCGATCAATTGTAACGCTTGAAATTTCATACAGTCTCTTTTCTTAATGTTAATGAGGTAAAAAAGCGGAAAAAAAACTTCCTGCCTACCTGTGACAAGGACGGCGGACGGGAAGAATGTTTCACTTTCCAAAAGAAGTATACCACAAAAACCGGCGATACAAAAGAGAAAATTGCAAAAAAGTCTGATTTCGCCCTTTTTCGCTCCAAAACGTCCAAACCTTAGCGGGGAAATAGGCGCTGTCTTTCTTGACGGGTGGATGAAAATGCAGTAAAATTGTACATTATTTAACAGGGGCGTTTCGCCGCGGCAAAGCGCCCCTCAGAAGAGAGGTACCTGCCCATGGAGAACCGGGAAGCAATGGAGCGTGGGTTCCATGAGGGAAGCTGGCACGAGTCTTATTCATATTTCGGAGCGCATCGGACGGGGGAGAATGTGACCTTCCGTGTCTGGGCACCCAACGCCCGGGAAGTGGCGGTGGCGGGAGACTGGAACGGCTGGTCGGAAACGGCCGAGCCCATGCGCCGCCTGACGGACGGAACATGGGAAGCCGCCGTCTCCGGCGTCAAGGTTTACGACGCCTATAAGTACATCGTCACCGGGGTGGACGGACGGCGGCACTACAAGACCGACCCTTACGCCCTTCACTGCCAGACACGGCCGGAGACGGCGGGGAAGTTTTATGAGCTGGGCGGCTACGTCTGGCAGGATCAGAACTGGCAGAAGAAATGCCGGGAAAACCCCCTGGTGTCCGGCCCCCTGAATATGTACGAGGTACACCTCGGCTCCTGGAAGCGGCGGGAGAACGGCGATTTCATCGGCTACCGGGATCTAGCCGACGAGCTGTCCGCCTATGTGAAGGAGCTGGGCTGCGACTGCATCGAGCTGCTCCCCGTGACGGAGCACCCGCTGGATGATTCCTGGGGCTATCAGTGCACCGGCTACTTTGCCCCCACCTCCCGCTACGGTACGCCGGAGGACTTTCAGTATTTTGTGGACAAGATGCACCGCGCCGGCATCGCCGTGATTTTGGACTGGGTGCCCGCTCACTTCTGCAAGGATGCCCACGGTCTGCTGGAATTTGACGGCACCTGCCTTTACGAGTACAGCGACCCCCTGAAATGGGAGCATGCCGGGTGGGGCACCCGGATCTTCGACTTCGGAAAGCCGGAGGTGCGGAGCTTTCTCCTGTCCTCCGCGGCCTTCTGGCTCAAGGAATACCACATCGACGGACTGCGGGTGGACGCCGTGGCATCCATGCTGTATCTGGATTATGACCGACCCGACGGCCAGTGGCGGCCCAACCGGGACGGCGGCAAGGAAAATCTGGAGGCCATCTCCTTTTTGCGGCAGCTCAACCGCACTGCCTTTGAGGTGAACCCCCAGGCGCTGATGGTGGCGGAGGAATCCACCGCCTGGCCCATGGTGACAAAGCCGCCCTCCGACGGCGGCCTGGGCTTCAACCTGAAGTGGAACATGGGCTGGGTCAACGACCTGAGCCATTATCTCAAGATGGATCCCTACTTCCGCCAACACCACCACCGGGACGTGACGTTTTCCATGGTCTACGCCTTTTCGGAAAACTTCGTGCTGCCGGTGTCCCACGACGAAGTGGTACATATGAAAGGCTCGCTGCGGGGCAAGATGCCGGGGGACGACTGGCAGCAGATGGCCGGTGTCCGGGGTTTTTACGCCTATATGCTGGGCCATCCCGGCAAGAAGCTGACCTTCATGGGCACGGAGCTGGGCCAATGGCACGAGTGGGACTTCAACTCCCAGGTGGACTGGTACCTGCTGGAAAACGAGGAAAACCGCCAGATGCTGCAATTTTTCCGGGACGCCAACCGTTTTTACCGCAAAAATAAGCCTTTGTGGGAGGACGACTGTGACTGGGACGGCTTTGAGTGGCTGGTGGCGGACGACAATCACAACAACGTTCTGGTGTTTGAGCGCCGGGACCGGGCCGGAAAGGCGCTGGTGCTGGCGGTGAACTTCTCCCCCGTGGCCTTTGAGGACTACCGCTTCGGCGTGGCCCCCAGGGCGTGCTATGAAGAGGTGTTCAACACCGACAGCGCGTGCTACGGCGGCTCCGGCTGGGGCAACGACGGGGCCGTTCCCACCGAGTGGATTCCCTCCCACGGAAAGCCCTGCTCCGTTTCCGTCCGCATTCCGCCTTTGGGGGCGGTGTTCCTGCGGGGGAAGGGGCGGCTCAGGCCCGTGGAAAAAAAGGAAAAAACCGCAACATCAGGGAAAACAGAGAAAACAGCCGAGAAGAAAGGTGAGTGACTATGAAAAAGGAGTGCGTGGCAATGCTGCTGGCCGGCGGGCAGGGCAGCAGACTGTATGTTCTCACCGGCGACATGGCGAAGCCGGCAGTGCCCTTTGGCGGCACGTTCCGCATCATTGATTTCCCCCTGTCCAACTGCACCAACTCCGGCATCGACACCGTGGGCGTCCTGACCCAGTACCGCCCGCTGGAACTCAACAGCTACATCGGCAACGGCCAGCCCTGGGAGCTGGACCGTCTGGACGGCGGCGTCCACATCCTGCCCCCTTACCAGAGCGCCACCGGCGCCAGCTGGTTCAAGGGCACCGCCAACGCCATCTATCAGAACATAGGCTTCGTGGATCTGTACGACCCGGAGTATGTGGTGATCCTCTCCGGCGACCACATTTATAAAATGGACTATTCCGAGATGCTGCGCCGCCACAAGGAGACCGACGCCGCCTGCACCATCTCCGTGATGGAGGTGCCCTGGAGCGAGGCGTCCCGCTTCGGCATCATGAGCGTGGACGACGCGGGCATGGTGACGGAGTTCGCCGAAAAGCCCAAGGAGCCCAAGAGCAACCTTGCCTCCATGGGCATCTACGTCTTCACCTGGGCCAAGCTCAAGGCCTATCTCACGGCGGATGAGCAGAACCCCGTCTCCGACAACGATTTCGGCAAAAACATTATCCCGAATATGCTCAAAGGCGGCGAGCGTCTGGCGGCCTATGAGTTCGAGGGCTACTGGAAGGACGTGGGCACGCTGGATTCTTTATGGGACGCCAACATGGATATGCTCTCCCCCGGTTCGGGTCTCAACCTGCTGGATAAAAAATGGCCCATCTATGCCAGGACGCCGTCGTGTCCCCCGGCCTTCGTGGGCAAGTTTGCGGACGTGGGCAACAGCGTGGTCACCAAGGGCTGCCGGGTCTCCGGCGAGGTGAAAAACTCGGTGCTGTCCTACAACGTGACGGTGGGCCGGGGCGCCCATGTGGCCTACTCGGTGCTGATGCCCGGCGCCGTGGTGGAAGACGGCGCCAGCGTGGAATACGCCATCATCGGCGAGGGCGCCGTGGTGGGCAAGGGCGCCCGCGTGGGCGGCGTCCCCGAAAAAGCCGAGAACCCCGATGAATGGGGCGTGGCGGTGCTGGGGCCCCACACCGTGGTGGCCGACGGCGAGACCGTGGCCCCCAAGGCTATGCTGGATAAAACACATCAGGCACATCAGGAGGCGAGAGCATGAAAGGGATGCACGGGATTATCTTCTCCTATGAGAAGCGCAGCGGACTGCGGGAACTCATCGAGCACCGGGTACACGGCTCCGTCCCCTTCGCGGGAAATTACCGCATGGTGGACTTCATGCTCTCCAACATGGTCAACGCCGGCGTCACCGACGTGGGCGTCATCATGCACGGCAAGTGTCAGAGTATGCTGGATCATCTGGGCTCTGGAAAAAGCTGGGATCTCTCCCGCAACCACGGGGGGCTGACGCTCCTGCCCGCCTTTGCCTATGCCGAGCGGCGGGAGACCGCCGGGCAGTTCCGGGGCAAGGTGGAGGCGCTGGCCTGTATGCTGGAATACCTGCGGGAGATCCGCCAGGACTATGTGGTTCTCTCCGACAGCGACCTCATCATCAACATCCCCCTGGGGGACGTGCTGCAAGCCCATATCGACAGCGGCGCCGACCTCACGGCGGTGTGCACCGCCGCCCCGGGGGAATCCCACGACACCTACTTCACCCTGGCCCCCGACGGCCGCATCACCGACACGGTGTACGACGTCTACGCGCCCCAGGGCTACCGGTTTTTGAACCTCTTCATCGTCAGCAAGGAGCTGCTGGTGGAGATGGTCTCCGACTGCGCCGCCCACAACCAGTACAGCTTCCGCTACAACATCTTGCAGGAGCGGGGCAGGACCATGAAATTTTACGGCTACGTCTGGGACGGCTACGCCGCCCGCATTGACACGCTGCAAAACTACTACGACCGCAGCATGGAGCTGCTGGACCCCGCCGCAAGAGAAGCGCTCTTTGACCCCAGCCGTCCCATTCTGGCCAAGGAAAACGACGACGCTTCTTCCTATGTGGACCCCAGCGGCCGCTGCGTCAATTCCCTCATCGCCGACGGCTGCGACATCCAGGGCAACGTGGAAAACTGCATTTTGTTCCGGGGCGTCCGGGTGGAAAAGGGCGCGGACGTGCGCAACTGTATTTTGTTCAAGGGCACGGTGGTACACAGCGACGCCGTGGTGCACCACGTCATCACCGACAAATATGTGACCATTCAGCCCGGCTGCACCCTCATCGGCAGCGGCAATTATCCGCTGGCCATCGCACGGGGCAGCGTGGTATAAAACGGAAAAAGGGAGAAAGAACATATGAAGATTCTCTATGTGACCAGCGAAGCCTCTCCGTTTTGCAAAACCGGCGGCCTGGCCGACGTGGCCGGCAGCCTTCCCCAGGCCCTGGCGGAAAACGGCGCGAAGGTGGCGGTGATCCTGCCCCTTTACAGCAGCATTTCCGGCAAATGGCGGGAAAAGATGACCTTCCGCCGCTATATCTATGTGGATCTGTCCTGGCGTCACCTGTACTGCGGCCTTTTCTCCATGGAGATGGGCGGCGTCACCTGGTACTTCGTGGACAACGAACAGTATTTCGGCCGCAGCCACCTCTATGGCGAGTTTGACGACGGCGAGCGCTTTGCCTTCTTCTGCCGCGCCGTGGTGAGCCTGCTGCCCAGCCTTGACGCCATGCCGGAGGTCATTCACTGCAACGACTGGCAGACGGCGCTGGTGCCCGTCTATCTGCGGGACGCCTCCACCCGCTGGGGCGACATCCGCTCCATCCGCACCGTCTTCACCATCCACAACATCGAGTACCAGGGCCGCTTCGGCGTCGAGACGGTGGAAGACCTCTTCGGCCTGGACAAGGGCTGGTACCATGACGGCACGCTGGCCATGGACGGCGACGTGAACCTGATGAAAGGCGCCCTCCTCACCAGCGATGCGGTGACGGCCGTCAGCCCCACCTATGCCTCCGAGCTGCGCTACGCCTACTATGCCCACGGCATGGAGGGTATCATCAATATGTGCTGGGGCAAGATGCACGGCGTCCTCAACGGCATCGACATGAAACGCTACGACCCCGCCCAGGACGCGGCGCTGGCGGAGCACTACACGGCGGAGGATCTGGCCGGAAAGGCCGTCTGCCGGGAGGCGCTGCTGCGGGAGATGGAGCTGGAGGAGGGCGGCCCCGTGCTGGCCATCGTCAGCCGCCTGGTGGCCCACAAGGGCCTGGATCTGGTGTGCGAGGTGCTCGACGGCATCATGGACGCGGACGTGCGTCTGGTGGTGCTGGGCCAGGGCGACCCGCAGTATGAGGACTTCTTCCGCTGGGCCGAGAGCCGCTATCCCGGCCGCATCGCCGTGCGCCTGACCTATTCCGACGATCTGGCCATGCGGATCTACAGCGGCACCGACCTCTTTTTGATGCCCTCCAAGAGCGAACCCTGCGGCCTTTCCCAAATGATTGCCATGCGCTACGGCGCGGTGCCCATCGTCCGGGAGACCGGCGGCCTGAAGGACACCGTCCACTCCTACGAGGCATGGTGCGACAAGGGCAACGGCTTTACCTTCGCCAACTACAACGCCTTTGATATGCTCTTTGTGGTGGGGCAGGCGGCGGGGCTATACCGGGAGGACCCGGAGGCCTTCGCCCGGCTGCGCCAGCGGGGCATGACCGGTGATTACAGCTGGAAAAAGAGCGCCGGCGACTACGCCGCCATCTACCGCGGCCTTTAAAGCCCATTTCCGCGGCGCGCATCCCTCTGCCGCGGTTCAATAAAGGAGAATAGCATGATTTATACCAAAGAGACACTCAAAGACGCCATCATTCATAAGCTGCGCCTGAACTACGGCTGCACCGTGGAATACGCCAACGAGGCCGAAATGATGAAAGCCAGCGCTCTGGTGCTGCGGGACATCATGGCCGAGCGGGATCTGGAAACACGGGAGAAGACCCGCAGAGAGGAAAAGCGCCAGGTACACTATATGTCGCTGGAGTTCCTCATGGGCCGGAGCCTGATGAAAAACGCCTATAACCTGGGCGTACTGGAGCAGCTCTCCGGCGCGCTGGAGGATCTGGGCTTCAAAGCCGCCGATGTCTTCGAGATCGAGCCAGACGCCGGTCTTGGCAACGGCGGTCTGGGCCGTCTGGCCGCCTGCTATCTGGACAGCCTCACCACGCTGGAGATCCCCGCCACGGGCTACTCCATCTGCTATGAGCTGGGTATTTTCAAGCAGAAGATCGTGGAAGGCCAGCAGGTGGAGCTGCCCGACAGCTGGGAGACCCTGGGCGACGCGTGGCTGATGCCCAAGCCCCAGGAGACAGAGGAGGTCCACTTCGGCGGCACCGTCCGCACCGTCTGGGACAGAAGCGGGATGCACGTGGTCAACGAGGACTATACCCGCGTGCTGGCCGTTCCCTGCGACATGGAGATCGCCGGCTATGGCACGGAGCACGTCAACACGCTGCGCCTGTGGGACGCCAAGTCCCCCAAGCCCATCGACATGAAGCTCTTCAGCCAGGGCCAGTATCTGCAGGCCGGCGAAGAGCAGGCCATGGCGGACGTGATCTCCAAGGTGCTCTACCCTGAGGACAACCACTACGAGGGCAAGTCTCTGCGGCTCAAGCAGCAGTATTTCTTTGTCTCCGCCACCGTGCAGTCCATCACCCGCAAGCACATCGAAACGTATGGCACGCTGAAAAACTTCCATGAGAAAAACGTCATCCAGATCAACGACACCCATCCCGCCCTGGTGATCCCGGAACTGATGCGGATACTGGTGGACGACGCGGGCATGGGCTGGGACGAGGCGTGGGACATCACGACCCGATCCGTGGCCTATACCAACCACACCGTTCTGGCCGAAGCGCTGGAGCAGTGGCCCCAGCGGCTCTTCGAGTCGCTGCTGCCCCGCGTCTGGCAGATCATTACCGAGATCGCCCACCGCTGGCAGCGGAAGGTGGAGGACTTCTATCACGACGAGGCCAAGACCCGTGAAATGGCCGTGGTGTGGGACAGCGTGGTGCGCATGGCCAATCTGTGCATTGCCGGCGGCATGGCCGTCAACGGCGTTTCCGCCCTCCACTCCCAGATCCTGCGGGAGGACGTGTTCAAGGGCGCCTGCGGCATGGAGCCGGAGAAGTTCAAAAATGTCACCAACGGCATTGACCACCGACGCTGGCTCTCGGAGATCAATCCGGGACTGGACAGCCTCATTGCCGACCTCGCCGGGGGGCGGGACTACCTGCTCCAGCCCCAAAAGCTCTCGGAGCTGGACAAGTACGCCAAAGACGCCGCCGTGCTGCGCCGTTTGGAGGAGATCAAGCGCGCCAACAAGGAGAAGTTCGCCCTTTACGCCAAGAAGACCCAGGGCGTGATCCTCAATTCCGACGCCATCTTCGACGTGCAGGTCAAGCGCCTCCACGAGTACAAGCGCCAGCTTTTGAACGTGCTGCACATCATCTATCTCTACCAGCAGCTGCAGGATCACCCCAATCTGGAGATGCGGCCCCAGACGTTCCTCTTCGGCGCCAAGGCGGCCCCCGGCTACGCCGTGGCCAAGCGCATCATCCATCTCATCAACTCCCTGGCCGATACCATCGACCACGATCCCGTGTGCAAGGGCCGCTTGCAGGTGGTGTTTCTGGAGAACTACCGGGTGTCCCTGGCCGAGCAGCTGATGCCCGCCAGCGAGGTGTCCCAGCAGATTTCTACCGCCGGCAAGGAAGCCAGCGGCACCGGCAACATGAAGTTCATGATGAACGGCGCCCTCACCGTGGGCACGCTGGACGGCGCCAATGTGGAGATGCACCAGCAGCTGGGCGACGAGAATATGTTCCTCTTCGGCCTTCACGCCGACGAGGCCGCCCATCTGGCCAATGACCACTATAACCCGCACCTGCTCTATCAGCGCGATCCCGTGCTGCATCGGGTGCTGGATCAGCTGAAGGTGGGCTTCCGGGACGGCGTGACCTACGAGGATCTCTATCAGCGTCTGCTCTTCGGCACGGACTGCCCGGCGGATCAGTACCTGCTTCTGGCGGACTTCGCGGCTTACTGCGAGGCCGAGCAGCGAATGGTGCGTACCTACGGCGACCGGAAGAAGTGGAATGAGATGAGCCTGCACAACATTGCCCGCTCCGGCATTTTCGCCGCCGACCGGGCCGTGGCGGAGTACGCCGACACCATCTGGCATGTGCCCCACAGATAAAAACAGGGCAGAAAAACAGATCTAAAAGAGCGGCGTTTACCGCTTTCCGCAAACGCAAGGCCGCCGTGTCCGGAAAGGACACGGCGGCCTTTTGCCCGATAGGAGAGTGGGCAAAGGATGTCCGGCGGATACATGAGCCGCCTTTAGAACGATTCCGCCCGTTTGAGCCGCATTTTGAGCCGCATTTTCGAAAAAGGTTGACAGATGTGGTATAATATAAGACAATCAAAAATAATGACTATATAGGAAAGAAATTGAGGAAGAGACTATGGAAGTGACACAAGGCGTGCGGTTCGACACTCTGGGATTGTCGGAGGCGACCATGCGCGCCATTGAACATAAGGGTTTTACCATCAGCACACCGGTGCAGGCGGGGTGTATCGGCCCCATGCTGGCGTGGAAGGATGTTATCGCCAAGGCACCCACCGGCACCGGCAAGACCTTTGCCTTCGGTATCCCCATCATCGAGCATATTGACAAAGAGGACGACCGGGTGCAGGCGCTGATCCTGGCCCCCACCCGGGAGCTGGCCATCCAGATCGCCGACGAGATGCGGGAGGTGGCTGTGTTCCACGACGGCGTCCGTCTGGTGTGTCTCTACGGCGGACAGCCCATCGGCAAGCAGATCGACGCCCTCAAGCGCAAGCCCCAGATTGTGGTGGCCACCCCCGGTCGTCTGGCTGACCATATGAAGCGCCGCACCGTCCGCATCGACAGCGTGCAGACCGTGGTGCTGGACGAGGCCGACCGGATGCTGGACATGGGCTTTATCCACGATGTGACCCGTATTTTGGACAAGGTGCCCCAGCGGAAGAACCTGGGGATGTTCTCCGCCACCATTTCCCGGGAAGTCATGGATATTTCCTGGGTGTATCAGCGTGACCCAGAGGAGATTACCGTGCAGGCCACCGCTGAAAACAAGCCCGATATTTTGCAGTACCGGCTGGACGTGCCCTCCGACGCCAAGGTGGACACCGTGGCCAAGATCCTCGACGGCGAGGCGCTGGAACGTGTCATGGCCTTTTGCAATACCAAGGGCTCCACGGAGCGCCTGACCAAGTTTCTGCAAATGCGGGGTATCGACGCCGAGTGCATCCACGGCGACATTCCCCAGAAAAAGCGGGAAGAGGTCATGAACCGGTTTCGCAAGGGCGAACTGCGGGTGTTCGTGGCCACGGATGTGGCTTCCCGAGGCATCGACGTGGACGACGTGGACGCGGTGTTCAACTTTGAGGTGCCAGAGGAGAACGAGTATTATATCCACCGCATCGGGCGCACGGGCCGTGCCAAGCGCCACGGTGTGGCGTATACCCTGCTGTCGGATTTTCCGTCCCGGATGCGGCTCAACGATATCGCCAAGAATACCCGCAACCAGATCCAGCCCGCCCGCGTGGATGAAAACGGCCATGTGGTGAATGTGGAGGAGACCGGCGAGGGGAACTGAAACGAAATACTACATCATGCGTGATGCTGCAAAGGACTGTTGCCAAAAGTGACAGTCCTTTTTGTTTGAGGGCATGAAGGTGAGCTTTATTTGCGGGTGCTTGCGGGTATTTTCGGATGCTTGCGGGGGCATGAGAGGGATATTTGAGGGATGCCGATCTTTCAGCGTTTTCCGGATGGAACACAGCAGGGATGATGGCTTTTGCTGCTTTTTGTGCGGACAGAAAGCAGCAAAAGAACCGCTTAAGGGAGGCGAGAAATACGAAATCCCCCCTCCCTTAAGAAGCCCACACCCTTGAAACGACCAACAGGCGGGCTGCGCCCCCTCTATGGATACTTCCCCCGGGGTTTGGGCGGAGAGATGGAGAGACCGGGGATACGTCCGCAGCGCTTCCCTGGCGAGGGACGGAGGTTACGGAGAAACAGCCAGCAGGAGACGTCTTTTCGCCATTTCGACCGAAAGAGAAGACCTCTTCCTTGTTGCTTTGGCTGAGGAAGAAACCGTACACGGCTCTACATTTGAAAGCGCAAAGCGGCTAAGCGGGGGAGATGAGAGCGGCTTCTGCTTTTCGGCGATTTGCTAGTGTTCTTTGTAAAAAGCAGGTACCCGGTGCGGGTCTCCAAGGGAAAGACCGGCAACCGTAGGTTTCTGGCGGCGTTTTTCGGCCCCTTTGTCGCTGTAGACAAAAGGGCCTCGCGCCCGGGGTCGTGAAACAACTCCACTGCAACAGCTGCTGTGCTGCTTAAAGCCCAAAGGCTCCTGTAAGCTACCGACGCCGACCCTCCGATAAGATCACAAATAAAATAAGGCCGCTGCGTCATGCAGCGGCCTTATTTTACTCTATATGTTCTATTAAAAGTACAATATACCAATCGAATTATTGGGAAATGATCTGTGCGCCCTGGTGATCCACCGGCAGCGAGAGCATCTGCCAGTGGCCGGGAACGTCTCCGATCTTGGCCCGGAAGGGCGTCTCCCAGGCGTCGTCGAAGGACAGACACAAAAGGGTGGGGCCTGCGCCGGAGATGCAAAACGCGGTGCAGCCGCTTGCAAGAGCCAGCGCCTTTACCTGGTCATAGCCGGTGATGAGCCGTCCCCGGTAGGGCTGGTGCAGCCGGTCGTCCAGCGCCAGACGAATGAGCGCTTCATCGCCGTTTTCAAGAGACTTCAGCAGCACCCCCGCCCGGGAGATGTTGAACACCGCGTCCGCAAACGGCACCTCTTTGGGCAGCGCCTCTCTTGCCAGATGGGTGCTGAGTTCAAAGTCCGGGATCAGCGCCGTAAATCGCAGCCGGGGATGTACGTCGTAGCGGGCGGCCCAGGCTCGGCCGTTTTCCACCATGGACACCGTCATGCCGCCCAGCAGGGCGGGGGCCAGATTATCGGGGTGGCCCTCGATGGCGTTGCAGATGCCAAGCAGCTCCAAAGCCGAAAGCGTGCCTCCGTGGAGGGCGTTGGCGGCCACGGCGCCTGATGCGATGAGGGCGGCGGAGGAGCCAAGCCCCCGGCAGATGGGAATGTCCGCCCGGATGGCGATGCGAAGCCCCGGCATGGGCAGGCCCAGCGCGTCCATGACGGCCTTGTAGGACACCACCGCCAGGTTTTCTTCCGTCTGATAATCCGCCGGGCAGCCCTTGAACGCAAGGCCCGCGGAAGTCTCTTCAAAGGACAGCGTGTTGTAAAGCGCCAGCGCGCAGCCAAAGGAGTCGAAGCCCGGCCCGATATTGGCGGTGGTGGCGGGTACGCGTACGGTCACCACTGGGCTTCACCTGCCTTTTCCAGTACATAGGAGAGCATATCCTCCTTGTCGATAACGTCCCTGTGGCGCGCCGCCTTGTCCCGCAGCCCCGACAGGTTCTTGGGCACCGGTACGCCGGTGAGGTCTTGAAGCCGCTCCATCACGGCAAACTCATCCTCGCCCGGCTCCTCTCCCAGCGCCGAGAGCACCGCCGCCGGGAACTTGTAGGGCGAAGCCGTGGACAGCACCACCACCGGCGCGTTGTCGCCGGGATGGAACTGCTCCGCCGCCGCCCAGGCCACCGCCGTGTGGGTGTCGCACAGGTACCGATACATCCGCCACACGCGGCCGATCACCGCCTCCGTCTCCTCGTCGCCGCACCAGAAGCAGCCAAAAGAGGCCTTGATCCCGGCGAGGATCTCCGGCGTGACCTGATAGCGTCCGTCCTTTCGCAGCTGCTCCATGAGCGACGCCACATAGGCCCCGTCCTGCCCGGAGAGCAGGTACAAAAGCCGCTCCAGATTGCTGGACACCAGAATGTCCATGGAGGGGGAGAGGGTCTTGTGGAAAGGCCGCTGCCGGTCATACACGCCGGTGGAGAGAAACTCCGTCAGAACGTTATTTTCATTGGAGGCGCACACCAGCCGCCCCACGGGAAGCCCCAGAAGTTTGGCAAAATAGCCGGCCAGAATGTCGCCGAAGTTGCCCGTGGGCACCACGAAATGCACCTTGTCGCCCAGGGCAATGCGTCCCGCCTTCAAAAGGTCGGCGTAGGCCTTGAAGTAATACATCACCTGGGGTGCCAGACGCCCGATGTTGATGGAATTGGCGGAGGAGAGCTTCACGCCCTTGCCCCGGAGCAGGTCTTCCGCCTGGCAGGCGGCGAACACCTGCTTCACGCCGGTCTGGGCGTCGTCAAAGTTGCCCCGCACGGCGCACACGCACACGTTGCCGCCCTCCTGGGTCACCATCTGGGCCTTTTGCACGGCGGAAACGCCGCCGTCGGGGTAAAACACAATGATGCCTGTGCCGGGAACGTTGTGAAAGCCCTCCAGCGCCGCCTTGCCCGTGTCACCGGAGGTGGCGGTGAGGATCAGCGTTTTCTCCGTTTGCCCCTCCTGCTCCCGGGCCGCCGTGATGAGCTGAGGCAGCATGGACAGGGCCACATCCTTGAAAGCGCTGGTGGGGCCGCGGTACAGCTCCAGAACATACCGCTCGCCCACGCTCACGAGAGGCGTCAGCTCCTCTGTTTCAAACTTTCCCGCATAGCCCCGCTCCACCAGCTCTTCCATGTTTTGAAAGTCCGGCAAAAGGGCCGAGAGGATTCCGGCGGCCATGCCCCCAGCGTCTTTTTCCAGCGTACCCTGCCAGTCAAAAGAGGGAAATTCCGCCGGCATATACAGCCCGCCGTCGGGCGACAGACCCCGCAATACGGCGTCGGTGGACGTGACCTCTCCGGCGCCGGTTCGGGTGCTTTGGTATTTCATACAAATTGCTCCAATCTTTTTCTTGCATTTTGACAGACACTATGATACACTGTTTCTAACAAAAAAGCAAGTGTTTTTCAGTGAAAGACATTTTTGGAAATTTTAGCCAAAATGCGAGGGGCGCGTCACGCCGCTGCCCGCTGGAAAAAGCAACATACACAGTTTGAAAAGGAGACAGGAGCGCATGTTAAAGGTTTTGAAGTTTGGCGGGTCCTCCATGGCGGACGCCAAGCAGTTTGAAAAAGTGAAGTCCATTGTGGAAGCGGACCCCAGCCGCCGGGTGGTGGTGGTGTCCGCCGCCGGCAAACGGTTCAAGGAGGATCACAAGCTGACGGATCTGTTGTATCTGTGTCACGCGCACCTGACATATGGCGTGTCCTGCGACAATGTGTTTTCCATGATCGCGGGGCGGTATCTGGAGATCCGGGATGATCTGGGTCTTTCCACCGACCTTGAATCCGATCTCAAAGTCCTGCGGGAGAAGATGGACAAGGGCATTTCCCAGGACGAGCTGGTGTCCCGGGGCGAGTATTTTGCCGCCCGGCTGATGGCCGACTATCTGGGCTTTGATTTTCTGGACTCGGAGCTGTGGCTGAAGTTCAGGTTTGACGGCACCGTGGATCAGGACGCCACCTACGAAGCGCTGCGCCACGCCGCCGACGGACACAGCGTGGTGATCCCCGGCTTTTACGGCACCATGCCCGACGGCAGCATCAAGACCTTCTCCCGGGGCGGCAGCGACATTACGGGGGCGCTGGCGGCGGCGGCGCTGGACGCGGACGTGTACGAAAACTGGACGGACGTCTCCGGTATCCTCATGGCCGACCCCAAGATCGTGGAGCATCCCCAGCCCATCGAGCGGGTGACCTACTCCGAGCTGCGGGAGCTGAGCTATGTGGGCGCTCAGGTGCTCCACGAGGGCACCATCTTCCCCGTGCGGGAGAAGAACATCCCCCTGAACATCCGCAACACCAACGAGCCGGATCATCCCGGCACCATGATCATGGAAACCTTTGAGGATCTGGAGGAGGCGCCTCACCGCTTCATCACCGGCATCGCCGGGCGCAAGAACTTCTCCGTCATCACCGTCACCAAAAGCGGGATGTCCTCGGAGGTGGGGGTGCTGCACAAGATCCTGGAGGTCTTTGACCACTACGGCATCTCCGTGGAGTACCTGCCATCGGGCATCGACAACGTGTCGCTGGTGGTGGCTACCGATAAGATTGCGTCGTGCCAGTACGCCATGATCGCCGACGTTCAAAAGGCCGTCCGTCCCGACCAGATCAAGGTCACGGAAAACATGGCCATCGTGGCCGCCGTGGGCCGGAAGATGGCCTTCAAGCCCGGCATCTCCGGCAAGATCTTTGCTACCCTGGGCGAAGACGGCATCAACATCCGCATGATCACCCAGGGGCCGGAGGAGATGAACATCATCGTGGGCGTGGACAACAAGGACTTCGCCCGCGCCATCCGGGTGCTGTACGACAGCTTTGTGAAGTAAGTTAAAAATTGAAACATAACAGGGAGGAAACCTTACATGAAACAGTATAAAGTGGCGATTTTGGGCGCGACGGGCGCGGTGGGCCGGGAGATGATGAAGATCCTGGCGGAGCGGCAGTTCCCCATCGGCGAGCTGCACCTGCTGGCCAGCGAGAAGTCCGTGGGCAAGGAACTGGACTGGAACGGCCGGAAGCTCCGGGTGGAACTGGCGTGCGAGGGTGCTTTTGAGGGCATGGACATCGTGCTGGGCGCGGCGGAGAACGACATTGCCAAGCGCTTCGCCCCCGCCATCGTGAAAGCGGGCGCGGTGCTCGTGGACAACTCCAGCGCTTTCCGCATGGACCCCAACGTGCCCCTGGTGGTGCCGGAGATCAACCCCGGCGACGTGAAGAACCACCACGGCATCATCTCCAATCCCAACTGCACCACCATCGTCTCCCTTGTGGCCATCAACGCCCTCAACGCGGCCAGCCCCATCGAGAGCATCATCGCCTCGTCCTATCAGGCCACCTCCGGCGCGGGTGCCGGCGGCCCCATCGAGCTGATGGAGGAAGTGGAGGCCCTGCGGGAGGGGAAGAGCGTCACCCCCCAGGTGTTCCAGTACCAGATCGCCTACAATGTCATCCCCCAGATCGGCGGCGAGGCCTTTGCGGGCTACACTTCCGAGGAGATGAAGATGCAAAATGAGGGCCGCAAGATCATGCATCTGCCGGAGCTTACCGTCAGCTGCACCTGCGTCCGGGTGCCGGTGGTACGCAGCCACAGCGTGTCGCTGCTGGTGAAGACCAGGGAGAAGGTGTCCGTGGAGAAGGCACGGGAGCTCATCGCCAAAGCGCCGGGCTGCCGTCTGGTGGACGATCTTGCCAACAAAAAGTACCCCATGCCTCTGGATACCAGCGATCAGGACACGGTGTTCGTGGGCCGCATCCGGGACGACCTTACCAGCGACAGGGGCCTTAACATCTGGTGCTGCGGCGATCAGGTGCGCAAGGGGGCGGCCACCAACGCGGTGCAGATCGCGGAGCTGCTGCTGGAGAAGTAAGGGCTTTTCAACCTTAGGGAAAATTTCATCAAAAGTTGGGTCGGCTGTTGCACAAAACCATGCAACCGCCGGCCCTTTTTTTGCGTAGGGTATAAGGGCGTTTTGAAAGCTGCGGCGAAGAGGGGGAAAACCGGGGGCAAAACGATGACAAAAACAGGGGGTAAGACGATGACAAAAACAGGGCAAAAAGCGGGGGTAAGAACCGTTAAAAACAGCCAAAAACGGGGGTGATACTTATTTATGATAAATAATAATATTAATATTAATACTCAGAGAAAAGGACGATTTTTAGTAGAAACGAAGGGTACGTAGAGGGGGCAAAAAAGGGGCGCTGTTTTCGGGGGAAAAAGCGGGTTATACGCTTGTGTGCCACTTGAACATCTGATATAGTTAATGACGAAATACGGAGAATCTACGAAAATGATTTTGACAGAACAAATACCCGGGATACCGTGCCGTCCGGTTCGGCGCGGGGGAGAGGAGAAGACCATAAGCGGAGCGTATTTGCCCTCTATCCTGACAGATGGCTTTTGCATGGTGTTTGCCGCGGTCATCCGGCGGGCGCTGCCTGCCGGCCGCCGGCAGGCTTAGGAGAGGGAGATCAGCCTGCTTCGGGCCATGATCGCCGCCTTCTTTGTGGTGACGGTGACGGATCTGTTCTGGTCGCTGGTGCAGGACGGCGCGCCGCACCTCTCCCGCCTGTTCAGCGCGGCGCTGTGGATCGCGGCCACACTGCTCTCCGCCGCAGGCCTCTGCACCCGGATCTTTTATAAACGGCGGAGCCACCGGCGTGCAGAGCCCTGACGGGGACAAAACACCTGCAACCATCCCGCACAAAAAAGGACCGGGGAGGGCTTGATCGTCCCCAGTCCTTTGCACGGTTCCGGAAAGCAGGGCGCGAGGGCGGGGAAGAAGCGGCTTTTTCGGCGGTTTCGGAGGGAATTTCCCACCGCTTATGGCTTGTCACGGCGGACGGTTTGTGCTATTCTTAACCTGTATTTTTGTGCGGAGGGGGAGAAAAAGTGGGGTCACTGCACGACAAGCGGCTGTTTCTGCTGGACATGGACGGCACCATTTACCTGGACGACCAACTCTTCGACGGCACCATGGATTTTCTGGAGACGGTGCGGCGGCGGGGCGGACGCTACCTTTTTCTCACCAACAACTCTTCCCGCAGCGTGGACGCCTATGTGGAAAAGCTGGAGCGGCTGGGCATCGACACCGGACCGGAGGACTTTCTCACCTCTGTGGACGCGCTGATCCTGTATCTGCAAAAAAACGGGCCGGAGCGGACGTTTTACGCCTTTGGCACCGCCTCTTTCCGCTCACAGCTCCAAAACGCGGGACTGCGGGTGGTGACGGAGCCAACGGAGGAAGTCTCCTGTCTTCTCTGCGGCTTTGACACCGAGCTGACCTTTCAGAAGCTGGAGGACGCCTGCATTCTTTTGAACCGGGGCGTGGACTTCATTGCCACCAACCCCGACTGGGTCTGCCCCACCCGGTACGGCTATGTGCCGGACTGCGGCAGCGTGTGCGAAATGCTTTTCCGGGCCACCGGGCGGCGCCCCACCGTCATCGGAAAGCCGCAGCCGGAGATGGCCCTGCTGGCCATGGAGCAGACCGGCTTCACCCGAGACGAGACCGTTCTTCTGGGCGACCGCGTCTACACCGACATCGCCTGCGGCGTCAACGCCGGTATCGACACCGTGTTCCTCCTCTCCGGCGAAGGCGTCCGGGAGGACATCGAGACCTATCAGATCCACCCCACCTGGGTGTGGGACAATATCCGGCAAGCCGCCGGACAACTGGAGGATGTATGATGAAACTCAACTACAAGCGTACCGTCTTCGTGGGCTTTGCCTTCTTCCTGATCTGCGCCTTCTGGCAGGCCTATGACAACACCATTCCGCTGATTCTCACCAACAAATTCGGTATGTCCCAGACCTGGTCGGGAGCCATCATGGCCCTGGACAACGTGCTGGCCCTCGTTTTGCTGCCCCTCTTCGGCGCCATCTCCGACAGGACCCACAGCAAGCTGGGCCGCCGCACCCCTTTCATTCTGGTGGGGACGCTCATCGCCGCCGTGGCCTTTGTGGGCCTTTCTTTCGTGGACGGGGCGCAGCTGAAAAACATCTCCGCCGTCTCCGCCATCGACGACCCCGCTGCCCTCACCGTCATCTATCAGCAAGAGGGCGACAAGACCCTGCTCACCCCCGACGGCGAGAGCTTTGTGCTGTCGGAAAAGTTCAGCGAGAAGGCGTTTACCTCCATCGCCAGCCAGATCGCCGGGGATGAAAAGACCGTCACCAACCCGGACTACACCAACTATGTGGTGCCCGCCCGGCAGGCCTACGCCTGGCAGATGACCGCCGAAAGCCCCACCACGCTGATCTTTTTCATCATGCTGCTGCTGGTGGTGCTGGTGTCCATGGCCGTGTTCCGCTCCCCTGCCGTGGCCCTGATGCCGGACGTGACCATGAAGCCCCTGCGCAGCAAGGCCAACGCCATCATCAACCTCATGGGCTCCGCCGGCGGCATATTGGTATTGGCGCTGGGCATGGTGTTTGCCACCAGCTCCGTGCGAAATTCTCTTATGAACTACACCGGCTATTTCTGCGTCATCGCGGGTATCATGCTTCTGGCGCTGGCCGTTTTCCTGCTGAAGGTGCGGGAGAAGCAGTTTGTGGCCGAAATGCACGCTGACAGTGAAAAATTTGGCCTCACCGACGGAAGCGGGGCTTCCGACGAGACCGGCCGCCGCCTGTCCCCGGAGGAAAAGCGTTCCCTCATTTTTCTCATGGCTTCCATCGTGCTGTGGTTTTTCGGCTACAACGCCGTGACCTCCAAATACTCCGTTTACGCCAGCAATATCCTACACAAGGACTATAACCTCACGCTCATCATTGCCCAGGCCGCGGCCATCATCTCCTATCTGCCTGTGGGCATTATTGCCTCCAAGGTGGGCCGGAAAAAGACCATTCTCGCCGGCGTCATCATGCTGGCGGTGGCCTTCGCCGCCGGTTCCTTCGCCCGGGACGACAGCCCCGCGCTGATGATGAACGCCATGTTCGCCCTGGCGGGCATTGCCTGGGCCACCATCAACGTCAACTCCTTCCCCATGGTGGTGGAGCTTTGCTCCGGCGGGGACGTGGGCAAATACACAGGTTATTACTACACGGCCTCCATGGCCGCGCAGGTGGCCACCCCCATGGTCTCCGGCTTTTTGATGGACAAAATGGGTATGACGGTGCTCTTCCCCTACGCCGCCGTGTTTGTGTCGCTGGCCTTTGTGACCATGCTCTTTGTCCGCCACGGCGACAGCAGACCCATTGCCAAACGGGGGATCGACGCACTGGAAGATATGGACGACTGAGAGGCGAAAGACATTGACATTTCTGCTGATTTTACTGATTCTGATTATTTTGCTGGAGGTCTGGACACTGCTGCTGCGGTGCCGGCGGGGCCATCCGGCGTGGAACGAGCTGCGGCTCTTCCGCTATGCCCACCGGGGCTTTCACAATAAAGACGCGGGCATCCCGGAAAATTCTCTTCCCGCCTTTCGCCGGGCCTTGGACAATGCCTACGGCGCGGAGCTGGACGTGCATCTGACGAAGGACGGGCGCCTGGCCGTGATCCACGACGCCAGCTTGAAGCGCACCGCGGGAGCGGACGTGCTGGTGGAGGATCTTACCGCCGAAGAGCTGGGACGCTACCGCCTTGAGGGGACGGAGGAAAAAATTCCGTTCCTGGAGGAGGTGCTGGCCGTTTTCGCCAACCGCGCGCCGCTTGTGGTGGAGATCAAGGCCGAGCGGGGCAACCACGCAGCGCTGACAAAGGCCACCTGCGAGATGCTGGACCGGTTCCCGGTGCAATACTGCATGGAGTCCTTTGACCCACGGGTCTTGATGTGGCTGAAAAAGAATCGGCCGGACATCGTGCGCGGTCAGCTCTCGGAGCGGTTTTTGCGCCATGGCGACGGCGGGCAGCAGAGCCGGGCTGCGCTGTTCGTATTGGAACATCTGCTGATGAATTTCCTCACCCGGCCGGATTTCATCGCCTACCGCTTTTCCGACCGGAACACACTGAACCTGCGCTGGTGCAAGGCGTTTTATCATGTGCAGGAGATCAACTGGACCATCGACACCAAAGAGGATCTGCGCCGGGCCGAGGAAGAGGGCCATCTGGTGATTTTTGAGCGGTTCGACCCGCGCAAGTGAAGAAAGGATGCCATCTCTATGAGAGTGATCACAGGCACCGCCCGGGGACGGCGGCTGAAACAGCTGGAAGGGCAGGAGACCCGACCCACCACCGACCGGGTGAAGGAGGGCCTTTTCTCCGCCCTGCAATTTGATATCGAGGGCCGCCGTGTGCTGGATCTCTTCGCCGGTACGGGGCAGCTGGGCATCGAAACGCTCTCCCGGGGGGCGGCCCACGCCACCTTTGTGGACTGCCGCAAGGAGGCCGTGGCGCTGATCCGGGAAAATCTGGCGGTGACGGACCTTGCGGACCGGGCCACGGTGGTCAGCGGCGATTCGCTGGCGTTTTTGTCCGCCGTGAGGGAGAAGTACGATCTGGTGTTTCTGGACCCGCCCTACGCCGCCGATCTTTTGGACAAGGCGCTGGAGATGCTGACAAGGTTTGACATTTTATCGCCGCATGGTATAATTGTGGCGGAAAGTTCCGCCGAAAAGGCGCTGCCCCCTTTGCACCCGCCCTATGGAATCTACCGGGACTATCGTTACGGCAAGATTAAGCTGACGATCTATCACCGCGAGGGAAACGAGGACTAACCTGATGAAAACAGCTATCTATCCCGGCAGCTTCGACCCCATCACCCTGGGTCATGTGGACGTGATCGAACGCGCTGCCCGGTGTTTTGACCGGGTGGTGGTGTGCGTGATGATCAACTGCGAGAAAACGAACCACCTTTTCACCGTGGAGCAGCGGGTACGCATGGTGCGTGACACCGTGGCCGCCTGGCCCAATGTGGAGGCCGCCTCCTGGGATGGGCTCCTGGCCGATTTCGCCAAAAGCATCGGGGCGGATATTCTGGTGAAGGGCGTCCGCAACAGCTCGGATCTGGACATGGAGTACCAGATGGCCCTCATCAACAAGGGCATCTGCCCCACGCTGGAAACGGTTTTGTTTCCGGCCAGCGCGGACTTTATTCATTTCAGCTCCACCATGGTCCGTGAGATAATCCGCTATCACCAGCCTCTTGAAAAATATGTACCGGCCCCTGTGCGGGACGAATTGAAAGGAAGGTAAGCTCCATGGAAGAAAAAGATGTGCAGCGCCTATTGGATATGCTCTACGGGATGATCGACGAGGCCAAGTCCGCCACGTTCAGTTCCGATAAGTGCGTGATCAACCGTGACGAGGCCCTGGATCTGCTGGAAGAGATCCGCGCGCAGCTGCCGTTGGAGCTGAAAAAGGCTCAAGAGCTGGTGCGCGCCCGGGACGAATATGTGGTCGCCGCCAAAAAAGAAGTGGAAAAAATGCTGCGCCAGGCCGATCTGGACGCCAAGGTCATCGTCTCGGAGAGCGAGACGCTCCAGCAGGCCCGCCAGAAGAGCGCCGAGATCCTCCGCCGGGCCGAGGACCGCTCCAAGGACCTCTACCGTGTGGCCAATACCTACACCGAGGACGCCCTGCGCCGCACCGAGGAGGCCATCCAGATGGCGCTGGACGAGGTGAAGGAGTCCCGCGTCCGTTTCCGCGCCGCCTCCCAGGAGAAGATGCAGCAGCAGCGTGAGGAACTCATCCGCGCCAAAGAGGAAGCCCCCAAGGCCCTTGCCGATACAAAGGAGTAAGGGCAGCGTTCTTGGTGAAGCTGCACAAAAAATTTCGTGACATTGCATAAAAATAGGGCTCTCCTGTTACGCGGGAGGGCCCTGTGAATATATTGTGAGGACAAAAAGCGGCAGACACAAGATGTTGTGTCTGCTCTTTTTTTGTTTACAACTGTTCAAAACAAATGTTCTGATTTGCGCCGGAAAGGGAAGGAAGAACCGGAAAAATGCCAAAAACGAGGCAAAATGACGTTGTAAATATTGCTTGCAATCAAAAGAAAAATCCTGTATACTTTCGTTAAAAGTGGTGCAAAGTGGTTTGCAAGTGCATCGTTGTGGGGGAAAATCCCACGCTTTGCCCCTGCGGTGCGCCATGGGCTGCCAAAAGACGGCCCGGCAGGCCGCATTCACGGCCCACAAAAGCGGAAAGGAGGCGGGGACATGACCGGACAATACGCGCATACCGTAGATGCCAAGGGGCGCCTGTTTATCCCCGCCAAACTGCGGGAAGAGCTGGGCAATGCCTTTTATGTGACCATCGGCATGGACGGGTGCCTGTCGGTGTATTCCGAGGGCAGCTGGGCCAACTTCATGGACAAGCTCTCGGCGCTGCCGTACAGCAAGACCAAGGCGCTGCGCGCGCTTCTGGCCAACGCCGCCAAGTGCGAGCCGGACGGCCAGGGACGTATTCTTTTGCCGGCCAAGTTGCGGCAGTACGCGAACCTTGACAAGGACGTGGTGGTCATCGGCAGCTTTGACCGTGCCGAGATCTGGAACGCCCAGCGCTGGGCCGAAATGGAGAATGAAGCGCTCTCTTCCGGTGATCTGGAAGCGGCGATGGAAGAAATGGGGCTATAAGACATGGCCTTTGATCGAAACGCGGGCGGGGACGCGGCCTTTGGCCATAAGCCCGTTTTGCTGGACGAATGTCTGGAAGCGCTGGCCATACGGCCGGACGGCATTTACCTCGACGGCACACTGGGCCGGGCGGGGCACTCGCTGGAGATCCTGCGCCGCCTGACAATGGGCGGGCGCCTCATCGGCGTGGATCAGGACCGGACTGCCATCGACGCGGCGGCGGAGCGCCTGGCGGAATTTGGCCGGCAGGTGACGCTGGTACACGACAATTTCGAGAATCTGCCCGGCATTCTGGAAAAACTGCACATTCCGGCGGTGGACGGCATGCTCTTTGATCTGGGGGTTTCCTCGCCCCAGCTGGACGACGCCGAAAGAGGCTTTTCCTATATGCAGGACGCGCCTCTGGATATGCGGATGGATCGCACGGCCGCGCTGGACGCTTACCAGGTGGTGAACACCTGGAGTTATGAAGAGCTGCGGCGCATCCTCTTTGCATACGGCGAGGAGCGCTACGCCCCCGCCATCGCCAAAGCCATTTTGAAGGCCCGTGAGCAAAAGAGCATCGACACCACCCTGGAATTGGTGGACGTGATCAAAGGCGCCATGCCCTCCGCCGCGCTGCGGGAAAAGCAGCACCCGGCCAAGCGCAGCTTCCAGGCCATCCGCATCGCGGTGAACGACGAGCTGGGGGTGCTGCCCGTGATGCTTCGCTCCGCGGTGGAGCATTTGAAGCCAGGCGGACGGCTGGCGGTGATCTCTTTCCACTCGCTGGAGGACCGGATCATCAAAAAGACCTTGCAGGAGCTGGCCACCGGCTGCACCTGCCCGCCCAATTTCCCGGTGTGCGTCTGCGGCAAAAAGCCCAAGGTCACGCTGGTGAACCGAAAACCCATCACCGCCTCGGAGGCGGAGCTTTTATACAATCCCCGCGCCCGCAGCGCCAAGCTGCGCGCGGCTGAAAGGACTTCTTATTAACGGAAGAGAAAGGAACGGCGTGTTATGGCTGCTTCTGCCGCAAGGAAAAAAGTGAATCAGAGCTCTGCCGTTTACGGGAATCTGGCGTACGATCTGGACGCCCTGGCCCGTGAGCGCCAATTACAGGACGCCGGCCGCATCCGTGAAGAAGAGCGGCAGGTGCGCCCCCAGCCGGTGCGCAGAAGCCGCCCCGCGGCGCAAAGCGCGCTGAAGCTCTCCCCCATGGTGATCGTCTGCACGGCGGCGCTGGCCGTCATGGTGATGGTGCTGCTCATGGGTTATGCCCGGCTGACCCGGATCTCCTCGTCTGTGGTAGCCATGAAAAGCGAACTGGGCACATTGCAGGACAGCCACCTGGCTCTTTTGACCAAATACGAAAAGACCTTTGACCTCACCACAGTGAAGGAGGCGGCGGAGGCCGCCGGCATGAAGAAGCCCAGCAGCGGCCAGATCTCCTATATCGACCTTTCCGGCCCGGACACGGCGGTGGTGTACGCTGCCAACGAAGAGGGAGTCATCGGCAAGGTGTTTGACGCCGTGGGCGCAAGTGTGGGCTCAGTGTTGGAATATTTCAAATGATATCTGCCATATAGTAAAGTGCGCGAGGAGTAAGAAGGTGACTTCTTGCTCCTTGCTTGCCATTCACCAAGGACAAGAAACATTCCGGCCCCAGCGGCCGGCGGACAGCGGCATACAGGAGGCTGACATGGTGCCAAGAAAACCCGATCAACAACCGAACCGGAAACCGGAAAGAATCAGACGCGTCAACCGGGTTGTCCAGTCGCGCACGTTTGTGCTGATGCTGGTGCTGGGCGTGGCCACATTCATCGCCCTTTTCCTCAAGCTTTACCAGATTCAGATCAAGCAGCACGCGGCCTTGCAGGAAAAGGCGGTGGCTCAGCAGACCCGGGCCACGGTGGTCACCGCATCCCGCGGCACGATCTACGACAGAAACGGCAACATCATGGCCATTTCCGCCACCGCCGAGACGGTGTTCCTCTCGCCCAAGGAGATCAGCGAGGCGCTGGATGATCCCAAGACCGCCTGGTCCAAGGAGTTCGTGGCCAGCCACCTTTCCCAGATCCTGGGAGTGGACGAAAACACCATTCTGGAGAAGATGGAGCGCACCTATTCCCAGTACGAGGTGCTCAAACTCCGCGCGGATGAGGACGTGGCCAACCAGGTGCGTACGTTTATCAACGATAACGAGATCTCCGGCGTGTACCTGGTGACGGACGCCAAACGCTACTACCCCTACGGAACGCTGGCCTCCCAGGTCATCGGCTTCGTGGGCATCGATAACACCGGCCTTTACGGCGTGGAGGCCGAGTACGAAGATCAGCTCAAGGGCCAGACCGGCATGGTGGTGACGGAGAAAAACGCCGCCGGCACCGACGTGCTCTATCAGTATGAGCAGTATTACGACGCGAAAAACGGCGACGACGTGGTTCTGACGCTGGACTCCACCGTGCAGTACTATCTGGAAAAGGGTATGCAGGAGATGGTGGACCAGTTCAGCCCCGCCAACGGCGCGTCGGGCGTGGTGCTGGACGTGAACACCGGCGCCGTGCTGGGCATGGCCTCGTTTCCCAACTACGACCTCAACAACCCCAGCACCATTTACAGTCAGAAGACCAAAAGCACCATCGACCAGCTGCCAAAGGAGCAGCAGCCCGCCGCTCTTTCCGACGCGCAGCTCAAGCAGTGGCGCAACAAGGCACTCAACGATACCTATGAGCCCGGCTCCACCTTCAAGGTGCTGACCCTGTCCGCCGCTTTGGACGAAGGCGTCATCGACATGAACAGCACCTACGACTGCAGCGGCTCCATCACCGTCCAGGGCGCCACCATCCATTGCAGCAACACCGCCGGCCACGGACACCAGACACTGGAGGAGGCCGTGGGCCACTCCTGCAACCCGGCGTTCATCACCTTTGGCTTGAAGCTGGGCAACCGGAAGTTCTACGACTATATGCGTGCTTTCGGTCTGATGGACGGCAGCGGCATCGACCTCAGCGGCGAAGCCACCGGTATTTTCATGAATCCGGATGACTTCTCCGAGCTGGATCTGGCCTGCTACGCCTTCGGCCAGAACTTCAACGTGACCCCCATCGCCCTCGTCTCCGCCCAGGCGGCCTGCGTCAACGGCGGTTACCTCCACGCCCCCTATGTGGTGTCCCGGGTGACGGACAGCGACGGTAACGTGGTCTCTCAGCACGACGACACCCCGGTACGCCAGGTCATCAGCTCCGACACCTCCGCCAAGGTGCGCCAGTGTCTGGAGTATGTGGTGGCCCAGGGCACCGGCAAAAACGGTCAGGTCAGCGGCTACCGCGTGGGCGGCAAGACCGGCACGGCCGACAAGGGACAGAGCGGCGACGTGGTGGTGTCCTTCTTGTCCTTCGCTCCCGCCAACGACCCCAAGGTGATGATGCTCATCACCATGGACACCCCCGCCCGTGACACCGGCACCTATGTGTCCGGCGGCAACATGGTGGCGCCCACCTCCAGCAAGATCATGTCCGAGATTCTGCCGTATCTGGGCGTGGAGGCGGAGTACACCGCGCAGGAGCTGCTGGGCGCCGACGCCACCGTCCCCAACGTCATCGGCTCGACTGTGGAAGAAGCAAAGACAAAGATGCAAAACATCGGTTTCACCTGTAAAGTTGTAGGAAGCGGCGATACTGTCACCGACCAGACACCGGCTGGCGGCTCCATTATCCCCGGCAAATCCACCATCGTTCTCTACGCGGGGACGATCAAACCCGATACACCCTGCATTGTTCCGGATCTGGTGGGCAGGACCGCCAGCGAGGCCAATACCCTTGCCGCTAACGTCGGCCTTATTTTGAAGGTCTCCGGCGCCACCAGCGGCGATTCCACCACCGTCCATGTGCTGTCTCAATCGGAGACGGCCGGTTCTTCCGTTCCGGCCGGCACAGTGATCTCGGTGCAGCTGGGCGATACCTCCGTCAAGGACTGATTTTTTCCGGCCACATCATGAAAGTGAGGCTTTCCTTTGAAACTGAAGGATTTGCTCAAAGGGCTGGATGGCGTCCGGCTCTTTGCCGACCCTGACAGGGAGATCACCGGCATCAGTTATGATTCCCGCACCACGCAGCCCGGCGACCTTTTCGTGGCCCTCCACGGCTACGCCGCCGACGGCACCCGTTTTCTCCGGGACGTGAAGGACCGGGGGGCGGTGTGCGCCGTCTGTGAAGAAGCGCCGGAGGAGGAACTGCCCTATGCGGTGGTGCCTTCGGCCCGGCGGGCGCTGGCTGTCATCAGCGCCAACTGGTTCGACCATCCCGACAAAGAGATGACCATGGTGGGCGTCACCGGCACCAACGGCAAGACCACCACCACCTATCTTATCAAGAGCATTCTGGAACAAAAGGCCGGCGCCCGGGTGGGGCTCATCGGCACCAACCAAAACATGATCGGAGCGGCCATGCTCCACACAGAGCGCACCACACCCGAATCCTACGAGGTGCAGCGCCTGCTGCGCCAGATGGCGGACGCCGGGTGCAGCCATGTGGTGATGGAGGTCTCCTCCCACGCCCTGGTGCTGGAGCGGGTGTACGGCATCCGCTACGCCGTGGGCATCTTCACCAATCTCACCCAGGATCACCTGGATTTCCACAAGACCATGGAGGCCTACTGCGACGTCAAGGCCATGCTGTTCGACAGCTGCGATGTGGGCGTGTGCAACATTGACGACCCCTGGGCGGGGCGGGTGATGCGCTCCGCCGCCTGCCGGCGTGTGACCTTCGCCGTCCACAAGCGGGCCGACCTCGTTGCCCGTGACATTCATTTGGGCGCCGACCACGTTTCCTTCACAGCGGCGGCGGGGCATGAGAAAACCGCCTGCTGTGTGGGTATTCCCGGCGGCTTTACCGTCTACAATACATTGGGTGCCATGGCGGCGTGCTGGAACCTGGGCGTGTCCCTCCGGGACTGCGCGGACGCTCTTTCCCACACCCCCGGCGTGAAGGGCCGGGTGGAGGTGCTGCCCACGCCCGGCAAGGAATACACCGTTCTGGCGGACTACGCCCACACCCCCGACGCGCTGGAGAACGTGCTCACCGCCGTCCGGGGCTTTGCCAGGGGGCGCACCGTGGCCGTGTTCGGCTGCGGCGGCGACCGGGACCGCACCAAGCGGCCGCTGATGGGGGCCATTGCCGCCCGTCTGGCGGACTTCGCGGTGGTCACCAGCGACAACCCCCGCACCGAGGACCCCGCCGCCATCATCGACGAGATAGTGGAGGGCATGAAGGATACCAAGACGCCCTATGTGGTGGTGGAAAACCGGGTGGAAGCCATCCACTACGCCATGGATCACGCCCGCAAGGACGATGTGATCGTGCTGTGCGGCAAGGGGCATGAGGACTATCAGATCATCGGGACTGAAAAACACCATCTGGACGAGCGCGAAGTGGTGGCCGACTACCTGCGGACATAACGTATTGCAAGAAAAGCAATCCCCACCGGCGCCCGGCGCCTGCCCGTAACCCCTCGCCCGCGGCTGCTCCGTCAACTGCCCGCAGCTGCCCTGCATCCGCCTCGCAGAGTTTGCGCCGCGGTGCGGCGCAAAGAAGCTGAATCATTTTTCCGACGACATGCGCCGTCGGAAAAATCCCCCGACCTTCGCTCCTTGGGAGCGAAACGGAAGCGCTGTGCCGCTTGAAAAGCGGCGCGGCGCGGAGGTCTTGCGAAATCGGCTTTGCCAATTTCACGAAGCTATGCAAAGTATACCGTGAGAGGAAGAGAACATTTTATGAAAACAATTTTGGCTTGTGTCGTCAGTCTGCTGGTAACAGCGGTGGCCGGGAAACTGCTGATCCCCGTGCTGGTTCGTATGAAAGCGGGGCAGAGCATCAAGGAGATCGGCCCCACCTGGCATATGTCCAAACAGGGCACGCCCACCATGGGCGGCCTCATGTTCATTATCGGCATCGGCGCCACCATCGTGATCTTCGGGTGGAGCGGCATGATGGCCGGGGACTTTACCCACCTGTACGTCTATGTGTTTGCCCTGGTCTTTGGCGCCATCGGCTATCTGGACGATTACCAGAAGGTGAAAAAACAAGACAATACCGGCCTCACCGCCCCCCAGAAGTTCGTTTTGCAGCTGGCGGCGGCAGTGGCCTTCCTCTCACTGCTGCGCTACGAGGGGCGGCTGAGCCCCAATGTGTACGTCCCCTTTTTCCAGACCCATCTGGTGATGAGCTGGACGGTCTACATGATCTTCGCGGCCTTTGTCATCGTAGGCACGGTGAACGCCGTGAACATCACCGACGGCATCGACGGCCTGGCGGGCAGCGTCACCTCGCCGGTGGCTCTGTTCTTTGCCATCATGGGCGGCGCCTGGGCCGGGTATGAGCAGATGGGCATCTTTGCCGGCGCCATGCTGGGCGGACTGCTGGGCTTCCTCATTTACAACCACCATCCCGCCAAGGTCTTCATGGGGGATACCGGGTCGCTGTTTCTGGGCGGCGCGGTGGCGGCGCTGGCCTTTGCCTTCGACATGCCGCTGGTGCTGCTGCTGGTGGGGTTCGTGTATATCTGCGAGACCCTTTCCGACATTTTGCAGGTGAGTTATTTCAAGCTGACCCACGGCAAGCGGATCTTCAAAATGGCGCCGCTGCACCATCACTTTGAGATGTGCGGCTGGAGCGAAGCCAAGCTGGTGACGGTGTTCACCGCCGTCAGCGCCCTGTTCTGTTTTTTAGCCTACCTCAGCGTGGCCCAGCGGTTTGCCGTCTGATATGGAGGCCGCCCGGCAAGCGATCCGGAAAGGAGGGAACCGTCCGGTGACACGCAACGATCGAACCGCACAAAAGAAACAGCTGGCCCGCGCCCGTGCGGTGGAAGCAAAAAATCTGGAAGCAGCCAGAGGACGGATGGATCTGCCCTTCCTGCTTCTGGCGCTGCTGCTCACCGCCATTGGCCTGATCATGGTTTTTTCAGCCAGCTTTCCCTCTGCCTATTATGAATCCGGCGACGCCGCCTACTATTTCAAGCGGCAGGCCATTTTCGCCGTTTTGGGCCTTGTGGCCATGACGGCGGTGTCCAGAGTCAACTATCAGCGCTGGCGGGGCGCCGCCAAAATTTTGCTGGTGGTGGCTTTTTTCCTCCTCATCATGGTGCTGATCCCCGGCGTGGGCCAGACCCGTAACAACGCCACCCGCTGGCTGGGCATCGGCTCTTCGACCTTCCAGCCCTCGGAAATCGCCAAGCTGGCCGTCATCGTTTTTTTCGCCGACAGCATCTCCAAAAAGCGGGATAAGATGGAGAACTTCCGGGAAGGCGTGGTGCCGTACCTGATCATTCTGGGCCTGATGGCCATCCTTATGCTGCTGGAGCCTCACCTCTCCGGCACCATCCTCATCGTTGGCGTGGGCGTGGTGCTGATGATCGTGGGCGGCATCAAGGGCTGGCTGGTGGGCCTTGGCGTGGGCGGCATCGGCGCGGTGGGCGTCCTCTATGTGAAACTGGTGGAAAGCGGCGTCATCTCCTATGGCGCGGGCCGCATCCTCATGTGGAAGGACCCGTGGATCGACGCCAGCGGCGACGGCTACCAGCTCTGCCAGGGACTCATCGCCATCGGCTCCGGCGGTCTTCTGGGCGTGGGCCTGGGGAAGAGCCGCCAGAAATTCCTGTACCTGCCCGAAGAGCACAACGACTACATCTTCGCCATCGTCTGCGAGGAGCTGGGGCTCATCGGTGCCACCATCATCATGCTGCTGTTTGCCCTTTTGATCCTGCGGGGCTTCTGGATCGCGCTTCACGCCAGGGATCGGTTCGGCACGCTCCTGGTGGTGGGCATCACCACCCTCATCGCCATCCAGACCTTTTTGAACATCGCCGTGGTCACGGGCCTTTTGCCCACCACCGGCATTTCCCTCCCGTTTTTCAGTTACGGCGGCACGGCGCTGGCCCTGCAGCTGACGGAAATGGGCATTATACTCAGCGTATCCCGACAGATGCCGGCCATCAGAGCCGGTTAAAGGCACGGAGGACACAATATGAAAGTGATTTTTACCTGCGGCGGCACGGCGGGCCATGTGAACCCGGCGCTGGCGCTGGCGGGATTGATGAAAAAGAAGGCCCCCCGCACGGAGATCCTCTTTGTGGGCACCCCCGATGGCATGGAGCGCAAGCTCGCCGCCAAGGCGGGCTACCCTTACGAAAGCGTGGAGGTCTCCAGCTTCTGCCGCTCGTTGAAGATAGAGGGCATCCGCCACAACCTGCGCGCGGTGAAAAATCTCATGACCGCCCGCCATCAGGCGGAGACGATCCTCAAGAGTTTTGCCCCCGATCTGGTGGTGGGTACCGGCGGCTACGCCAGCTACCCCATGATCAAATACGCCGCCAAGGCGGGCATCCCCACGGCCGTCCATGAATCCAACATGGTCCCCGGCCTTACCACCAAAATGCTGGAAGGCGCGGCTGACCGCATCATGGTGGGCTTTGAGGAGTGCCGCCAGCATTACAAGCACCCGGAAAAGATCTGCGTCACCGGCACCCCGGTGCGGGGCGACTTCTTCGATCTGACAAAAGAGCAGGCCAAGGAGAAGCTGGGCGTGAACGACGGGCGGCCCCTCATCGTCTCCTTCTGGGGGAGTCTGGGCGCCAGTTATATGAACGAAAAAATGGTGGAGTTTTTCGCTCTGGAGGCCGGGACCGAGCCGTTCCACCATATCCACGCCATTGGCAGCGCCGGCTGGCCCCGCCTTGCGGAGTGGTGCCGGCCCTACGGGCTGATGCTGCGGGACCACCCCTCGCTGGACGTGCGGGAGTATATCTACGACATGGCGGTGGCCATGCGCGCGGCGGATCTGGTGATCTGCCGGGCGGGCGCCTCCACCATCAGCGAGCTGACGGCTCTGGCCGTTCCGGCCATTATCGTGCCGTCCCCCTATGTGACCAACAATCACCAGGAGAAAAACGCCCGCATTCTGGAGCGCCACGGCGGCGCCTGCGTGATGCTGGAGGCGGAGTCCAGCGGGAAAAAATTGTTTGAGCTGACTTCCGCCATTTTGAGCGACCCCAAACGCCAGGCCGATATGAGCCGGGGCATGGCGTCGCTGGGCATTCCCGACGCCACGGAGCGTCTTTACGAAACAGTCATGAGCATCCGGAAGTAACCTGCCTTCCCCCTCTTCGCATATGATGGTGTAAAAGTGCTATGATAGGCGGAGGGGAACCATATGAACCAGATCCAGGTGGAGGGCGGACGTCCGCTCAATGGCGATCTTGTGGTGCAGGGCGCGAAAAACAGTGTCCTGCCGATTCTGGCGGCCACCATACTCAGCGGGGGCGTCTGCCAGATCCAGCACTGTCCCGCGCTGCGGGACGTGGACAGTGCCATCAGAATCCTGCAATATTTGGGGTGCCGCGCGCACCGCGAGGGCGACGAGCTGACGGTGGACACCGCCGGGCTCAGCCGCTGCGATATACCCGAGGACATGATGCGGGAGATGCGCTCTTCGGTCATTTTTCTGGGTGCGATCCTGGCGCGTCTGGGACGGGCGGAGATGTCCTATCCCGGCGGATGTGAGCTGGGCCCCCGGCCCATTGATTTTCATTTGGCCGCCCTGCGTACGCTGGGCACGGACATCGACGAATCCACCGGCGTGCTGCGGTGCAGCGCCGCGGAGCTGCGGGGCGGGGAGATTTTACTGAGCCTGCCCAGCGTGGGCGCCACGGAAAACACCATGCTGGCCGCCTGCGGAGCGGAGGGCACCACCGTCATCCACAACGCGGCCAGAGAGCCGGAGATTGTGGACCTGCAAAATTTTCTGCAAAAAATGGGCGCGTCGGTGCATGGCGCGGGCAGTTCCACCGTGGTGATCCAGGGCAAGCGCCCGCTTCACGGCTGCTGCCACCGGGTCATTGCCGACCGCATTGCCGCCGCCACCTATCTGTGCGCCGGGGCGGCGGCGGGGGGCGAGATCTGTCTGCGGCAGGTGGACTATCGGCATCTCTCCACCGTCACCACCGCACTTTCCCAGGCGGGGTGCCGCGTCCGCAGCACGTCGGAGGAGATCACGCTGCAAAGCGACGGACATCTGCGGGGCATCACTCCTGTGCGCACGTCGCCCTATCCCGGCTTCCCCACCGACGCCCAGGCGTTGCTGATGGCGGCGCTGCTGAAAAGCCAGGGTACCACCGTGTTTGTGGAAAATATTTTTGAAAGCCGTTACCGCCATGTGGCGGAGTTGCAGCGCATGGGCGCCGATATCCGCATCGAGGGCCGCGTGGCAGTGGTGTGCGGCGTGAGCTCGCTCCATGGCGCCATGGTGCAGGCCTCGGATCTCCGGGGCGGCGCGGCGCTGGTGGTGGCGGGGCTTCAAACCGGCGGCACGACGCTGGTGGGGCACATTCAACATATCCAGCGCGGTTACAGTGATTTTGTGGAGAATCTGGCTCGTTTGGGAGCCCATATCACAGCGACAAATACATAATCCGATCACCAAAGGGCGGTGCCCGCTTTTGAGCAGCAGGCGGCGCCGGGAAAATCAAAAAAGAAAGGAATCGGCTTTGATGGCAAGGAGACGCAGAAACAATCGCAGACGCCGGGGGAACTTTTCGTTCCTCTATAAAGCCCTGTCCATTGTGCTCATCTGTGGGGCCATTGTGCTGGCTATGGCCTTGTTTTTCAAAGTGGATACGGTGGTCGTCACCGGCAACACCCGGTACAGCGAATCGGAGATCCTCGCCGCCAGCGGCGTGCAGACCGGCGACAACCTGTTTTTGATGAACAAGTACAACACCGCCCAGAAGATCTATCAAAAGCTTTCCTATGTCCAGTCGGTGCGCATCAACCGCAAGCTGCCGGACACGCTGCTCATCGAGGTGACGGAGTGCGCCAGCGCCGGGGCCGTGGAACAAAACGGCAGCGTGTGGCTCCTTTGCGACAGCGGTAAGCTCGTGGACCAGACAGACGCTTCGCACCTGGGGGAATACGCCAACATCACCGGCCTTACGCTCCTGGACCCGGCGGTTGGCACCGCAGCCCGGGCCGACGGGGAGAGCATTGCCCGCCTGCCGCAGCTGCTGGCGCTGATGACCCGGCTGCGGGAAAAATCAATGCTGGCCAACGTCCAGGAGATCCATCTGGAGGACGCCGCCTGTCTGCGCCTGCGCTATGCCGCCCGGTTCACGGTGGAGATCCCGTGGAACGCGGACTTCAACTATAAGCTCAACAACCTCAACGCGGTGGTGGGTCAGTTACAGGACAACGAAAAAGGAACCATCAGCCTGATGCAGGACGGAAAAGCCAGTTTTATCCCGGGTTGAGCAGAATTTGCCGGAAAAAGAGAGACGATTGCACTTGACCCCGGAAAAAAACCGTAATACAATATAAAAAGTACTTTATATAGTGGTAATGGGCAAGTCATTTGCCCTGGACATACAAAAGATTGCAGGAGGAACCATCATGGCTTTTGGATTGGAAACAGGCCCTGAAAATGTCGTCAACATCAAGGTCATCGGCGTTGGCGGAGGCGGCAACAATGTGGTGAACCGTATGGTCAGATCCGGCGCCAAGGGCGTGGATTTCGTGGCCATCAATACCGATAAACAGGCGCTGAATACCTCCAGTGCTAATTATAAGATTCAGATCGGCGAAAAACTGACCCATGGCCAGGGCGCCGGTTCCAACCCCGAGGTGGGCCGCAAATCCGCCGAAGAGAGCCGCAACCAGATCTCCAAGGCGCTGGAGGACACCGACATGGTGTTCATCACCGCCGGCATGGGCGGCGGCACCGGCACCGGCGGCGCTCCCATCGTGGCGGAGATCGCCCATGAAATGGGCATCCTCACCGTGGGCGTGGTGACAAAGCCCTTCGGCTTTGAGGGCCGCCGCCGCATGACCCAGGCCGAGCAGGGCATCGAGGAGCTGCGGGACAAGGTGGACTCCCTTGTCATCATCCCCAACGAGCGGCTCAAACACGCCACCGACCAGAAGATTACCTTTGCCAACGCCTTCGAGATCGCGGACGACGTGCTGCGCCAGGCGGTGCAGAGCATTTCCGACCTGATCCGGGATACCGGCTTTATCAATCTGGACTTTGCGGACGTGTCCGCCATTATGAAGGACGCCGGTCTTGCCCACATGGGCGTGGGCCGTGCCGCCGGCAAGGGCAAGGCGGAGGAAGCCGCGAAAATGGCCATTTCCAGCCCCCTGCTGGAGACCTCCATCAACGGCGCCCGCGGCGTCCTCATCAACGTCACCGGATCCATGGATATCGGTCTTGAAGAAGTGGAGCAGGCTGCTTCCATGGTGCAGCAGGCCGTCCATCCCGACGCGCTGACCATCTTCGGCGCCGCCTTCGACGAGACGCTGGACGATGAGATCCGCGTCACCGTCATCGCCACCGGTTTTTCCGACGGCGTGAGCGCGGAAGAGCAGCAGACGGTTTCCGCCAAGGCCCCCGAAGCGGCCAAGGCTCCCGAAACCGCCAAAGCGCCCGAACCGCTCAACGAGCAGGAAGTGGAAAAGGGCGAAGCGGAAGCGGACAAGTCTTTTGAGGAAATTTTGAAAATTTTCAACAAGGACAAGTTTTGATACATATTAAAAAAAACAAAAAAAACAGATACTTTTAAAAGCTGCGCCGCCGCGTTTTTACGCGGCGGCGTTTTTTATGCGCCTTCGGCCTGAAATTGTCAAAACGCAATTCTTTCCAGTCCAGTCTATCCTAAATTTACGCCTCATGAATCGGCGAAAACCACACAAAGTAAGCGTGCTGCAGATGAAACGCATCGGCAGCAAAATTGAATAAGGGGTGATTGAATGCATGGACAACAGACGAACAAGCCCGACATTCGTTGGCGCGTTTTGGCGTTTTTGCTGTCAATACTCTTCTGTTCTTCCGCTTACTGCGTTCCCGCAGCCGCGGCTGTATCCGGCGCTGACGCCGCCGCGCCGCCGGGCGGAGAGAGAGTTCTGATCCCCGTAGGAAGAGCGGTGGGCATCAAGCTGTTCGCTCAGGGCGTCCTGGTGGTAGCCATTTCGGATTTGAAAAGCGATGGCCAGACCATATCCCCGGCACAAAACTGCGGTCTGAAGGTGGGCGATATTCTTTCGCAAATGAACGGTCAAAACATCGAATCCACCGAACAGGTCCAGTCTTTCCTCCAGGAAAACGGCGAGCAGCCCATTACGCTGACGGTACAGCGAGGCGGCAAAAATTTGAGCATCACCATTCAGCCGCATCGCTGTGACGACGGCATCTGGCGCCTGGGCGCCTGGATCCGTGACAGCATGGCCGGCATCGGCACCATCACGTTTTACGACCCGTCCACGGGGCTCTTCGGCGCCCTGGGTCACGGTATCACGGACGTGGATACCGCCATGCTGATGCCGCTGTCCTCCGGCGCCATTATGGATACCAGCATCAAGGCGGTGAAAAAGGGCGAGAGCGGCTCTCCCGGCGAGCTCAAGGGTGACTTCGACCTCACCCACGATACCGGCATGCTGTACGCCAATACCGCCAGCGGCATTTTCGGCACCGCGGAGGCCTCTGATTTTCTCACAGACCATCAGGCGCTCCCGGCCGCCAAAGCGTCCGACGTGAAAACGGGCGAGGCCACCATTTTGGCCAACATCAGCGGCGATACCGTTACAGAATATTCTGTGGAAATTGTCAAAATTTATGCAGGGAACCAGCCGTCCCGCAATATGCTCATCCGTGTCATCGACCAGCGCTTGCTGGATGAAACCGGCGGCATCGTGCAGGGCATGTCCGGTTCGCCCATTCTGCAAAACGGCAAACTCATCGGCGCTGTGACCCACGTTCTGCTCAACGACCCCACCCAGGGTTACGGCATTTTCATCGACAATATGCTGGACGCGGCAGGATAACGCAAGCGGAAATGAACAGCTTTTACCAGTGGGAGGGTGGCCTTTTGGCCACCCTCCCACTGGCGCGGCGGAAAGGACAGGCAAATGCAATCCATTTTCATTCAGGATACCACCCGGTCAGAGCGTGTTAAAATCGTGGAAAACACGCTTCGATCTCAGGCGAGAGACGAAAAAGTAACCGATACAATAAAAATTTCACAAGGGAAAACGATTTACCAACCCTATATCGACGGCAGGAGGGAGATGGCCGAGATCAATGCCAAATACCACCTGCCGCTGGAAGAATAAGGAGAGGAACCGGCAAAAAAAGAAAAGCTCCTGGGATGTAATTTTCATAAAAACAAACAAAAAAACATTGTGTATTAAAAAATAATTGACAAATATAACAGGAAAACGTATATTTATATCGTCAGGATCCTTATAGCCCGAAGCAGAAACACGCAGCTGTCCAGTGAAAAGTGTCGAATGAAAAATGGAAAAATTTACCATTTATTCCTTGCAAATGATGTCCCTTTGTGCTAATTTATAGACAGGCCGAGCGACGAATGTAGATTCGCTGCGAAAGGGACAGCGCTGTTGATGAATGTGATAAGAAAAGGACAGGAACGATATGGAGAATAAGACCAGGGTACTATTGGCAGACGCCAATGAAGACTTTCGGATGCTTCTGCAAGAGATGATAGAGAGAACAGGCGAATTTGAAGTGGTGGGGTCCACAGCTGACGGCGAAGAAGCGCTGCAGCTGATGACGGAAAGAAAACCGCAGCTTTTACTGCTGGACGTGGTGCTGCCGGGCCTTGACGGCATGGGGCTGCTGCGCCAGACGCAGGCCATGACCGACGCGCCCAAAGCCATTGTGATCTCAGCCTTCTGCGGCCAGCGTACGGTGGCCGAGGCTGTTGACCTGGGCGTGTACTACTTCCTTCCCAAGCCCTGCAACGACGAATCGCTGCTGGAACATATGCGTCAGGCCTGTGAAAAGGAGCCGGTGGAGGCGGAAGATGATTTTTCCCCTGCACTGGAGGGCATGGTCACCGCCATCATCCATGAGATCGGTGTGCCGGCCCATATCAAGGGGTACCAGTATCTGCGCGAGGCTATTATGATCGCCGTGCAGGATATGGAGGTCATCAACGCGGTGACCAAGGTGCTTTATCCTGAAGTGGCAAAACGCTTCAACACCACGCCTTCCCGGGTGGAGCGGGCTATCCGCCACGCCATCGAGGTGGCCTGGGACCGGGGCGACCTGGAAACGCTGCAAAAGTATTTCGGCTATACGGTGAACTCCACCAAGGGCAAGCCCACCAATTCCGAGTTCATTGCCATGATCGCCGACCGGCTGCAGCTGCAAAGAAAACAGAAAAGAGCATAAAGAGAACATTTCACGGTGCATCCACAGGGTGCACCGTTTTTTTCTTGCAATAAGAGAAAAAATGCAGTATCATAAGATCAATTTTGAAAAGAGCAACAGGAGGAGATCCATGACCTATACCTATAAGCCAAAGGGCGTTTGTTCCCGGAAAATGACCGTGGAGGTGGAAGACGGTATCATCAAAAGCGCGGAGGTGGTGGGTGGCTGCAGCGGCAATTTGCAGGGCCTCACCCGTCTCATCGTGGGGATGAAGGCGTCGGAGGCGGCGGAAAAGCTGCGGGGCATCCGCTGCGGCTTTAAATCCACGTCCTGCCCTGACCAGATGGCAAAAGCCCTGGAGGCGGCCCTGGCGCAGCAGTAAGAAAAAACAAAAAACCGCGAAGAAACAGGCAGAGAGCCTGCGTCTTCGTGGTTTTTTTCTGCAAAAAGGGGAAAGGCCGGAGCGCAGTCCCCGCACCAAAGACCGAGGCGGTGCATACAATGGATTGCGGTGAAAGCGGATGACGCGGCGTCCCCGGATGCCGGAGCGGGGACGGGGCGCGGATGGCTGACGCCGCCATCAAGCCAGAAGAGGTGTGCTATGATTCAGTTACATCCGGGCGGTGTATCCGCCCCCATGCCCCCCGGCCCCGGCGTTTCGGAGATGCCGGCGTCCGGCGAGGAGAGACAGGAAACAGCCGCCGTGCGGCCTGTGATGACGGGCGAGGGACCTCAGAGCTCCCTGAAAGGATTGCTGTCGCGAAACCTGGGGTGCTATGTGGCGGCGACGTTCCTTGTGGGAAGCCGGCAGATCGCCACCTGGGAGGGGATCCTGGACAGCGTGGGCAACGACTGCGTGGTGCTTTACCAGCCCCAGTCCGACAGCTATCTGGCCGGCGACCTGTACGCCCTCAAGTTTGTGGAGTTTCGGCCTGGCACTCCGGGGGCGGGTCTTTGGGAAGAGGACCGCTCCCGCCGGTAGCGAGACTGGCGAACAGGTTCCAGGGATAGCGGCACGGCGGAAGGCAGGCCATGTCCAGCTCTTTTTTCGCCGCCGGGTGGGAAAACGCCAGGCGGTGAGACCAGAGGGCCAGCGGGCAGCGGCTGTCCGTGCCCCCGCCGTACCGACCGTCCCCCAGCAGGGGCAGGCCCCGGGAGGCAAACTGCACGCGGATCTGATGGGTGCGCCCGGTGTGCAGGCGCACCTTTAAGAGCGTCAGCTCCGCCGTTTCCTCCAGCACGGTATAGGACAAGGAGGCCTCCCGCACGCCCTTGCGGGGGCGCTTGACCACAAAGGTCTTGTTGCGCGCGGCGTCCCGGAAGAGGAGGTCGTTCAGCGTCCCCTCCTTTTCGGCGATGCGGCCTTTGCAAACGGCCAGATATTCCTTGGTCACCCGCCGCTCGCCCATGGCCGCCGCAAGACGCCCCGCGGCTTCCTTCCGCCTGGCGTAGACCATCAGTCCGCTCGCCGCCTGGTCCAGACGGTGGCAGACGTAGATCTCTGTTTTTTGGCCCCTTTCGCTCTCACGCCCGGCTAGCCACCGGGGCATACTAAGGCCGCGGCCTTCCTCCGAGAGATACCCGGCGGGCTTGACGCACAGGATCAGGTGGGCGTCTTCATATACAATAGAGGGTGTATCCATTTTTTCCATCCTGCTTCTTTGTGAGATACGCCTGTTATAGCAGATACGGCGGAAAAAGGCAATGAAAAAATGCCTTTCGGCGGGACAGGCCCGGCGTGGGAGCGACGCCCCAACCTTACAAAAATGTGAGGTGAGTGTAAGGAAAACCCATGGCAGGGGAAAAATGCATCTGCTATACTGAAAAAAGAAAGCGGCCGAAGGCAGAGAAAATGGCTGTGTTCCCCCTTACACATTTTTTGTAACGAAACGGCAGCACGCGCGTCTTACAGGGGAAAGCGTGGTGAAAGTGTGACTGATTTTGAACAGGTATATACCTAGTATTTTGGCGGCGTCTATGAATATCTGATGTCGCTGTGCCGCAGCGAAGCTCTGGCGCAGGAGCTGACCCAGGAGACTTTTTTCAAGGCCATGCGCCAGGTCGAAGGCTTCAAGGGCGATTGCAAGCTCTACGTCTGGCTGTGCCAGATCGCCAAGAATACCTATTTTTCCTATCTGCGAAAAGAAAAGCGCTGCGAGGCGCTGGAGGAAGTGCCGAAGCAGGCCGACGAGGCGGGGCTTGAAGAAGCGGTGGTGCAAAGCGACACCGCCTTTAGCGTCCACAGGGCGCTGCACGCCATGTCGGAGCCTTACAAAGAGGTGCTGACGCTGCGGATCTTCGGGGAACTGTCCTTCGCGCAGATCGGGGAGCTGTTTGGCAAAACGGAAAGCTGGGCCCGTGTCACCTACCACCGCGGTAAAATCAAGCTGAAGGAGACGCTGTTATGAACATTCCCTGTGATACCATCCGTGACCTGCTGCCGCTCTACCACGATGAGGTCTGCTCTCAGGAGAGCCGAAAGCTGGTGGAGGAGCACCTGGCGGACTGTGAAAGCTGCCGGGCGAAGCTTGCGAAAATGGGCAAGGAGAAGCCGCCCGCCATGGAGACGGCCCGGCCGCTGAAAGAAATCGCCGAAACATGGAAAAAGAGCAAGCTCGACGCGTTTTTCAAAGGGGCGCTGCTGATCTCGCTCCTGGCGCTCATCTTTGGCGCGTGCCTGCTGATCAGCCGGCTGTGCCGCCGACACAAAAGGAGGAAATAAATGAAGCATTTTATGGGCTGGGCCGTGGCGCTGACGGCTGTGGCAGGGATCTGCGTCCTGCTTCACAAAAAAATCATCTGAGGAGAACACCATGCCGGGACTGATCTTATATCTCGCGGGGAGCGCCGTGCTGGGCATGGGGCTCTGCTTCGCGGGGAAACGTCACTATCCGCTTTTGCTGGGGATCCTGACGTTCTTTTCCGTGTGCAGCGCCCGTGCCGCCGTGGATGGCGCGATGAGCGCGGGGACGCTGCTGGCCGCTCTCGCGGCGGGGGCGCTCACGGGCCTTTGCGCCAGATTCTTTTACAAGGCGGGCGTGTTTTTGACCTGCGCCCTCATCGGCGCGGGCCTGGGCGGCGCCCTGGCGGCCTGCCTGCCGGCGGCCAGCCTATCGGCCTACCTGCCGGCGGCCGGCCTGACGGGGACGGCGGCTGTGATGGCGGCTGTGATGGCGGTGGCGGCGGGCGTGCTGTCCCTGTTCTGGAGCGACGTCTTGCTGATGCTCTCCACCTCCCTGAGCGGAGCGGCCATGCTCTCGGCGCCGCTGTGCCTGGTACTGTTTGAAGGGCGGTATCTCCTGCGTCTGGCGGACGAGGCCCAGGGCTGGACGGCAGTGGGGCGGCTGGAGACGTATCTCTCCGGCGGTGCTTTTGCCGACGCCCATGCCATCGTGCTGCTGGCCGTCACCGGCGTGCTGGCGCTGGCGGGCTTTTTGCGCCAGATGGCAGCGGAGAAGGACTGACATAAGCCCCCGGCGAAAGATAAAGGCCGTGCCGCTTTTTTTTAGCGGCACGGCCTTTTGTTGTTCTTTTGCGGATTTTTACCGACGGCGGCCCCGGTAGCTGTTGTGCCGCAACCGCCCGCCGTTTTTGCTGCCGTAGCGGTGGGCCCGGCGGAAGAACCGGTTCCACACCGCAAGCGCAATGAGCAGCAAGACCAGAAGAACGATGACCACCTTCACGATGGTGCGGGAGAAAAACGAGGTGACGGCGTACTCCATCTGCAAAAACCGGGAGGCGGACACGCTGCTCATGGCCAGCAGGGGGGCCGAGCCGTAGGTCACGCCGTCGTAGCTGAGGGTGATCTGGCCCAGCACGTCGCCCTCGGTGATGGGGGCTTGGGCCGTGTCGGCGGTGAGCTTGATGTCCCGCTGAAGCGCCGAGGGATCCAGATCGTTGGGCAGCACGGCGGTAACGTTGCTCTGAGGATGCACCACCACATAGTTGGTCTCTTTGGAAAGGGCTACCGGCACTTCCATGACGGTATCCGTTTCGTTGAGGATGATCTTCTTGCTGAAGTTGTCAAAGCCCCAGTCGAAAAGGCGGCTGGTCTCGGAAAAACTCTGAACCTGGTTTTCGCCGTTTGGCAGCGTGACCTCCTCTGCGCCCAGCACCACGCTGACGAGGGTGCGGCCGCTGCGGACGGCGGAGGAGACCAGACAGTGGCCTGCCTCGGGGGTGGAGCCGGTCTTGATGCCCCGGGCGTCGTCGTAGTAATAGCCGGTGGCCCGCCAGGTGGAAATGAGATAGTTGGTGGAGTGCAGCTCCCGCTCCGACTCCAGATTGGTGGCGGGAACGGTGTAGGCCTTGCTGTTGCAGATGGTCATAAAGGTCTCGTTTTTCATGCACTCCCGGGCGATGAGATAGATATCCCAGGCGGATGTATAGTGGTTGGCGTCGTGAAGACCGTTGGGGTTGGCGAAGTGGGTGTCGGTGCAGCCCAGTTCGGCGGCCCGCTGGTTCATAAGATCCACGAAGGCGCTGATGGAACCGGACAGCTCATCGGCCAGAATGTTGCACGTCTCGTTGGCGGAGACCACCAGCATACAGTACAGCAGATCCTCCACCGACAGCACCTCGCCCGCCACGATGCCGGCGGTGCTGCCGTCCTCGTCCAGGTTGACAAGGGAGGAAGCCTTCACGGTGACCTTCTGCTGCAGGGACATCTCGCCCCGGTCCACCGCCTCCAGCACCAGCAGCGCCGTCATGATCTTGGTGATGCTGGCGGGGTATTCCCTCTGATGCGCATTTTCGGCGTAGAGGATCGCCCCCGTGTCCTGTTCCACCAGCAGCGCCGCCTTGGCCGCGATATGGGGATCCTCCACAGCAAAAGCCTGCGGCACCATAAACAGGGATGTCAGCAGAACACAGAGTAAAAAAATTGATACAATACGCCTCATTTTCATATAAATCCTTCTCCATCTATGCTATAATGATGCAAATGCTGCCGCGGCGAAAGGTCGGGCAGACAGGTTACATAACAATTATAACAAAAAACGGGTGGTAGTCAACAGTGAGAGGGAAACTAAAAGAAACAAAAACGGCGATCCTTCTTCTCGCGGCCACGGCGGTGTTTTTGTGCGCGGTCCTTTTGGTCACGCTGGACGGCCGGAAAGAAGCCGGTTCCTATCAGGTCAGCACGGAGTATGAAACGGCCGCATCCGCTGCGGTCCAGTCACAGGAAACTTCCGATACGGTCTCACCCGCTCAGGGCGGGACGGAGGAAGTGCCCCGTGGGGAGAAACTCTCCCTCAACAGTGCCTCGGCCCAGGAATTGGAAACGCTGCCCGGCATCGGCCCCGCGCTGGCCGGGCGTATCGTGGACTGGCGGCAGGATAACGGCCCCTACAAAACTGTGGAGGATCTGCTGAACGTGAAGGGCATCGGGGAAAAGACGCTGGAAAAGATACGGGATTTAGTCACAGTGGAGGAGACGGCATGAAAATACTGGTGGTGGATGACGAAAAGTTGCTGGTGAAGGGCATCAAGTTCAATCTGGAAAATGAGGGCTATGAAGTGGGAACCGCCTACGATGGGAAGACCGCCGTGGAGATGGCCCGGCAGGAGAGCTTTGACCTCATCATCCTGGATCTGATGATGCCGGAGATGGACGGCCTGCAGGCCTGTATGCAGATCCGGGAATTTTCCAATGTGCCGGTCATCATGCTCACCGCCCGGGGAGAGGACGCCGACAAGATCATGGGCTTTGAGTGCGGGGCGGACGACTATGTCACAAAGCCCTTCAACATTCTGGAGCTGAAGGCCCGCATCCGGGCCATGCTGCGCCGCGCCGCGGCGCCGGCGGCCAGCGTGGAGCGGACAGGCCTTCTCACCGCCGGGGAGCTGGCGCTGGACACCCAGCAGCGGGTGGCCATTCGGGACGGGGAAACGGTGGAGCTCACCGCCAAGGAGTACGACCTCGTCGAGCTTTTGATGAAAAATCCCCGCCGGGTCTACAGCCGGGAAAATTTGATGAATCTGGTGTGGGGCTATTCCTACGCCGGGGACTACCGCACGGTGGACGTGCATATCCGCCGCCTGCGGGAGAAGCTGGAAAAAGAACCGGCCTCGCCGGAATACATTATGACCAAATGGGGTGTGGGCTATTATTTTAAAGCGTGAATCGCTGCGCAAGGGTGTGTCCAGCCTCCAGACCAAGTTCGGTCTGAGTTATATTTCCATCATCATCGCCGTGCTGGTGCTGCTCAACACCTATCCGCTGATCATTTCCCAGAACCTGGTGTTCCGCTCGAAGCAGACCTCCATGGCCAGCAGCGTGAGCATGGTGGAAGCGGCGCTTTCCGACCTCACAAGTCTGGATGACGACAACGTGCGCCAGGCGCTGGGCGGCGTGGAGGAAACGGGAGTTTCCCGCATATTGGTCACCGACACCGCCGGCCGGGTGCTGTACGACACCCGTGAATCCGGCAGTGCCCAGGGACTTTATGCCTTTTACACGGAGATCGCCCAGGCTCTGGCGGGGAACGACGCCTTTTACTGCGCCTTTGACAGCCAGGCTTTTTTGAGCCGGGGCGCCTCGCCCGTGGTGTACCGCAACCAGATCATCGGCGCGGTGTACGCCTATGAGTACGATACCGAGCAGGCCCAGCTGCTCAAGAGTTTCCAGTCCAATCTGATGAAAATTTCCATTATGATTGCCCTGCTGGTGATGGGGCTGAGCGCGGTGCTCTCCCAGATGCTCACCCGGCAGATCAGCGAGTTGCTGCAAGCCATCCGCAAGGTGCGGGAGGGCGCTTACAGCCACCGGGCTGCGGTGAAGGGCAACGACGAGATCGGCCAGATCGCCGCCGAGTTCAACAGCCTCACCGACCGCTTGCAGGTGACGGAAAACGCCCGCCGCCGCTTCGTGTCCGACGCTTCCCATGAGCTGAAGACGCCCCTTGCGGGCATCCGGCTCCTCTCCGACTCCATCTTGCAGACGGAGAACATGGACGAGGCCACCGTGCGGGAGTTTGTGGGTGACATCGGGGAGGAAGCCCAGCGGCTGGAGCGGATCACGGAGGACCTGCTGCGCCTGACCCGGCTGGACAGCGCCGTGCTGGAAAAGGCGGAGCCGGTGGACGTCACGCCCGTGCTGGAGCGGGTGATCCGGATGCTGGGCCTGGTGGCCAAGGAAAAGGGTGTCTCCCTTTCCTATGAGGCCGACGCCGGCGCCGTGGTGCTGGCCACGGAGGATGAGCTGCAGCAGATCCTTTACAATCTCACGGAAAACGCCATCAAGTACAGCTCACAGAAAGGCTTTGTCCATGTGGAGCTGCGGGTGGAAGGAAAGGAAGCGGCGCTGTCCGTGGAGGACAACGGCATTGGCATTCCCGACGAGGACATGGTGCATATTTTCGAGCGGTTTTACCGGGTGGACAAGAACCGGTCAAGAGAGGTGGGGGGCACAGGATTGGGCCTTTCCATCGTCAGCGACACGGTGAAGCGCCGGGGCGGCGTCATCGCCGTGGCCCATCGGCCGGAGGGGAAAGGCTCTGTCTTTACCGTCCGCCTGCCGCTGTGGGAAGGAGGGGACAAGCTGTGAAACGATGGGGAGCAGCCCTTTGCTGCTTTTTGTGTCTTGTGGGGCTGACGGCCTGCGGCGCCGCCGCAGAAAAGGAGGGCGTGGCCCTCTACTACGCTTCGGACCTCAGTGAATCCCGTGGCGGCGATGTCCTCACGCCGGTGTATGTGCGCCTTTCCGAAAGCGAGCAGGCAGACTCCGCCACGGAAGCCGCGGCGCTGCTGCGGCGGCTGATGCGGGGCGACCAGGCGGGCAGAGCGCGCACGCCCATCCCCGAGGAGACGGAGCTTTTGAGCTGCCGGGTGGAAAACGGCGTGGCCCGGGTGGACTTCTCCGGCGCCTACGGACAGCTTTCCGGCATGGATCTCACCGTGGCGGATTACTGCGTCACGCTGACGCTGACCCAGGTGAAGGGTATTTTCATGGTGTATATCACGGTGAACGGAGAGAATCTGGCCTACCGTGACAGCAACGTGTTTATGGCCAGCGACGTGCTGCTCACCAGCACGGAGGACATCGTCCGCTCGGCGGCGGTGACCTTGTATTACCCCGACAAGGCCAACCGGGCGCTGACGGGGGAGGAACGGCTGCTGACCTGGTACGAGGGGGAGAGTCAGGCGGACGTGCTTTTGTCGGCCCTGCTGGAGGGTCCCCAGAGCAAGAGCCTCACCGCCGTGATCCCGGCGGGCTTTCAGGTGGCCTCGGTGAAGATCGACGACGGGGTGTGCTATCTCAATCTGCCCCAGTCCGACCTCTCGCTGCTGCCGGAGGATCTGGCGGGGCAGCAGCTGATCGTGCGGTCGCTGGTGAATTCCCTTTGCTCGGTGGAGGGTATCGACGCGGTGCAGCTGCTCGTGGGCGGGGCGTCCGACGTGACCTTCGGCCGTATCGACATCAGCCGCCCCTTTGCACCCGCCGCGTGAACGCGTGAAAGAGTATTTTTCTGACGAGCGCTGCATAAGTGCGGCTGGCAAAATCGGAGATTTTGAGTCTCACTTAACATGTCGCCAGAAAAAGAATTGAATTTTTTCGCCGCACAGCGGTGAAACTCTGCAAGGCCCCTGTTTCCAGGCATATGAAAAGCGGCAATCCTTCCTGGGATTGCCGCTTTTATTTAATAGGCAAAAACACAAAAGAGGGTGCCGCTTTTTTGCTTTTCCTTACGCCACATACTGGGCGATGCCCACGATCACCGGCATGGTCAAAACGGAGAACACCGTCTGCACGGACACAAGGCTGGAGGCAAAGTGGGCGTCTTGCCCGAATTTCTCGGAAAACATCACCAGAATGGCGGCGGGGGGCGCCGAAGCCGCGATGGTCAAAGCGATGAGCACCGTTCCGTCGATGTGCATGGCCAGACAGATCAAAAGCGCCAGCGCCGGCAGCACCAGCAGGCGCATCCCTGCCGAGAACCAGGCCTTCCCGCTTTTCAGCACGTCCTTCACGTTGGACTGGGAGAGCTGATAGCCGATGATGAGCATGGGGACGGCGGTGTTGAGCTGAGCCAGATAGTTCACCGGGGAAAAGAAGATGGGCGGCAGTGTGACGCCCAGCAGGTACAATGCCATGGCGATGATCACGCTGATCATACCGGGGTTGAACAGCAGGTTTTTCACCGACAGCGCCTTGCGGTCGCCGGTGATGAGATAAATGCCGTAGGTCCAGGTGATGATGGTAAAGGGAATCACAAAGGCGGAGCCGTAAAACATACCGATGGTGCCCAGCAGCGCCGTTTGCAGGGGATAGGCCATAAAGCCGCTGTTGGAGAAGATGGTGCCGAATTGCAGCGCCCTCTCCCGCTTGGGGTCCTTGTCGTGGAGCACCAGCCGTGTCACCACGATGCTGACGCCCTGAATCAGAGCGGAGGCCAGCATGGCGATGCAGAAGGCGCGGAAGGTCTCATGCTCCAGCGGGCGCTGGAAAGCCACCACCAGGGCGCAGGGCGACACCACATACATCATCAGGTTGGAAAGGCCCATGGAGACCCGCTCGTTCATCAAGCTGGCCTTTCCCAGAGCCAGGCCCACCAGAATGATGGTGAAGAGAATAAAGACCTGTTGTCCGACGGTGATAAATTGGGCGATCATGCATAGACTCCTATCCGCCGCCGGGTGGAAAGGCAGATCACGCCGAATCCAAGCACCGTGCAGCCTGTGGTAAAGATCAGCATACCGTTGGTTCCACAAAGATCCAGCAGGCGTCCGGCACACAAAACACCCACGGCCGAGCCGATCCCCGACGAAGCGGTGTGGATCAGCGCCTGTCCCTTCACCTGGTTCTCCGTGTCGATCTCCTGTGCCACGAAATAGACCGTGGCGGGTAGGAAGATACCGTATTCAAAAAAGTTGAGCACGGCGGAGACGTAGACCACCAGGACGGAAGAGGCGGCCAGAAACAGCAGGTTCCGCACAACGAACATGACGGCGCAGAACCGGAACAGCGTAAAGATGGAAAACCGTTTTTTGAACGTTTCAAAAAGGCTCATGGCGGGCAGCTCCATCATGGCGGCGATGGCCAGCGCCGCACCCATGGCGGCTTCCTTCCCACCCGCCTTGCCAACCACATGGTTCATGTAGGTGCACACCGGCGTGTGGCCCGCCATCAAAAGGGCACAGCCCACCAGCGTGGCGGTGTAGCGGGGGTAGGCCTTGAGCAGCTGGGTGATGCTCATCACCTGGGCGGAGTTCGCGGTCTTGGCCGCGGGCAGCGGCCGCCGGCGGAAGAGATAGACGGTGAGCAGCATCACCGTGAAGCACACCAGAAACAGCGGCATCACCAGCCGTGGATCATGGCGCTGCACCAGAAGCCCGGCGAAAAGCACGGACACGCCGTAAAAAAAGGAGCCCACGCCCCGGCCCATGCCGTAATTCAGCGCGGTGCCGGAGAGAACGAACTCCATGGCCATGGCGTTGAGAAAGGGCGGGATCACGGTGATAACCGTGCCGATGACGATGAACAGTCCCGCCACCACCAGCAGTTGATCCCCCGCGAAAAGCCATAAAACAAGACAGGTCAGAAGGCCTGCCGTTGTCAAAAGCATCAGCATATGACGGCTGGTGATATGGGCGGAGCGGTCTGTCAGGGCCGCCAGCGGCGGCTGCACCGCGATGGGCAGCAGCAGCGAAATGGAGGAGATCAAGCCGATCTGCGAGTTGGAAAATCCATAGCGCAGGAGTACCACCGACAAAAAGCCCCAAATAATGGCGTACCCGGCCCAGAACGTGCTATGGATGGCGGCATAGTGGGCGTTCAGACCCTTTACATCTCTTTTACTCAAGTCAAAACCTCATTAAAACACATTAACAAAAGTCTATCACAAAACAAGGCTCTGTCAAGAGCCACAGTTGTTTTACGGATATTTTTGGCGTATAATATAATTTCAAGAAATAAGGAAGGAGAATCTTCCATGAAATTGATGGTTCTCGACGGCAACAGCATTTTAAACCGCGCCTATTACGGGATCCGGCCGCTTTCCACCCGGGACGGCCTCTATACCCACGCCATCTACGGGTTTCTCACCACCATGCAGCGTCTGCGGGAGGAAGAGACCCCCGACGCGCTGTGCGTTGCTTTCGACCTCAAAGCGCCCACCTTCCGCCACAAGGCGGACGAGGCGTATAAGGCCCAGCGCAAGCCCATGCCGGAGGAGCTGGCCATGCAGCTGCCGGTGCTCAAAGAAGTACTCGCCGCCATGCGTATCCCCATGTACGCCGTGGAGGGCTTTGAAGCCGACGACCTCATCGGCACTGTCTCCCGCCGGTGCGAGGCGGCGGGCTGGGACTGCGTCATCGTCACCGGGGACAAGGACAGCCTCCAGCTCATCACCGACCACACAAAGGTGAAGCTGGTGTCCACCCGCATGGGGCAGACCACCACCAAAGACATGACCCCCGCCGCCTTCCGGGAGGCCTACGGCTTCGAGCCTATCCACATGATCGACCTCAAGGCGCTGATGGGCGACGCCTCCGACAATATTCCCGGCGTTCCCGGCGTGGGGGAAAAGACGGCCATGGCTCTCGTGCAGCAGTATGAGAGCATCGACGCCATCTATGAAAAGCTGCCGGACATTGACGCCAGGCCCGGCGTCATCAAGAAGCTGCAGGAGGGGGAAACCAGCGCCCGCCAGTCCTGCTTCCTGGCCACCATCGTCACCGACGCGCCGCTGGACTTTTCCCCGGAGGAAAACCGGACGCAGCTCTTTGGGCCGGAGCTCTACGACCTCTTTTTGCGTCTGGAGTTCAAAAAGCTCATCGATCTCTACGGCCTGACGCCACAGGGAAAGACCGCCGCCCCCTTTGAAGGGACGTGTACCATGGAGTGCGTGGCAAGCCCCCGGCGGGCGGCGGAGCTGTTGGCGGCCTATAAAAAGGAAGAACGGGTCTTTTTGCTGGCTCTGCCCACGCTGGACGGCGTGGCGGTGGAGGGGGCGGGGCAGATGTCCGTGTTCCTCTCCTCCCGTCTGGGAGACGGCTATACCGACGTGCTGAAAACGCTGTTTGGTTCCTCTGTCGCCAAGGTGTCCCATCAGGTGAAGGACCTCATCGGCCAGCTTTGGGCGGAGGAACTGCCTGCGGAGGGCTTCGTGTTCGACACGGCGCTGGCTGCCTATGTACTCGACCCCACCCAGGGCAGCTATACGCTGCCCCGGCTGACGGTGAGCTGCCTCAATTTTGAGCTGCCTCCCCGGGAGCGTTTTGCCGACCCTGAGGCGTGGAACCCGCTGGGCGACACGGCGGGAGCGCTGGGCGCCTTCGCCTCTTATACCGCCGCCGTGGCGGCGCTCTATGACGTGCTGGCGCCGGAGCTGGAGACGCGGCAGCTCCACGAGCTGTTTTACGGTGTGGAGATGCCCCTTTGCACCGTTCTGGCGGAGATGGAGTGTCAGGGCTTCCGGGTGGACGCCCGGGCGCTGGCGGACTTTGGCACGCGTCTTTCCAAAGAGATGGAAACGCTGGAGCAACAGATCTATGAACGTGCCGGCGGGCCGTTCAACATCAATTCCCCCCGGCAGCTGGGGGAGGTGCTCTTTGAACGCTTGCAGCTGCCCCACGGGAAAAAGACCAAGACCGGGTATTCCACTGACGCCGACGTGCTGGAAAAGCTGCGCTGGCAGAACCCCATCGTGGCAGACGTCCTGCACTACCGGCAGTACGCCAAGCTGAAGTCCACCTATGCCGACGGGCTTTTGAAGGTCATCGGCCCCGATGGACGGATCCACACCAGCTTTCAGATGACGGTGACGGCCACGGGACGGCTTAGCTCCACGGAGCCGAATTTGCAGAACATCCCCACACGCACGGAGCTGGGCAGCGAGATCCGGCGGATGTTCGTGGCGGAGAGCGGCCATGTGCTGGTGGACGCGGACTACTCCCAGATCGAGCTGCGTCTGCTGGCCCACATCGCGGGTGACACCGCCATGCAGCAGGCGTTTTCCTCCGGCACCGATATCCACACGGTTACGGCCTCCCAGGTGTTCCATGTGCCGCCGGAGGAAGTCACCCATCAGATGCGCAGCAGTGCCAAGGCGGTGAACTTCGGCATCGTCTACGGCATCTCTCCGTTTTCATTGGCCCAGGACATCGGCGTCACACAGAAAGAAGCCAAGGCCTACATGGAGCGTTACTTTGAAAAGTACGCCGGCGTGAAGCGGTATATGGAGACTGTGGTGGAAAAAGCGCGGGAGCAGGGGTATGTGGAAACGCTGATGCACCGGCGGCGGAACCTGCCGGAGCTGACCTCCGCCCGGTTCAATCTCCGTTCCTTCGGGGAGCGTGTGGCACTGAACATGCCCATTCAGGGTACGGCGGCGGATATCATGAAGATCGCCATGGTGCGGGTATACCGCCGTTTGAAGGCCGAGGGCCTTGCCGCCCGGCTCATCATGCAGGTCCACGATGAGCTCATCGTGGAGTGCCCCGCCGAAGAGTCCGCCCAGGTGGAAGCCTTGCTGGCGGAGGAAATGAGCGGCGCGGTGCAGCTCTCCGTCCCGCTGCCGGCGGAAGCCCACAGCGGAGAAAACTGGCTGGAAGCGAAAGGATAAACGTTTTTTATGAAAGTCAATGTGGTACCCATGACCGCTGACCATCTGGACGAGCTGGCCCGGCTGGAAAAGGTCTGCTTCTCCCGCCCCTGGTCGCGGCAGATGCTCGCCGAGGAGCTGGACAATGCGTGCGCCGCCTTTTTGGTGGCGCTGGAGAAAGCAACGGAGAAAGTGGTGGGCTACGCGGGATTGCTGGTGATGGCCGACGAGGGCTATATCACCAACGTGGCCGTGTTCCCGGAATATCGCCGTCAGGGCATCGCCGGGCAGCTGCTGGAGGTGTTTTTGCACTTCGCGCAGGCCAACGACCTGGCGTTTCTCACGCTGGAGGTGCGCCCCTCCAACGAAGCGGCCATCGCCCTTTATCAGGGCTATGGCTTCGAGGAAAAGGGCCGACGGAAGAATTATTACGATTTCCCAAAGGAGGACGCGCTGATCCTCACCCGGGAGTTTGGGGAACAGGGGGAGAAAAAGTGAAGATTCTGGCCTTTGAATCCTCCTGTGACGAAACGGCGGTGGCCGTGGTGCAGGACGGGCGGCAGGTGCTCTCCGACGCCATCTTGTCCCAGGCGGATATGCACGCACTCTATGGCGGCGTGGTGCCGGAGCTGGCCTCCCGTAAGCATGTGGAAGCCGTGGCTGGCCTTGCCCAGCAGGCGCTGGACATGGCGGGCCTGACCAGACGAGACGTGGACGCCGTGGCGGTGACTTACGCCCCCGGCCTTATCGGCGCGGTGCTGGTGGGGTTAAGCTTTGCCAAGTCGGCGGCCTATGCCCTGGACGTGCCGCTCATTCCGGTGCATCATGTGCGGGGGCATATCGCCGCCAACTACCTGGCTTTCCCGGAGCTGGAGCCGCCCTTTCTGGCGCTGGCCATCTCCGGCGGCAACACACTGATCGTGGACGTGAAGGATTATACGCAGATGGAAATTCTCGGTGCCACCCGTGACGATGCCGCGGGGGAGTGCTTTGACAAAGCCGCCCGTGTGCTGGGTCTGCCCTATCCCGGCGGCAAGCCGCTGGACGAGCTGGCCCGCCGGAGCGCGGGCGGCGTTTACGACCTGCCCCGGGCCCATGTGGAGGGGGCAGAGCTGGACATGAGCTTTTCCGGCCTTAAAACGGCGGTGGTGAATCTGGCCCACAACGCCCGGCAAAAGGGTGAGACGCTGGATCGGGCCGCCCTGGCCCGTGACTTCACCCAGGCCGTCAGCGACACGCTGGTGTCCCGGGCGATGGAGGCCCTGCGCCGCACCGGACACAAGGCGCTGGTGGCGGCGGGGGGCGTGGCAGCCAACTCCTTCATCCGGGCGGATCTGGAGGAAGCCTGCCGCCGGGAGGGGTGTCGGCTGTACCTGCCGCCGCTGTCCCTTTGCGGCGACAACGGCGCCATGATCGGGGCGCAGGGGTACTATGAGTATTTGGCCGGACACACCGCCGGCTGGGACCTCAACGCCTATGCCACCCGCGATCTCCATGAAAATGCGGTCTAAAACCCACGAAGCCGGAGTGTAAAGCGCTCCGGCTTTCTTTTTTGAAAGAAGGACGTCTCAAAAACAGCAAAAAAAAGGAAAGCGGGGGAGAGAACTTTTTTGCGAGCGCATGTTGATGCATAAAAAGAGATTATGTCAAATGAAAGAGATAATTCCTGGCAGTGAATTAGTCCGATAGGGCTTCTGGAAAAAAATGTATAAAAGCAAAAAAACGATTGAAAATAGGAAAAAAATCGGGTGTGGAAAAGTCTGTGGATAATGTGGATAACTATTTGTAAACGGTTATGAATGGCAGCATTATGTAAACAAAATGGGAGAGGGAGAAAGCACAGAAAAAGGAGGGGAAACCAAAAGAAAACGATAAAATGGCAGGTTCTGACGAATTTTGTCGAATGGTTATTTTGACGAAAGACCTCGCTTGAAGCAGGAAAGATGTCTATTATTAGGAAAGAAAATGAATAAAATAGACCAAGATTACATTTTGTATTATCCTGCCAACGCGGCGGAAAAACTCCCGTCTGTCAGCGGGGAAAAAGCACGGCGCGGCGGCTGGGCAAAAGACGTGAAAAATGGTGAAGATTTCGGTTGACGATTGGGGAAAAGTGTGTTATCATACAATACGCGTTCGATGGGGGAGGGGTAACCGTCTCCCATCGCAAATCCGTTTCGCTGGATTAGCTCAGCCGGTAGAGCGCCTGATTCGTAATCATGAGGTCGCTGGTTGTTCATAAGGTCAGGTATTTTCAAACGCGCAAAATCGTGGTAAACTTACAAACAGAACTTCGACGGAGACAGTCGGTTCTCACAGATGCTGGTGTAGCTCAGTTGGTAGAGCAGCTGATTCGTAATCAGCAGGTCAGGTGTTCGAGTCACCCCACCAGCTCCACGTCTCCGTCAAGGTATCTTGACGGAGATTTTTCTATGTTTGGAGGTGCCGTCGTGGCCAAAAAGGATTATACTGTTTTTATGAAAAATGCGGAAGCGTCCGTCCGTATGGAGGGATATACAGTAACCCCCCAAATGCGCAATCAATGCAAGCAGGTACTCAGCGGCAAAACCACAACAGCCGAGTGCCTGAAGCAGTTCGCTGCCGCAAAAGCGTCAAAGGTAGCCAAATAAATGGGATACAGCATTGATCCAATTTCAGATAACTGCTATCCGGGTACAACAGTCCTGATTAATAAACTGGGTATCCGTGACGAGGAAACCCTGAATGAAGCGGAAACTCTCGCCACATATATCAACGCCTCCAAGCTGGAAGAACAACCGCTTGAAGGCGCTTTTGACTTTGCCCACTACAAGGCGATCCATCATTTTCTTTTCTCTGACTTATATGACTGGGCGGGACAAATCCGCACCGTCAACATCAGTAAGAAAGGCACGCGCTTCTGCCCTACAGAAGAAATTGAAGATCGTGCCGCGCTGATTTTCGACCGCCTGAAAGAACAGGGTTACTTCCGTGGCCTGCCCCACGATGCCTTTACAGACGAGCTCGTGGATTTCTATTGCGCCACCAATGAACTCCACCCTTTCCGCGAGGGCAATGGACGTACTCAGCGTGCCTTCCTGACGCAGCTCATCCGCAGCGACAGATATGACATCAATTGGTCTGAGGTGGAGGGTGATCTCCTCATGATTGCTACCATCCAGGCGGCAAACGGCGTGACGGATTTGCTAAAAGACGTGTTAGACAAGGGTATTGTCACCTCAGTGTAAGGTGAGGGCTCATTTTTTTATAATGCGGTGGTCTGCAACGCGGAGGTCGAGAGTTCGATCCTCTTCGTCTCCACCATGAAAAAACGGCTAAATCGAATGATTTAGCCGTTTTTTCATAACTTTTTTTGAATATTCAAGGGCCTGCGAACGCGTCGTTTCCGCCTTTTTCGGTAAAATTGACCTTGCTCAGTTCGCATCCCAGTTACACCTACTGAAAAATGAGATGTGAGACCATGCAAAAATTCACAATTTGGTGTAAAAGAGAAATGAGCTGAAAAGGCCAAAAGATGCGAATCAGACCCAGCAAGCGGTTCGCATCCTTTCCTTGAAAGCCATTGAGAATTCAGAGTTTTCACAAATCTGCAAGTTCAGGTCCTGCCCCCGCAACCATAATCAGAGTCGTCATGTTTGACGGCTCTGATTTCTTTTTCTCTCGTTTCCTTTAATTCTCTCTATTATGCTCACTTTTTGAATGTGAAAATGCTGTAAGAACACTCGCATTCGAGGAGTGAAAGGACTTTTTAGTGCATACTTATGCTGATTTCTTTTAGTGATAAGTCATGTTTTTAGCTTGCAACGACGTTAGCTATATGAACGGTAACGGTTCCTGTATTTCGCAGCGTAACCATTGAAGTTGGATAAGGCGTGCCTAGATTAAAATTAAAACTAGTTGGAGTTTCAGTAATCGAGCTTGTACTCTCCAATTCGTCCCCATCAACAAATGCCGAGATTGTCCCCCCTGTAACACCAATATCAGTTTTTGCAATAAAAATTATAGTCTGAATATTGGGACTTTGTGATGTCACCTGATACGACGCGCCGGGGACAAGCGTAATCCACTCTACTGGCTCTTCAACTATAATTTTGCTGATTGCTTCGAGTACAGCCGCCAGCGCCGCTTCCTTTTGGGCGGCTGCACTGATCATATCCGAAGCCAGTTTTACTTTTCTTTCGGGGGGCATACAGTTCTCGGCTGATATCTCCTGCAGAGTTTTGCAGAAAAACATCTTTAAGCAGCGCACGATTTGTGCCTCGTCCGCCAATATATCTAAAACCAATTCTTCTATGGTCTGCGTTTGGTTGCATGATTCTTTGGGCATTTCTCATCCGCCTCCTGCAACGACATTTCTTATATAAACGGTAACCGTACCTGTGTTTTGAAGTGTTACTAAAGATGGAGGAGTTGCTCCACCTAAATCTATTGTATAGTTTATTGGCGTTTCGTCTATGCCGCTTACACTTCCAAGCTCATTTCCTTCTGAAATTGCTGATATTTTTCCCCCTGTAACACCAGTGTCAGTTTTTGCATCAAATGTTATGCCTGTAATAGTAGCGCTTGATGATGTCACCTGATAACATGCGCCGGGGACAAGCGTAATCCATTTGGCAGGCTCTTCGTCAATAAACTTGCTGATTGCTTCAAGGACAGCCGCCAGAGCCGCTTCCTTCTGGGCAGCTGCGCTGAACAGATCCGAAGCCAGCTTTACTTTTCTTTCTGGCATCATACATTTTTCAGTTGATATCTCCTGCAGGGTTTTGCAGAAAAACATCCTTAAACAGCGTACGATTTGCGCCTCGTCAGCCAATATATCTAAAACCAATTCTTCTATGGTCTGCGGTTGGTTACATGTTTCTTCGGGCATTTTCATTCGCCTCCTGCTATATGTTATTATTTTGCAGGAGGTTTTGCTATTCTGTTTATTCTTCGAATTTGATAGTTGCATACATTGCGGTCCAGTTTTAGGCGTAAATACTGCTTCCCGATTGCCATCAAACCATTGATATTACTTGGGTTTTCGTTTAAATGCTGTAAGAACACTCGCACCACCATCAGAGTCGTCGAACTTGACGGCTCTGGTTTCTTTTTCTACCGTTTTCTTTGATTTTCTCGCTTATGCTACCTCATCTGATGAAAAAATGCTGCAAGAACAACACTCGCGAGCAAGGTGCGAAGGGAAGAACTTTCCCTTTTTCACTAAACCAATTTTCACTCTTTTAAGTATACGTTGTTTTTACTTTGGCTTCTGGATGATTTCGGTTAGCCCCGTTGTTAACGGCTTTGTACTCTTTTAAAATGTTGGCATTCTCATATGATACGTTATAATTTTTATTGAGACTATATTGACTCATAATATGCTTTGTGATATCATATCTTTAAGGGAAGTGAGAAAACACATGAGTACAATTACAAATGAAGATAAACTCCTTAAGCTGCTGGCGGTGGCTGTTGTCGAAAACCCCAGGAGCACCATAAAAGAACTTGCCGAATCTGTTGGCATCAGCAAGGCTACCTTGCATCGGTTCTGCGGAACAAGGGAGAATCTCGGAATAATGTTGGCCCAGAAGGCCGAAGAAGCTTTGAACAATATTATTTCCACAGCGGAAAAGGATTTTGACGATTATAAGGACGGTATGAGCCAGCTTATCCGCGCGCATCTTGATAATCAGGAGCTTCTTCGCATGACCTGCAGCCCTCAGTCTTCCATTGAAGACGATTGGAGCCCTTATTTGAAAGCAATTGACACCTTTTTCCTGAAAGCTCAAAAGCAAGGTGCGTTCCGAATTGATTTCAGCGCGCAGGTTTTGTCCGAGCTTTTTGTGTCTTCCATCTGCGGCATGATCGATGCCCAGCGCAGAAGCAGAGTTGCGTCCAGTGGTCTGCCGGAGACTTTTGAGGACTTTTTCCTGCATGGTGTGCTCAACCAAATAGAGACTGCAACCATTAACATTTAAAGAAGATGGTGTCATAAATGAAAACAGAACATATTAAATACAATGCAGAAATAGAGGACGGACAGAAAATACGTGCATTTGTGTGTGGACACACAGGTGCGACGGGAAAGGCGCTCCTTGATACACTGATGACATCTCCATATTGTGAGTCAGTAGTTGCTGTCGGACGTCGTGAAAACGATGCACATAAAGGCTCTCCCAAGTTAACCCAGCAAATTGTTCCTAACATGCTCGAAATCTGCTCTTGGGACCCCAAAATAGCAAAGGAATGCAATGCGGCATTTTGCTGCATTGGCACCTCATTTTATGACGTATTTAAGAAGTCAAAGGCAGCTGAGTATCGTGCTGTCGATTTTGGAATAGCAACAGAGTTTGCCAAGTTTGCTTATCGCGCAGGCGTACAGTTTTTTGCTGTCATCACAGGCGAGGGCTCGGATTCCTCGAGCAAATCCAATATGTATCGCGTGAAGGGAGAAGTTGAAGATTGCGTCAAAACGATTGGATTTGAAAGAGTCGCTTTTTTACGACCGGGTTTGCTTAACCGTGGAGCAGATGCTACATTGATGGAGCGTATCGCATCGCTTGGCGGAACAATAGGACTCCCTGTTTCTAAAATAGCAGATGGGATGGCATGGATGGCACTGGCACAAACAGTTTCGGTCGGGATTTACAGCAGCAAAGAAATCCGAGAGGCTGCCTCCATGCTCGAGAATGCTTCCGGAATGTTTGTAAAAAAGCAATCCCCTACAATATAACAAAACAGTATTTGGAGTCGATGATGAAAAATATACTTATTCTAACAGGCAGCCCACGCAAAGGCGGCAACAGTGATCTTTTAGCGGATGCTTTTGCAAAGGGTTCGGCAGAAGCAGGACACAGGATAACAAAATACGATACGGCGAGTCATAGAATTCAGGGCTGTCGGGACTGCAAACATTGTTATAAAACAGATAAAGCCTGTGTATTTGATGATGATTTTAATGAGCTGGCCGTTTTGATTGAAAAGTCAGATGTTTTGGTTTTTGCAACGCCTCTATATTGGTACACCTTTCCGTCACAGCTGAAAAGCGCAATCGACAGAATGATTTCGCTCGTTATGGCCGACCGCCTTGGACACATCAAAGAAACCGCCTTGCTCGCCTGCGCCGCGACAGAGAATACCTCGGATTTTGATGCCCTTGTGAAAACCTATGAAAGCATCGCAAACTATTTGCATTGGATGGACGTCGGTCAGCTTCTTGTTACTGAGGTATATGAAGCGAACGACATTTTAAAAACCGACGCGCTTTCAAAAGCGCAGGCGCTTGGAAAAAGCATTTAACTCGAAACAATTTATATTATCAATAAGGAGATTATGATTATGAAAATTGCTGTTTTAGGAACCGGACTGATGGGCTCCGCAGTGGCTGAGGCTGTGTTAAACGCCGGGCATGAAACCCTCGTATACAACAGAACCGCAGCAAAAACCCAGCCGCTGGTTGCTCTCGGCGCAAAGGCGGTTGCCACGCCGGCAGAGGCCATTCAAGCGGCTGACGTAAGCATTTTGGTGCTGCCGGACGGTTCAAGCGTCAGCGAGGTGCTTCTCAGTGATGCAGCAAAAGCGGCGCTTAAGGGCAAAAAGGTGCTCAATGCGTCCACCACCAAACCCGACGATATTATCGCAATTGCAAAAGGAGTAAACGAAAATGGAGGCCGCATGGCGGAAATGTCCATCATGGTCGGCCCGGATGAGGTGCGCAGCAAACATGGATATTTCTATTTGGGCTGTGCCGCTGATGAGGAAGCTTTCTGGACCGAGATGATTTTGAGCTTTGGGCAATCACTGGTTCGGGTGGGTGAAGTGGGCGACGCCTCCATGGCTGAAGCCCCTGTCGTTTTTGCGTCTGTATTTGGTATCGTCACAGCAGCTTATGCGGCCTCCGTCGCTTTGAAACTTAACCTACCCAAGGAACTCACGGACAGCTACGCGGGCATGATCGGCCCCGCCGGTGAGTACCTAATTCCCAAAATGCTTGCGCGGGAATATGATGAGTGCTTTGCCTCTGTCGATAGCCTGATCGGGGTAGCCGACGCGGCTGCCGGCTCTGCCAAATCTCTCGGGTTTCCTGGCAAAGTATTTGAAGACATGCGTTCGCTCTTTGAAGAAGCCGCAAAACGAGGATACGGCGCAAAAGACGGTTCTTCCGTTGTGGAAGTACTGCTTGATCCTGAAAAACGTAATAACTGAATATAGAACAATAGCCTCCTGCCTTTTAGATTTCACGCATTCATTTGCGAAACTGATTTTGGCAGGAGGCTTTTTCCTCAAGCAGCTCATGGCTGGAAACAAAATCGCTGCAGAAAATTTGTAAGTATGATATTGGTACTATTGAAAATTGATAGCCATTGCCGGGCAAGACATTCCTCGCTTGCCGCAAGTTAATCAGCATCCATTCCGATCATTGCCTATTCATTGCAGCTTTGTTTTATCCAAGTACATCCTCCCGGATTTTTCAGTGTTGCCAGAAAGACCGGGTAGGGAGTAGGTGATTTCAAGAGGCCGTCTGCTCCTATTGTTTGCACCAACTTGTTTCAACTTTGCGGCTAAAAAATATACTATGTTGAAACCGTCTTTGAGTTTTCAGATAGAAGAACAAGGCGTACCGCCGCTGAAGCAATACGCCTTGTTCTCGTTCGCACTGCGCCCGTCAGCCATATGGTTGATAATCGGTCTTTACATCCTTATCACCATAAAGCCAATGATTTCGCGGCTTTTCCATAACATTTTTAGAAAGTTCAAGTGCCTCGAGACTTGAAATTTTCAGAACCACTCATACGGCAGGAGTTATGGTTTTAGAGTTAGGTTATTATAGGCCCACTGGTATTCTCCGGTTGCAGAATAACAAAATACGTATATATGCTTCAAGTCTTGTGATGCCTGTTTTCAGGAACTACTGTTATTTCGTTAATCCTTCAATAATGGCTATGCAACTCTCTTCTCCGATGACGCTGCTGTTTAAGCACAGCCCATAGTTTTGCGGAGCACCCCATTCACGGTCGGTGTAATAGCGATAATACGCTCTCCGCTGCTTATCCTTTTGATGCAGGCGCTGTTCCGGCTTTTGTGCTGTTTCTCCATATCGTTCTACAATCCGTTCCTTGCGATAGGCTTTGTCGGCGCAGATGAACACGTGGAGCGCGTCCGTTCGTTCCTTCAGAATGGAATCCGCACAGCGTCCCACAATGATGCAGGGACCTTTTTCAGCGAGATTTAAAATTGTTTGCCGCTGAATGCACCAGAGGTAGTCATCTGCATTCATCCCGTTCATTGCCCCGGATACGCTGTCTCCACTTAAGCGGAAAAATGGGAAAGACGATGTATATTCACCCTGATTTTCAATATACTCCGGATCAAATCCACTTTCCTTGGCCACCTGTTCCACTAGCGCCTTATCGTAGCAGGGAACGCCAAGTTTTTTAGCCACTTCCTGCGCAATGCTGTGTCCGCCGCTACCGAATTCACGGCTGATGGTAATTATGTTCTTTTTCATACGATGTTCTCCTTTCCAGTCTGGGGTTCCTGCAAGGTTTTCACGGTATAAATAATTACGACAATTGAAATGATAAAAGTCAGCACATCCGATACCGGCATGGAGTATAGGACCCCATCGAGGCCAAACCAAATGGGCAGCAGCAGTGCAAAGCCTACGCCAAACACCACCTCACGCACCATGGATAGCAGCGTGGACGCCAATGCCTTGCCGAGAGATTGCAGATAGATGAAGGTTGCCTTATTCACGCAGGCCAAAATCATCATACAGAGATAAACACGGAAGGCTTTAATTGCAAAATCTGTATAGTAGCTGCTTTCATTGGCTGCGCCAAAAATGGCGATGAGCTGCCTCGGGAAGCACTCTACAATGATGAGAGCAACTGCCCCCACAGCCGCCTCCGCTGCCAACAACAGCTTAAAGAGCGTTTTTGCTCGGTCCTTGTGCCCTGCGCCCATGTTGTAGCCCACAATGGGGATACAGCCAGCTGCCATGCCCACTACAATCGAAATGACGATCTGAAAAAACTTCATGACGATACCGACAACAGCCATGGGAATCTGGCCATATTCCGATTGACTGAAAATGGGATCAAGCGCACCATACTGACGAATCATGTTGTTGATAGCGGCCATTGCAGCTACCAGAGAGATCTGCGACAAAAAGCTGCAGATTCCCAGCGGTAAAAATTTGCCCAGCAGATGACCGCTGAGTCGAAAACTATGCCGCTCCAAATGGATTGCTTTCATATGGCAGAGATACCAAACTGCCAACACGGCGGTGAGCGCCTGTCCCAGCACCGTGGCCACCGCCGCGCCCATCATCCCCCAATGAAAGCCAAAGATGAATACCGGATCAAGGATGATATTTACCACGGCGCCTGCCAATGTGGAGATCATGGCAAATTTGGGGCTGCCGTCCGAGCGGATAATGGGGTTCATGGCCTGCCCGAACATATAAAGCGGAATGCCAACGGTAATCCACATAAAATATTCCTTGGATCGGGCAAAGGTTTCCTTATTGACTCGGCCACCGAACAGGGTCAGAATCTGTTCCTGAAAAATGAAATAGAGCGCGGTCAAAATAAGGCTGATTACCACGCATAGCACAATAGAATTGCCGATACTTCTGTGAGCGTCTTCGTTTTTTCCTCCGCCGAGGCAGATGCTGACAAAGGCGCAGCAGCCGTCGCCAATCATCACCGCCAGTGCCAACGCCACTACGGTTAAAGGAAACACAACGGTGTTGGCCGCATTGCCGTAGCTGCCCAGATAACTGGCATTGGCAATAAAAATCTGATCCACAATATTATAAAGTGCAGCCACCACCAACGAGATGATACAGGGAACCGCATAACGGCGCATAAGCGCGCCAAGCTGTTCTGTCGCCAAAAAGGAATTTGCTCTTTGTTCGTTCAAAAAAAGTCCTCCGTTTCTACTCCCTTGTCTGTTCCGAGTCGGCGCAAAACAAAAGATGCGTAAATCCAGAATCCTGGATTTACGCATCTCGCAACTCGGTTATTGTTATAATAGCACTTCGAATTTTAAAAAGTCAAACACAATTTTGACCTGGAGCGAATAAACGTAAAAGTAAATTTCTTGACATCTCGTAAGGATGTCTGATATACTATGCACAGGAAGCGACCATTCCAAGAGGATGTGCAAACCTTTATCGGGTTTGTACATCCTTTTCTATTTTGTAAGGAGAGGTAAAATTGAATCAATGCCAAAACAAGATGGGGATTCTCCCCATTCCGCGTCTGCTCATTCAGATGGGGGCACCGATGATGCTTTCTATGCTGGTACAGGCCCTTTACAATGTGGTAGATACACTGTTTGTCTCGCACATGAGCGATACCGCCGCGATCTCGCAAATAGGCGATAAGGCCGTAACTGCGCTAACGCTTGCTTTTCCCGTGCAAATGCTCATCATGGCTCTCTGTGTTGGGACAGGGGTGGGTGTCAATGCAGTTGTCTCCCGCAGCTTAGGTCAAAAAAATCGAGAAAAAGCAGCACTGGTGGCAGGTAATTCTATTCTTTTGAGCTTAATCTACTATGTAGCTGTTTTTATTTTTGGTTTAATCCTTGCTCGCAAATTTCTACAAACGCAGACATCCGATCCGGATGTACTGAGAATGGGTATGGACTATCTGCAGACTGTTACGGTATTTTCTTTTGGCAGCATATTCTACATGTGCTTTGAAAAATTACTTCAGGCAACAGGGAAAACTACGGCAGCAATGCTTGGTCAGCTGGTTGGATCGGTTGCAAATATCGTTCTTGATCCCATTTTGATTTTTGGGTATTGGGGTGCACCTGCTTTGGGCGTAAAAGGAGCCGCCATTGCCACCGTCCTCGGCCAATGCCTTTCGCTTGCGGTCGTACTTTCTTTGCATATTACCAAAAACAATGAAATTTGCAAAGGAATCTGCTACTTAAAACCCAGCCTCTCTGTCTTGGGCCAAATCTATGCAGTAGGCGCACCGGCCATTCTGATGCAGGCACTCACATCCGTTATGACTTACGGTATGAACCTGATTCTCGGTACAATTTCCGCATCTGCCATCACGGCTTACGGTGTGTACTACAAACTTCAAAACTTTGTGTTCATGCCAGCGTTTGGTCTGAATAATGCCTCCATTCCCATTGTTTCCTATAACTATGGCGCAAAGCAGATGCCGCGCGTAAAGCAGGCAATCTTTTATGGTCTTGCGTTTGCCGGATGTATTTTGGGGGCTGGCATTGTGATTTTACAGGTATTCGCCCCACCGCTGGTACAATGCTTTTCCATTTCGGATGAGTCAGTTGCCCTATGCATTCGGGCGTTGCGCATCATTACCTGTGGTTTCCTTTTTGCAGGCTGCAACATCATTTTACAGGGAATCTGTCAGGCACTTGGCAACGGCATCTATTCTTTGATTATTTCAATGCTACGCATGATTGTAATCACGCTGCCATTGGCGTGGTTGCTCTCTATGACGGAGACAGCTGCTCAGATCGTATGGGTGGCATTACCATGTGCAGAGTTGTGTGCGATGTTGGCAGCTATATTTTTGACAACACACCTTTATAGAAACAAGGTAGCAGCATTGTCTCAAACGGAGACAAATAAAGTGGAAACAATCGAAGCAATTCTTAGCCGCCAAAGTGTGCGGGAATTTTCTGAGAAGGAAATCTCAGAAGCAGATATTCAGGCAATCTTGTCTGCGGGGATGAGCGGACCAAGCTGCGTGAATGCTCGAGACTGGTCGTTCCTTGTGGTTAGAAACCATGATATGCTTTGTCAAATGGCAGATGCAAACGGTGCGCCCGCCGCACCGCTCAAAAAAGCAGCCGCAGGAATACTAATCTGTGGGGATTTGGAAAGGGCATTCCCGCCCGCGAAGGAATATTGGGTCATCGACGGAGCAATCGCACTTCAAAATATGACGCTTGCTGCCCATGCATTGGGAATTGGCTCTGTGTGTCTGGGAACATGGCCGCAGATGGATCGTGTTCAGTGTCAACAGAAGCTATTTTGCTTGCCGGAGGCAATCATACCGCATTCCATTCTGGCGTTGGGCTATCCCGCTAAGGCTGCTGCTCCAGTTCCCAACCGCTATGAAGCAGATCGGGTGCATTTTGAAAAATGGTAATTTGCAGAATCACTTCTTGTCTTTTTGCGAGGGAAGGTGATATCCTTATAGAATTAGACCGTGAAGAGCGTAAAACTCCAAACGAATTCTGCGCTCTTTCTTTTTGCCCCTCGTAGTTTTTAGGTAACTTTTCTAAAGACTCCAAATACTTTATCAGAATCTCTTGTCCACAATTTTACAGCCGGTTTGCTCATGCCGCCGTTCCCTGTTCGCATGATTTGTAGTTTTCTGCAAGCTGTTTTTTGAATATTGTCCGGAAAAGCCATCTGACGAACGGGCCCGCAAAAAATATCTGCCATAGCAGGGCCATGGGAAAGTTGCATACCAAAGATTGCAGATAAATAGCAAGCAATGTTTTAAGTCCGTTGTATTTAAAAATTACAGCAGCCCAAAAGCTCATAATGGGACACATCAGAAACACCGTGCAGCCCGCAATTGTCACCGTGACCAGCAGAGGGTTGTCCTTGCCGGGCGTTACCAGCTTGAATGCCCTCTTCCGGGCAATAGGACCGGCAATAAAATGTTCCATAATGAAGACAATAGCAGTCATCAACGGTATATCCTTCCAGTGCCAAGCGGCCTTGAACATCCACATAGCGAATCCGCCGTGACCGATGCCAAGATTATAATGTTCCATTCCAAAAGCCATCGCCAGCGACATCAACAAAGCAAATATGTTTTCCTGAAATTTCGTTTTAGGCATAGTAAGAATCCTTTCAAATACAAAAATAAGAAATACAATTTAAAACTGTACTGTACAGCCCCCTCTGTAAATAATATGATTAGCTGAGAATAAAAAAAGCGCGTAAGTCCAAACCTGGACTTACGCGCATGCTACTCGGTGAGGTAATTGTAACATGTTTAAGCAGCAAAAGTCAAACTTGGTTTTGACTCGTATCTGCATTTTTCACTTACATTCGGTCTTGAAAAAGTGTACAATAGCATTACAACGTGTAGTTCTGACGAACGTAAGTCCTGTTGTCAGAGCTACATTTTTTTAATTATAAGCAAAACTGAAGAAGGGGTATTCTATGGGATTCCCGATCAGAAACGTAGAAAATGATGATAATCGCATCGCGATATCTGGAGCGAGAGAGAATAACTTGAAAAACGTCAGCCTTTCGCTGCCCAGGGAAAAGCTGATCGTTTTTACCGGCGTCAGCGGCTCCGGAAAGTCCAGTCTTGCGTTCGATACGATCTATGCGGAGGGACAGATGCGCTATGTGGAGTCGCTGTCCTCCTACGCAAGGCAGTTTCTCGGGCAGCGCGGAAAGCCTGACGTGGATTCAATTGAAGGTCTTTCACCTGCAATCGCCATAGAGCAAAAATCCACCTCCGGCAACCCCCGCTCAACCGTAGGGACGGTAACGGAAATATACGACTATTTACGTCTGCTTTGGGCAAGAATCGGCATTCCTCATTGTCCGAAGTGCGGGAAAGAGATCAAACGCCAATCGGTCGACCAGATCGCTGACCAGATTATGACGCTGCCGGAAGGGACCCGCTTTCAAGTATTGGCTCCTGTAGTTCATGGGAAAAAGGGGGAGCATCAAAAGCTGCTTGAGAATATCCGCAAAGGAGGCTATGTCCGCGTCCGCGTAGACGGCTCCATTTATGATTTGTCAGAGAAAATCAGACTGGATAAAAATCTGAGGCACAACATCGACGTTGTTGTTGACCGGCTCGTTGTGAAAGCCGACAATCTGCTCCGTATAACAAATTCGGTGGAAACGGCTCTGATGCTGGCGGATGGCCTTGTGGTGATTCAGCAAACGGAGAACGATACTGAGGAGATGTTCTCACAGAGCTACGCCTGCCCTGACTGTGGAATATCTCTTCCGGAACTTTCACCGAGGATGTTCTCCTTCAATAGTCCTTATGGGGCCTGTAAAACCTGTTCCGGCCTTGGCTTTTTTCTTAAAATCGACCCGGAGCTTGTCATCGCCGACAAAAATCTGCCGTTGAGTAAGGGCGCTATCGCCGCAAGCGGCTGGCGCAGCGCGGTTGAGGGTTCCATAAGCTGCGCCTATTACACCGCGATCGGGAAAAAATACGGCTTCACGGTGAATACGCCGCTCCGCGAGCTTTCGCAGGGAGCATTGGATGCGATTCTTTTCGGCACCGGAAAAGAAAACTTGGATATCTCTTATACAAACTATGGCGGCTTCCGGTCGGCATCCCGCCCGTTTGAGGGAATTGTCGCCAACCTGGAGCGGCGGTATCGGGAACAGCAGTCCGACGAGGCACGCCGGGAGCTGGAGAGCTACATGTCGGCGCAGCCCTGCCCCGATTGCTGCGGCGACCGTCTCAGTCCTGTTGTATTGGGTGTTACAGTGGGCGGCAAAAATATCTCGGATTTCTGCAAGCTGACCATATTGCAGGCGAGAGCTTTTATCGACAGCCTGACGTTGACGCTTTCCGAGGAAAAGATTGCGGATTCCATTCTGAACGAGATCCGCGCGCGGCTGGATTTTCTGCAAGAGGTCGGTCTTAGTTACCTTACCCTCTCCCGCATGGCGGGGACACTGTCAGGCGGTGAAAGCCAACGTATCCGGCTGGCGACACAAATAGGTTCCGGCTTGATGGGTGTTCTATATGTTCTTGACGAACCCTCCATTGGCTTACACCAACGTGACAATGAAAAACTGCTGTCCTCACTTGAATCGCTTCGTGATTTGGGAAACACGCTAATTGTGGTAGAACACAACCGGGATACCATATTGCGGGCAGATTGGATTGTGGACATCGGGCCGGGTGCTGGTATAAACGGCGGCAAAATTGTCGCGCAGGGCGGACTGAAAGACATTTTAGCGGAACAGCGTTCCATCACTGGGCAATATCTCTCCGGGCAAAGAAGCATTCCGGTCCCGTCGCACAGGCGTACCGGAAACGGACATATGCTTTCCATCTACGGAGCGGCTGAGAATAACCTGAAACACATCGATGTGCAGATTCCGCTTGGAACCTTTACCTGCGTGACCGGCGTATCCGGTTCCGGGAAATCCAGCCTTATAAACGAAATTCTCTATAAAAAGCTGGCGCACGACCTGAATCATGCAAGGACCAGAGCCAGGGCACACGACCGCATAGAGGGATTGGAGTATCTGGACAAGGTAATCAATGTTGACCAGTCTCCTATCGGACGGACGCCACGCTCAAATCCCGCCACCTACACCGGCTTATTTGAGGATATCCGAGCGTTGTTCGCTTCTACAAGCGAAGCCAAAGCTCGGGCTTATGGCCCGGGCCGGTTCTCCTTCAATGTGCGCGGCGGGCGCTGCGAAGCCTGCTGCGGCGACGGTCTCATCAAAATCGAAATGCACTTTCTGCCCGATCTGTACGTTCCCTGCGATGTCTGCAAGGGCAAGCGGTATAACCGTGAAACATTGGAAGTCCGATTTAAAGGGAAAAACATCGCGGAAGTGCTGGATATGACGGCGGACGAGGCGCTTGCGTTCTTTGAGAACATTCCAAAGCTCTGGCGCAAAACACAGGCGCTCTGCGATGTGGGATTGGGCTATATCCGATTGGGGCAGTCCTCCACTACGCTGTCAGGTGGCGAGGCACAGCGTGTCAAGCTGGCGGCGGAGCTGCTGAAGCCCGCAACTGGTGCCACAATATACATCCTTGATGAACCGACCACCGGTCTGCACATGGCCGATATTCATATTTTGCTGGACACCCTTCAAAAGTTGGTGGACGCGGGCAATACCGTGGTTGTGATTGAACATGACATGGACGTTATAAAATCCGCCGACTGGATCATTGATCTTGGTCCGGAGGGCGGAGACGAGGGCGGAAATATAGTTTTTGCCGGTACACCGGAACAGATTGCATCCTGTTCAGCAAGTTATACCGGACAATTTCTAAAAAAATGTCTGTTGGCGAAATAAGGTGAACTTAATGGCAGCGCTTACCCGCTATTCAAATCCTGAGTTATTAAAGCTGCCGGACTGCGGCGGGCTGCTTGAAAATGGAAAATGCAGATGGCTCAATGTCCCGAAATGCAGTGGAACCAAATGCTCTTATTGTCAGAGACAAAACAGTCTGGAAAAAGCACAGAAAAGACTGCGTTCATTAGACGAAGCAACGCAGGAGCGTATCGCCCAAAAGTATTACGGAGGCTTCCGCCCTTGGGCAGATGCCGATTCGAAAGGCAAAGGTGAATGAGATGTTCAAAGTCGGAGACATGATACTTTACGGAAGCACCGGCGTATGCCGCGTAACGGATATTACCACACGTGACTTTTCAGGTGCGGATGCAGACCAGTTGTTTTATATCCTCATCCCTTTATATCAGAACGGTATCATCTCCACTCCGGTAAATAATACAAAAATATTTATGCGTCCCATTATATCAAAGGACGAAGCGGAGAGGTTGATCGACATGATACCGACGATACGCGCGGAGGCTTACCATAGCCAGATATTACAGGAGCTTACCGAACATTATGAAAAGTTGCTGAAGACCTACGACTGTACAGAGCTTGTTGAACTTACCATGTCCATCTACGCAAAGAAGCAGTATGTGGAGCAGCAGAAACGAAAATTTGGAGCAGTGGATGAACGGTTTATGAAGCAGGCAGAGGAATTACTTTTCGGAGAGTTTGCCGCTGCGCTCGATATTCCAAGGGAGAGCGTACCAGATTACATCGCCGGCCGCATCGGCGAGGAAGGAGGAAGCGACTGAAATGAATCTTACTAATAAGAAAGTTCACCATCGTCAATTTGGGGATGGCATCGTCACAGGCCAGACCATATCCAAGGTTACGGTACAGTTTTCAGAAGAATATGGTGAAAAGAAATTCCTTTACCCTTCCGCGTTTGAGTCGTTCCTGACGATCAATAGTCCGGCACTGAGAGAGCAAATGGACGCCGAGCTACTCGCGATACGTGAGCGGCTGGAAGATGAGCGCAGGCAGCGGGAAGAAGAAGCCGAACAACGCCGGGAGGAAGAAAAACGCGCTTTGTTGAAGCAAAAACGGGGCGCCGCCAAAAGGCGTGCTCCCACAGGGAAAACTCCGCCCAAGCCCAAAGCGCAACCGGATAGCGCAGAGCTTACTGGAGAAGGTGACGACGAATGACCAGTGATTGCCTGATCGTGCGATACAGTGCAAAGCTTCGTTCAATCGACCTTATGGATTCGTTTGAACGGTGCAATGAGCAACAGGAGCCTCTTTACAATAAGCTGCTGCTTCAGGATATATTTACAATCCTGATTGACGGCACATTCTATCGAGCTGATATTTTGATTACTCGCAAACCCTATGAAATGCCGTGGTGCAATATAGGTATTACATTTACAACACTACGAAAGCAAGTGGCATATCACACTTTCACGCTTGACGATATGGATGAAATAGACCCGGTATCTCAAACGCTCGCAATGCTCAGGCTGGACAAACAAATCCGCGAAATTACGCTTAATCCGGTAATCCTAAAAGCCCAGAACAGTCGGAACAGAAACGGATATGGCAGCAGTTTCCACGGCAGGCAGCTTTCATGTCCCGGCACTTTGTATGGAGAAACAACACCGTATTTGATACAAAAAATTTACCTGCATGAATAACAAATGCAATGTTAGGAGTATTGCCCGTGCGAATTGATAAAAGTTCCTATACCGCCACCGATTTTTCTAAGGAATTGATAGAAGGCTCAGAGGTGTCCCGTGTGAAATTTGACAAGTGCAATTTTCACTGGACAGATTTTTCGGAGATAGACGTGATGTATAGCTGTGCATTTGAGTCCTGCGATTTCACAAATGCGCGACTGAATGGTGTGACAATAAAGGATTGCGCCTTTCTGTCTTGTAAATTTAATAACGCCTCGTTTTTTGCGACAACATTGGAAGATTGTAAGATGACAGGGTCGGACTTTTTAAATGCCGAGTGCGGGCTTGCGCAGATCATCGGCGGCGACTGGTCTTATACCGTACTGCGCAAGCAGTCTTTCCATAAGGTTGATCTGTGCAATATTCGCTTCTTCGGTTCCGATCTTACCGAGTGTCACTTTAATGAATGTAAAATGAACGGTTGCGAGTTCAATGAAGCAGTTGCGCACGAAACTAGTTTCTACAAATCTGATATGCGCCATTCATCGTTGGAATCATTCAACATTTTGGAGGCAAGCTTTCGACAGACAAAGCTGGACTTGGAACAGTGTGTTTTGATTGCGGAATATGTGACGGAAGGGCGTTATACACCTGATGAAGTAAAAAAATAGCGAGGAGGGTTCCTGCTTATTTATGAACAGGAGGACATGATAGATGTCATCAGATAGGAGTCCCATTCCGTCCGCCGCGCCTGCCCTGGATAAAAAACAGGCAGTGGAGAAAGCAATCACGCAAATCGAGCGTGTCTATGGGAAAGGCTCAATTATGCGTTTGGGAGATAGAACGCAGCTTTCAGTAGATGTCTTGCCGACCGGCTCTATTGGGCTGGACTTGGCCTTGGGAGTCGGCGGCGTACCCAGGGGACGAGTTGTCGAGATATATGGCCCTGAATCTTCCGGTAAAACGACTCTCGCTTTACATATCGTGGCCGAAGCGCAAAAGCTGGGCGGAGAGGTTGCCTATATCGATGCCGAACACGCGCTTGACCCAAGCTATGCCCACGCGCTGGGTGTGGATACGGATAATATGCTGATATCTCAGCCGGACGATGGGGAACAGGCGTTGGAGATTACCGACTCGTTGATCCGCTCCGGAGCGCTGTCAGTCATCGTGATAGATTCGGTGGCCGCGCTTGTTCCACGGGCCGAAATTGAGGGAGATATGGGCGACAGCCATATGGGACTCCACGCGCGGCTTATGAGTCAGGCACTGCGAAAACTGACCGGCAGCATCTCAAAGACAAATTGCATTGCCATATTCATCAATCAACTACGCGAGAAGATCGGCGTCATGTATGGCAATCCCGAAACCACAACCGGCGGGCGCGCTCTAAAGTTCTATTCTTCCGTCCGGCTCGATATTCGGAGAATTGAGCCAATTAAGCAAGGAACGGAAATCATCGGAAACCGCACTCGCGTTAAAGTGGTAAAAAACAAGGTTGCGCCTCCTTTTCGCCGCGCGGAATTTGACATCATGTACGGCAAAGGCATCTCGAAGGCTGGTGAGTTGGTCGATATCGGGCTAGAATATGATTTAGTCCAGAAATCCGGTTCATGGTTCTATATGGGAGAGGCTCGCATTGGTCAAGGCCGCGATGCTGCCAAGCAATATTTCTGTGAACATCCAGACGAAGCGCAGACACTGGAAATAGAGATCAAACGTAGGGCGTCCGACGGTTATACTTCCATTAAAACATTATAGAGTTTTGATGGAAGGCGCATGGCAACTTATTCGGACAGTATGAGTTCCAGGCTTGACTTTAACGATAAAATACTGTATTATATACTAGTAGACACATGTGGTGCTTTGCACGTAAACCTGATTACGTACAAAGTCCGGCATGTGTCTATTTTTTTTGTTCAAATGAGGGAAATTAATTTTTAGTTTAGGAGAGGAACATTTTATGCCAACAACAAAATTTCAAAAACTGGTTTTCGCATTCATAACCGTAGTGATCACGGTACACCTGTTCGTATATTATAATCTTTCTTACGTGAATGGATTTACACTTGCGCAGCTAGAGGAATACGGCGTACCAATTTTCGGTCACAGCTGCAAGATTTGGGCCGTTGTTCTGATAGAGTTCATATGTGCCTATTTACTTGAAATATTTGTCGGTAGCCCGTACTCGGTAAAACTCGCGTTCCGCGTTGTAAATCCCTGTGAGAACAAGCCCTTCATGGTTGAGACTGCGATCATTTGCACCACAGTCGGCCTGATGTGCCCGATGATGAGCTTTATTGCAACATTTTTATATTGTTGGGGTGATATTACATCACTGTGGTCGTTCCTTTCCCTTTTTCTGCACACAGTCATGCATAACTTCCCGCTCGCATTTTTCTCTCAGCTATTTTTTATTCAGCCGCTTGTCAGAACCATTTTCGGCTTATTTTTTAAAGGACGGCTAAAGCAAGAAGAAGCAAAATTTTCACCACAGCCGGCAGAATAA
>Ga0183100_1000032_pt1:0-80000 | contig 82265 bp, 70 predicted proteins | sample Biomet2_FD_127789 | JGI IMG/M metagenome (GOLD analysis project Ga0183100, IMG submission 127789) | Microbial communities from bioreactor (seeded with anoxic lake sediment) at LBNL, California, USA - Biofuel metagenome 2 | ecosystem: Engineered > Bioreactor > Anaerobic > Unclassified ...
CTATTCATCCCCGGCGCGGTCCGCAGTCAATCCATATGGTTTTCTGCTCTGTATCGGCGGGAAGGCTCCCCCGGCATCTTTCGGGTGAGCCTTCCCGGCTAGAGAACGTTATGAGGGGGAAAAAGACTTGGTTAAGCAAAGGATAGTATTCATCGCGCTCGTCTCGGCAATACTGATAGATGTCACCGGATGCGCTGCCGCTAAAAAGACAGAGATCGACATCCCGGAAGGCTGGAAATTGAGCTGGAACGATGAATTTGATAAAAAGGAAATCGATTCATCCATCTGGACCTATGATCTGGGCGGAGACGGATGGGGAAATGGTGAGGCGGAATTTTATACCGATCGGTCTGAAAATGCCCGAATCGAAAAAGGAATGCTGGTCATTGAAGCCAGACAGGAAAAATACGAAAATTCCTATTACACTTCTGCGCGGCTGAAAACAAAAAGTCTTAAGGAAGTTGAGTATGGGCGAATCGAAGCCCGCATCAAGGTTCCTGAAGGACTTGGGTTTTGGCCGGCTTTCTGGATGCTCGGCTCGGATTTTAACGGCAAAAATTGGCCGGACTGCGGTGAAATAGACATCATGGAGTACGTTGGGCGAGAACCGGACTTGATCATGGGAACGCTTCATGGTCCCGGCTATTCAGGAGCCTTGGGTAAAAGCAAATGGAACAGGCAGGAATTTGATATCGCAGACGATTTCCATACATATGCCATTGAATGGGAAAAGGATCAGATTCGCTGGTATTTTGACGGAACAGAATACTTTAAAGTTGACCGGTCTGACCTGAACGGTCAGGAATGGGTTTTTGACCAGCCGTTCTTTATCATCCTGAATCTGGCTGTGGGCGGTACCTTGCCCGGACCTGTCGGGCTTGATACGAAATTTCCCGCTCAAATGTATGTCGACTATATTCGAGTTTTCCAAAAATAAGAACAACATAAAATCGTGGGAGAATATTTATGTCTGAGAATTCTTATCAGAGCAGCCATCTGGATGTTTCTTTATCAGATTTAGACAAAATTACATGTTCAGGTTCTTTCTCCGAACTATGTCAGGACATTTCGCAGATTCTTGAAAACAAGATATATGGAGTATGCTTCAGCGTTTATAAAGATGATCAGAATCCGGCGAAGAAATCTCGAATCGATGCGCAGCAAATTCGTGAACGTCTTGCGGTCATCAAGCCGTATGTTCAGTGGATTCGGACATTTTCATGCACATGCGGACAGGAGCTGATACCGCAGATTGCACATGAGATGGGCTTCAAAACTCTTGTCGGAGCCTGGCTGGATGCTGACCGCGGGAATAATCGGGAAGAAATCGATAACCTGATTGATGTTGTGTCAAAAGGTTATGCTGATATCGCAGCAGTTGGCAACGAGGTTCTTCTGCGAGGAGATCTTTCGGAAGAAGAACTGATCGATTATGTTTTGGGCGTTAAGAAAAATGCGCCGCAGTGTCCGGTGGGATATGTCGACTCGTATTATCTCTTTCGTGATCATCCCAAAGTTGCGGATGCATGTGATCTGATTCTGGCGAATTGCTATCCGTTTTGGGAATATTGTGATTTGGACCACTCGATCCATTATATGAAAGAGATGTACAGGATTGCCGAGCGTGCAGCAAATGGGAAAAAGGTGATTATCAGTGAAACCGGATGGCCAAGCAGCGGCACCAATTGCGGAGATGCGATTCCTTCTCTTGAAAACATGGGGCAATATTTCGTCAGCACGTTTCAGTGGTCAAGCGAAGAGAATGTGAATATTTTTTATTTCACATCGTTTGATGAAGCATGGAAAGTGAGCCAGGAGGGTGACTGCGGGGCACACTGGGGTTTGTGGAAAAATGATGGCGTGTTCAAATTTGAAATTTCAAAATAGTGATTGTATACAGCGATTTCAATCAGGCGCTGATGGTCGGTAAAATAAAACGTGTGTGAGGTATTCATGGTTAATGGAAATTCGGTTTCTTTTCAATATGGCAATGCAGTATGCTATTCCGGATATCGCGAGGGGCAAAGCCCCGCTGAAAACATATTTCCAAACGAGGAACAAATCCTGGAAGACTTGAAGATTCTTGCAGCCCATTGGAACTATATCCGGTTGTATGATTCCAATGGCTACGCGCAAAAGGTGCTCGAAATCATAAAAAGGGAAAAATTTGGGCTTAAGGTAATGATCGGAATTTGTCTTGAAGCGGAACAAATGAACCCTGATTGTCCATGGCTGTCCGCATCGCTTTCACAAGATATTTTGCTTGATAACATAAAAAGAAATGACGGCCAAATCAATCAGCTGATCAGACTGGCCAATGATTATTCCGACATTGTTTTTGCTGTCTCTGTTGGGAATGAGGCAACCGTTGATTGGTCGGATCATCTGGTTTCGGTTAACCGGATCATTGACTTTGCCGGAAAAATAAAAAGCAGCTGTATGCAGCCTGTTACTTTCTGTGAAAACTATATTCCGTGGCTCTATAAACTTCAGCCGCTTGTGAATGAAATTGACTTTATATCCATACACACATATCCAATTTGGGAAAACAGGAGCATTGAGGAAGCGGTTCAATATTCAATTGATAATTACAATAGTGTAAAGCAAAAATATCCCGGGAAAACGGTCATAATTTCAGAGGCCGGATGGGCCACAAAGTCTAACGGCAGAGGAGTACCGCCCGATTACGCCGACGAAGACCAGCAAAAGAAATATTACGAAAAGTTTATGGAATGGTGCAAATTGCAAGGTGTCTTAACTTTTTTCTTTGAAGCGTTTGATGAACCATGGAAGGGTTCGAATGATCCGCTTGATCCTGAAAAGCATTGGGGGCTGTACACCGTTGACAGGACCCCGAAAGCGGCTATGAGGGTATGAATGAAGGGATATTCATAAAATCGGAATGAATGAGGCAGAATTGTGAGGATAACGATATACCAAACTGCTAAAGACAGGAATATGTATCTGCAAAGACAACTTCAAAGTCCTGCATCCGGCGAATTTGCCAACGTCATTGTATTGGATCCGCGGAAAAAAATGCAGCAGCTGATCGGGTTTGGAGGCGCATTTACGGAGGCAGCCGCATATACGTATGCAAAGCTGAGCGTGGGGAAACAAAAAGTGCTGATTGATGCATATTTTCATCCCCTAACCGGCATTGGTTATACACTTGGAAGAATTGCTATTTCAAGCTGCGATTTTTCCTTGGGAAATTATTCATATGTGACAGACCAGGATCCGCAGCTTCAAAGTTTCTCGATCGAACATGACAGGAAATGGGTATTGCCGATGCTGGAAGATGCGCAAAAAGAGCTGGGTGCGGAAATTAAGCTTTTTGCGGCACCATGGAGCCCGCCGTCCTGGATGAAGGACAATCGGAATATGACACACGGCGGTTCTTTGCTGCCGGAATATTATGATGCCTGGGCACGGTATTTTGTAAAGACTGTCAAAGCATATCAGCAGGCGGGACATCCCATTTTTGCGGTGAGTACACAAAATGAGCCGGAAGCGGTACAGACCTGGGAAAGCTGCATATATTCCGGGCAGCAGGAAAGAGACTTTATTAAGAACTTCCTTGGCCCTGCATGCAAAGAAGCGGGGTTGGATACAAAGATAACGATATGGGATCATAATCGGGATAAGATTTATAGTCGTGCCGTGGAAATCATGAGCGATCCGGAAGCCGCAAAATATGTCTGGGGCACGGCATTTCATTGGTATGTCAGCGAAGAGTATGAAAATATCGGAAGAGTTCACATGCGGTTCCCGGACAAGCACATATTGAACACGGAATGCTGCATAGAAGGCGGGATTCGGCCTGGCGCATGGGAGACGGGGGAAAGATACGGGCGCAACATCATTTCCGACTTCAACAACTGGAATGAGGGATTCCTTGATTGGAATCTCGTTGTTGATGAAACGGGAGGGCCAAACCATGCCGGCAACTTTTGCGATGCGCTCATCATAGCTGATACGCGCACGGATATGCTGATTTTTAACAGCTCATACTTTTATGTTGCGCATTTTTCCAAATTCATCAGCCCCGGAGCATTTCGCATTGGCTGTGAGGGAGCAGCCGGTTTGTTATCGACTGCATTTATGAATCCTGACGGCAGCATTGTAACGGTATTGCAAAATGAAAAGGATGAAGCATGTTCCTGTACATTGTTGCTGGATGAGGCAGAATACAGGATAATTATGAACGCTCACAGCATAGTGACAGCGATTCTGACAAAATAATAAAAACGATCCCTTTGCTGCACATGGGGGGGAATAAGAGATATCGGCCTCCCGACACAAAAGAGAAAGCGGGTGTCTCAAACGAGGCATCCGCTTTCTCTTTTGTTCAGACAAGCACACTGTGGTATGTAATCAGGTATTCCATTTTCTGCAGCGGCATGCCGTTCAGGATCACCCTGGTCGCGTCGTATTTTTCCATTGCGGCCAGATCCATTTCCCTTGCGAAATCACTGTATGGTATGCTGCCAAGGCTTTTTTTCAGAGAAACAGAATAAAAACTTACATACCAGCCGTCTACTTTCAGCACTTTTCCGGTCTGTGAATCGACAGTGCCATAAGGAACCTTCGGCACAAGAGGGACAATGCTGCTCACGGATTCCGTAATAAAGTACGAACCGATCATTCTTTTGCCCCGGTAAAATTTCGGCTGCGCATAAAATAAATGCATCGACTGTCTGCCGTGCAGATAATCACGGAACCCGGACAGATCCGTGTCATGCAGGAATGCGCTCCGTTCCTCTTCTCCGAGCGTCAGCGGCCAGAAGGCGCAGAATAATGTAGGTCCGTATGATATTTTCGGGTTGTCGCAGATCTTATGCAGCACGCTGAGGCTTTTCTCTTTTATCTCGGTGCACTGTGCATCCAGGTTCACCGGCAAAACCGGGCTGTCGTCAATAAAGATTTCACTCGATTTCCAGCAACTGCAGATACGCTTAACCGTATCAAACACATCATCTATATCTTCGCCGGTGGCGGGAAGCGGCAGGCTTATGTCTACGCGGTCCCTTTCGCCGGGACTCCATCTTATAATAAATCCCCGGCCGATATGTTTCGGATGATAGAAGACCGTGCTGCGTTCATCCAATTTATCGTAATCGAGGCGTTCTCCGTCCATTTTTCCGTACTTTAGCTGCCTTCCCGATATATCGGACAGCTTCAATTCTTTTTTGAATAATCCCTTTTGTCTAATCGTAACATCAACTGTCATAGGTTCTGTTCCTTTTCATACGAGGGCCCTGCCCGCGCTGATACCTTTGAAATTGATTGTGACCCAACACAAAAAAACATATGGAAAACCATGACTTTATAGTAAACTTCCACAAACGGAGTTGCAAGAAAATGGCGGCACTTTTTGAAAATATCCGCACAATCTCCGAAAATCCAAGGTGCGGGCCGGCTTTAAATTCTTTCGGATATGTTACTATTAGCGCAGAAAAGAAGATCGAATAATTGCGGGGACAACACCATGCGTCTATTTGTCGGAATAAGAACAGGCTGCGAAGGCTATCTGTCTTCGCTGCAGCGTGAAATGAAGCAGATCGGAAGAGGCCGGTTTACCGAGCCCGGTAATCTGCACATGACGCTCAAATTTCTGGGGGAGGTACCCTTCTCCGATTTAAAGGGCATATGCGATGCTGTTTCCGAGATAAAGGGAATGCCGTTTGAGCTTACATGCGAGGGCCTCATTGTGTTTGAAAGAGGCAGGATCGTATCGGCCCGTGTCGGCGGGGAGACGGACAAGCTGGCCGACTTATTTGCACAGCTTGAGACGGCACTCGAGAAAAGAGGCTTTGCGAGGGATACACGGGAATTTTGCCCGCATATTACCCTGGCGCGCAATTTCCGTGCCGCGGATGGCTGCAGTTTAGGGATGACAGCCTGTAAAACGCAGCGGTTTGACGTATCTGAAGTCATTCTGTTTGAGAGCAGACAGGATGAAGGCAGTCTTGTCTATGTGCCCTTGTTTGTTCATGTACTGGAAGGGGAGCCTGCGGAATCCTGATTCCGGTAGTTTTTTCACTCCGACATACACAGAATCATATGGAAATCACGTCCGGAAGAGCTTTTCCGTCCGTAATATACCCGGATGAGATCTCCGGCTTATTTGTGCCCGTTTGTACATTGTTCACAACAAAACAGAGATCCTGTTCATTTTTTCAGACAATTGTGTCAGAAATTGGGTTTCTGCAGCACGGCAAATCCGGCAAAATATCCTCATAAGCCACAAACGAAGGAGGTTATGAAATGAAAAAATTCTTATCGGTCTTTTTGGTACTATGTATGGGAATATCTCTTGCGGCATGTTCTGGCGGTGCAAAGGCCGCGCCTGCAGAAACTACGGCAGCAACTGCAGCGGCAACCACCGGGGGGACAGAAACAACAGCCGCAGCGGAGACGACCGTGCCTGCTGAGACGGATCCTGCAACAGACAGTCTTGTCATTTACTGCCCGCATCCGCTTGAGTTCATTGAACCGCTGGTAAGTGAATATGAAGCGCAGACAGGAATTAAGGCGGAAGTCATTACAGCCGGTACCGGCGAACTTCTGAAGAGAGTTGAATCCGAGCAGGGAAATCCGCTCGGAGACGTTTTCTGGGGAGGGTCCCTTTCCACAATGAAGCCTTCGGCTGACCTGTTCGAAGATTATCAGTCCGTTAACGAAGCGTTTGTTCAGGACAGCATGAAGAATACGGAAGGATCCCTTACAAGGTTTACGGATATCCCGAGTGTTCTTATGGTTAATACCGACCTGGTCGGCGATATTGAGATCAACGGTTACGAAGATCTCCTGAATCCCGAGCTCAAGGGCAAGATTGCCATGTGTGATCCCTCCAAGTCATCTTCTGCCTATGAGCATGTGATCAACATGCTGTACGCCATGGGCAACGGCGATCCGGAAGCCGGCTGGGATTATGTTGAGAAGTTCTGCGAGAACCTCGACGGCAAGCTTCTGAGCGGATCTTCCGCTGTGTACAAAGGCGTTGCAGACGGCGAATATGTTGTCGGCCTCACTTTTGAAGAGGGCGGCGCCAAATATGTTGCCGACGGCGCTCCCGTAAAACTCGTTTACATGGAAGAAGGCGTTATCTCCAAACCGGACGGCGTTTACATCATTAAGGATGCAAAGAATATGGCAAACGCCAAGTCATTCATCGATTTCGTTACAAGCAAAGAGGCGCAGACCATTATTGTTGAGCAGCTGAACCGCCGTTCCGTAAGAACGGACGTCCCGGCCCCGAGCTACCTGATCCCCAAGGAAGACATCAACATCATTTATGATGATGAGACTGTCGTAATTGAGAACAAGCAGGCATGGCTTGATAAATTTGCGGATATCTTTACGAGTTACTAATTTCCTCCATAAAAGATGTAAGCAAACAGATTTCGTGACAAGCCCACAGCTTCTGTTGTGGGCTTGTCGTCTTCCAGGACATGTAAAAGAAGCAAAATAATCCGGAGGAATTAAGAATGAGCAATTCGATAATTATAGAAAATGCAGTGAAAAAATACGGTGACCAGACAATTATTCCCGGACTGTCGGCGAATATCAAAAACGGTGAATTCTTTACTCTCCTTGGCCCTTCCGGCTGCGGAAAGACCACTCTGCTGCGAATGATCGCAGGATTCAATACGATTGAAAGCGGCGAAATCAAGTTTGATGACCTGGTAATCAACGACATTTCCGCCCATAAGAGAAATATCGGAATGGTTTTTCAGAATTACGCGATTTTCCCGCATCTGACCGTCCGCCAGAATGTGGAATACGGACTTAAAATCAGAAAAGTCAAAAAGGCCGACATGAAAAAGAAAGTGGATGAAATCCTGGATACGGTCAAAATCAGCGAGCTGCAGGACCGCCTCCCGGAAAAATTGTCCGGAGGCCAGCAGCAGCGCGTCGCTCTGGCACGCGCGATCGTCATTCATCCCAGTGTTCTCCTGATGGACGAACCGCTTTCAAATCTTGACGCAAAATTGAGAATTGAAATGCGGAGCGCTATCCGTGATGTCCAGAAGCAGGTCGGCATCACGACCGTATACGTAACACATGACCAGGAGGAGGCCCTTGCCATTTCAGACAGGATTGCCGTCATGAACGGAGGCGTTATCCAGCAGGTCGGGAAGCCGGAAGAAATCTACACACGGCCAAGCAATATATTTGTATCTACCTTTATCGGGCATTCCAACCTGTTCCATGGAAAGCTCGGGAAGGCTGCCGACGGTTTTTATGCGGAATTCCGAAATGGATACAAACTGCATATCGACAACCTCGGACCCGGTGCCGAGGATGGCATGCGAGTCATTATAGCCGTTCGTCCGGAAGAGTTTTCCCTCGGCGCCCAGGGCTTGCCTGCCTATATCCGGAACCGGACTTTCCTTGGAAAACATACAAATTATGACCTTGCTTTCCCTGACGGCATGGTTGTCGAGAACCAGCCGTCCATCGAATATTCCCAGGACTTAGGACAGTCATCGGAAATATATGATGCGGGAAAAACCCTTTCACTCATTCCGAATGCGGCAAAAATCAACATATTCACAGAGGACGGGCAGAAAAATTTGATTAAAGGACGTGAATAAAATGAAGGGAAAACATCATTTCAAATTGGATTTCTGGACCATTGTGACATTGGTGATTGCCGCCATATTCGCATTGTTCCTCGTATATCCGCTGTTTTCGCTGTTTGCCGGCGGTTTCAGGGATCCGGATACACAGGCGCTGACACTGAACAATTTCCTGAAGTTTTTTCAAAAGAAGTATTATTACCGTACCCTGCTGCACAGCTTCCTGGTCACCTCCTGTACCACGGTGCTGGCGGTGGCGATCGGAGCGCCGCTTGCATATTTTACATCCGTATACAAAATAAAATGCAAAGGCCTGATAGACATCCTGATTATCATTTCCATGCTGTCCCCGCCGTTTATCGGGGCATATTCCTGGATCGTCCTCGGCGGCAGGAGCGGAGTTATCACCAAGTTCTTTAAGTCAGCTTTTGGCATAGCGACTCCTTCCGTGTACGGTTTCGGCGGAATTTTGCTGGTACTTACGCTGAAGCTGTACCCGTATATTTATCTTTATACGAAGGGCGCACTCCAGAAAGTTGACGCTTCCCTCGGCGAAGCGGCGGAGAGTCTCGGCTGTAGTCCGTTCAAGAAAATCGTTACCGTCATTCTGCCTCTCATCATGCCGACAATCCTGGCAGGTTCGCTGCTGGTATTCATGAATGCGCTGGCCGATTTCGGAACCCCCATGTTAATCGGCGAAGGCTATACGGTCATGCCGGTACTGATTTACAACGAATTCATCAGCGAGGTCGGAGGCAAAGCGAATTTCGCTGCCGCCCTGGCCGTTATCCTGGTCATCATTACGGGAATTATGTTCCTGCTGCAGAAACACGTTGTAAACAAAAAGTCCTTTACGATGAGTTCCCTGCGGCCGATCCAGCCGACGCAGCTGCACGGGTTCAAAAATGCAGTCCTCCATGCCTCTGTTGTTCTGCTTGTCGGACTTTCCGTCCTGCCGCAGGTAACCGTCATTTACACATCCTTCAAGGCTACAAAAGGCGCCATGTTTACGGATGGGTTTTCTCTGGACAGCTACAAATCCATTTTCGACAATCTGCTGAAACCGATTCTGAATACGTATAAATTCGGTCTCATTGCGATCGCGGTTATCATTCTCCTTTCCATGTTCATTGCCTACATTACGACAAGACGGAAGAGCTGGATTACCAATATCATTGACTCGATGACTATGTTCCCTTACATTATTCCCGGTTCGGTACTCGGCATCACGCTCCTTTTGACTTTCAATAAGAAGCCCATGCTGCTAAGCGGAACGGCTGCGATCATCATCATAGCATTTGTGGTAAGGCGGCTGCCGTATACGCTGCGTTCAAGCGCGGCTATACTGTACCAGATCAGCCCGAGCATGGAAGAAGCGGGGATCAGCCTCGGTGATTCGCCCCTGAAGACATTTTTCAAGGTCACGGCTGTAATGATGCTCCCCGGAGTCATGTCCGGAGCGATATTAAGCTGGATAACCGTGATCAACGAATTGAGCGCCTCCGTCATCCTGTATACAGGCGATACGAGGACCATGTCCGTCGCCATATATTCGGAAGTAATCCGCGCAAGTTACGGTACGGCGGCTGCGCTGGCGACGATACTGACACTGACGACGGTCGCCTCTCTGTTGCTATTCTTCAAGTTTTCTGGTAAAAAGGAAGTAAGCATATAAATTTAAAAACATATAATAATCATTAAACAGACAGGGGTAATCGTGTGAAAACAAGGCAAAGCTGCTTTAAAGATGAAATACGAAAAATGCTTTTGCGTTATGCGATTATCCCTGTTGTGTTTATTACCCTCGGAGGCCTCCTTATTTTTGCCGGCGTATGGAGATACTCGATTGAGAAGACGAACCGGAGTGAAAACAGCCGGGTTTCCTCCGATATTGCAGCAACGGTCACCGCCTATGCGGACCTGATTAACGGCCTTGAGAATAACCGCAATATTCTGGAAGGAACGCTTGAGACCGACGAACGTGTGGAGATCTTTCAGGGGATTTATGATGCGGCAAATAAGCTTGACAGGAAAGCAAACCTGTATGTGTTTGACAGCGGACTTTTGCCTGTGATTTCCGCCACCGTGTCCGTTCCGGAATACCTGGACGGAGAAATTTACAAAAACTGGGGAATCTTCCGGATCATGAGCCAGAACCCCGGACAGACGGCACTGAAGCTCCTCGATGTCGATGACTCCGGCGATATGCAGCTTCTGGTGGGCAAGGCAATTGTCCGGGACGGGGAAATAAAAGGATATGCCGTCTTTGTTATCAACAGTCAGCAGTTTCAGATTGCAATCGGGCAGATGGATTCCCAGACGATCATAACGGATGATTACGGCTGGGTATTTGTATCGAATAATTACACGTTTCTCAATCAGATGGGGAAAATCGCAATTGACGGCAGCCGGCAGAGCGGAGAAGTTGAGAAAAACCAGAACCGTTACTACATTTCATCAAGTGCCGTTCTGGACGGCCAAATCCACATATATTCGATTTCCCCGCTGGAAAATCAGATCCTTATGCTGCAGAATATATTTCTGATCCTTCTGTTTGTGTTTGTCATGCTGATCATCGCGGTTTTCCTTGGCGCCAAAGGCATTGCTGTAAAGAAGACAAAGGATCTCGACAGTATCATCCGCGGCCTTGAAAAAGTGAAAGAGGGGGATCTGAATACCCATATTGATATTTCCAGCAATGATGAATTTCAGACGATCGGGGAATCCTATAACCTGATGATTGACAGTTTACGGGAACAGATCAGGAGAAATGCGGAGATGGGCGGATTAGTGGCTGAATCGCAGCGAAAACAGCTCGAATCCCAGTTCAATCCGCATTTTATGTTCAACACGCTGGAAAATATCCGCTTTATGTGTAAGCTCGATCCCGATTCCGCCAGCAAAATGGTTTTGAACCTGTCGACGCTGCTGCGGTACAGCGTCAGCAATACGCAGGAGGAAGTAACCGTTAAAGAAGATCTGGTCTATACTGAGAATTATCTGAGCCTCCTGAAATACCGGTTCAACCAGCGCTTCCATTATGCGGTCAATATTCCGCCGGAAGTACAGGAGTGCGTCATACCCAAGCTGATCATCCAGCCGATGATCGAAAATGCCATCAAATACGGGTTTGAGGGGAAAGACCAGCTGCTCGTGGAAGTGAACGGCTACATGGAGGACGGCAGGCTGATCCTGATGTGTTCGGATGACGGAGCAGGCATGAAGCCGGAGCTGCTTGATGAAATACGGCAGACCCTTGGAGAGGATACGAACAGAAGCAGTCATTCCGGTCTCTACAATGTACACAGGCGGGTGCTTCTCATGTACGGCACAGGGTATGGAATCCGGATAGAAAGTACCCTCGGGCGCGGTACCTGCCTCAGAATCGTGCTTCCGGTGAAATACAAAGAAGGGACTGATGACAGGTCATGCTGAAAGTAATCATAGTGGAAGATGAAGATATTATCCGGAAGGGTCTCGTGTACACAATTGACTGGCTGAACATGGACTGCGTCATTGTCGACGAGGCGCGTGACGGAGAAGAAGGCCTGGAGAAAATCATCCGGCATGAACCGGATGTTGTCATTACCGACATAAAAATGCCGAAGATGGATGGGATAGAGATGCTTCGCCAGGCCCGGAAACAAGTGAAATTCAAGAGCGTGATCCTGACAAGCTACACGGAATTTGAATACGCCAAACAGGCCATCGAGCTGAAGACTGTCGAATACCTGATCAAGCCTGTTGATGAAGAAAAAATAAAAGAGACGATGCAGGCCCTGCAGAAGGAACTGGATGTAACCAAGAATGCGGACTTTGCCCGGGAAAATGCGCAAAGTACCTCCATACGGGTCGATTTTGATTATTATATGCAGCTTGATCAATCGGAAACCGGTTATGTGGCAAAAGCTGTTCAAAAGATTAAAGACCATTATGCCGACAAAATCAGCATTGAATCGATATCGGAAGAACTCGGCGTCAGCGCCAGTTACCTGAGCCGCAAATTCAGGGAGGTCACATCCCATCCATTCCTGGACCTGCTGAACAGCTATCGTGTACAGCAGGCGATTGCACTCTTAAATACGGGACGTTACCGGATTTATGAAATATCGGATATGACAGGGTTCAGCGATTACAAGCATTTTTGCTCCGTTTTCAAAAAATGCACTTCCATGTCGCCGACTCTATTTATTAAGAAAAGAAAATGAGTGATACCGGAAGAGAGAAGGTACGGGAATGAAATACAGCAACATAATTCTGTTGAGTGATATGGACGGAACCCTGCTTGATTCGAACAGCAAAGTGTCCGGCGAGACGCTGCAGGCCCTCCAAACATTCACATCTGCAGGGGGGCGGTTCGGTGTTGCGACCGGACGAAGCCAGAGCAACGCGCTGCCGTTTCTAGAGGGAATCGATCTCAACGCACCATCCATACTCTATAATGGCGGCGCACTGTATGATTTTTCCGCGGACAAATTTCTGTTCATACATGAGCTGCAGCACGAGAACCTGACGGAATTCCTCCGCGATACGGGTGCAGGCTTCCCGGATATTATGATTCAGATATACAGCCCGGAAGGGTGCTCCGTCGTTACGTCAAGAGAGACGGCCGATCCGATGATCATATCGGGTCACTGGCCCTGTGCTTTCGGCCGCATGGAGGATATGGCGGAAATGCCATGGATCAAGGTGCTTTTTTACGGACAGCCGGAACGGCTGCGGGCGCTTGAAAAAGAGCTCGAAAAATCCGGGCTCGGCCGCGATATCCGCTGGGTGTTTTCAGCCGAAATATACCTGGAACTGCTGCCCCTGCATGCAAGCAAAGGAAGCATGATTTCGCAGATAAGGAATTTGTACAGAGGGTGTACAATTTATGCGGCCGGCGACTATTATAACGACCGGGAAATGCTCGAGGCGGCGGATGTCGGGATAGCACCGGCAAACGCACTGCCCTGCATTAAAGAAATTGCAGACCGCATTTCGGCGGGCAACGATGAAAGTGCGGTCGCGGATATCATCTTACATATCATGGAGTGAGACAGCATGCAGATCAGAAAAGCAATTCCGGAAGATGCGGAAGAAATCATGGAAATTTACAGACAGGCGCAGGCCTGCCTCAAAGTACAGGGCGTAAATCAGTGGCAGAACGGGTATCCCAATCCGGAAACCGCGGATGCGGATATTGCTTCGGGGAACGCCTTCGTCTGTATCGCAGACGAAGAAACCGGCGCTGTTTTTGTCCTTTCCTTCGAACGCGAAAAGACATATGACCGGATATACGGCGGCCGGTGGCTGCGGCCCGGAAGGTATGGCGTCATTCACAGAATCGCCGTAGCAGACGCCTTCAAAAGGAGGGGGTTCGGGTCCGTCATATTCCGGCATGCGGAGCAGGCATGTGTGTCCCGCGGCGTACACAGCATCCGGATCGATACGCACAGGGACAACGTGCCGATGCAGGCTCTTCTTAAAAAGAACGGATTCCAATACTGCGGCATTATTTACCTGTCGGACGGGGAGGAGCGGCTTGCCTTTGAAAAGCTGTTCTGATAATTGCCCGGAAGCATCTGTCGGTCCTTGGAAATCCGCCTGCAGCGATGAATAAATTGTCGTTTCGTGATACGATATTCCTATCGCAGAACAGGAGAGGACAAATACGTGAACACTCCGGGCAGCCTTGCAGGCGGAACAAATCATGGATAAGCCGGTACTCATTATTATGTGCGCCTTCCTTGTAATCGGAGGCCTTGATTACATATTGGGAAGCCCGCTCAAATTGGGAAACAAATTTGAGGAGGGCTTTAAAGCGATGGGTCCTTTGGCCCTCGGCATTATCGGAATCTATTCCCTTTCGCCTATTTTGCAGTCTGCATTGGCACCGGTTACATCCGCAGTGTCTTCCTTCCTTCATATTGATCCGTCGATTTTTCCCGCCTGCATTTTCCCTGTTGACATGGGCGGTTACCAGATATCCAAAAGCCTTGCGGCAAGCGCTGACATCGGCCGGTTTTCGGGAATCATTATTGCTTCCACGCTGGGCGCAACGGTCAGCTTCAGCATTCCTGTCGCATGCCGGTTTATTGAAAAATCGGATAATGAGGCGTTTGCAAGGGGTGTCCTGATCGGAATTATTTCTATTGTGCCCGGATGCTTTTTAGCCGGCCTTGCAGGCGGACTGGAATTCTTTGTACTTGCATGGAACATGCTGCCTCTCTTTGTGATTATTGTCCTGTTATGCATAGGACTTATCAAAGCACCCGGAATCACGCTTAAATTGTTCCGTATTTTCGGCAGGCTGATTACGGCGCTCGGGGTCGCGGGAATTCTCCTGCAGGGTCTCGATATAATTCTGAACATCCATCTGATCCCGAATCTTGTCCCGTTTACGGACACCGTATTTCTTGTCGGAAAAATCACGTTGATTCTTGCCGGGGCCTACCCGATGATGGACCTTCTGACCCGGCTCCTGAAGCGCGGTTTTGAAAAAGCCGGCCGCATGCTCGGTGTTAATGCCGATGCGATTGCGGGTATGATCGGCAACCTCGCAAGCAACATACTTGTCTGGGGAACATTAAAGAATATGGACCGCCGGGGAAAGATGCTCTGCACGTCGCTTGCAGTCAGCATGGCTTTTGTGCTCGGCGGGCAGTTTGCCTATGTGGCCAGCGTCGAACCCTCCATGGTCGGGCCGTTCTTCCTGAGTAAAATCAGTTCGGGCATTCTCTGCATCCTATTGATCGTCTTTTTCCCTTTGTTGAAAAAGCGGCCTGTAAGGCCCGGAAAATTTTTGCATAAGAAATCAAACTGACTATAATAAACAGACGAGGTGACATAAATGAAAACAAGTGAAAAAATTTCTAAACTCAGGGAACTGATGACGCGGGAGGGCATTGACGCCTGCTACGTACCGAGCTGTGACGCACACATGGGTGAATATGTCGGTGACCACTGGAAATGCAGGGAATGGATTACCGGCTTCACGGGATCCGCAGGAATGGCGGTCATTACCAGAGATGATGCCGGTCTATGGGCCGACGGAAGATATTTCATACAGGCGGCCAGACAGATCGAGGGCTCCGGTGTCAGGCTTTTCAAAATTGCCGAACCCGGTTTTCCGACATGTGAGGAATGGCTGGCGGAGGTCCTGCCGCAGGGCGGCTGCCTTGCAATCGACGGAAGCGTTCTGTCGGCAAGCGCAATGAAAGGATTCAGCGACGCCCTTGAACGTAAGTCAATTACGATCCGGACCGACCTCGATCCGATCGGCGCGATCTGGGAGGGCCGGCCGGAAATCCCGGCGGATCCCGCTTTCCTGCATGAAGACAGGTATGCCGGCAAAAGCCGCGGGGATAAGCTTGCCGAAGTCAGGGCCGCTATGGAGAAACGCGGTGCGGATTACTATATCCTTACCGCCCTCGACGAAATCTGCTGGCTTTACAATATCAGGGGAAATGATATCCCGTGCAACCCGTACGTGACCTCTTTTGCCGTAATCGGCAGGGATGCGGCATACCTTTTTGCCGATTCGGCCAAAGTCCCGGAAAGCGTCAGGGGCGCCCTTGCAGAGAGCAATGTGACGGTCTTGAAATATGCCGGTGTATATGCATTCGTAAAGTCAATCGCCAGCCCTGCATCCATCCTGTATGATCCCGAAAAAACAAATGTCAGTCTGGTCCGTGCCATACAGCCTTCCGTAAAGAAAATAGAAGCGGAAGGTCTCGTTACGCCGCTCAAAGCCGTCAAAAATGATGTTGAAATTGCAAACATCCGCGACTGCTACATGAAGGACGGCACCGCCGTTGTCAGACTGTTTAAGTGGCTGAAAGAGAACGTCGCCAAAGGCGGCATTACCGAAATGGACGTCGACGAAAAGGGACAGGAGATCCGGAAGAAACTTCCGCTATTCATGGACCTCAGTTTCAACACGATTGCAGCTTACGGCGCCAATGCGGCGATGATGCATTATGCCCCCAAGCCGGACAGTCAGGCTGTTCTCAAGCCCAGCGGCATGTTCCTTCTTGATTCCGGATGCCAGTTCCTGAACGGAACCACGGATATCACGAGGACAATCGCACTCGGACCTGTGACGGATGAAGAGAAAAAGGATTTTACACTGACTCTCAAATCCGTCATCGCCCTTTCTACAGCCAAATTCCTGTACGGTGCCACGGGTTCGAACCTCGATGTCCTTGCCAGAATGCCGATGTGGCAGAATGGAATGGACTACAAGTGCGGAACCGGCCACGGTGTCGGATACTTTTCTACCGTACATGAAGCTCCGCAGCGATTCGCCAAGACGCCGAACACAGCTGTGCTTGAAAAGGGCATGACAATTACGGTAGAACCCGGCGTTTACAAGGAAGGCAGACACGGTATACGTACGGAAAACACGGTCCTTGTCACTGAGGACGAAAAAACAGCCGACGGGCAGTTCATGAAGTTCGAGACTCTCTGTTTCCTGCCGATTGACAGGAACATCATCGTCCCTGCAATGCTGACAGAGGCGGAGCGCAGATGGATCAATGACTACCACAGGCAGGTGTACGATAAGCTGTCCGTTTATCTCGATGACGGGGAAAAGGAATGGCTGAAGGCAGAGACGGCGGAGATCTGAGACCAAAGAACATCAAGGCTGCCGTAAATGTGAATGAACAGCGCCCTGAATACGGAGATGATCCGGTATTCAGGGCGGGTTTTTTTGACCGCGATTTTGGCTGCCGCCTATTCTTAGTGCGTATAGTCGATAATCTGCACGTTCTTTCCGACTTCTTCCCTGATTGCCTTTTTCATTAATTCTGCAAACGGACAGGGGAAGCCAATCGGATTTCCTTTTGTGATACAGGATGCAAGAGCAATTGTATCGGCACCGCGGCTGACCATCTCGGATGCCCGGGAAACCGCTTTTTTGCCGGGGCAGCCGCCGCAGGTATTGACGCCGACCAGCTCAATTTCTTCTTCAATCCCTTCAAATGCGAGAATCCCGTGTGAAATGACATGAAGGCAGGTCGTTGCGGGGCACATATCTTCCGTCTGAAGGCATCTGATCAATCCTACTTTCATAGCAATCTCCTTTTACCTCTGCGGCTGTACATGGATATAATCTACCGATGTCCCGGTCCCGGCAAATCAGAATTCTGCCTCATATTCCGTTGCTCTCCAGGAAATCCCGGAGCAGATTCATGCATACGGCTTTTCTGTATTCGGCGGAAATACGGCCGGTTATGGGTACAATGGCGCGGTCGTACTGCTCGAGATAGGAGGCCTTTAATGCGCGTGCCTCAGCTATTGTTTTGCCGGTCAGCATCGCATCAATATCATTCCTGCGGATGACTACGTCGCTGACGGCACCGAATGCCGCCGCGCAGTTCTCGATTCGTCCGCCCGACATATTCATCAGTGCGGCAAAAGACACGCGTGAGATCGCCTGCGCATTCCTTGCACCGATCTTCTTGTAATAATAATTTTCAAGGCCGGTCCGGGGCATGAGCACCTCTGCGATCAGTTCGTCGCTTCGCAGTGCCGTCTGCTTTCTGCCGAGGTAGAAATCCCGGACGGGAAGGATGCGCTCACCCTGATTGGAGATAAGGCGCAGACTGGAATCTGTTACAAAGAATATCAGGGCGCTGTCCGCTTTCGGAGAACCGTTGCCGATATTCCCGCCGACGGTTCCGAGGTTCCGGATAGCCGGGCCGCCAATCCGGGATACGGCTTCCTTCAGAAGGTCCGGAGCGAGGCTGCTTTCCGTGATTTCCGTAAAGGTGCATGCCGCCCCGATGCGGATGATCTCCCCCTCTTCCGCAATTTTCCGTATATCGGGAATTTTTCCGACGAACAGGTACGATGCGTCATCCGGGGCTTCAATCATAAGGTCTGTACCGCCGCCGTAAGGTATGACGGATTCCTGCGCGCGGATAGCAAGTGCTTCGCCGAGGGAGGAGGGGATATAGCTCTTTACCATAATCCGCTGCCCTCCTTTGAAGCAATTTGAATGGCATGTACGATAGCGTTGTAACCCGTACAGCGGCAGAGGTTGCCGGAAATACCCTCCCGGATTTCATCTTCCGTGGGGTGGGGATTCTTCGCCAGTATGCATTCGGATGCAAGGATCATACCGGGAATGCAGTATCCGCACTGCACGGCACTTACGGATGCATATGCATTGTCAAGGACGGCAAATCGGTCTGTTTTACTGTAGCCCTCAATTGTGACGATATCGCTTCCGGCCGCGCGTCCCATGGCTACCATGCAGGAATTGATAAGCCTGCCGTCCATGATGACGGAGCATGCTCCGCATTCCCCTTCTTTGCAGGCGCACTTCACGCCGGTGAGCCTGTATTCGTCGCGGAGGACATCAAGAAGGCGGGCGTTCAGCGCGCCGGTGTATTCGACGCCGTTTCCGTTCAGTGTGAATTTCATTTCGCCGTCACCTCCTGTAAAGCCTTCATCGTGTCTTCCGCGGTGAACGGAATATGGTTGATTCTGGTTCCGAGAGCCATCTCCATTGCTTCCGTGTAGGATGCGGGTATGCCGACGATCGGAAGCTCGCCGGCGCCCTTTGCGCCGTATGGGCCGTCAGGGTACTTTTCCACATGGATCATCGTCTTTATGTTAGGCGCATCCATTGCGGTCGGGATGATATAGTCGCTGAAATTATTGTTGCGGATGCGGCCTTTGGCATCTGCGGCGATCTGTTCCATGGACGCATAGCCGATACCCTGAAGGACGCCGCCTTCCATCTGTCCCGTTATTATATTTATATCGATGGGCGTACCGACGTCAAAGGAACCGTATGAGCCGAGGATGCTGGTCAGTCCCGTGAGGGTGTCGACTTCGACCTCGATTGCATTGACAGCCCAGGAATACGTCGGATAGGCGTCTCCGCGGAATGTTGCTATGTCGAACGGAATAATATAATCGGGAGATCTGTAATTCTCCGTAATCGTCAGATCTTCTCCGTCCTTCCACTGCTCACGCAAACTGGCAGCTGCGCGGCGCAGAAGTTCCCCGACAATCATGACGGAACGGGAAGCGACCGTCGGGCCGCTGTCCGGCATGCGGTCCGTATCCGCGTTATCGAAGACAACCCGGTCAAGCGGAAGCCGAAGTTCATTTGCCACGATCTTTGTCAGCGTAGTTTTGAGCCCCTGGCCCATATCCGTGCTGGCGGCAAGTATTTCCACGATGCCGTCGGAACGCTTGTGCAGCTTTGCAACGGCCTTGATGAAATCACGCTCGCCGCTGCCGGTAAAACCGGCGCCATGGAAAAAGAGGCTCATGCCGATGCCGCGGCGGTAACGGCCGGTCTGCGGTTTGGCGTATTCGGCGCGTTTCCTGCGGAAGCCGCAGGCATTGTCCACCTCTTCGATCATGGCGGGTATTGGGACCGGAAAATGGTATTCTCCGCTGGTGGAGGTGGCATCACCCTGCTGTGCAAGATGCTTTTCCTTGAATTCGAGGGAATCTTCACCGAGGTTATTTGCGATGTGATCCATCATCATTTCTATTGCAAAAAAGGTCTGGGGACCGCCGAATCCGCGGAATGCCCCATTCGGTACCGTATTGGTTTTTACCGCCCGTCCCCGGACATGCAGATTCGCAATCGAATAGACGCCGTCTGCACAGATGATGCCGCGCTGCAGGACAACAGGGGTGAGGGTGGTGTAGGCGCCTGCGTCGTATATGACATCAATATCCATGGCAGTAATCCTGCCGTCCTTCACTGCAGCCCTGTAGGTGCACAGAGACGGGTGCCGCTTGCTTGTGAATTCCATATCTTCACGGCGGTCAAAGATGAGACGCACGGGTTTCCCGGCTTTGCGGGCCGCAACGGCAGCCTGGCAGGCAACAATGGAAGGATAATCTTCTTTTCCGCCGAAAGCCCCGCCTGTCTCGTCCTGAATGATCTGTACGTCCGAGGGACCGCAGCCGAGTACTTTTGCAACGGCGCGGTTAATGTAGTAGGGGCACTGCATGGAACCATGCACGGTCATGCGGCCGTCATGGGCTTCCGCAATCACTCCCTGCGTCTCGAGATAGCAATGTTCCTGAAGGCCCGTCTCGAACTGCTCCTCAAATACTTTGTCCGCTTCGGCAAAAGCTTTTTCGATATCACCTTTGTTGATTTCATAGTTAAAAAAGACCGTGTCGGCATCACGCAGGCTGATAATTGCAGGCAGATCCTCATAGACAACATCAATCGCGTTTATGATGCGGAGGACTTCCTTCTCGTCCGGTCCGACTGCCATAAGGATAGGATCGCCGATATATTCGACGGTTTCCTCAGCAAAAACGGGGGTGTCATCCTCTACGATATGCACGCGGTTTACTCCCGGCACATCATTTTTATCCACGATCAGATATCCATCGGGGAGAGGGGGGATTTTTACATCGATGATGCGCGCGTGCGGCTTCTTCGAATGCAGAAGCTTTCCGAACAGCATGCCTTCCGTGGGAAAATCAGCAACATACACAGCTGAGCCCGATGTTTTCGGGAGATGGTCCAACTTGATGACCGAATCACATATTTTTTCCATATAATACCCCATACCGAAGCGATTCATATATAGGCAAAACCGGTCCACACTGATAAGGTATTTTCTAACCTTGAGCATAATGTTTGTCATGATTCTTGTAAATAGCAAGCAATGAAATTCATGAATTATTCATTAAAAACGGGTTTTCGGACTGCTTTCCTGCAGACTCCGGGATGACCGGTTTCAGCTGTCCGGTCATCCGGGAAAAGGATGTTTCCGCAAGAACATATGCATGTCCGTGAGAGGTTCTTTACTTTTTTGAACCATTGGAACAATATGTACTTATAGGCCGCATTTCCATAAAAACGGCAGCTTTCTGCGGCAGTTCCCGGAAATGCAGGATCTCATGCGCGGGCAGGAAACAGGGGGGCACAGTATGCAGAAGCAATTTTCAGAGACGGGTCCTGTACTGAATAAAGACGGATCGCCGAATCCGGGCTATGCGACAAAGAGCATCCTCAAATACCGGAGGAAGGATATCAAGGCGCCTCCGTATCGGATCAAGGAATGGGATTTCTACCAGGTGACAGACGACAGAATGTGCCTTCAGTTTACGATCGGGCATGCCGCCTATGCGGGGCAGGTCTGCGCGATGCTGTTTGATTTTGCGGACGGCAAAAAGCTGGCTGAAGTCGGTAAGTTCCTGGTCCTGCCGTTTGGTTCCCTGCACATGCCGGAGGATGCCGAGAAAGACAGCGTTCTCCGTTATACCGCTTCGGCCGGTACCATGCGTTTTACTGCGGAAGGCACGGAGAGACATATTTTCTGCAAATGGGATGATTTTGAAGCGGATATTTTTCTGACCAGGAAAAATGCGAATTCCCTTGTCATCAATGTGCCGTTTGATGAGTCGCCGAAGGCGTTTTATTACAACCAGAAGATCAACTGCATGACGGCGGAGGGCACCGTCAGATACGGAAGCCGGAGCTACCGCTTTTCGCCGAGGGAATCTTTCGGTCTGCTTGACTGGGGAAGAGGTGTCTGGCCGTTCCATAATGAATGGTACTGGAGCAACGGCACCGGATATATCAGAGAAAAAATTTTCGGGTTTAACCTGGGCTGCGGCTTCGGAAATACCCGGAATGCGACCGAGAACATCCTGTTTTACGGCGATACGGTGCACAAGTTAGGCGATGTGAAGTTTGAGACAGAACCGGATTATATGAAGCCCTGGCATATCCATGACACGGAAGGGAGGCTTGACCTGCTGTTTACCCCGGTTTATGACCGTACTACAAGCACGAAATTGCTGTGGGTGGATAATTGCTGCCATCAGATGTTCGGTTCTTTTTCCGGAAAGGCCGTACTCGATGACGGAACGGTACTGCAGATCGACCGCCTGATATCTTTTGCCGAGCATGCAGTAAATAACTGGTAACCGGTTCTGTGACCCCGGTATGACACAAACGCACAGGATGTGATATCCTCAAAGAAACAAATCTGTGCCTGACAGCCATGCATACGGGGGAGAGAAAATATGAAACCTGATCATAATTTCGTAACACTTGGGAAAACCGGGATTACTGTTCCGCGGAACGGATTCGGATGCCTTCCCATCCAGCGGATAAGCCGCGATGATGCGGCCGAACTGCTCCGGAAGGCTTACCGGAACGGCATACGGTTCTTTGATACGGCCCGTTTTTATACAGACAGCGAAGAGAAAATCGGATACGCCCTGCATGATGTGCGGAAAGATATTTTCATTGCTTCCAAAACAATGTCTACGCAGCCGTCTGCATTCTGGGAACAGCTGCATGAATCCCTTTCGGAACTGCAGACAGACTATATTGACCTCTATCAGTTCCATAATCCGGCTTTCTGCCCGAAACCGGGCGACGGTTCGGGTCTGTACGAAGCCATGCTGGAGGCAAAGAGACAGGGCCTGATCCGGCATATCGGAATCACGAACCACAGGCTTCCCGTTGCCGCGGAAGCCGTCGAATCCGGCCTGTACGAGACGCTGCAGTTTCCGTTCAGCTATCTGGCCACGGATGAAGAAATCGAGCTGGCTGAGTCCTGCCGCGCGCGCAATATGGGATTCATAGCGATGAAGGGCCTCTCCGGGGGGCTGCTGACGAATTCGGCGGCGGCCTATGCTTTCCTCGCCCGTTACAGTCACGTACTGCCTATCTGGGGAATCCAGAGGGAGACGGAACTTGATGAATTTCTTTCCTACGCGGCGAATCCGCCGGTATTGGAGGGAGAACTGGCCGCCGTTATCGCCCGAGACAGGAAGGAGCTCGGATCAGAGTTCTGCAGGGGCTGCGGCTACTGCCTTCCCTGCCCGGCCGGCATAGATATACCGACCTGTGCGAGGATGTCCCTGATGATCCGCCGGGCGCCGACGTCCGTTTATTTGAATGAGGAGTGGCAAGGCAAAATGAAAATGATCGAAACCTGCATCCGCTGCAATCACTGCGCGAACCACTGCCCGTACGGACTGAACACACCGGAACTGCTTTCCAAAAACTGGGCCGACTACCAGACATTCCTTTGATAGGACATGCCGGTCCGCAAAAATAACGTAAACTTGCCGCATGTAAAGCAATGTAATTTCGAAAATAGCTGTTATGATGAATCGTATAATCTAACAACAGAAGAAATGCCGATAGAATTCGCTGTCAGACATGCCGGATCATAAAAGGAACGGCCATGATTTCCCGGACAAATATTTGCACGATTCATCTCCAGGGAAGGACACCGCTGCATGCATATTTATGACCTCGTAACGAAGAACAACAGGGAAAACGGACAAAAAACAGCACTTTCGATTGCACTCGCTTCCGGCGGAACGCGGATATATACGTATTCGGAAATGTTTGCCGAAGCGGACCTGCTTGCAGGCGCTCTTTTGGAGAGGGGACTGAACCCCGGCGACCGTGTCGCCCTGATTTCAGAGAATTCACCGGAATGGATCATCGCATTCCTTGGAATACTGAAGGCCCGCGGCACGGCCGTACTTCTCGATGCATCGCTGCTGCCGGATGCTTTGTTCGAGCTTTCCGTCAAATCCGACCTGCGCTGTATTTTCGCATCCCCGCGCATTATGGATAAACTGTCCGGTACGTTTCCTGCCGGGATGCCTGTGCTCAATATTTATGCGCATAACCGGTCTTCTGTTGATACGGGTGAAATGCAGCCGCTGCCGAAGCCAATGACGGACGGTGACGAGACAATTGCTGCGATCATTTATTCGTCCGGTACGACCAGGGCGGCGGCCGGCATCATGCACAGTCACGATGCGTTGATTTCGTCGACGATGATGTGCGCCAAAAGCAACAGGCTGACCGCAGAAGGCAAATACCTTGACGTTGTCCCGAACAGCCATATATACGGGCTTATCTGCGGCGTGCTCGGGCCGATGCTGCTCGGTGCCGACGCATATTTCATGGAGCAGAACACGCCGGCTGCCATATTAAAAGCCTTTGCCGAATACAGGCCGACCATCTTTCCCTGTGTTCCCAAAGTGTTCGAACTTTTTAAGGCGGAAATCGAGAAGAAGATATCCGCCGCTCCCGGAACGAAAAAGCTTTTTGCCGTCTTTTTCCCAATCTGCCTGTATTTGCGGAAAAGGACCGGCATCAACCTCGGGAAAATCCTTTTCAGGAGCATCCATGATGGTTTTGGCGGAAGAATCGAAGTACTGTGTTCGGCCGGTGCACCCATGGATCAGAAGACGGCCGAATTTTATCTGGGCACCGGCTTCAATATGCTGGTAACATACGGGGCAACCGAAACCAACATCCCGACGATCGGCAACTATGGCAGAAAGCTGACAGCGGATTCCTGCGGGAAACCCTATCCGGATGTATCCGTAAAAATCAGCGAATCCGGAGAGATCCTGATTAAGTCGGAGTATATGATGAAAGGATATTTCGGGGAACCGGAACTGACAGCGGCCGCTTTTGAGGACGGCTGGTTCAAAACCGGTGATCTGTGCCGCATAAACGCCGAGGGCAATTATCAGGTGACCGGCCGCAGCAAGGAGAACATCGTTCTCGCTTCCGGCAAGAAAGTTGTCCCGGAAGACATTGAAAAGGCGTACAGTACTGTTCCGGGGATAAAGGAACTCGTTGTCTGCGGCGTACCCGCGGCAGGCGGCAGTTATGATGAAGTGCATGCGTTTGCGGTCCTATCAGACCCTGCCGCGGGCACGGAAACTATATCCGGCGACATGATCAGGGCCGGCAGCACCCTGCCTCCGCAGATGAAAATCGTACGGGTCCACTATGTGGATGAAATACCGAGGACGTCCCTGCAGAAACCGAAGAGGTACATCCTGAAAAAAATCGCCGCCGCTGAACTCGCCGCCGAGCTCGCGCCGGGTGCCGAATTATCCGTTCCTGCGCAGCAAAAGGATATGGAAGAAGAAATCATGTGCATGATTGCGGACGCCGGACAGATGGACCGCAGCATCGTGTCAATCGATGCAAAACCATTTGCCGGACTCGGCATTGACTCGCTCCAGTCCATCGAACTTGCCATCCGGCTCGAAGGCAGGTTTGGGTTCCGTGTGGATCAGTCTTTCACTCATAACATGACTGTCAGGGATCTTGCCGCGCTGGTAAGGGCCCATGACGAAAAAGCCGTTTCTGCAGATGAGACCCGGGAAAAATATCCCAAAATGAAAAAGCCCGGTGACTACCTGCTGTTCAGGAATGTATGCAGACTGGCCGGAATTATTTATAAAATCAGGGTCTCCAATGAGGAAGTCATCCCGGACGACAGAGGATATATCCTCTGCGCCAACCATGTATCGAACTTTGACTACCTCTGGCTGACAAGCCGTTTCAACCGCACAAGATTCGATAAATTCTGCTGCATGGCAAAGCGGGAGCTCCTGAACAATACATATATCAGCCGCCTGCTGTCGGAAATCTGCGGCATGATTCCCGTGGACAGGTCCAATATCCGCGCAGAGACAATGAAATGCTGCACGGAAAAACTTAAGGAACAGTGGGGGCTTCTGATTCATCCGGAAGGGACGCGAAGTGCGGACGGCGAGATGGGCGTATTCAAAAAGGGTGCGGCAGTTCTTGCCATTGAATCGAATGTACCGATCATCCCGGCATATATCCAGGGGGCGTTTGACGTATACCCAAAGGGAAGCCGGCTCCCGCGTCTGTTCAACTTCCGCAGGATGAGGAAATATGCTGTAAGCGTTGTTTACGGCAATCCTATATTCCCGGGCGGCATGACCGCAGAGGAGATGATCCAGAAGGTCAGGGACTCCATTACGGAATTACGGAGCCGCGCAGCGGCCCAATAAGCAGGACAACCGCGGGCGTTCGCCTTATAAAACCGCCGCCGGAGCGGATCAAAAGAAAAGGTTTGTATGATATAATGAATCCATAATTTTTAAAATGAAATATATAGATATTCCCGAACAGTCGCGTGCAAAAATAGCAGTTGTTTTCCGGAGGGCTTCTGTATGGTTCCTGCACTGATTATTTTTCTGGTTACCTATGTACTCATGATTGCACTGCCGAAGTACCGCGCGTATGTTGCGCTTGCTTCGGCCGTTATTTTTATCATAAGCGGCATACTGCCCCCCGGCAGTGTCCTGCCTTCCATCGACTGGAATGTCATATTGATGATAGCCGGCACCATGGGTGTCGTCGCCCTTTTTATCGAATCAAAGATGCCGTCCCGACTTGCGGATCTGATCATCAGAAAGATGCCGGATGTCAGATGGACGATCATTGCACTTTCCGTATTCGCCGGTGTCATTTCAGCCTTCGTCGACAATGTTGCCACGGTACTGATGGTTGCCCCCGTTGCCGTCACAATTGCCAGAAAGCTTAAGATATCACCCGTGCCAAGCGTTATCGCCATTGCGATTGCATCCAATCTCGAGGGCGCCGCAACGCTTGTCGGCGACACGACATCCATCCTGCTCGGCGGACATGCAAACATGGATTTCCTGGACTTCATATGGATGAAAGGCAAGCCCGGCATGTTCTGGATCACACAGATCGGGCTTCTTGCAGCAACATGTATCCTGCTCCGCCTTTTCCGCAGGCAGACTGATAAGGTTGACATAGATAAAATTACGGAAGTGGAAGATTATTTCCCTTCGATATTACTTCTGGGTACGATACTCCTTTTGATCATGGCTTCGTTTATTCCCGACAGCTGGCATAAGCCTGCTGCAATCAACGGACTCATCTGTATGAGCCTCCTGGTTATCGGCGTCATATATGAGATGATACGGCAGAAGACAGCGGATGTCTTATTGCGGACGTTCCGGGAAGTGGATTACTTTACACTCCTTTTACTGGCATCCCTGTTTGTTGTTATCGGAGGCATAAAGGAAGCGGGTGTCATCGATGCGATTGCCAAATTGTTCCTGAAGATAGGGGGCGGCAACGTCTTCCTGATGTACTCCCTGATTCTTTGGGCATCGGTCCTGCTTTCTGCTTTCATTGACAATATTCCGTATGTGGCGACGATGCTGCCGGTTGTGACCAGCCTCGCCGGTTTCATGGGTATTGAACCCTACATCCTCTATTTTGGCTTGCTGACCGGAGCCACACTGGGAGGAAATCTCACGCCTATCGGCGCTTCCGCTAATATCGCGGCTATCGGTATCCTACGCAGGCAGGGTTATGAGGTCAAAAACAGCGAATATATGAAGATCAGCGTGCCGTATACATTGACGGCCGTTACAGCCGGTTACGTCGTACTGTGGCTCATCTGGGGAATTGGCGTCGTGCCTGCTGTCTGACCGATTATTCGGCTGTCTGGGAAGCCTCGCCTGCTGTCCGGCCGTTATACAGATCTTCCCGAGAGGGCCCGACGGGCGTTTACAGCCGGCCCCCATATTTTCTGTTTTATATTCACAAATCATGTACACGGTATACGTTGACATATGACACCCTGTCATATATCATGACTTCCTGAAGAGTGACACCCTGTCATATAGGAGGTGTATATGCCGACGTCCACTTTTTATAATTTGCCGGAAGAAAAAAGGAATAAGATTCTTATCGCAATCAAGGAAGAATTTGCGAGGGTAGATTATACCAATGTCTCGATCAACAAGATTGTCCAGGCAGCGGGCATTCCGCGCGGAAGCTTTTATCAGTATTTTTCCGATAAGAGCGATATGCTTTCGTATCTGCTGTCGGATTACCGGCATCAGGTAATCCACAGGATGAAAGGAAAAATGCAGGATTCGGGCGGCGACCTGTTCAGCACGTTCACTGACCTGCTGGACTTTTCCCTCGAATTTGTTACGGAACAGAATACAAACCGATTTTGCAAAAACCTTTTTTCCGATATTAAAGTAATGGACGGACTCATTTCAAAACACGCCAAGAACGAAGCCCGGAATATGCTGATGAAAGAGCTTGCTCCTTTTGTAGACAGGGAGTGCCTCAACCTGCGTACGGAGAACGATTTTTCCGATATGGTTGAAATATTATTCTCGATAACCAGGGACGCCATTGCAGAAGCTTTTCTCGACCTCTCGTCCTATGCGAGTACAAGGAACAGATACATTGCCCGGCTTGAACTCATTAAGCGCGGATTCATTAAAAACAAGGAGATAACAAGTCATGCTTGAATTGAAACACATCAGAAAGACATACCATGTGGGCGGAATAGAGACGAGGGCGCTTGACGATGTAAGCGTTGCGTTCCGGGAAAAAGAGTTTGTGGCTATCCTGGGTACGAGCGGTTCCGGCAAGACGACGTGCCTGAATATAATCGGCGGACTGGACCGTTACGATTCCGGCGAACTCACGATCAAAGGCAAGAGAACCGCCGACTTCCGGGAAAGGGACTGGGACGCATACCGCAACAACTCGATCGGATATGTTTTTCAGAATTACAACCTCATTATGCACCTGAGTATTGTCGCCAATGTCGAACTCGGTATGACCTTAAGCGGCGTTTCCTCCGAAGAAAAGCGCAGGCGGGCCCTCGAAGTCCTCGAACAGGTCGGCCTGAAAGAGCATCTTCACAAGAAGCCGAACCAGCTTTCCGGAGGACAGATGCAGCGCGTTGCCATTGCGCGCGCACTTGCCAACAACCCGGAAATCCTTCTTTGCGACGAACCGACCGGTGCGCTTGATACCGCGACAAGCATACAGATCATGGATCTTATCAAGGAAGTCGCAAGGGACCGACTTGTCATTATGGTTACGCATAACCCGGATATTGCCGAAAAATATGCCGACCGTATCATCCGTTTTCAGGACGGGAAAATCATATCGGATACCCACCCCCATGAGGAACGGCCGAAGCCCGACGGGTTCAACCTGAAAAAGACCAGTATGAGCTATCTTACGGCACTCAAGCTTTCTTTCAATAACCTCCGCACCAAAAAGGGCCGTACGTTCCTTACCGCTTTTGCATCCAGCATCGGTATTATCGGCATTGCCGTTATTTTAAGTCTCTCAAGCGGTTTTCAGACACAGATTGACGAATTTCAGGCGGATGCGATGTCGGAGTTTCCGATTATCATCTCGCAGTCTGCGATGACAATGGATCAGGAAGAACTCTCTGCCATGCGGAAAAACATGAAGGATCAGATGCTCGGTACGGAGGAATTTGCAGATTCCGATGAGGTATACCTGTACGACCCGGCTGAGAACAAGGTTGTGCATACGAATGTTTTTTCCGATGATTACATGCAATACCTGCAAAAAATCGATCCGGAAATCTGCGGCAGCGTCAGCATGACGCGTATTGCCGCAATGAACATGGTCCGTGAAGCGGACGGGACGGCAGTGCCGGTATCTGTAAGCGGTGCATTGTCGCAGACGGGTAGCGGTACGGCAGGCAGCTCATCAGGAATAACCAGCATGAGCGACTTTGGGCTTTCTTCGTATCCTGAGTCATTGACGGAAGGGGATGCCTCCTATCTTGAAAAAAATTATGACGTACTGGCAGGAACCTATCCCGCATCAGACACGGACGTAGTCCTTGTAATCGATTCGCAGAACAGAATCGACTGCAGCATTCTTAAAAATCTCGGCTTTGAGACAGAGGGTGTTGATGCAGTCAAGTTCAGCGACATCGTTGGTACGAAGTTGAAAATTGTTTCCAACAATGATTATTATGTCAAGACGGAATACGGAACATATATGCCCGGTACCGATTATCAGGCCATGTATGATTCCAAAGACAGCATTACCATTACCATCACCGGCGTTGTCCGGGCCAAAGAAGGCGTCAGTATGGCGCTCCTCGGTACAGGGATTGCGTACAGCGATCAGCTTTCCACACGGATCATCGATTCCGCCGTCGATTCCGATATTGTTAAAGCGCAGCAGCAAAGCGACACGAACGTCATTACGACGGAAGCCCTCGATGCGTCCTCGAAAAAGTCTTTCCTCGAATACCTTGGAGGCGATGCGACTCCGTACATGATCATGGTCTATCCTGAAAATTTTGAAGACAAAGACGCCGTCACCGCATACCTCGATGCATACAATGCAGGTAGGGAAGAGGATGACCAGGTCGTCTACACGGATCTCGCGGGAACTATGTCCGAACTGACAGGCGGCATCATGGATGGCATTACCACCGTACTGATTGCATTTGCAGCGATCTCACTGGTAGTCAGTCTCATCATGATCTCCATCATTACCTATACATCCGTACTCGAACGCACAAAGGAAATCGGAATCCTTCGGGCCCTTGGAGCGCGCAAAAAGGACATAACCCGCGTGTTCGATGCGGAAACCACGATACTCGGCGTATTTTCCGGTGTACTCGGCATTGTTATTGCAGAAATCCTGACAATTCCGATCAATGCCGTGCTGTTTAAACTTACGGAACTTTCCGATGTCGCCCGGCTGCAGCCCTGGCACGCAGTCATACTGGTCGTGATCAGCACGGTTCTTACCGTTCTCGGCGGACATATACCGGCAAAGATGGCCTCAAAGAAGGATGCTGTCGAAGCGCTCAGAAGCGAATAACAAAACGGGCTGCGGGGTTAATTCCAGAAATCCATAATATCCACGGTCTCGTCCCCCGGATACTCGATTTCGCAGGGCGGAGAAAGGAAAGAATAGGTATAGACAGGACTATGGTCATATACGTATTCAGGACACAGGACCGTATTATCCGCGGTCAGGCCCTGCTCCCCGGCTGCTTCTTTGACATCCGGCACATCATACTCAGCCGTAATTCTGAACTCGCAGTCTCCGCCGTTTCCGAAATAGTACTTTTTATAATTGTCTTCATAATCGACTACCGGAGTGCCGATATTCGGTTTCCAGTAATATTTGATTGACACATAGTCGCCGGGCTGGAGTGCGGGAATGGGAAGACGTACAGGCTTGTAAAAATCCATCAGCGAACTTGTACAGGAATCATAGGTGACAAGCATCGAGCCGCTCGGACTCTCCTGATCGGAACAGTTCTGAACAAATACGGTGAAATATGCCGGACGATATCGGTACGCGCTCGCCGGTTTCAGATAATCGACATCGAGAGGATTGACATGGTTCATGGAAGCGATTGTTTTCATCTGTTCCGTGACCTCACCGGTAACCTGGTCGCGTATTTCCTTTGTCAGTTCGTTTTCCGGAACCCCCAAAGTCTGACAGGTCTCTTGAATCGCTACCTGCAGACAGTAATCAAAGCCGTCTGCGGCCATTGTCTCAAAGTCGGGGAGAGTCGGGGGAAGGCCGATGGAGGTAAGCCCGGCCTGGATAGCGGACTTAATGGCCGTCTTTATTGCATCCCGGGCTTTGTCGCCGATCAGGGGAATATTATCGGCTATCAATTCGGCGGCGCTGTCCTGCAGTCCGTTATATGCCTCACGGATGGAATTATAGATTGCAGACAGAAGATTGGTGAACTCATCATACCAGTGTGTTTTGATTGTCAGTTTGAAAGAAGCACCGACGGGCAGGTATCGATCGAGGAGCGCCTGGTATTCATCTCTGGTGATCCCTGTCTGCTGCACGTGCTGCGCATATGGATAGATGGTCCCGTCAGGCGTGTGGAGTGTCATTTCCATTTCTTCGGGCAGGATTCTCCTCGTCACTTCATAATAGTCTTCCGAATCAGGGTGTTCCCACTGCACAGGCATATACATAATGAATTCTGTGAAAGGGACATACGATTTGACTTCAACCTTCTGGGTTTGTGTAACGGTCATATTCCCGGAAAGATCCGTAACTTCGAGGTTGTTGTAGAATACAGTCTGTGTTTCGGAGAAGACCGGATATCGGATGGAAGGATCCGATTCGTCGGCTATCATAAAGACTGCACGGACATAGTACTTGTTTGTGCCGGTACCGATCTCAGCCGCGGCGGGAACAAAATCCTTTAACGGGAATCGCCAGTAATTGTCATTTGCAGGATACGTGTACTCCTCGCCCATCTTTGCACTGTAAACCAGCCCCTGCGGATTTGTAACCGATGCCGTATCCGTTCCGAACGGAGAAGAGGCAACCTGATATAGGATGGACCTGGTGTTTTCCGGAGTGGACCGGAACCGGAAATCCCAGTATTGGTCTTCGGGGTGGGCTATTATGGCCGTGTCCGTCTTATGCAGGTATTGATATCCTGTTTCTCCGTATTCCGATTCCCTTCCGTTTTCGGCCGTCCAGGTTTCTACGTGAAATTTGTCGAGGATATCAGCATAGGAGCCGATTGTCTGTACTGCCGGTATTCCATAACCGGTTTCCATCCCTTCTCCGGCATCTCCGATCAGTTTCCCGGCAGAGTCAACGGCAATGACACGGACATAAAAACTGTACTGGCTCTGCTCAAGAAGTGCAGCTGCCGGATCAACCGTGAAAACGGCTCCCGTATTATCTGCCGGGACTTCGCTTCCCTCCAAACTGCCGGTCTGACTGACAATTGCCGCAAAATCAATGGGAAATTCCTTGTCAGCGGGATCAAGTTCACCGCTGACAAGAAGACCCGCAGGCTCCAATGCATCTTCGTTCAGCCCGGTAAACGGTGTCTTTGATACCTGCCAGATTAATGTATCGGCATCCTGCGCAGTAACGGATACAAGAAACCATCTAAGGCTGTCCTGTTCGCTGCTGATAAAAAAATTACCGGTTGTCCTGTAACCAAGGTCAGGATCGGATGTAAACGGTGCGTAAGGAAATTCGGTCGGCGCAGGTGTCGGCGTTGGTGTGGGTGTAATTGTCGGTACAGGCGTCGGTGCGGGTGCGATGGCAAACACATCTGACGAGTCATTGCCGAAAGCAAAATCTTCAAGAACTGCGTATACCTTCAGGATGCAGCCGGAGGCACTCACGTCAGGGACTGTCCAGATATACTCCGAACCTTTGATGCCGTCGGCAACAGGCGAGAAATTGGTTCCGTTATCCGTGCTGAGCGAAATAACAAAATCCGGGTTGCGTTCCGAATTGATTTTCCAGGTAATCGTATATTGCTGCCCTGCCTGCAGAACTTCACCGGAAACCGGAGTAAGAACCGTGAGCAGAGGCTCTGACGCCTCGGGTATTGTAATCGTGGGAAGTGTTGAAGTTGGCAGTACAAAAGTAGGATTCATCGGGATAATTGTCGGGTCGGTGTCTGTCCCGGATACCGCCGGCTCTGCTGCGGTTGTCTGTGCTGCCGTCTCTGCCGTCTCCGAAGATGTCTCTGAAGATGTCTCTGAAGATGTCTCTGAAGATTTCTCTGAAGATGCTTCCGTCTGTAAGGCGGTTTCGGCTGCCGGCGTCGGCACCGCTGCCGAACTGTCTTGCGGCTGCCCGCCGGCAGGTATGATTTCGGCTGAAAGCGGTTTCCCGGGGCCGTCCGCCATGGCAAGCTGCACGGCTGTGTCATATTTTGGGAACAGTACCGTGTTTTCTTCGGTAAGAGACGCAAATCGTGCCTGTTCGGTCAGCTGGTCCGAGTCGAAATACAATTCGATTCCTTTCGGATCAGATGCCGCAGCACTCTCTGCAGCGCTGCCGCTCGGACGGCAGTATGAAAAAACAACGAGGGCGCCGGTAATCAGCATGGCGGCCGAGAGAGACAGCGCGATAACAGACTTCTTCTTTCGATCCAGTTTCATAGTATTGTTCCTCACTTTGCCGTTAGAGACATAGAAAAGCAGCATGCTCGATATATGGGTCACAGAAAAAGAATTATACGTATAAACAAATATTATTCGGAAGCAGCACAAAAATTATGACAAATAAATTTTATCACATAATTGCATTATATATAACTATCCCGAAGTATTTCAGAATCAGATTAAGAAAATACTTATGTAACAGGATCCGTCTTAATTCCGGACTCTTTCCTGAGTCTCATCGTCACATATTCACATTCACCGCCATAGGCATTCCTGCGGTATGTACGCAGAATTTCATACCCGGATTTTTCATAACAGCGGATCGCCCTTTTGTTAAATGCCCGGACTTCAAGGCTGATGCTGTAATCCGGATACTGCTCCTGTGCAAAAGCTGTGATAAACCGGACGAATGCAGAGCCGAACCCGCGGCCGCAGTATGACGGTTCCATCCCGAGACCAATCTCCATGTCGTGGGCGCCGGTCTTTGTCATACGGAAAAAGCCGACATACCGTCCGTTTTCGTCATGGACAGAACGATACTCAGCTCCGCGCTTTGCTGCATTCGTGATTCCCCAGTCATCGGCAATCATGGCCTCCCAATCGGAGAAATTATAGACGGCATATTCACCGCCGTATTTCCAGCTGCATAATTCTCTTGCAAGCGACTCTGTCAGGTCACCAATCATAAACTGCATTCCGTGCACCGCCTGTCCGGATCATAATCGTTCTGCATTTCAATATCTTATGATTCATTATAGTAAAACAAGCCGCAAAAGAAAGGCCGGAGGAAAGAAATGCAGAGATATACGCGAATATCCTGTCACTTGCAAAACAGGTCGCAAATATAGTTTATTTGTCATACTATGGAAGTATCGAAATTCGATATAAATCTGTTCGGAAGGATGTGCGGATATATGGATAAAAGAAGCGAATTTCATACGATCGATGAGTACATCCGGCAGTATGACCCGGAAATGCAGATAATCCTTACGGACCTTCGAAATGCAGTCCGGGATGCGGCGCCGGAAGCGCGTGAAAAGATCAGCTACCGGATGCCGGCATTCGAGTATTTCGGAAACCTCGTATATTTTGCTGTCTTCAGAAATCATATCGGTTTCTATCCGACACCGAGCGGAATGGACGCGTTTTCGCGTGAATTATCCGAATATAAGACGTCAAAAGGCGCAATACAGTTTCCCCTCGGGAAGCCGCTTCCTCTTGACCTTATCAGGAGGATCGTTAAATTCCGGGCGGAAGAAAACTTCCGGAAAGCCGCAGACCAAAAATCCGGAAAAAAACACTAAATCCTGAAATTATTATTTTGTGTTATGTGAGATGTCTGAGTTTGGCGTAAATCACAGGACCACCGAGCGCGCACAGCAGAAGCGCATAGATCCCGATATTTCCATAAACCAGGTCGGCATTGCCGTTTAAAATGCCGATTACCGCATAAATCAATCCGATGACGACTGCCCAGATAATAGCCCTTCTCCACGCATCTTCCTTGGTTTTTGTCTTCAGGAGCCAGGTAAAGCCGAAAGTCGTAAAAGCCGCAGGTACCGCTGTCAGAAGAAGTTCCAGCCCGATAAGATTCCGCCATGCTTCCTTGTCAGCCGGTGGTTCCGATATTCCCAGGGGGAGGGTAACAAGAAACTCAAAAAAATAGACGACAATGAAAATCAGCAAGCCGAACAGAAAGTCCAATAATATTTTTTTCATAAAGAGGTCATCTCCTTTTTATCCGGTGGACTGGGAATCGCTCTCATAGCCTGCATGTCTGATCTATATATAAATTATACTACGTAAGCATGATCAGGAGCGCGGAATCCGGATAAATGGTAAAATAATCCTGTTATTGTAAATCCCGAATGATCCGCATAAGTTCGTGCAGAATATTCCGTCTGAAAATTATCCGCAGAATTACAGGAGGCGGTACACATGAAGGCAATCCGGATTTCTGTTTATATTCTGTCACTGGTCCTCGCTGCATCCGTGTTTTGCGCATGCGGCAGAGGTTTTTCCGGAGAGACCCCGGAAAGCCTTATAACAACTGCGGCACCTGCGGCCATGCCGGATGATTTTGCCCTGCATTTTGAAATCGGAATAAACCCGGTACAAATGAACGTCATCAACTTCGGCGCCGATGGAAAAATTACAAAGGATCTTGTCATGAACGGGACCGCGGGCTGCGCATATTCCTGCCCGAAGGAAGACCTTGAAGCAATCTACGCAAAAATGCAGGAATTATCGATTCCATACCTGACCGGCAATTTCGTCAGCGATTCCGTCGCTGTTACACCAAACACCGTGTTCCTAATCCGATACACGATGAACGGGCGGGAATATACGGTTTCCGGAGACGGCTCAACCGGTTTGATGGAATCGGCGGACGCCGCGGATCTCGAGCTATTCCGGGTTTACCTGGTAGAATTTATGATGAATACGGACGAGTACAAGTCACTTCCGGAGGCAGAGGGCGGTTACGATTAGATGCTGATCAGCTGCACCGAAAGCACCGGCGTCTTCATCCGTGAAGAGAGCAGATTGTCCTGCCGGGTGCCGGGTAAGGTACATCTATATTTCCATCTGCCGGATATACAGCTTCTCGGTATCCTCATCAAAACACACGAAAGCAATTTCCCGGATTGCGTCCGGATTCCCGTCAATCCATTCCCGGACGGTTTGTACGGCAATACGGGCCGCCCTGTCTTTGGGAAATCCATAGACCCCTGTACTGATGGCGGGAAAAGCAATCGTGCGGATACTGTTTTGCACGGCAAGCGCGAGGCTGTTCCGGTAACAGTCTGCAAGCAGGCGGTCAGCTTCTTCAGCCGTGTGATCAAACCAGACCGGACCGACCGTGTGGATGATAAACCTGGCCTTCATATTGCCGCCGGATGTAATCACGGCTTTGCCTGTACGGCACGGACCGCCGGAGGCACGGATCATGAGGCATTCCTGATGAAGCCGGGGGCCGGCTGCACGATGGATGGCGCCGTCGACACCGCCCCCGCCGAGAAGTGTGCTGTTGGCGGCATTGACGACTGCATCAACATCCGACTCGGTGATGTCGCCGCGGTAAATGCGGAGCCGGGTGCTTTTATACGAATATTCCATATCTGTCCTCACTGTCTGTACAGGCTGTACCTGTGCAATATATTTGCACAATTGCCGGATGCATATGGATCTTCCTCGAGATTCAATTTTGTCAGCGGATCTTTTTCAGGCCCTCATACACCATCTGCCTGGAATTCTCTTCGCCGTGGACCGGCAGATAATATCTGCAGGGTGTGTTCAGGAGCTTTTCCCATGAATGGGAAATTTGGGATGCATCATTTGCAAAGGGCGGATAGATATTTTCACCCCTGCCGTGGACCATGGCGTCGCCGACAAGTGCGATTTCAGAATCAACCAATATGCTGATCGATCCGGATGTATGGCCGGGCGTCTCCAGAATGTCGAGTGTGCCCGCAAAATCTTCAATGGCGAAGGACTCAGACAGTGCCCGTACTGATCTGCACGGCGTGAACCTGCTCATGAACGGAAATGTGATCCTTCCGACTGTTCTTGTCAGGGAGGATGTGCCTATGGGCTTCTCGCTGCGGCCGCTTGCCAGTACCCTGCATTCAACAGGATGCGCATATACGGGACAGTGAAATTTCTCCTGAAAATAGGAGGCATTCCCGGCATGGTCGGCATGTGCATGAGTAATAATAATTGCGCTCAGAGATTTGACGTCGAGATTTTCCAATTGCTTTTCGATCGTTTCCCGTTCTGCACGGATGCCGGTATCCACCAGGATATTTGCGTTATCCTTCATGATAATGTAACAGCTGCAGCGGATGACACCGAGCCGTGACACCTGCGTTTTTTTCGCCGTCGTCCAGATCTTCATATGAATCTTTCCCCCGTTATCACCCTGATTCTGCTTCATCCGTACGGCGGGAGTCCGCTGTACGGATGAAGCAGATTGTATTTGCAGAATGTATTTGATGAGACTGTAATATCACATGGTCGGGGTATAGTAAAGCCGTTTTCTCAATGGACAAAAAAGCCGTCTGATTATATGATATTGGGGATCGGCAGAGAGGAATATTTATCTGCTGTCTGCATGTGCTGCATGCGAATGGATGCGGAAGAGGGTATATACAAATGGCTAAGCTATACTTCAAATACGGGGCAATGGGAAGCAGCAAAACGGCACAGGCACTGATTGCAAAGTTCAATTATGAAGAACGCAATATGAATGTCTGGCTCATTAAGCCTTCCACGGACGACCGCGACGGCGCGACCGTCATTCGTTCACGGATCGGAATTCGGGGAGAAGCGGATAATATATTGCCGGATGACAGTCTCATGGAGAAGTTCAGGCAGTTTCCTGCCCAAAGCATAGATGTAATTATTGCTGACGAGTGTCAGTTTTTTGAAAAGGAGCAGATAGAAGAGCTCCGGACAATTGTTGACGATTATTCCGTGCCGGTTCTCTGTTTCGGACTGCGTACGGATTTTCTGACACATATGTTCCCCGGGAGCCGCCGGCTTTTTGAGCTTGCTGATTCCATTACGGAAATCAAGACGATATGTGACTGCGGCAACAAAGCCACTGTAAACGCACGTATTGATGAGAATGGAACCATCATAACAAGCGGCGATCAGGTGTGCCTCGGCGGGAATGACAGATACATTGCCATGTGCCACAAATGCTGGAAAAAGAAAATCAGGGAACAGTGAGCCGATTGCAGGTAAAGAAGCAGGGATTATCCTTCAGCTGATAAAACCGAAGTAAATCCCGCACGGGAAAGCCTCCTTTGTCAGTCAGGAATAAACATCAGGTTTGGATAAAAATCCTGCATGACTTTGTCCGGATAATTTTCGTCGAAATACGTATCCATTGCAGTCTGGGCAGGCTTACCGTGCTGTCGGTCGGACCAGCGCAATACGGCGCAGCCGGACATGAAAATATTGAACAGGATGAAGACGAATAGAGCCCAGGTTAACGGTTTTGCGATGATGTTCGGAATCTTCTGGATCCACTTAACAGCAAACGGGTAGAGGAGCTTAATCCACAGCAGGGAAAGTATACCCCAGTAAACGGCGAGGGTCAGGCTCGTCCGACCCTGAAAGTTATATGGCTGGTCCGAATAATTCCAGGAAACCGAATGAAATATTTTTTCCTGTGCGAAGGAGCAGGCAATCTCAACGATTCCGCCGATCATCATTCCTGCAAGAAGTATGACGGCGGCGCTGTTCTTCCGCAGCCGGTATTCCCCGACGGTCATGGCCAGCGCGCCCAATCCATAAACAAGATTGAAGGGACCATATATCAGGCCGGCAGGATTCGCGTGCTGATTGAAATTGATATATCGATACAGGGTTTCAAAGACTACTCCCAAAAAACTTCCGATCAGAAAAGCCCAAAAAAGGGTATAAAAATTGAGCCCCTGGAAAAAATGCTTCCGCCGGACAGGTCGGTTTTCCATATGAAATGGTGCGGCTGTCATATGGTCAGGAATGTAGCCGCCATGGCATTCCCCTCCTTGCTGTCAGACTGCAGGGTTCCCGCATACTCCCACGAACAGGAGCGTTCCGTCCGTGCCTGTAATGCCGTAGATGAAAGGCCTGTCAAGGATCATCTCAGCGCGCCCGACCGGCATCGCACTTCCGTAAAAATCAATCTGCGTGAAGGCCGATGCCTCAACCCCCTTTTCATTGACGGCAATGTGCGTCTCCTGCCTGATTTCGGAAATATAAGCCGGTCCGTCCGTAATTCCTGAAAAATCAGCCGAGCTGTCAAAAGCGGACCGGATTCCGAAGCCTTTCAGGATATCAGTCAGGTCATAACTGCTGTCAAACCCGAATTTCGGTATTTGAAAAACAACTTCGCCGACTGACGCGTTACCGCCTTCGAAAATTGCGCGTACTTTTTCCGGAGACGCGAGGAGGCTGTCAACACTGACATCTTCATCCGGCAGAATGAAGACCATGGAATTGCCGCTCTTCATATACAGCGAGGAACGGATATACCCGTCCCCGTCGAAAAACTGCTGTGAACTCAATGTCATATTCATGAAATCGAAGGTTACATCCTTACTGTCAGACACATGAAAAACTTCTGCGGCGGTCAAATTTTCATCAAATTCATTGACCCACTCGTCATAAAAATAAATGGTGTTGAGAAGAGTCATGATCTGGATGTCGGATAATTCCATGGAAGGGGCAAGCGTACCGTTCGTATTGTCTGCAATCCACCGGCTCATAGCCTTACCTGCCGCATCATCGGAAAAATCGACCGAATAAAGCGATGCGAAATACCTGTTGACCGCATTATCAAGGAAGCTCTCTTTAAAGGAGATCTTCCTTCCTTCGATATCGCTGTCCATCCATACGGAGTCGGCTATCCGGAGTATCGAAATTCCGCTGTCCGTATAAAGCCGCCGGAACAGATTGGCGCACTGAGCAGACAGTCCGTCGGTGTCTTCCATACCGAGAAGGTCGAGAAACTCCTGCCGCGTTGTCCCGTCTGCCCCGCTTCCGGCCAATGCCAGCGCAAAATACAGGCTTACAGGAGAATAATTGGCATTACCGTCCCGCGCAAGGAGGACGGAAGATGCTGTATTATAGGAAAAATCCTGCAGGGCTGCAAGAAAATTATCATCCAAAGGATTGGCTGTCCGGACAGCCGACCGCGCGTCATAGTCTTCATATGCGATTGCATCCGGATATACGGCCGCTGCCTCCGGTTCCAATACGGCTGTGTCAGAGGAATGGGATCCGGATGCGGCCGGCGGTATGGAGAAAGACCAGCTGCATGAGGCAAGACAGATAATCAGGGTACATGCGATGAGGCAGGCAATCGATCGTTTCATAACGATTTCCTCCGGTATAAGGGGCAATGCACAAACATCAATCTCTGTAATAAGTATACACCCGTACGCATCATGATCGTATGAAAATCCGCCGGACAAAACAAAGCCGAAAATTCCATGCTATAATGATGACAAATTATCCGGCATTCGGATTCACGGCATCCGGCAGTCTGCAATTGCAGATGGATATACGCATACCGTGCCTTATATTCCGGGATCCGCAGGAGGACATCATGCGTGTGAATTCTTTGAATGACAAATTTGACATGACAAAGCCTCCGATCCGACAGAGATGGTTCCTGCGTCCGATTACCTGGGCTGCCAGTTTCCCGATTGTATGGACAAGCCGGCTGAAGATCAGCAGAAATAACGTGGAAGGCCTGAAGCCCCCGTATCTGCTGCTCTGTACGCATATGTCGTTTGTGGATTTCATGGTAACGACAGCTGCGATTTTTCCCCATCGCGGTCACTACGTAGTGGCTATCGACGGATTTATCGGCAGGGAATGGCTTCTTCGGAATGTCGGGGCGATCTGTAAACGTAAATTTACGAACGACATCACTCTTGTCAGGCAAATCAAAAAAACAATTGACCGGGGCGATATCCTCGTCCTTTACCCCGAGGCCAGGTATTCCCTTGCCGGGACAACGGCCGTCCTTCCGGATTCTCTTGGAAAACTTGTCAGGCTGACCGGCGCCCCTGTCGCCGTCCTCAATATGCACGGCAATTATCTGCAGTCTCCCTGCTGGAACCTGAAAAAACGCAAAATCCCGCTTGCCGCCGATTTTTCGCGGATCTTAACGGCGGAGGAGACAAAAAACCTGCCGGTTGATGAAATTAACAGCCGGATCCGCGAAGCTTTTAATTATGACGAGTACCGGTGGCAGAAAGAGAACAATATCCGGATTTGCGAAAAAAACAATGCCGAAGGTCTTCACAAAATCCTTTACCAGTGCCCGCACTGCAAAACCGAATTTGAAATGGATTCCGCCGGCGTACGGCTCTGGTGCGGCCATTGCGGCAAACACTGGACGGTGACGCCATTAAGTGAACTGAAAGCAGACGAAGGGGATACGGAGTTCCGCCGGATACCGGACTGGTACGAATTTGAGCGCAGGGAGGTGCGCCGGCAGATCGAGGCAGGAACCTATTCATTCTGTGATGAAGCGGATATTGATTCCCTGCCGAATGCCCGCGGCTACATTCACCTCGGCCACGGAAAACTGACGCATAATATGGACGGATTTACACTCGAAGCTGCATGGGCAGACGGCGGGGTGCTGCTGAAAAAGACACCTGCCAGCATGTATTCCTGCCACATTGAATATAACTATGACAAGAGGGGCGACTGCATTGATCTCTCGACCCTGGAGGATACGTATTATATATACCCGCTGCATCGGCGGGACTGCGTTACTAAGATCGCCCTTGCTACGGAGGAACTCTACTTTTACCGGAAAGCTGCCGATTCGCCGATCAATGCTTTCTGAACGTCCGGCCCTGCCTGACATCCTTTTTTCGGAACTCCTGCTGTATCGTATTCAGCACGACGCGTTTATTTGCGCTCCAGAGCGGCGCAAGCAGAATGGATTTCGGCCCGTCGCCGGTCAGTCGGTGGATGACCATGTCCGGCGGAAGCATTTCTACGCATTCGGCAAGAAGGCCGATATATTCCTGAAGGGACATGATATGTAATTCGCCCCGGGCGAAGAGGTCTGCGAGGTCTGTGTTTTTGAGCACATGCAGAAGCTGAAGTTTGACTCCGTCAATCGGCTGCGCGGCGGCATAGGCAACGGATTCGAGCATTTCGGCATGTGTTTCGCCCGGCAGGCCAAGGATCAGGTGGACGATGATTTTGATGCCGGTCCCTGCAAGTTTGTGAACTGCATTTTCAAAACAGGGAAGATCAAAGCCCCGCCGGATCAGCTGTGCCGTATTTGCGTGGATTGTCTGCAGTCCTAGTTCGACCCAGACGGGTTTTATGCTGTTCAGACGGACAAGAAGGTCAATGACTTCATCCGGAAGGCAGTCCGGGCGGGTTGCAACGGAGAGGACTGCTATATCCGGATGCATGACAGCTTCGGTGAAAATTTTTTCAAGGCGGGAAACCGGTGCATATGTGTTGGTGTAGCTCTGAAAATAGGCGATATATCTGCCGTTTTTCATTTTGCGGCTGACTTTCATTTTGGCTGATTCTATCTGCTCGCTGACGGAGAGCTGCGGATCTGCGGCAAAGTCACCCGAGCCGCCTTCGCTGCAAAAAATGCAGCCGCGCGTGCCCAGCGTGCCGTCCCGGTTCGGACAGGTGCAGCCGGCATTCAGCGCGAGTTTATACACCTTCGTGCCGAATTCCTTTTTGAGGTAATCACTTAGCGAATAATAATACATTGCAGGCATCCTTCTGTAAGAATGGGGGCATCTCGGCGACAAAGCAGAGCAAATCCCTGGATCTCTTAGGACAGTATACATGATGCAGGCAAGCCTTTTCGACAGACGGCAGGCAGGAACGAACCAGCCAGCGTATCGGCCTGCCGTGATGACCGGAAATATTACTGAATTATACAAAACGACAGCCTTTTATGTAACAAAACAGAAAAGTTCAAATTTGCGACAAATTTGTTGAGAAAACAAGTCAAGAAATGATATGATGATATCAAATGAAACGATACGTCCTTTCATGCTGCTTTTTCACGCAACTTTCGGAGGCACTTCAAAAAATGGAAGAAATTGCAAAACGACAGAACACAATTTCAACAGTGACAGACAGGATTACAGACGGATTAATTTCACTTGATTCCAACTGGTCTTACACGTATATAAACCGGAAAGCCGCCGACTTTTTTCATATGGATCCCGAACAATTCCTCGGACAGGATCTCTGGTCAAATCAGCAGGAGGGCACGGGACTTCCGTTTCTTCCGGCTTATGAGGAATCCCTGCGCGAGCAGAAAAAGCGCACGGCCGAAGTGTTTTACCCGGCCGAGAATTTATGGCTTGAACATCGTATTTATCCGTCTTCTACCGGTATTACCATACTATTGGCCGATATTACGGAATTTAAGCGCCAGGAAAAGAAGAGCCGCGAACAGGAAAAGAGCGGTGCACTTCTCATGGATAATCTTCCCGGCATGGCATACCGCTGCAAAAATGACGAAGACTGGACGATGACTTTTGTTTCCGCGGGATGCAGACCGCTTACGGGTTACCGTCCCGAGAGTCTGCTGAACAATCGGGATATGAGCTTCAAGGATCTAATAAACCCGGAATACCGTAAGACACTCCGGGATCTCTGGGCGGAAGTCCTTCGTGAGAAAACAAAGTTCCATGCGGAATATGCTTTGACAAAATCCACAGGCGAAGTTGTCTGGGTTTTCGAACAGGGGCAGGGCGTCTACGATGAAAACGGTGAGGTTGAAGCCCTGGAGGGCATGATCATCGACATTACGGACCGCAAACAGAGGGAACTCGAAGTTGAATACCTTCTCAACCACGACTATCTGACCGGCCTTTACAACAGGATATACTTCGAACAGCTGAAGGACTCCCTCGACAGAAAGAAAAACCTCCCGCTCTCCATTGTCATCGGCGATATCAATGGTCTGAAGATGATGAACGATGCGCTGGGACATTCAGCCGGAGACAAACTGATCAGGGATACGGCAGCCATTATCCAGTCCTGCTGCCGTGAGGATGATATCCTGAGCCGGATCGGAGGAGATGAGTTTGGCATATTGCTGCCACGGACAGACAGTGATCTTGCGGAACAGATCGTCAGACAGATCAAAGCCGAATGTGCCGAGTACAACAGCAACATCACCAATGAACTGATGCGCATTAACTTATCCCTGGGATATGCCACGAAGGATATGGCGGACATTGCTGTTGAATCAACAACAAAACTGGCTGAAGAAAATATGTATAAGCGTAAACTTCTTGAGAGAAAAAGCCTTCACAGCTCCATTGTGTCATCCATTAAGACGACAATGAGCGCCAGGAGCCAGGAGACCGAGGAACATGCCGAGAGGCTGGCTTCACTTGCCAAACAGATCGGTTCCATGATGAACCTGCAGCAGGTTGAACTGAATGAGCTTGAACTTTTCGCCACGCTGCACGATATCGGCAAAGTCGGCATCAGCGACAAGATCCTGAATAAGCCGGGTAAACTGACAGACGACGAATGGACGGAAATGAAAAAACACTCGGAGATCGGTTACCGGATCGCCATGGCTTCCCCGGAACTGGTGCCTGTAGCGGACTTTATCCTGAGCCACCACGAGCGCTGGGACGGACGCGGATACCCACAGGGTCTGGAGGGGAAAAAAATCCCGCTGCCTTCGCGGATCCTGGCGGTTGCGGATTCATTCGATGCAATGACGGAGAACCGCGTCTACCGTAAAGCCATGCCGAAAGAGGAAGCCCTCGAAGAGATACGGCGCAACAGCGGAACGCAGTTCGACCCGCAGGTGGCAAGCGCATTTCTCCAGCTGATGGCAAAAAGCAGCAGCAATTTACAGAAACAGAAGATGAATAAGATATAATATTTTTCAAAAAGGGACCTGCGCAGGCAGGTCTTTTTTGTGTGGTGCAGAAGGTAAAAACAGTCGGGTATTCGGAATGTCAAGAAAATTTGCTATAAACACGATATGTTGTTATCGATATTTGTGATAATCTGCTTGTAGGAAAAGCGAGCATGGCTGTGGGGCCTGCTTAGTATTTTTTACTGACGTGAAAAACGGGTGCGGCTGTGGGGCCGGCTCGCTGTTTTCGCGTCGGTAAGAGAGCGGGCATGATTATTGACCCTGCTGATCATCTGTTTCTGACATTACATACTTGGGGGTAAGAACATGAAAGAACTGACCGGACATAATAGAATCAAAGTAACGGTTAACGGACGGGAAACCGAAGTCTATGACAATCTGACAATCCTTCAGGCCCTGCTTCAGGAAGATATCCATATTCCGCATCTCTGCTACGACATCCGGCTTGACCGTTCAAACGGCAACTGCGGACTCTGCGTCGTCGAGCTCGGCCCCAACGGTGAACGTGATGTCAAAGCATGTCAGACACCGATAAAGGCAGGGATGGTCATCAATACATCAAGCCCGAGACTTACGAGCTACCGCAAGGTCAGGCTGGAGCAGCTCCTTTCGGACCACAATGCGGACTGTGTCGCACCCTGCGTACAGACGTGCCCTGACAATGTAGATATCCAGGCATATCTGAGCGCCGTTAAGAACGGCAACTATGAGACAGCTGTTCGTATTATCAAGGAGACAAATCCTTTCCCCATTGTCTGCGGGCGCGTCTGCCCGCATCCCTGCGAAGCACAGTGCCGCCGCAACCTCGTGGATTCGGCGGTAGGCATTAATTATGTAAAGCGTTTCGCTGCCGACTGGGACATGGCACGCGAAGAGCCCTGGATTCCGAAGACGAAGCCCGTTACAGGCAAGAAGATCGCGATTGTGGGAGCGGGGCCCTCGGGCCTCACCGCTGCCTATTTCAGCGCCGTTAACGGACATGACGTGACTGTTTTCGAACGTCAGCCGGAAGCCGGAGGCATGATGCGTTACGGAATCCCCGAATACCGGCTTCCCAAAGCAACCATGGATAAAGAAATTGACCTGATCAAGAAGCTTGGCGTCAAAATCATGACCGGCAAAGCCATCGGAACGCATATCAACCTGGAAGACCTGCATAAGGATTTTGACGCCGTATACCTGGCGATCGGTTCCTGGCGCGGAACACCGATGCAGATTGAGGGCGAGAACCTGCCCGGTGTCTGGCTCGGTATACAGTTTCTTGAGCAGTCCATAAAGGGTGCTGATTTGCATGTAGGAGACAATGCCGTCATCATCGGAGGAGGCAACACAGCCATAGACTGTGCCAGAACCGCACTGAGGAGAGGCGCCAAATCCGTCAAGCTGATTTACCGCAGAACGAAGGCGGAAATGCCCGCAGAAAGTTTTGAAGTGGAGGAAGCGATTGCGGAAGGCATAGAGATGCTTTTCCTCATGGCTCCCACAAAAATTACAATGGACGGAACCCGCAAAAAACTGCACTGCATCAAGATGACTCTCGGCGAGCCGGACCGCTCGGGCCGCCGCCGCCCGATACCGATTGAAGGATCGGATGTTGAGATTGACGCGGATACGATTATCGGTGCGATCGGTCAAAGCACAAATACACAGTTCCTGTATAACGATCTGCCTGTCAAGCTCAATAAATGGGGTGACGTCGAGATCAACGGCAAGACATTCCAGACATCGGAAAGCAATATATTTGCAGGCGGCGACTGTGTTACCGGCCCCGCCACCGTTATTCAGGCCGTTGCGGCAGGCCGTCACGCGGCAGAAGCAATTGACAGTTACATGATGAAAGGGTATGTCCGTGAAGGACATGTGGACTACAGCTGCAGCAGGGGTTCCATGGAGGACCTTCCCAAGTGGGAATTCGAGGAATTCCCCAAATTCAAGCGTGCTTTAATGCCTGCTCTTCCAAAGGAATCCAGGACAGACAATTTCGCTGAAGTGGAACTCGGACTCTCCGAGAAAGCAGCACGCGACGAAGCCCGCCGCTGCCTTCGCTGCGGATGCGGTGCGCGGTATACATGCGATCTGCGGAAAGAAGCCAGCGAACACGATATTGAATATACCGATCCGGTCCACGAGCGCCCGCATTTCCCGATCATTGATGACCATCCTTTCATTATCCGGGATCAGAACAAATGCATCGCATGCGGCCGGTGCATCGCGGCCTGTGCGGAGATCGAGGGACCCGATATCCTGACATTCTACATGAAGAACGGCCGTCAGCTTGTCGGTACGAAGAGCGGACGTCCGCTGAAAGAGACAGACTGCGTCAGCTGCGGACAGTGTGTGAATGCGTGCCCGTGCGGTGCTCTCAACTACTATCGTGAGAGAAGCAAGGTTTTCCGCGCACTTAATAATAAAAATAAGACGGTTGTTGCTTTTGTAGCTCCTGCAGTACGAAGCGTCATTTCCTCGCAGTTCGGAATACCTTTCGGTGAAGCGGCAGGCTATATGGCCGGTGTTCTGAAAAAGCTCGGATTTGATAAGGTATTTGACTTCACATTCGCAGCGGACCTTACGATTGTAGAAGAGACGACGGAATTCCTGACCCGTGTGGAGAACAAGGGTGTTATGCCGCAGTTTACTTCCTGCTGCCCCGGCTGGGTCAATTTTGTAGAGCGGCGCTATCCGGAACTGATTCCCTACCTGTCAACCTGCAAATCCCCGCAGATGATGATGGGCGCAACTGTCAAGAACCATTATGCAAAAATGGCCGGAATTGAAAAGAAAGACCTCTTTGTTGTTTCTGTCGTCCCTTGTATTGCAAAGAAATTCGAAGCAGCGCGGCCGGAATTCGAGGTAGACAGGATCCGCGATGTGGATGCCGTGCTTACAACGACGGAACTCCTGGAAATGATTGAAATGCAGGGCATTGAAGATGTTGAGCCAATGGAATTTGACGAGCCCTACAAGCAGGTCTCCGGCGCCGGCATTCTTTTCGGCGCATCCGGCGGTGTGGCAGAAGCTGCTTTGCGCATGGCGGTTGAAAAACTGACAGGCAAGGCATTGACGGACCATCTGGACTTTGAAGAAATCCGCGGTTTCGAAGGACTCAAAGAAGCCACGATTGAGGCAGGCGGCGTCAAGGTGCGCGTTGCTGTTATCAGCGGACTCAACAACGCGGAACCGATCATAAAAAAGATTATCAGGGGCGTTGATGTCGGATACGATCTGATCGAAGTCATGGCCTGCCCGGGCGGCTGCATTGACGGAGCCGGACACCCCGTACCGGAGAAGTTTGATGCACTTGCCAAGCGCCAGAAGGTTCTGGTCGATATTGACAAGACGTCGGAATACCGCAAATCGCAGGACAACCCGGATATCCTCCGTCTGTATTCGGATTTCTACGGTGAGGCCAACTCACCTCTTGCACACAAACTGCTGCATACCCATTACACCGTGCGCGGCGGCGACGGTGTCTGCGGTGCCATACGTCCGATGGCTGATTCGGCATTCCTGTCGCACGAGTTTACTGTGTGCACATGCGACAGCTGCGTCGGCAAGGGCGCACATGACGTATTCAACCAGCTGACCGAAAGGGTTGCTTCCTCCAAAATGGATTCGTTTGTAAATGTTAAGACAATCCGTCTTAAAGAGAATCATGGCGGCGAAGGCGTCTATATCAGCATTGACGGCAGGCAGATTGACCCGGATAAACTGGATGTCACATTCAAGAGACTCCGCAGGGAAAACCGCTCATAACGGCAATTCCGGTCATCTGGTCAGACGCATTTTTGTAGAACAGCAGACCTGAAGATCCGCTCCCGATGAATACCGGGAGCGGATCTTTTTACGAACGGCAGCAGTCTGTTCGATAAAAGCAGACGAAAAAAATCCACCCCGGCCGCAAAAGCCGGAGCGGATCATTGTCTTACGAAAGCGGAAGAAGATCAGTTCGTTGAGGAAACTGTCGTGAAATTATACTGGCGGATCACTTCTTCGTTCTCATATATCTTGGTCTGCCATTCGTTGGCAAGCTCAAGAAGCGTTGTGAGAGGAATCTCATGACCTTCGATATCAGTATGGTTGCTCTGGTAGCTGATGGCCTGCGCTTCATCGTCAGAAAGAAGCATATACTGGGAAACAAGGAAAAGGCTGCGCACGCCGACGCTCATGGAGACAAGCTTCGGGTTCAGTACGTAAGAGGAAGTAGTAATATTGCGGCCAAGACCAAGGCCAAGAGCGGAAGTGGTTACTTTCTCCTCCACAAGGAACAGAGGTTTTCCTTCGACGCCGACTTTTCCGACATCATGGAAAAGGGCTACGATAATCGCTGATTCATCATCAAGCTGAGGCATCAGCGTATCCTTGACGCGAAGCATCTGCTTCGCAACACCTACGGAATGAACCAGGAGTCCCTTCTCGTGCGAAAGGTTGCCCTCGACAGCAGCAGGGGCTGTCATCCAGGATGTACGATTCTCAAGGAAATCAACAAAATGATCGAACTCTGTCTTCCGCTTGATCATCTTGGACTTTAATTCGGAATAAAGTTCATCAACATTCTCACGTGTGACCAGAATCATAGGCGTGACAGTTGCTGCGGCTGCTGCCTTGGTAACGGACGCAGATCCTCCCTGACCTTGTCCGTCCGTGAAATCATACTTGCATTTCGGGCAGCGGATGGCCTGGTTTGCTATGACCATGCCGCAATCGGGACACTTCTTCATAAGAACCTCCTCATCGGTACTGCAATCTGAAAATAATCATCAAAAAACAGTAACATTATCGTTAGGACATCTGTGAATATTCTACAACGAAAAGACTTTTCATACAATATAAAAGAATCATTTGACGAACAAAAATAAGGCAGAATTCACAACCTGGAAATATATATTTTGATTGCTGTTGGACATTATGCCGAGGAAAAATACCCCGGACCGGACAGACTGCAGGCACAGAATAAAGAAAAAATAAATCCGTCCAGAGACTGCGGAAGCTGCAGACAGGTGCCGGAAGACGGTTCAGGGGTGGTTCCGGCTGCTGTTGATAGCGGCGCTGAACTGCAGGCGGAACGTTCTCCGGAGACCCGTTGTAAAAGTTCTGAACCGGAATTTCCGGGGGAAGTACTGCATATGGTTGGAAAGGTGTGCCTGGAACAGCATTTCCATTTCTTCCGGCTGAACCTTCCGATTATGGCACATCATATAATTCCCTGTTCCGGGTGCCTCATAGAAAAAACGGTAATTTGCCCCGTATGCATCGCCGAGTCCGAGTACGTGGCCTGTTTCATGCGCGCACACCTGCTTGAAAGTGGTGCGGTCTTTCTCCTTCTGGAGTGTGATACTTCCCGGATACCTCCTTGACCAGTTCAGATGAATGGACTCGAGCTGAAGATACCGGAAAAATCCCCAATACCATCTCCATACCGGGCTCACAACATGCGCAGGGTACAGGATTCCTTCGGACAGCCTGACACGGAAATAATGCTGGTGCGGGTACAGCAGGCCGGCGTCTCTGCTGCCGCAGCGAATAAACTCAACGGTTGCACGAATCGAAGGAACCATAGGGCTGATTTCATCGTCGTCCGGATCTTCATTCCGGTCAAGGACACGCACATTTGCTTTCGCATGTGCCCTCTCGTAACCGTCGTCTGCCAGCCAGGGAAAGGAAAATCGCCCGCCCCAGTTTTCCCGGACGGCGGATTCAAAAATATCGGCATATGTCAGATTTGTGCCCGGGTAAGAATCCAGCATGTTTTTGTTGTAACGGACAAAAAAACGGATGCGGAGTTTGTTTCCCCGTATGAGAAGCTGTATCGGAATAAGCGATGCGCTGCGGTATCTGATGCGGTACTTCTGCGCCAGCGTATATGTGGGAGCTTGGATCCCTTTTGCAGATTGTACAGAACTATCTCGCACGTATTTACTCCTGCGGCCGCAAATTGATTTACTCCAATGACTGTTCCGAAATTAAAGTATATCATAGAAATCCGGCCGGATGCAGTATAATAATCATACCGTCTTTCGGGGTAAAAAAAGATACCGACGGGGGGCGTCGGCATCTGTAAGGAGGGTGTTATGAAGTAAGGAGTGTCTCTCTATTTGAGACACCTTGATCATAACAATCAATTGTTTCCAACGAGTGCTATTACAGTGAATAAAATGTTAAGGAGGGTCAGCAAAATTGCGGCGAACCTTCCGAAGGAGTGAATGATGAGACTGGAAGGAAAGCTGTTTAAGGAGAATATTGCAGTTCGAATATGCACAGTGACAAGGGATGATCCGGAGCTTTCTTTTGTGCGCGGGCTTGAACTGGCCCTTATAGACCTGTGCCATGCGCTTGAGGCTCCGATCCCGCTGTGGCTTTCCAAAAATACACATGAATTTGCGGCCTTTCGGCAGACGATCTTTTTCAGGGACCAGTACACGGAACCCGTGCACTTTGACCGCTTTCAGATACGGCTGTTATAATTATGGATGCAAGGAGAAAATATATGACGGAATTTGATCTCACACGCCAGGGGGAAACCCCTTATTCCATGGAAGACCTGCTGGCTGTAATCAGAAGGCTGATGGCCCCGGACGGCTGTCCGTGGGACCGTGTGCAGACGCACCGGTCCCTCAGAAGAAATTTACTAGAAGAGGCCTATGAGACGGTCGATGCGATTGATTCAGGGATTCCTGAACGTATCAAGGACGAACTCGGCGATGTGCTGCTGCAGGTTGTTTCCCATGCGGCAATGGCGGAACGGGACGGCGAATTCACGTTTACGGATGTTACCGACAATCTCAGCAGGAAACTTATTTCCCGGCATACGCATGTTTTCGGCGATGACAGAGCCGATTCTCCCGATGCCGTGCTGACCGTCTGGGATAAAAACAAGATGATTGAAAAAGGTCAGCAGTCTTTTTCGGAGACACTACTGGATGTTCCGGCCGGGCTGCCCGCACTCATGCGTGCCGAGAAACTGCAGAAGCGCGCTGCGAAGGCCGGTTTTGACTGGCCGGATGCGGAGGGGGCAATCGATAAAGTCAGGGAAGAGCATCTCGAGGTTGAAGAAGCCCTGACCCGGCACGGAAAGCCTCTTTACGGCAAGCTGCATGCAGAAAGAGAGCCGGAAGTTTTTTCCGAAGTGGAAGGTGAAATGGGGGATCTGCTCTTTGCTGCCGTGAACTATGCAAGGCTTCTGGGAATAGACCCCGAAGTAGCATTGAACCGTTCCAATCTGAAATTTGTACGCCGCTTTTCCCGCGTAGAATCGCTTGCCGCAGACAGCGGAAGACAAATGGACAAAATGTCCCTTGAAGAGATGGACAAGCTCTGGGACATCGCCAAAGCAGAAGAAAGACAGAAGGAGATATAGAGTATGCGGCTTGATAAATTTCTTAAAGTATCCCGTGTTGTTAAGAGAAGAACCGTGGCCAACGAAGTCTGTTCAGCCGGCCGTGTGACAATCAACGGCAGACCGGCCAAACCCGGCGCGGAAGTGAAAACGGGGGACATTCTGGAAATCGGATTCGGAACAGGACAGACGCGGATCAGGATACTCAGTACGCAGGAGACCGTCCGCAAGGAAAATGCATCGGAGATGTATGAAATTCTTTCCGGGCTTCTCTGAAAAGCCGGTCAAATGCAGTATATTCTGCGAAGTTACCGCAGGATTACACGAATGTTACAAATTTTCGAAAAGCGGGTTTTAAGCCGGCTCCATCCGGAAAAAGCGTTGCCGTCTTTTGGGGATACCGATACAATAACAGGTAAGAATATGTTTTGATTCTATATACCTTTTGTACGGGAGCACAAAATGAGCAGCATAACAAAGAACAGAAAAAACAGTAAATACAGACGGGGAGACGGGGGGCCATCTGCCACGCGCTTCGTCGTTTTACTGTTTTTTATTTTGCTTGTATCGGTATGTGCGACAATGTACTTCAGTCAGAATACCATGTTTGCAAGAATCACGGCAAGCGAAGACCTGCTTGCGGAAGAAGAAGCAGCTGCAAGCCAGGAGAACGAGGATGCCAAGGCTCTCAAGAATAAAGTGGGTTCCGATTCCTATATTGAAGCAATGGCACGGGACGAGCTTGGTATGGTAAAGACCGGTGAAACTATTTTTGAAACGGAAACGAATTGATTTTTAAAAATCGTGACGTGCACGCATCGCTTTTGAAAGCGTCACATCATCTGCAAACTCCAGATCGGAACCCATCGGAAGCCCCGAAGCAATGCGTGTAACGCGGATGCCGGAGGGCTTTAACAGTCTGGAAATGTACATGGCGGTCGCTTCACCTTCCGCCGTCTGGTTTGTCGCAACAATCACTTCCCTGACATCGCTGTCCCCCTGAAGGCGCGTAATCAGTTCTTTGAGTTTGATCTGGTCAAGTCCGACATTCTGCATCGGCGAATAGACACCGTGCAGAACATGGTACAGGCCCTGGTAATCACGCATGCGCTCCATTGTTGCCACATCGCGCGGATTCTCAACAACGCAGATCATTGTATGGTCGCGGTGCGGATCCGAGCAGATATCACACGGATCCTTATCCGTGAAATTCTGGCAGACAGAACAAAGGCGCGTGGATTCCCGTGCGTCCGTTAAAGCTTTTGCCAGCTCCTGCACCTGCTCGGAAGGGAGGGACAGAATATGGAAAGCGAGTCTTTGTGCAGATTTGTGACCAATCCCCGGCAGTTTTCCAAGCTCAGAAATAAGCTTGGAGACCGAGGGCGAATATCTTGCCATTCATTTAACTCCCGGTAATCAGAACGGCATTTTTACTCCGCCTGTTGCCTCACTCATCTTCTTTGCTGAATATTCCTCAAGCTTCCTGGAAGCTTCGTTGCAGGCTGCAACAATCAGATCCTGCAGCATTTCGACATCTTCCGGATCCACGGCCTTGGGATCGATTGTAAGAGATTTCATCTCATGATTTCCGTCAATCGTTACTTTAACGACACCGCCGCCGGACGTGGCATCGATTGTAGAATTCTTGATCTCTTCCTGAACACGCTCAACTTCGCGCTGCATCTTCTGTGCCTGCTGGAGAAGCTGGCCCATATTTCCTCCGCCCATACCGGGCATACCGCCGCGAAAACCACCCTTAGCCATATAAAGATCCTCCTTGATTTGTATTGCCCGATAACCCGGGCCTGCTTTCTGTTATAAATTATCGAGCGTCTCTACCGGGATACCGGTTGCTTCCGAAAAAGCAATCATCTGCGCAACCCATTCCGGCTGCCCGGAAACATCCGTGCCGGCAGATGCCCCTGAGGAATCGCCTGCAGCTGCTGTACCATCCCTTTGCGAGACAGACAGAACCTCTACGGAAGTGATCCCGGAGATAACGGTCTGAATGTCCTTACTGATTTTCTTATAATCGGCCCGCTGTGTCAAACTATTTGCATAAGCCTGCATATGATCCGGGAAGACAATGGAAAACACATGGTCTTTCTCGCTGATACTTGCCTGTTTAAGCATCAGAACGTCTGAAAACAATGTGTCCTCCCACTTATGAAGCAGGGTGGCCCACAGTTCGGAAAGCGGCAGTACACGGGCGGCATCGGCAGGCGCCCCGTCCGGAATTTCATTCCGGACGGGTATTTGGGGAGCCGAAAGCATGTCTGAAACCGCAGACGGTTCGGACAAAGACGGGTGAACCGGAACCAGGTCCTCTTCAGGGAATGGTGCCGGCGGCGGCAATTCATCTTCAGATACAGGAATGCTCTCCTCCGCCGGAGGCGGAGCTGGCTGTATAAAAGAAGGATCCCGCCTTGGGGCTGCCGATATATATCCGTTCTCCGCCGGAGGCGGCATGAACCGGTCGTCAATCGGAGGCGGGGCCATGTATGCCCGGCTGCTTCCCGCAGCTGCTTCCTGTCTGACAGGTGCTTCAGGCCGGGAAGGCGGAGTTCCTGCAGGTGCTTTCGGAATAATGGGAGGCGCCGTATGCACGGGTGCTTTCGGAATAATGGGAGGCGCCGTATGCACGGGTGCTTCCGGAATGACGGGAGGCGCCATATGCACGGGTGCTTCCGGAATAATGGGAGGTGCCATATGTACAGGCGCTTTCGGAATGACGGGCGGTGCCGCAGGCACATACTGCTCTGTGCGAATTGCTTCCGGCGCGGCCGGTGCGGGAGCCGGCGGTGCTGCCGGTGCAGGTACAGGAGCTTTCGGAACGATCCCGGCAGGAACCGAAGAAGAAGAAGGGCGTACGGCATCTTGCTGGCTGCCGGCGCCGAAGCTCAGCAGTGCAATTTCAAAGGATGTCCGCATATCAGGTGACCATTTAAGTTCGGAAACGAGTCCGGAAAGTCTTGTCACCGCGTATACAAGGGTGTCGACGGATGTTTGGCCGGCCAGTTCCTGCATCCGGCCCATCGAATCAGACGTAACCTGTACGAGGTTGGTTGGGTCCGGCGATACGCGAATAACCATAAGATCGCGGAAATAATGGGCAAGATCCAGGGTAAAACGAATAATATCCCGCCCATCCATTACCAGCTGCTCCGTAAGGGACAAAATAGCCGGCGAGTCGTTTAACAGAAGCGCGGCCGCCATTTTATAAAGGAAAGAATCATCAACGACACCTGTAATGCGGAGTACGTCGTCCCTTGTTATCCTTCTGGAAATGCCGGTGCTCACCTGGTCGAGCAGGGATATGCCGTCGCGCATCGCGCCTTCCGAAAGATTCGCGATTGTTACGAGGGCGTCGCGGTCAATGTCGGTGTTCTGCGCTTTTGCGATGTCCTCGAGATGAGCGACCATGCTCTCTGTAGGAATCCGTCGGAAATCATAGCGCTGGCACCGCGAAATGATGGTCGCCGGAATACGGTGGGGTTCCGTTGTAGCCAGGATAAATACCGCATGGGCCGGCGGTTCCTCAAGGGTCTTTAACAGGGCGTTGAAAGCGCCTCCCGAAAGCATATGAACCTCGTCGATAATATATACTTTATACCTGGCGCGGGAAGGGAGGAACATGACTTCATCACATACCCTGCGGATATTGTCTACGCTGTTATTGGAGGCTGCGTCCATTTCTATGACATCCATGAGCGTGTTGTCAAGGATGCCCCTGCAAATCTCACACGTATTGCATGGATTCCCGTTAACGGGTGAAAGACAGTTGATTGCGCGCGAAAAAATTTTGGCGATGGAGGTCTTGCCGGTGCCGCGTGTTCCGCTGAAGAGATAGGCATGGCCGATCTGGCCGGAAATGACGGACTGGCGAAGTGCGGCAACAACATGGTTCTGTTCGACAACTTCATCGAAGTTTGACGGTCTGAACTGTCGATACAGCGCGACATGTCCCATAAATTTGACTCCTCCTAAAAAGAAGCCTTCCCGGAATGGAAAGGCTGATATACGAAAAACATCCCGCCTGGTCTACAGTTGGGGCAGGTTGCCCCGCGGCACATATGAGGGACCGCTTACTGCTGCTTCCTTCCGGACCTGACAGGGTTCACGGGTCACATCGCACGGGACCCACCGCCAACTGTAGACCAGATGGGATGTAATATAAAAATGTGAATTGATTATAACATAAATAATTTGCAGACGCGAGAAGATTTCATTGGACGGAAAGATATTGCGGCATGGCAGGAGGAACAGGTCAGGAATAGCAGGCGTGGAGATAATCATATACCATAGTGCCGAGCTGCTGCTGAAGCGCACGCGAGACGGCGGGGTCTGCGCCTTCAACCATAACGCAGATCACGATAGGTTCTTCGGCAAAAACAAGCGCTGTGTCTGTCTCGCATCCAAAGTCCGATGCCGTTCCGGTTTTATGGCATACAAGGACGTCGGAGGGCAGGCTGCTGCCGATCCCCCATGCGGCGCCCGAATTGGCCAGATCGTTGAACAGCGGCTGGTATGCAGCCGGATCAGATGAATACTGCGTGTAGAAGTACTCCGTATATTTTGCAAGATCCTGGGCGCTGGTACGGTTCAATCCGGAGCGCTGCGCACCTGCATAGTCCGTATATGTCGTGCTGGTCCTGAAATCAATAATATCGCTGATAAGTTTAAGGTTTGCATTGACGGCGTCTATGCCTCCGAGTCTGCGAAGAAGCATGGAAGTTGCCGTGTTATCGGAGTCTGTCATGGAAAGGCCGGATAACCGGCGGATGTCAAGCTGCGTGCCGACCGGCATGCTCTGGACTGTTCCGCTTCCTGCGACGATATCGGCAGCTTCCAGCGACATGACTTCCGACAGGGATACGGAACCGGATTTTACCTGATCGTACAGCATCGTGCTGAAAGCAAGGTTTATTGCGCTGCCGGGTGTGAAGGGTTCCATATCGTTATAGCCGAATTCTTCTTTGTTCGACAGGTTGATATAGTAAAAACCGCAGCGGACTCCGGTCTGCGAATCGATCAGGGCCTGGATGCTTTTCTGAAGATCATGGTAAGCGGAGTCTCGTGCTTTATGAGAGATTGTCTGGATTGCCGCAGATTCCGGTATGAGTACGGCAGATTCCGCAGGAACATCAGTCGGTGTCGGCGATACGGCGTCGGATGATGCAGCAGATGAATCCGTTCCCGAAACACCGGCTGATGACGATTCTGCGGACGATTCTCCGGACAATGATGTTTCGGCCGGGAGAGATGCCTCCGTGCCGGATGCCTCGGTCGGGTACAGTTCATCAATCTGCTCCTTCATTGTAGTAACGCGGATAAAAAGTATTGTGCCAAGAAGAAGCAGAATTACGGCAGCAAGAAGAATGATCAGGCGCGTCTGATGTTTCTTCTGCACGGTCCGGGCTTCGTAAACGGAATGCGTGACGGGGTTTTTCATGATGCTGATTTATTCCTTTCGCGGGTCAGGTTCAGAAAAGTCCTTCAATGACGCCATTTGCATCAATGTCAATATCAACTGCGGCCGGCCGCGGCGGAAGCCCGGGCATTGTCATTATATTCCCTGTGAGCACGACAAGGTAGCCGGCACCGGCAGACAGCCAGACATCACGGACTGTAAGTGTGAAGTCCTTCGGCCGGCCGAGCACTTTCTGGTCATCGGAAAGGGAATACTGCGTCTTTGCAATGCAGACGGGAAGGCGGCCGTAACCGGACTGCTCGAATCCACGGATCTTTTCGAGCGCTGCAGGCAGGATGTCCACGCGGGCCGCACCATAGATGCGGGTGGCGAGAGACTGTATCTTTGACTCGACGGAATCTTCCAATTCGTACATATAGCAGGGAACCCGCCTTGCGTCCGGGCCTTCAAGCACGGCAAGAACCTCCCTGGCAAGCTCTTCTCCGCCGGCACCGCCTTTTGCGAAAATTTCTGCGGGGGCGAAACGGACGCCTTTGGTGTGGCAGAGATAACGGACAAGCGCAAGTTCTTCTTCCGTATCCGTATAGAAGCGATTGCTTGCAACAACACAGGGGATACCGAAAGCCTGCATGTTTTCAATATGTTTCTCAAGGTTGGCAAACCCCTGACGGACTGCTTCGGAGTTCGGGAGGGAAAGATTAGCTTTCGGGATGCCGGCATTATATTTCAGCGAACGTACGGTCGCAACGATAACAACCGCATCCGGCCAGATTCCGGCCGCACGGCACTTGATATCCATGAATTTCTCGGCACCGAGGTCGGCGCCGAATCCTGCTTCCGTAATGGCTATATCACCGAGCTTAAGGGCCATTCGTGTTGCTATGATACTGTTGCAGCCGTGGGAAATATTGGCAAAAGGTCCTCCGTGCACCAACACAGGCGTGTGCTCGATTGTCTGCACGAGGTTCGGGCAGATAGCGTCTTTAAGCAGGACGGCCATTGCGCCTTCCGCATGAAGCTGCCCTGCGGTGACGAGGTTGCCGTAAAGGTCATACGCTACGGTGATGCGGGCAAGTCTTGCCTTGAGGTCTGTCATGTCTGCTGCCAGACAGAGTACTGCCATAACCTCGGATGCGGCGGTGATGTTGAATGATTCGCGGCGCTCAATACCGTTGAATCCGTTGCCGACCCCGATATTGACCTGCCGCAGGGCGCGGTCATTCATATCGAGGCAGCGCTTCCACAGGATCCTGTCCTTGTCAATCTGCAGGCTGTTGCCCTGAAAAAGATGGTTGTCGATCATTGCCGCAAGAAGGTTATTTGCCGATGTGACGGCATGCAGGTCTCCCGTAAAGTGGAGATTTATATCGTCCATCGGAAGGACCTGCGAATAACCGCCGCCCGCAGCCCCGCCCTTGACACCGAAAACGGGTCCGAGGGAAGGCTCGCGCAGTGCGAGGACCGTCTTCCTGCCGAGTCGGGTGAGCGCCTGACCAAGGCCGATGCTCATGGTTGTTTTGCCTTCGCCCGCGGGCGTAGGGTTCATGGCGGTGACAAGGACCAGCTTGCCGTCAGGGACATCGGCTCGCTTTTTCAAAATGGAGAGGGGGAGTTTTGCTTTGTAACGCCCGTAATAATCCAGTTTTTCTTCGGGGATTTGGAGCTTCCCTGCAATTTCTTTAATCGGGAGCATTTCAGCATTTCGTGCAATCTCAATATCACTCAGCATTGTATCCGTTTCCTTCCCGCATAATTCATATTTGATCTGATCCGATCTACTTGCAATTGTAACCGTTTTTTAGCCTGACAGGCATACAGTACACAGAAAAACCACAATATTTGGCGCTTTTTATAAGAAATGACCACAATAGATAGTGCTCTGCGTTGACAAAAAATAAAAGAATTGTTATAATTCTGTAACAGAAGCCGCGCCGCGAAGCACTTACAAAATCTAAGTATAGGGCATGCGTGGATGTCCGGCAAGTATCAGACTTATGACTGATGTGTCTGACAGAATTTCCTATATTTAACCGGGTTTTGTGAGAGGTTCATAAAGGCAGGGTGGATTTCCCTGACTAACTAACAAGTACGGAGGTGCGGAACGTGATTGTGAAGACAGATTTAGACGCCTGTAAGCGTGATCTTGAAAATTTTATCGGAAGGAAGATTCGCCTTACGTCAAACGGAGGCAGAAAACGTACGATTATCCACGAAGGCATCCTGGACCATTGCTACCCGAATGTATTTACCGTACGCTGCAGTCTCAGGAACTCTGACACCTGCCAGGAGGTCGTATCTTATAGTTATGTCGATATCCTGACCAAGGTTGTGGAAGTAGCTGCTGTCTCAAGTGCAGCCGTCAGTGTCAGCTGATATTGAAGGTTATCATTTCTCTGATTAGATGTTAAAATGAGACCATCTGTACATTGTGTGCGGGTGGTCTTTTTTATAAAGGAGAACAGCATGCCCTTATATAATACGAAAATAAAGGCATATGCCAAGATCAACCTGTTTCTGCGGATATGCGGAAAAAGACCGGACGGATATCATCTGCTCTCGTCGCTCATGCAGTCTGTATCCCTGTATGACACGGTCACTGTCGCCTGTTCCGATACGGCGCAGCAGGACGGGTTTGCACCCGGGATCACACTTTCATCCGATGCTGATTTTGTCCCGACCGACAGCAGGAACACGGCATATAAAGCGGCAAGGCTGTTCCTGAACGCACTTGGCAGGCAAAACGTTTCCGTCCGTATCCATATCGAAAAAGGCATTCCCACACAGGCGGGCATGGCCGGCGGAAGCACCGATGCGGCGGCTGTGCTGAAAGCAATGTCGGGATTTTTCCCGCATGTGATGGACCGTCCGGCGCTCCTTGCCGCTGCGGCGCGAATCGGAGCAGATGTGCCTTTCTGCCTTGACGGCGGGACGCAGCTCTGTGAAGGGGTCGGCGAAATACTGACGCCCGTTGCACCTCTTACCGGCCTACCCCTGCTTTTTATCAAACCTCCGTGCAGTATTTCGACACCGTGGGCTTTTTCCATGTATGACCAGGAACCCGCAGGATATGAGGACCTGCCGGGGAGGGATGCGGCAATCAGCAGATTTGTCAGTGCTGGCACCGGCGCAGATGCTCTGCAGAGACTTACAGAAGCGGCGCCTTATCTGTATAATGATCTGGAAAGTGTTTCCGACCGGCAGTATCCCGTTCTTACGGAAGTCCGGTCTTATCTGACCGCAAAGGGCGCAGTGCTTGCACGGATGAGCGGTTCGGGAAGCACGCTTTTCGGTGTTTTTGCGGATACCGGGACTCGCGATGCCGCGCTTACGGATGCAGAAGCTTTCTATGGAAAAGATTATTTCATCCGGGCAGGAGAGACAATCTGACGCCGGATACGGGAAGACCGTATGCGTACAAAGCCGCGTGATGTCCGCGGTTACAATCTTTCCGGTGCTTTTCAAAACAAACACCTGAAAAATTGCATCGCGGTGTTGACAGATTGCACGTCCCGCCTGTATAATTCTATCGCTATTCGTATCACTATGGACGAGTGATAAATGAACGTTCCGAGTCCGAATTGATGGAGGATAAACAATATGAAGATGACATATCAGCCTAAAAAACGCCACAGAGCTATGGAGCACGGCTTCAGAAAAAGAATGTCCACGGCTTCCGGCAGAGATGTTCTCAAGAGAAGAAGATTAAAGGGAAGAAAGTGTATCGCCGCTTAAGGACCACCCTTTGTGGTCCTTCTTTTTATCTGCACTTTATCGGGACTTTATCTGCAGGAGTGCGGAGTATTTTGATTTTCTCTTTTTAAAAGAGGGGGAGTTGTGACGCCTTTTGAAAACAACGGAACCGCTTCGGTTTAATTACGAGTTCGCGCGCGTATATAAACGCGGCGTTTATATGTCCGGGCGGAATGTGGTTCTGTATGCTTTCCAGAGAACGTCAAACGTCAGGCGGGGCCGCCGCCCCGTTCCCGCCGGGGTGAACCGGATCGGCGTTACTGCCAGCCGGAAGATCCGCGGCGCCGTGAAGCGCAACCGCGTGAAGCGGCTGCTTCGCGAAAGCTGCCGGCTTTTGGAACCGGAACTTATTACCGGATATGATTTTATCCTTATGATGAAGGATGCGGATCCGCTTCCGGAATTTGTCCAGGTTCAGAAAGAGATGACCAGTCTTTTTAAAAGAGCCGGAATGTTAAGAGCAGGTGAGGCATTATGACTGGCCGCTTTCTGATCCGGCTTATACGTTTTTATAAGAAACACGTTTCACCTGCACTGCCCCCGTCATGCAAGTATCTTCCGACATGTTCCGAATATGCGGTAGATGCAATCACCAAATACGGACCGTTCAAAGGTTCGGCCATGGCAGTCTGGCGCATACTGCGCTGCAATCCTTTCAGCAAAGGCGGCTATGATCCGGTTAAATAATCATGTCGGCATCAATATTTGCGCCGACTTATGATATACTACTAACAGCTATTTTCAGACGCAAGTCTGCCCGATGAAGGAGTACCGAATGAACTACATTGCCGTTGCACTAAGCTTTGGGTTGGCTGACAACCCGCTTAATGATCTGTTTGGTTGGATGACCCGCATTTTTTATAATTTCTTCGGAAACTACGGTGTTGCCATTATTGTGCTGACCATAGTTATCAGGGGCCTTTTGATTCCGCTGAATGTACGTTCGCAGAGATCCATGATCAAGCAGCAGGCGCTGTCTTCACAGCAGGCTGAGATCAAGCGGAAATATCCCGACGATAAGCAGAAACAGAATGAAGAGATGTCCAAGCTCCTGAGTGAGAACGGCGCCCAGTCTTTCAGCGGCTGCCTTCTTCCATTTCTGCAGATATTCTTTATCTGGCCTATTTTTTATGTTGTAAAGGCTCCCCTCCGCTATATCACGCAGTTGTCCTCGACGAACATCAAGGCCCTCGGAACTTTCCTGAACGAGAATGGCAAAGCCATTTCTGATGCGGCGCTTAAGAATATTAACGCCGATAACATTCCGATTATCCGCGCATTCCAGAAGAGTGCGCAGCTTCTGCCGGAAGCCGTTAACCAGGGCCTGATCAAGATGGATCAGCTCGTTGATATGAATTTTCTGGGCATAGACCTTTCGATACAGCCCCAATACCTTCCAAAGTACCTATTCGGTGCGGATTGGAAGACGTATCTTCCTCTTCTGATCATTCCGGTCCTTGTTCTTCTGACTACACTGATTCAGATGCGGTTTACAAATCTTCTGAAGCCGAACTATAAAGCGGACAAAGAAGCAAAGGAACGTGCCAGACTGAATCCGGCCCGCAAGGACCAGGTCCCGGAGAACAGCATGGAAGGCACCATGAAGATGATGAACTGGATGATGCCGGCGCTTATGCTGATTACCACCTTTTCTCTTCCTTCGGCCATGGGTCTCTACTGGCTCGTCGGCAACCTGATGGCAATCCTCCAGCAATTCATGATTTATGTGCTTTTCACTAAACCGTACGAAGAGAAGAAGGCGGAAATGGAAATTCTCAAGGCTCATGCATTTGCAAAGCATGCTGATGCCGCAGAGCCGGCTGCCTTACCGCAGAAATCCGGCAAGAAAGCAAACAAGAGTGGTAAACGCTAAACTGCGTTTCAAATAGAGGGAGGCAAGCATATGGAAAAGTCAGTTACTAAGACAGCTAAAACAGTCGACGAAGCGATTGCTCTGGCGATTGAGGAACTTGGGATTACTGAGGATGACGCCGTTGTTGAAATTATTGACGAAGGGGCCGCAGGCGGATTCCTGGGACTTGGCAAGAAGATGGCTACGGTAAAAGTTACTGCTTCAGATGTTGAAGAAGAATCTGCAGAGCCTGTTTATTACGGTGATGACGAGACTTTCGAAGGCGATGCCGTAAGTGAGTCCGAGGATCAGGCTGTGTCTTTTGTCGCTGAGATCCTTTCCGGTATCGGCATCCACGGCAAGCTGGATTCCTATCGTGAGGGTGACACCATTTTTATCAGTATTACCGGTCAGGACTGCGGGGCTGCAATCGGCAGACACGGCGAGACCCTTGATGCAATTTCCTACCTGACTTCACTGGTGGCCAACAAATTCAGTGAAGAGCATGTTCGTGTTTCCCTTGATATCGGCGGATATAAGAAGCGCCGTGAAGCTATGCTTATTTCCATGGCGCAGAAGGCTGCGTCCCGTGCAGCACGCTCGGGACGTCCCGTTATGCTTGAGGCCATGAATCCTGCCGAGAGACGTATTGTACATTCGGCCCTGCAGTCTTTCACCGGTGTAACAACACACAGTGAAGGTGAAGAGCCGGACCGCAAGGTTGTTGTTACTCCTGTACAGGCTGGCGGAACCGAGGTGTAACTCGTGTCTTCCGATCGTCCTTACTGTGCCTGTTCGACACCTCCGGGTGCCAGTGGTCTTGCTGTTATCCGCATGTCCGGGACCGGATCGGCGGAAGTTCTTGACCGCGTTTTTACCATCATAAGAAGTGCGGATCCTGCTAAGTCCGTGACGGAAATGCGCGGCTATACGGCTGCCTACGGCATGATCAGGGATCCGAAAGACGGGCGTGTGATTGACGGAGTTGTCTGCACCCGTTTTACATCCCCGCACTCCTACACAGGTGAAGATAGTGTTGAAATCTCCTGCCACGGCGGCCCTGCCGTACGCCAGGAGATTCTTCGCGTTTTACTGGAAAACGGTGCAAGGGGTGCCGAGCCCGGGGAATTCTCGCAAAGGGCATTCCTCGCCGGCAAGATGGATCTTTCCCAGGCAGAAGCTGTTATGGATGTCATTGCGGCGGATTCAGAGCTGGCCCTTGCCGCAGCGGAACGTCAGCTGGCCGGCGCACTCAAACAGAACGTCCGAAAAATATCCGGGTCCCTGTATGCGAGCTTTGCCGCCCTGGAAATGATTGTGGAATTTCCCGAACACGAAGATACTCCTGAAAATACAAAGTCAATTGTTCAGGACCTGAAAGAACAGCTGAAGGTGCTGACAGGGCTTGCCGCTACTTTTTCACAGGGAAAAATATTGCGTGAGGGCATGACAATTGTCCTTTGCGGCGTTCCAAACAGCGGAAAATCTTCACTTCTGAACCGGCTTGCCGGATATGAGCGCGCAATCGTTACGGCTACTCCGGGAACGACGCGCGACACCCTTGAGGTATTCACTTCGCTTGAAGGAATACCGGTACGCCTTGTGGACACAGCCGGGCTGCGCGAGACGGAGGATGAAATCGAGAAACTTGGCGTGAACCGCGCTTTTGCAGCTGTTAAGGAGGCGGATCTTATCCTTTGGCTCTGCTCCCCCGACGGGGAGGATCTTAAGGCGGGAAGCGAGCTTTATGAAGCGCTTTCAGGATCCGTTTCCAAAAATGACATCGGTATTCTGGCAAGCAAGTCGGATACGATGGGGGCCGCCGAGGCGGACGCCTTCCTTGCCAAAATCAAAAATCAGATCCGGGACTGGGGATTTGCAGACCGAATCCGTTTCTATCATATTTTTTCTTCAGAGACAGGATCCGGCATTGATGACTTAGGTCAGGAAATCCGCCGTCTCTATGAGGAAAAGGGGCAGGGGCAGATATCCCAGGTGCTTCTGACAAACAGCCGGCATTACGAGAAGGTAAAAGCGGCTGCGGATACTCTTTCGGAAGTTGTTGCTCTCCTCGAACGCGGACAGTCTGCGGATTTTGCCTGTTCCCTTCTGAGAAGCACAATGGATGCTTTAGGAGAAATTACAGGCGATTCGGTAAATGAAGAATTGGTACGGACAATCTTTTCGAGGTTCTGCATCGGCAAATGACGGTGCGGCCTGCGGAGAATATAGAATGGGGACACATGCATGACAATAATTGAGCAGGCTCTGCAGCGGAAAGGCGCATACGGCGCCGGAAGTTTTGATGTTCTGGTAGTAGGCGCAGGGCACGCGGGCTGCGAGGCCGCCCTTGCTTCGGCACGCCAGGGCCTGTCGACGATCCTTTTCACACTGCAGATGGATTCACTGGCCAATATGCCCTGCAATCCGAGTATCGGAGGCACAGCCAAAGGGCAGCTTGTCCGGGAAATCGATGCGCTTGGCGGACAGATGGGCAAAAATGCTGATCTCACGGCGATACAGATGCGGATGCTGAACCGTTCGAAAGGCCCGGCCGTTTTTTCGCCGCGTGCCCAGATTGACAGGCGGCGCTACAGCAGCCTGATGAAGGAAATCCTTGAAAAGGAACCGAACCTCCTTTTGCGCCAGGCTGAAATCACGGAAATTCTTTGGGATACGGATGAGGACGGCAAGCGGGCTGTCTGCGGCGCCGTAACCAGAGCAAATGCCGTATATGAGGCTTCCGCCATTGTGGTTTGTTCCGGAACATATATGGAATCACGCGTAATCATGGGCGAACTCATATATGAAAGCGGTCCTGACGGTTTGTTCCCTTCCCATGGTCTTTCCGCAAGCCTTGCCGGCGCGGGAATCCCGATACAGCGGTTTAAGACCGGGACACCGGTCCGCCTGAATTCGCATCAGATTGATTTTTCCAATATGGAAAAGCAGGAAGGGGAGACGGATATCCCGCCTTTTTCCTTTGAGCACGAAATGAATGGCATGCATCCGCCGGAAAAACAGATTCCGTGCTGGACTGTGTGGACGTCGCCGGAAACACGCGATGTTATTTTCAATAACCTCGGCAGGTCCCCGCTCTACAGCGGCGTCATTGAGGGAGTCGGTCCCAGGTACTGCCCGTCCATTGAAGACAAATTTGTAAAATTCAAGGACAAATCACGTCATCAGGTATTTGTTGAACCGATGGGCTCGGACACAAGTGAAATGTATCTGCAGGGGATGAGCACAAGCATGCCGGAAGACGTGCAGGTGAATCTTGTTCATTCCCTTCCGGGCCTTGAAAAAGCGCATATCCAGCGCTCCGCCTATGCTATTGAATATGACTGCATTGACCCGACGTCGATGTATCCTTCGCTTGAGTCGAGGCATCTTTCCGGCTTCTTTACCGCAGGTCAGATTAACGGATCCTCCGGGTATGAGGAGGCCGCGGCACAGGGTCTCGTTGCGGGGATCAACGCCGGACGATACGTGCTCGGCAAAGCACCGCTGATCCTCGACAGAGCAGAAGCATATATCGGTGTCCTGATAGACGACCTTGTAACCAAAGGAACTTCGGAGCCCTACCGAATGATGACGTCGAGAGCTGAATACAGGCTTTACCTCCGCCAGGATAATGCGGATGACCGTCTGACGGAGTATGGTCACCGGATCGGCCTGATATCCGAAGAAAGATACAGACATTTCCTCCGCAAAAAGGAAATGATCGCCGCCGAGGAGCAGCGTCTCCGTGCAACCCATCTCGGGCCGTCCGAAACGCTTGCTGCTGTTCTGACTGCACTTGAAACCACGCCGCCGGTATCCGGAATTTCCCTTGCCGAGCTTTTGAAGCGGCCCGAAGTTCACTACTCTGATCTTGCGGTTCTTGATGATAAGAGACCGGATCTGCCGCAGAGCGTTACATTTGTCGTGGAGGTCAATATAAAATACGAGGGCTATATACGTCTTGAGCAGGAAAGAATTAATAAGTTCAAGACCCTTGAAAGCCGTTCCCTGCCCCAGGATATCCCATACAATGAGATTGCAGGGCTTCGACTTGAGGCCCGGCAGAAGCTTTCGCGCCTGCAGCCTGTCTCAATCGGTCAGGCGTCCCGTATTTCCGGCGTGTCCCCTGCAGATATCGCAGTGCTTCTTGTGTATGTTGATGCACGCAGAAAACGTGAGGGCCGCATATGATGAAAGACAAAAAAATCAGCCCGGACCGCAGAAAAAATGCAGAATCTGCCGCAGATGACGGAGCGTCCGTATCGGAATCCATTTTCGGGAAGGCAGGTTCCGCAAAAAGGGACGCCTCGAAGGTCAGGAAAGATCCAGGGACAAAGAAGGCTCCGGAAAAGACAGCACCTGTTCAGGTATCAGCTGGTGATTCGGTCAAAACACCGACGCATGCGGAGAGGACCTCTGCAAACAAATCACCTGCAGGAGCGGCAAAACCTGCGGGAAAGAAAGCCGCCCCGCGCGAAGCTGCAAAACCTGCGCAAAAGAAGGCCGTCCCGCGGGAAGCCGCCAAAATCACATCTCTGCATCCTGCTGATTTATCAGAGGCCATCCGGGCAGAGGCCGCAAAGCCTGCAAGCCCCGCAGATTCTGCAGAAGAAATTCTTTCAACGGATCTGTCACAGCTCAATCCGATACTTGAAACGGGTGCGAATGAAATCTCTGTGCCCCTGAGCGCGGAGAACATCCGTGCCTTTACAATATATGCAAAACTCCTCAAAGAATGGAACGAAAAAATGAACCTTACAAATATCACGGATGACAGGGGAATCGCCATCCGGCATTTTGTGGATTCACTTACCCTCATTCCCCATCTTGAGGAAGAGTGCATTAAGAAAGGGAAGAAGAACCTTTCTCTTATTGATGTCGGGACGGGTGCCGGTTTCCCCGGTATCCCGCTTAAGGTTGCAATGCCCTCGCTTGAGGTCACTCTGCTTGATTCCCTCCGGAAACGGGTCGGCTTTCTTGATGCCGTGTGCGCGGCACTTGATCTTCAGGGAATTATAACCGTGCATTCTCGGGCTGAAGATGCGGGGACAAACAAACAATACCGTGAAAAGTATGATGCAGCGACGGCACGTGCCGTCGCATCGCTCCCCGTGCTCTGTGAGTATTGCCTGCCGTTTGTCAAAGTAGGAGGCATTTTCCTTGCGATGAAAGGCAATGTTGAAGAAGAGGCGGAAGAATCGAAAAAAGCCATAGTCACCCTTGGCGGAACAATTGAGACGCTTCACAGCTTTACTTTGCCCGGTACGGATATGAAACGTTCGATTATTGTAATCAGAAAAGTCCGTGCGACCCCGGCAAGGTACCCGCGTCACGCCGGAAAACCCGAAAAGGAGCCAATCTTATGACTGCTGCCCTGAACCTTGCAATTGAAATGGCGATACTGCTTGTCATTGGATTTTTCGCACGCAAAAAGAGACTTGTCGACGAGAAGTTCTCCATTTCGCTTTCCTCTTTCATATACAACTTCGTGTTTCCCTGTTCCGTGGTCTACTCACTGCAGGTCAGTTATGATCCGTCTGAGGTATGGAAGTCCGGGCAGCTGATCGGAATCAGCATTTTTACCATGGCCCTGATGCTGGGGGTTGGACTTCTTTTTAACCGGATCGGGCATCGGACGGATGATATGTCACGTATCCTCCTTGTTAATATCATATTTACGAATTTTACGTATATGGCTTTCCCGATTATGGGTGCTTTGTATCAGGCGCAGGGCAGCTTTTATATTGCTGTTTACACAATTCCGGTCCGCGTCCTTTTCTACATAGCGACACCTCTGATCTTTACTGTCGGCAAAGAAAGTGCTGCCCGGATCGGCGGAAGGCAGATTGGAAGAAGTATCCTGCGCACACTGCTTTCGCCGCCTGTACTCGCTGTGCCGATCGGGCTTGCTCTCTATATCTTCGGCATAACGCTTCCTGTGCCTGTTTTTGAAGTTGTTAAGTACATGTCTGCAGTTGCGACACCTATGGGCATGGTACTCGTCGGCGTAACACTGGCAGCGATTCCGATGACGAATATGTGGAAAGAAAAAAGACTGATTTCGGTAACGGTTCTCCGTCTTCTGGCGGCGCCGGCGATTATGCTCGGACTGTACATGCTGCTTTCACGGCTGACATATATTGATCCCGTTATTGCGAAAGTATCCATACTGTACTGCGCGCTTCCCGCAGCGGCCACCACGACAATTCTCGCAATCAAGTCGCAGGGAGACGCAAACAAGGCAGCGCAGTGTGTCTTTGTTACAACGCTCTTTTCCATAGCAACAGTACCGATGTGGTACGAAATTCTGGAAATTATCGTTAAGTAAACCGAAAATCCGAAAAAGCAATGGATGTGCCGTGTATGGATTCGCGAAAATTGCATACACGGCACTTTTGTGCGGTTTTGGATTTTGTATGTCTGTCCGTCCGCTTTTTCTTACATGTGCCGGCGTGCAGCCGGAGATCAGGCAGAAAATGAAAGTGTGCCGAGGAGTCCGTAGTCATCCATGCTGAATGCGGTGATCTGCGAATAGCCGACCAGGAAAAGTGTGCTGCCGATGTAGATTCCGCGGCACGAACCGTAACTCATATAGGCATCGTAATTTTTGAAAAGGTTCATATGTGTCAGATTACCGGTTTCGTCGACTCCGAGCAGCAGATACCCCTCAATATATTCGCTGCCGAATTTGCCGAATGCCTGGTCAAAACTGACGGGCATACCGATGATGCCGCGGGTCTGATCGAGGAGCAGCGCCTTTGGATTGTACTGGACCTCTGAATACCCATAGGAATCGCCGTATACCAGGTAAGATTGCTGTACGGGGTTTTCGGGGTCGGTCACATCAAAAACAGCAATTTTCAGACCGGCCGGAATGACATTTTCGCCTTCGGAATACGTAACATTGCCGATGGCAAGAACTGTATTGTCCCCGAGCATCTGCAGGTAATTGCTGTAACCGGGTATCTTAAGCTCCCCGACTACTTTTAGGTCTGTCGGGTCCGATGCATCGATGACAAAGAACGGGTCAACCTGGACAAATGTTACAAGGTAAATCCGGCTGCCCGCAAACCGTGCGGCATAGATCGATTCACCGGGGGCGAGGTGCGTCAGGCTGGAAATTTCTTCGAGCCTCTCGTTCAGGACAACAACATTGTTGGATGTTTCGGATGTCCATCCGCCCGAGGTTGTCGCAACACGGAGATTGCCTTCGTATTCATCCATTGAATACTGGTTGAGAAGCGTTCCGTTGACGATTCCGGATGCTTTTGCATCGAGAGTGCCGTCCGTAATGGAAAAAGAGATGATTTTGGTCTTGTAGACGTCATCATCGGCAGAAACGGATACGGTTCCGGCCTCTTCATCCGCATAGAAATCAGAATAAGTCTTGTAGTACGCCGTGTCCCAGATCGTACCCGCGATATATAGCGTATCGGCACTTGCATAGACAATGCTGCCTGATCCCAGGACGGCCTGCGTCTCTGCGGCGGTTCCGGCATCCCGGGTGTTTATGGCTGAAACAACGGTAAAAGCGTCAGCGTAATCAGGATTTACGATATAGATATCCAGTGCAGGAATCGTTTTCCAGCTGTCAGTTCCGTCCGAAACAGAAGGGATCATGTCCCGGGCATCCGTCTCCGCGCCGAAGTACCAATACAGAGACTCAGCAGTGATCAGGTATACGGTATCACCGATTCTGCGGGAAGATAGATAGGAACCCTCCTGTTTGAAAGTGCGGATCTCTTTTGGTGCGTAGGGATCGGATACATCGTATGTCTGAAGCGTGGTGTAATCATAGGAGGGAATGCAGTCGGGAGCCGTTTTGCCTGCGGAACTGCCGGATGAGCCTGTGAATGCCCGGATGCCGCTGCCTGTCGTGGAGCCGGAGGCGGGCAGGGCCGCGTCTTCCTCGGTACTTACGGCATCGTTCACTGCGGTATCGGGATACCCGTAGTACATGTAATTATTTTCGGAACTGATCACAGAGAGCGTTTTGGAGTCGCTGTCATAAAAAATATCCAAATAGTACCGGCAGACATCCGAATCCTCCTCCGTCAGTACCGCTGCGATTTTCATGTCCGCAGGATCGCGCACGTCGATTACGTACAGGGATGCGTCCGACAGGTAATAAATAAACTCGCCGTCATTTTTGATAACATCGGCTTCATCCACGCCTTCCACCTGGACGTTTGTCTGTGAATAACCGGATGCACCGGCGTCGGCGGACAGATTACTGCCGGCTGTTGTTGCTGCGGCTGCCCCGGAATCTGACTGTGTCATTTCTTCGGACACAGCCATATCTTTCGAGTTAATACCGTAATTGCTGTTGGCCAGGCTTTTTTCAAGTACAGATACGATGGCAGCATAATTGCCGTAGCGGCGGATATCAGGATCATGAAAATCGTTATCGACAGAATCCGCACCGGTATCCGCAGCAGCCGTTACGGAATTCTCTGTTTCGACAGCCTGGCCGGCGGATGTTTTTTCATGATCCGCTCTCTGGCGCAGTGCCATGTAAATGCCCGCCGTACCAAGTACGAATACGCAGCAGAAAACCGCGGCGGCTATGCGGATATGCTTTTTACGGACGGCATATGATTTTGCAGAATCCGGGTCTGCCTGGGCCGATACCGCTTTCCTGCGCGCAATCGCAGCACGTGTACGAGACAGCAGATCAGGGTCAGCTTTGACCGTCTGCAGGTCCTTTTTGAAATTATCGCGGAACATTGTACATCTCCTCCTCTTCCATAAAGGGTGAAAGCTTTTTCCTGGCGCGGAACAAACGGCTGCGCACGGAGCTTTCGGTGATGTTGAGCTGATCGGCAATTTCGCTGTTGCTTAAATCAAAGTAATAGCGGAGCAGAATAACATCTTTGTAGCGGGCAGGGAGGGCATAGACGGCTCTGAGGAGCGGGGAGGATTCATAATCAATCCGGGCCAGTACGGCATTCTCCTCGCGCCCTTCCTCACGGAGCTTCCTGCGTTCGTGGAAAGTCCCGTCCGACACGGTCCTCTCGGTCCATTCGTCATATGAAATCACCCGTGAAAGCCAGACGGAGCGCAGGTAATCACGGCAGACGTTCCGGGCAATGGCAAGCAGCCAGTACTTCACCGGCGTATCGCCCCGATAGGAATCTGCTTTGGTGACAACCTTCACAAACACATCCTGGAAAGCATCCTCGGCCAGTGAACGTTTTCCAAGGTACACGGAACACACCCGCAGAACATCGTCAGCATACAATATGAAAAGCTGTTCGACGTCGAGGGTTTCTTTCGTTTGTGCGGGTCCGGGTGAAGGAGATTTCTCTGTAAACATGTTCTTCAGCCTCCCTGCTTATAAGACGATTGGGCCTGCGGATCTGTTGCAAAAAGAAGAGAAGAAGGAAAATAGCATATATTTTTTCTTCTTTATAAATATAGCAGAAAGCAGGGCGCTTTGCGCCGCTTTCGGAATGCCCGGGCGGCAGATGCGGAAGCCGGTCCGGCCGGATGCCGGAAACGGGATTTTTATGGAGAAAACGGGCTGCCTCCGGAGGCAGTCCATGAAATTTGCATGATTACATAAATAAGTAGTAATCGCGTACATGCGCGCGCGTGCAAGGTCTGGTATAATATCAATGTATGTTTTTTTGAACAGACTTCAGGAGGAGTAAAAAATGGCTGATTCAACGGGTCCTGTCGATCACACAAGCAGTGAAGTCAAGGATCTTCGTAAGAAAAAGGAAGCCGCGATAGACGAGGTATTCCGTTCCGTACAAACGACGATCATTCCTGTAGACCTTGAACAGGAAATGAAGAAGTCTTTTATTGATTATGCAATGAGCGTCATCTCGGACCGTGCATTGCCGGATATCCGCGACGGTCTCAAACCTGTTCACAGAAGAATTCTTTATTCCATGTATACACAGGGTTTTACACCTGACAAACCGTACCGTAAATGCGCGACGACAGTCGGTGATGTACTCGGACGTTTTCATCCGCATGGCGATGCTTCCGTTTATGACGCACTGGTCCGCCTGGCACAGGATTTTTCCATGCGGCATACCCTGGTCGACGGTCATGGAAACTTTGGTTCCATAGACGGTGATCCGCCGGCTGCTTACCGATATACCGAGTCAAGGCTTTCGAGAGTTGCGCTCGAAATGATGAACGACATCAACAAAAATACAGTTGACTTCCGGCCCAACTTTGATGAGCATGAAATGGAGCCTATTGCGCTACCTTCCCGTTACCCGAACCTTCTGGTGAACGGATCGGTCGGCATTGCCGTAGGTATGGCCACGAATATTCCTCCCCATAATATGGGAGAGGTCATTGACGGCGTTGTCATGCTCCTCGACAATCCGGATGCCACACTTGACGATATCATGACCGTCATCAAAGGACCGGATTTCCCGACGGGCGGTGCCATTCTCGGGCAGCGCGGCATCCGCGAGGCTTACAGTACCGGACGCGGACGCATTGCAGTCCGGGCCCATACCGATATTGAGACGATGAAGAACAACCGTCAGCGCATTGTCGTGCATGACCTTCCTTTCATGGTCAACAAGGCTCGCCTGATTGAACGTATTGCCGACCTTGTCAAAGAGAAGAAGATTGAAGGCATATCGGACATCCGAGATGAGTCTGACCGTGAGGCCTCCGTACGTATTGTTATCGAGCTCAAGAAGGATGCCAATGCCAATGTTGTCCTGAACCAGCTGTACAAGCACTCGTCATTGCAGGACAATTTCAATGCCAACATGCTGGCTCTGGTGCCTGACGAACAGGGCCGCCTTGAGCCAAAGACGGTTACGCTGATGGAGGCGCTTGTTTACTACATACGCCACCAGGAGGATGTAGTCCGCCGCCGTACACGCTTTGACCTCGAAAAGGCCGAAGCCCGCAGGCATATCGTCGAAGGACTTCTGCTGGCAATAGACCATATTGATGAAGTTATTGCCATTATCCGCGCTTCGAGGACGGAAGAGATTGCAAAGCAGAACCTCAGCGAGCGCTTTGGCTTCTCCGAGAAACAGGCACAGCATATTGTCGATATGCGTCTCGGACGGCTGACCGGACTCGAAAAAGAAAAACTCGAAGCTGAGCTTAAAGATCTCGAGGCAAAGATCGAATACTTCCGCAGCATTCTTGCCGATGAGGCTCTGCTGCATGAAGTTATTAAGACCGAGATCCTCCTCGTGAAGAGCAAATACGCCGATGAGCGCCGCTCGGCCATCGAAGCAGGAGAAGATGAAGACATTGAAGATGAATCCCTGATCCAGGAAGAAGATGTCATTATCACGCTTACGCACCTGGGTTATGTGAAGCGCCTGCCGGTTGATACGTATAAGAGCCAGCACCGCGGCGGAAGGGGCATCTCAGGGCTTGCAACCCATGAAGAAGATTTTGTGGAGAATATCATCACAACGTCAACACATGCGGTTCTCCTGTGCTTCACCAACCGGGGACGCGTATTCCGTCTGAAAGGCTATCAGGTTCCGGAGGCCAGCCGCCAGGCAAAGGGCACCGCAATCGTAAACCTTCTGCACCTTGATGCCGGAGAGACAATCAAGACGGTTATTCCGGTCCCGACATTTGACGAGGGCGGATACCTTATGATGGCGACCCGTGAGGGCGTTGTAAAGAAGACGGAACTGCTGGATTATTCCCATATCAACAAGAACGGGCTGATCGCAATGAACCTGAGGGAGGAGGATGAACTTGTCGGTGTCCGGCTTACGGATGGACAGCAGGATATCGTCCTCTGCACGCGCAAGGGCATGTCGATCCGGTTCAGCGAAGATGATGTCCGCGATACAGGCAGAAATACAATGGGCGTCCGCGGAATTACTCTTTCCGATGATGATGAGGTTATCGGCATGGCTCCGATTGACGAAGGTCAGAACCTCCTTGTTGTCTCCGAAAGGGGATTCGGCAAGAGGACGGAGCTCGATGAATACCGCATGCAGACGCGGGGAGGCAAAGGACTGATCACCTATCGTATTGCCGAGAGGACCGGTCCCCTTGTGGGCATTGCCCTTGTCGACGATACAAAGGATGTTCTTCTCATTAATGACAACGGCATTGTTATCCGCCTTTCTGCCTTTGAAATCCCGATTCTTTCCCGTGTTACGCAGGGCGTTACGCTGATGCGTTCAAAGGACGGCAAAGTGGTTGATATTGCAGTTGTTGACCATGAAGATGAGGAAGAGGAGTACGAGGCGGCAAATCCTGCGGAAGAACCTGTCGACTCCCTCGAAAGCAGTGATACGCCTGAACCCGATTTGTCCGATGATTCTGCATATGAGGCAGAAGAAGACACAACGGATCCATCCGCTGAATAACCATGAAAGCGCGCGCAGCTGAATATTGAGCGGCGCGCGCTTTTTGTATTTCCATATTAATTTTTTAGGAGATCAACATGATACGACCAGCAGTTAAGCCCATTGGAATACCCCGCAGACATGCGGGCCGCCGGTTTGCCGGCCTGTCCCTGATCATTGTATCCTGCATTTTGTTTGCCGCCGTGCCGGCCCTGGCTCAAGTCGGACAGGAGGAAATAAAACTCCCGGAGCTGTCCGAGGTTGTCTGCCAGTCATATCTTGTATACGACCGTACAAAGGGAGAAGTCATCATTTCCCAAAATCCCGACCAGAAGATATATCCGGCAAGCATGACGAAGATTATGACTGCCGCACTTGCGCTTGAGCACTTGTCCCCGGACCAGACGGTTACGGTCAGCCAGACCGCTATTGACGGCACAACATCCGACTCGAGCCTGATGGGTCTCGTAGTCGGGGAGGAGACGACCGTTAACGAATTGCTTTTCGGACTGATGCTGCCTTCCGGCAATGACGCTGCAAATGTACTTGGCGAGGCAGTGGCAGATGCGGTATATCCATCCGGTCAGACAGACGCGGCAACTGGTACGGCAATGACGAAGCTGGCTATATTCGTCGGCATCATGAATCAGAAAGCGGCGGAAATCGGACTGACTAACACGCACTATATGAATGCGCACGGACTTCATGACGAAAACCACTATACAACGGCTGACGACCTTGAAAAAGTTTTTGACTATGCCCTTTCCTTTGATGATTTCAGGACGCTGATCTCCTCTCCAACGCACGTTTTCACGGCGACAAACATGCATCTGTTTGACGGGTGGGCTGTCGTAAGGAACACCAATCCGCTGCTGTCAGATCCCTGGATGCTCGGCACGGACACCAGGGTAGCAGAAGTGGTGGGAGGAAAGACCGGAACGACAAGTGCGGCCGGAACAGGCATGACCCTCCTTGCGGTCGACCAGAACGGCGACGAGCTGATCACGGTGGTCTGTGGAATCCCATACGCTTCCGCAAGCCGGCTGACAACATATGTGGCAGCCGTGCTTAATGCCGGTGCTTCCTCCTGTTATGAAAAGGATCCCGTCGTCCGGGTCGAGGGCACCGTGATGGACAATAAGCCCGATAACGCACCAGCAGCGCAGCTTACCACAGATACTTCCGCACCGACACCGACGGAAACTCCCGTTACGCAGGCTCCGACCATAGCTGTCGTAACCCAGGTGCCGGCGGAGACACAGGCTCAGGACACGGGTTCGCTTCCTGCATCTGCCTTTCAGCAGCATCCGGCAGTCACGATTGCGGTTATTGTACTTCTGTGCATAATACTTGTCCTGGTAATCGTATACTTTGCCGCAAACCGCAGGAAGAAAAATATCCGCAGGAACAGCAGCGGCATTCGCCGTCTGTAATCAAAATTGTTTGTCCGTACTATGCTGAAGCGCTTATAATAGAAATAGCTGTATCAGCTTGGAACGGTGCTTTAGCATATACCATATTAATAAACCAGAACAATCGGAGGCAGATATAAGATGATTCAAAAACAACTTTTCGGAAAGATTAACGGGCAGGAAGTCTACCTTTTCACACTTAAATCTGAGGGGCTGGAGGCCGAAGTCATTGAGTATGCAGCCAGCGTGCGTGCTGTTTACGTGACCGGTAAGGACGGTATCCGCAGGAATGTTGTTTTGAGTATGAAGACACTGGCCGAATACGCCGTTAATGAATATTCTCTCGGCGCTGTCTGCGGCCGGCATGCAAACAGAATTGAAGGGGCGAAAGTTGTCATCGAAGGCGTTACCTATAACCTGGAGAAAAATGACGGTAATAACTCCCTCCACAGCGGCAGCAACGGATTTCATCACCGTATTTTTTCGGGTGAAATCATCGGTGAGTCTGTCGTATTCTCGCTGAAGAGCCCCCATATGGACCAGGGATTTCCCGGGAATATGGATCTTAAGGTTATTTATTCCCTTACCAGGGAAAACGGCCTGCGTATTGAATACCGTGCCGTAAGCGACCGGGATACGATCTGCAATCTCACAAACCACAGCTATTTTAATCTGGAAGGCGAGGGTAATATCCTTGACCATGAACTCATGATGGCTGCTGATTTCTATACCCCGCTTGCACCCGGATGCATTCCGGACGGTGAAATCAGGAGAGTCATGGGTACCCCGTTTGATTTTACCGTATCACGGCGGATCGGTACGTTTATTGATGAAGGCAATGTTCAGGTCGGTGAAGGATATGACCACAACTTTGTCCTGCGGGGACCGGCCGATCAGCCGGCTGCTGTTGTACGCGCACCTCGTTCCGGTATCTGCATGAAAGTCTACACCACGATGCCCGGCATCCAGCTTTTCACAGCCAGTAATCTTGCAAGGTACGTTTCTCCGGACGGAAAAGTAAGCGGTAAACTAAGCGCGCTGTGCCTTGAAACCCAGTATTTTCCTAACGGATGCAAGTATGCGCATTTTCCGCAGCCGCTGCTGAAGAAGGGTGAAGTAAGGGTGCAGAGTACGGAGTACCGTTTCAGCACCAAGTAATCAGACTGCTTTTTCCATACAAATAATTAACGGAGGCGCAATTTGCATGTGCCTCCGTTTTTTGTTCATATAAAAACTGCTGCAGAATGATTTGCATCACGCTGCAGCAGCTCATGTGGCAGATTGACTGACTTGAAATTAAAGGTCTTTGCACTCCTTGAGGACTTCCTTGACCTGCTCTGCGGAATTCTGCAGGAAGCGAAGCTCCTGAGGATCCAGCTCAAGCTCAAGAACGCGCTCAACACCGTCAGCACCGATGATTGTAGGAACGTTGGTAGCTACGTCTCTGATGCCGTACTGTCCTGTAAGAACACTGCCGACTGTACGGATTGTGTTCTCGCCCTTAAGAAGGGACTTGGCAATTGTGGAAACGGAAACAGCAATGCCGTTGAAGGTTGCGCCTTTGAGCTTAATTACTTCAGCACCGGCGTTGCGTGTCTTTTCGGCGATCTCAATACGGTCAGCCTGTGTAAAGGAGATGCCTGTTGTTCTGGCATAGTCGTCGATGGAAAGGCCGGCGATATTTGTGGCGCTCCATGCAGGAAGCTGCGAATCACCATGCTCACCGATGATATAGCCATGAACGTTACGTACGTCAATCATAAGCTTCTCAGAAAGCAGTGTGCGGAAACGTGCACTGTCAAGAACAGTACCGGATCCAAGAACACGGTTGTGAGGAAGTCCGGACCACATTGTCACCATGTAGGTAAGAATGTCGACAGGATTTGCAACAACAAGGATGTTTCCTGTTGTGTAGTGCTGCATGATGCTCTCTGTGATTGTCTTGCCGAGCATAACGTTCTTCTTGGCAAGGTCGAGGCGTGTCTCACCCGGCTTACGCGGGATACCTGCAGAAATGATGATAAGGTCGGCATCCTTTACGTCGGAGTAATCACCGGCATAGATGTCCATCGCTCCCAGGAAAGGAAGGCCATGGCTGATGTCAAGAACTTCGCCTTTAGCTTTGTTGATATTAACGTCGATCAGAACCAGCTCTGTGCACATCTGCTGAATGGCCATTGAAAAAGCAATCGCTGAACCAACTGCACCTGCACCGATAATAGCAACCTTTGAACCGTGTTTTTTGTCCATGAATGTTCACCCACTCTCATAAAATTGCCGCATATGTTCACTTCACCTGCGGCTTGCCAACATATATTCAACATGTATGCTTTCTGTAAGATGCACAGAAGAAGCGACGCATACATACTGATGCCCGAATTCATATTGA